>Ga0315287_10000965_pt1 | contig 25856 bp, 21 predicted proteins | sample YL17G11_0_MG_FD_205037 | JGI IMG/M metagenome (GOLD analysis project Ga0315287, IMG submission 205037) | Sediment microbial communities from Yellowstone Lake, YNP, Wyoming, USA - YL17G11_0 | ecosystem: Environmental > Aquatic > Freshwater > Lake > Sediment | place: USA: Wyoming | collected... | reverse complement strand
TGGATTGGCATTCCAACTATAGTTTATCAAAAATGAGGTTAAATGGCGATAGTTTCTTTAATGTGCGAGCGATGCAGTTTGAGTTCCGAGATGTCAATGCTGGGCTTCTCACCTTTAATCAGGTTAGCTACAATCTTGCCGGTGGCGGGAGAATGCATGAAGCCGTGACCGGAAAAACCGGTGGCGATGATGAGACCCGGCAGCGGGAGATCGATAATGGCATGCTTATCGGGTGTTTCGTCACTCAGGCTGCTTAAGGTTTTCTTGATGCCTCTTTTTTCCACTTCGGGAATGCGATGCATGCTGGCCTCCACTGTTTCGACCAGGCTTTCCTGCTGTTTTTCAAAAGCCACTTGCTCTTCTTTCCCCGACATCCCGATCAGCGCGTCTTCACCTTCTTTTTTAATGTACCAACCGGTCGGGACCTCCATCACCAGAGGGAAATCAAATTTGAAACCCTCGATCACAAACACATATTTTCTTCGGTTGACGATCGGAATATTTAACCCGATCATTTCCCCCAGCTCTTTTGATTGGGCGCCGGCGGTCAGGATAACCCAATCCGCCCTGATTTTTCCCAGATTGGTCTCGATCCCATTGATTCCGCCATTTTCCTGGGTAATCTTGATAACCTCGGTCTCCATCAAGAATTTAACGCCGTTGCGACGGGCGTGCAGCTCATAGTAGGAGAGGAGCATGGAGGGGTCGGCGATGCCGTCCTCACTGAAGAAACTGCCGGCGAGAATGCCATCGATATTAACAAAGGGGAAACGCTCTTTGATTTGGTTTACGGTCAGCGCTTCGCTTTTTATCCCCAGCTCGTTTTGCATTCTAACGCGAGCTTCGGTGACACCGGCTTCCATATCCAGGATTAAGTAACCGTATTTTTTATAATCGATTTCTTTAGCCAGGGCGCGGATAGTTTTCATCGATTCGAGCGAGAAGAGACAATTTATTTTCGTGGTAAACTGGTGGCGCACCCCGCCGGAGCAGTACTGGGTAACAGCGGTCCCGAGCAGCTTCTCTTTTTCAATTAAAGTTATATTCTTTATGCCGGCTTCCGAGAGATGGTAGGCAATCGAGGTCCCTACAATTCCTCCGCCAATGATGAGAATCATTTAATTTTTCGCTTTCTATAATTGATTAAAAAAATGCGCGCTACTGGGTTCGAACCAGTGACCCCTTGCCTGTCAAGCAAGTACTCTAACCAGCTGAGCTAAGCGCGCATCACAACTTAAAGTAAGGCGCGGGGCGGATTCGAACCGCCGAATCGCGGTTTTGCAGACCGCTCCCTTAGCCACTTGGGTACCGCGCCATTAATTCTTTTAACTGACTTCGACCCCGACCACTCTTAAAAAATTCTTCCCTGTCCTGTGCTTGCTTCTTATCATTAAATTCTTCTTTATAAGCCAATTTAAGCGGCCTTCTGTTTTTAGTCGATTTAACTAGGCCTTCATTATGTTGTTTTAAACGCCGCTCTAAACAGTTTGTATATCCTGTATAAAGCTTATTATCTTTCTCACTTATTAAAACGTAAACAAAATATTTAAACTCATCAAGCATCATTGTCGCAAAATACTTAAACGGGGCGGATTCGCCCGCCTTAGGCGGGTTGCAGACCGCTCCCTTAGCCACTTGCCTGCCTGCCGGCGGGCAGGGGTACCGCGCCAATAATCAAGCGGGTGATGGGGATCGAACCCACGACCTTCTGCTTGGGAAGCAGACATTCTACCAACTGAACTACACCCGCATTACGACAGGAGTACATATTTTAACCTAAAAAGAAAAAGGTATCAAATAGGAAAGATAAAGCCCCGAGTTTATCGAGGTGCCGGAGATTCCTTCAGCAGTGTGCTGAGGAGAACGCTTAAGATTGTCAATCCCAGGAGCACGAGCAGGGAGGCGGTCATAGCACCGGTCTTTACGGATTTGAACATATCCATTCCAAAAATAAAAATTATCCCTGAAATCTGTCCCATAACGAGGAGGAGACTGTTGGAGGTTCCTTCGGATGCCGGATAGGTTATCTCAGCGCCATACTGAAATCCGATCGGGCCCGAGCTTAATAAAAAGAACCCAAAGACAAATCCTGAGACGAGCAAAAGCCAGTAGTTCGTCGCAAAGGTCATCCCGACCAGCCCCGGGATTAAACCGATTAAGGCGAGGATGATGAAGGGCTTTCTCTTGCGCAATTTGTCTGAAAGCATGGGAATGGTCATCGCGCCGAGGATTCCGCCGAAGAGCATCATACCGCCCAGCATTCCAGCCTGGGCGATAGAAAATCCTCTGGGATGAACGATGTCTTCGATCCAGGTAGAGATGCCGTTGAACATCCCGAGGCCGATGAAAAAGATAATCAAAAGCAAAATAAAATCCTTTTGCCGCAGCATAGATTTTAAGCCGTCAAACATCAACGACCGCTCTTCGTGGCTGGGTGGACAGGGAGGGGTTTCAGGCTTACCTTTTGCAAGAACCAAAAATACAATGGCAGAGACTACCGCCGCAATCCCATAAATCACCAGCATACCTGGTAGGCTGTATTTAATCATTAGGATCGGGGTTATGAGCATGGAAACTAAAATTCCGAGATAAATTGCCAGCGTTCCCAATCCAACCGCTGTCGCCCGTTCTTCAACTGGGAACCACCGGGCTGCCAGTTTCGTAATCGCGCCGAGCACGAACGGCTGACCGAGAGCGATCCCGATCTGGGAAATAAAAACGAGAGTGAAGTTTGACGCGAAGATGCCGCGCGTCAAAGCGAAAACAGCGGTCAGCACCGCCCCGATACCGACCGCAACCCGAAAACCGTAAGTATCGATGACCCATGCCGACGGTAGAACTAAGGCAATATAAACAACCATAAACATCATCGATAACAGACCGATCATCAGGTCTGAAGTACCGTAAAAGTTTGCCGCTACACTCGTAATCGGCGCAAAGGTTATCCAGAGCAATTGGTTCATCGCGGCGATAAACATGAACGCCAAAAGGACAACCCATCGGTAACCGTAAACCTTAATCGTTGATTCCAAATATAATCTCCTTATTGATTATCTTCAGTCTTTAAGACCTTCTTGAGTTTCAGCGTCGCTTCTTTGCAGATGCGGCTGACCTGAGATTCGGAAAGACTGATTTCCTTGCCAATCTCTTTGAAAGTTCGGTCTCTTTTATAATAACCTTCCACCACCGCTTTTTCCTTATCCGAGAAATCTTTCATGGCCGAGTCCAAATGCAGCAGTTTATCAACTTCCTCATGCACGATTTCCTTACGGTTAAAAGCCATATAAACGTTGGCGGCAGAAGTGATGTATTCGTATAAACCGGCAACCGGGTCGGAGCCGCGCTTGCGCAGATAATCCTGCATAGACCCTTTTAGTCTGACCGAGACATAGGGCCAGAGATTGCCCTTGCGCGGATCCCAGGTTTTCAAGCACTCGACAAAAGCGATTTTGGCTTCGGAGCCGAGGTCATCCGCTTCGGATTTAGCCACATGACGGGGCAGAGAAGATACGTACCATTTGACGGAGGATTCAATTTGTTTCTTGTATTTTTCCAGAGTTTCGGAAGCATGTTTAATAAATTCTTCCCGGACGATGGCAAGGATTCTGTCTTCAACTTCTTTGCGGCTGATCATGTGAATCTTTTCGCCAGTTTTTGCAGGAATTCTTTGGTGCGGTCGGATAATAGCTCTTCACTGAAGCGATGGGCGGTATCGCGGGCAAATCTCCAGGAGGCTTTCAGAACCGGACCGATACCAGCGGGCGGGGCTTCCGCGGCTTCATCCGGTCGCCCGGTTTTTCGAATCTCCCTTTCCGATATTCGTCGTATGGTTGTCACGATGATGATTAATATATGTGCTGGCTACCGCCAGCGCCTGTCGCCTTAACTCCGGGTTAGTTACAATTGAATCGGCTAAAACGCTAACCATTCTAGCAAAACCGCGATTTAATGTAAAGCTCTTGCCGTATTCACTCTCTAATGCGGCAACCACAATGCATTCCGCCAGTTCTTTAGCGGTGTGCGTGGGTTCGATCAAATTCCCCAGCTTTTCCTGAAAATTAATTAAGCTCTGCATGGTCATTCCTTGCCTTCTCTTCGGAAGTTTAACCCAAAAATTTCATTTTTGCAAGATATGTAGGACTTCTCATAAGAAATATTATGTATACTTTCTCGATTTGTCATTAAGCTTTTATTTGATTTTTTTATAGCCGCTTTTCTTTGGTCCGGCAAAGAAAAGCGGCAGAAAAGAAACCGGGCAGGGGCACATCCCCTGCACCCCTGCGCCGTCGATGCACCCATCCAATACCTCTGCCACCAAGACCCCCTTCGCCCGACGTACGTCGGGCCGTAACCTCCCTCCTCCTCCCTTTTGGCAAAAGATTCAATTTCCGATTATCTGGCTTTTGCCAAAACCGACGGCGCTCTTTTGTGTTAATAAGGGGCTATTAAGGATAAATATTAATAAATGTGTCTTCTAGGAGGGGAATTCAAAAGGGGTGAAGTGCGGAGCGATTTGCAAAAGCGTAGCACGAGGGTTTAGAAGGCACTTGATTTTTCTTTGTTACTTTCTTTGTATCAAGACAAAGAAAGTAAGAAGAAGGAAATATATGTATCGATAAACATAAATATTCACCGAACAGGTTTACATAATATTTCTTATGCGAATAATAGTATTAAATATTTACATAGCAATAATTACGTGAAGGGTTGCGAACCGGGGCAGAAGGAGTATAATTAATTCAGACTGCAAAGAGGAGGAATAAACATGCGAAAAGGATTAGTCTGGCTGGTAATGCTGATGTTAAGCATCTTGGTGCTAAATTCGGTTTCCTGGGCGGGGGTCATGTGGAAAGAAAGAAGCAGTAAACTTCACCCGAAACGCGTAAGTTTGACCGAAGTCGCGAAAGATTTAAAAACCACGCAGCAGGACCTGGAGGGAATGAAGCAGACGGTTAAGGACCTGCAAAACAAAATCGTTAGCAATGAATTGGTCAATCGTCAGCTGATTGCTGAAGAAAGAATCAGTATACTTGAGAAAAAAGTTGGCGCTCTTGCCGGCTGGGTAACGCTGTTCGGTTCGGTTACTGTCATCTTAGTGGTTTTAATCGTTGGCCTATTGTTTGCGGTTATGCTGCTGGTAGGCAAGAGAAGAGCAGCCTGAAATTTACCCTAGCGTTGAATTACGATCTTACCTTTGCCTTTAACATCTGAGCCGGTGAAATAAACGAGATAAATGCCGGCAGGAAGAAGACCCCCGTTAAAGTCAGTGCCGCTAAAGTTGATCTTATTTGTTCCCAGGGTAATGGTGGCGTTTAGCTTATTCACGATGCCGGTTAATCCAATGATATTGACGCTTAAATCCCCGGTAAAAGTTCTAGATTCAAACTGAATGGTCACCGGGTTTGCCGGGGTGGGGTTATAGTTAGGTGAAGTTAATATATTCGTGATGTCGTTTTCTCCCGCTTTTTTACCTTCAAAATAGACCGTATCATAAAGCTGACGGACCGGGTTACTATTCAAATCTTCAGCATAGAGATAGAGACTTTTAGCAGTGCTCAAAGCGACAAAAGCGTCGGAAACGGCGCTGGTTGAAAAATTCTTCAGGTTCTGCAAGACGGATTGAACATTGCCTTTGGTGGAATCATTTGGATTTACCGTCAAGACGCTGCCGGGATAATCAAAATAATATTCAACCGGATCACCGATCAAGATTTTAAAAGAAACGGTATTTTGGCTAAGGCCATCCGCCGCGTTCAGATTGCAGGTAACCGAGGGATTTAATTTGGTTAGTTTTTGGCCAGAAGTCGCTGCAACTGCGCCATCTACGACGATGGATGAGATGGTCGGCATACCCGAACCGCTGCCGCTTCTGATCTCGAAGGCATTGGGTAAAGTATAAGAGCTTTGATCGGGATTGGTAACGGTAACATCCCTAAATCCCACCGTCGCGTTGGGAGAAATAGAAACATTCACTTTGAGTTGACGGGTGTTAACAAAAGTAACATTGGAAAATGTAATGCCGGTTCCGCTGAAGCTAATGCTTGCTCCGGAAAGGAAATTTTTTCCGTTGACTGTGATTTCTCGCAGGGCTCCCTGGTTATCCCAAGAGACGGCGCCGGCGGTCGGATGCTGGCGTGTAACCGAAGTTATAATCGGGGTGGAATATTTTAATATAATACTGTTGGCTCCACCTCCACCACCCACTGCCCAGCCGTCATACTGGTCAACAAAATAAACCGATTTCAGGTCGCCGGAAATATTTCCCGGTTCGCTGGTCCAGGTTTCTCCACCATCGGTAGTTTTTAGGATGGTATCACCCATCCCCACTGCCCATCCCTGGAGGGTGTTAATGAAGTGGACAGAAGTTAGGCGGCTGCCCCCACTGCCACTGGTTTTTTGTAGCCAGGGGGTTGTTCCACCGTCGGTGGTTTTGTAAATAGTGCCGTTAGCACCGACTGCCCAACCAATTGAATTAACAAAAAAGATGCTAAGCAAATCATTGGAACTTCCAGGTGGGGTTTGGTTGGTCCAATTCTCTCCACCATCGATGGTATTATAGATGTGAGCTCCTTCGTCTACTACCCAGCCATTAATATTATCAACAAAAAACACACTATAGAAATCGACACCCAAATCCGAGATGCCAGCAACTTTGTCGGTCCAGGTAGTGCCACCATCATCGGTCCTCCAGATAGTAGTGGCCGGATCACGAAGCGTTACAATCCAACCTCGGTTTTGATCAAAGAAGAAAATGTCTTGAATGGCTCGGATAGCGGGTTGGGTGGCGATAGGTGGCCATGTGACTCCGCCATCGGTTGTTTTCAAAACAAAACCATTACCGGCGGGATCTTGACCGGCAGCATACCCAACCAATGTGTTAACCGTTGGGTTGGGAAAGTGGATGGAGTTTAAATTATAATTATTTGCTTCGGCAATTACGCTGGTCCAGTTTCTTCCCCCATCGGTTGATTTAATAAGAACACGATTGTTGCCTACGGCAAAACCGGTGTTTTCATCGAAGAATAAAACATCATTTATTTCCTGGCTGGCCGGGCTGGTTTGCGGCACCCAGCGCGGCGCGGACAAAACCGGAGTCGCACAAATAATAATCGTTAAAAGGATTAAAAGACGTCGCATGTTAATTAATATTTTTCAAAGTTTTTTAGATCGTTGATCAGGTTCATAACCGGTTTGCTGCGATAGAGGAGTTCCACCGCCTCGGCCCGGTTAAGTTTTTTATTCGGCTCAAGCGGTTTGCCCTTGAAATGGACCAGCAGGCCTTCCTTATCAGCTCCGGAAATGATGGGAGCGGCCCAGTAGCGGGCATCAACATCGCTGTATTGGTAACCGTACGGCAGCTCTTTTACGCCGCCGAAGCGAGCGATCATCGCCAGTCCCTCAGCACGGGAAATATTGGCGGAGGGTTTGAAAGTTTTATCCGGATAACCCTTAACGATGCTGCTGATGGATGCTACATTAATATATTTAATCGCCCAGTGCCGGAAATTAACGTCTTTAAAGATCTCTACTTTGGGTGCCGGGACCTTTTCATCGCCGCCGAGCTTGGTCCTTATCAGCAACGCGGCCGATTCGGCGCGGGTAATGTTTCCTTCCGGTTTGAATTTCCCATCGGGATAACCCTTGATGATGCCCAGGGTCCCGATATAGTTGATGACGTCGTAAGCCCAGGTTTCTTTCGGGACGTCCGGATAATTGATGAGCCGCAGGATGCGCAGATTCTTAAGGGCAATGAGACGGCCGCTATCATTAAAGCCTTCGATCTTAATCGTATTCTTACCCACATTCAAGGCAAAGTCTAAATTGAATTCCCCTTTGCTCGAGAGTCTCATTTTGACCCCATTGATTTTGATGGTGGAAATTTCAGGATCAACCGCGGTTCCACGGATGGCCGCTACCATTTGCGAAGTAATTAATTTATCGGGGGTAGCAATAATTTTATCTCTTTCCACCACCGGCGTAATACCATAGGAAAGGGAGAAGAAATAGTTGCTGATGCCGGGAGCGCCGGCAAACGGATGGTAGGCAACATCAAACCGGAAATCTTTATAGTAAAGTCCCAGGCCGGTAGTGAAATCATTGGTGGTCTGGCCGACACCGGTCATTTCTTGATCAAGGCCGCAACGTATGGCAATTAAATCCAGCGGCAACCATTCTAATCCAAGATGGAAAAGAGTAGGGATTTTAGTAGATGACTGGATCTGATAATCCAGGTCAGTTAAAAATTTAAGTTTATGATTGCCCAATGCTCGCAGCGCGTTTTGCGGGCCGAGCACATTGGCAGCCATGCCTAATTTTAGAACCGCCGGATAAGATTCTTCCCAACCGGAGTCGTAATGCAGTTTGCCGCCCAGTGAGGCGGGCAGGGCATTCTGGACATTTCCACCCAGTGAAAGCCAGGTCAGCGGTTTGCCTTGCAGGCCGAGGTCCATTTCCTGTCCGTGAGCGTTACCCTGGGTGATGTGATCACCGGTAAGGCTCACCGAAAATAGTTTAAAGTTCAAACCAAAATTTAAATCATTCAGCCAGGGAACTCTTTTGCCTAATTCGGAGAGGAGGGGAAGCCCAAGCATTCGCTCTAATTTAGTGCCGTAGGAAATAATCATTAAGTTATTGTAATAGCTCATGGGGCTCTGGTTTGGATCAATCGTATAAATGGGATTGTTAGGGTTGGAGCCGACTTCAATGGTAGTGGGAAGCGCGCCGCTGATGGAAGAGTTAATATAGGAAAAACCCAAATTGCCATAATTGGTCGGATAAATTCCGGAAACCGACAGGTAATTAAAATCTTCGAGCAGCTTGCCGGACATGGAGGTGAGTTGCCAGCGGTTCGGATTAGCGATGCCGGCGGGATTCAGGGAAATTGAGCCCACATCATCCGCCAGGCCGACAAAAGCTTTTCCCATTCCCAGCGGCCGTGCGCCGGTGGCGATATTGGAGGGGTCGGGGGCAGAGACAGCCAGAGTTTGCGAAACGGCAGTAACTAAAACTATAAATAAAACTAATAGGCTTTTTTTCATCTTCTTATTAATTTTTAAGCATGATCTTTAATTTTTGCTTCTGTAAATTACCGTTTATTTTAAAAAGTGCGAGTATCACGCCGTTCGCGATTTTTTCTCCGTTATAATCTGTTCCATCCCAACGCAGCTTATTATAGCCCACCGTTGCGTTGGTTGAAAAGCCCATTATTTGCTTTCCGGAGATGTCTACCAGAACGATCTCTACCAAGGCATTTCGGGTGATAAAAAATTGAATAGTGCCCGGACTGCCGCTGCCCGGATTGTAGGGGTTGGGATAGAAGACAGCGCTGGTCACCACAGCGACGTCGCTTTGCGAAATTATATTCAAACCGTTGGCCAGCGTCCCGTGCCCTCCGTCAGGATTAGATACGATGATATCTCTTGTATCTCTCGCCGCAATAATGGGTGAGGGGGATATGGTAAGCATCACATCGAGCTGGCTGGAATTGATGAAATTGATATTGTTAATAATGATATCGCTGGCCGGACTAAAAGAAACGGTTGCGCCATTTTGGAAACCACTTCCCAGAATATGAATGGTTTGGGGTGTTCCCCGGTAGACGGAAGGAGGATCGGATGAAGTGATAGTGGGATTTATGATTATGACACCCGCAGCCGTGATGTAAAGAACTGAGTTTTTACTACCTGCACCGCCGGTGCCGGCGGGTGGTGGAGGATTAGTAATGGTGAGTGAGCGTGGGCCGGGGGTGGCATTGGCTGACACTGAAATATTAACCGTAAGCTGGGAAGCGCTGTTGAAGGTGGTGGAATTGATGGTAATGCCGTCGTTGGAGAAAGCGGTGGTGGCGTTCGCTTCGAAATTTGAGCCGGAGATAATTAGATCTTGATTGCTGGCGCTTTGAGTAAGACTGCTGGGGGTTACAGTATCAATGATGGGATTGTTAGCGGTGGCGGAGCTGACAGTAAAGCTTGAATTCACCGTTCCACCGTCGGGATTGGTAAAAGTGACAGCGCGCGGACCGGTAGCGGCAGCGCTATCGATGTTAACATTAATCTTCAATTGTATTGAGCTTCGATCAGTGATCGAATTGGTGATGCCTGTTCCAAAATTCGCGGTGATGTTGGGTTGGAAACCGGTGCCGGTAACCGTAAGGGGTAGAGTGGTTCCTTGAGTGCCGGAAGACGGCTCAATGTTAGTAATCTTTGGTAAAGCATTAACGGTAAAAGTGCCGCCGGTTGCGGTTGATGAATTATCAACATTCTTCACGGTAACAGTTTGGGTATTGGTTGAAGCACTACTATTGGTTATAACATTTACTGTAAGTTGCGAGGCATTGTTGCGGGTTACTGAATTTACGGTAATAGAATTGTTACCCGTCCCAGAGAATGTGACATTTTCTTTAGGCCAATTTCCAATTCTGAAATTAGTACCGGTGATAATGAGGTCTCCGCTAAAACCCGCAGCGACTTTATCTGAACCGGTACTTTTTGTTAGTGTTGATGAAATAGATAGGGGAGTTATAGCTGCGTAGACACTGCCATCATTGCAAACACTAAAAATGTTGTATTCATCAAGAGCAAAAATTCTATTCAAAATGGTTGGTATCTTAGTTGGATCGACTAGGGGGGAAGGAGAATATACCTCCTTAGGAGTTAATTGAGTAGAAGTAACAGTGTTAGTGCTATAGTTTATCTTTAGTTGGAAGATTTTTCCGGAACCAGTACAGATCCAGCCAGTGGTTGGGCTCATAAAATAAACACCATTATTCGAATCGCCCACATCTGTTTTGACTATCCAATTTGCGCCACCATCGCTGGTATATAAAAAAGTTTTGTTTAACCCAGTGATAAATCCGTGATTTGGATCAACAAAATAAACGTCGGTTAGGGTTTCCGAGCCTAACCCGCTTACTGAAATTTTGTCCCAAATATTTCCGCCATTAGAGGATTTCCAAACATTTGCCGAATACCCAACTCCCCAATAAATGTCGGTTGTTCCTGAAAAAGCTACACCATAAAAAGTAGTTGGGGATCCAATAAAAGTTGAGAAATTCCACGGGCTTCCGCTGTTGATTGTATAATACATACTACCACCACCTGGCATTCCACGAGAGGCGGTTGATTCGGCTACTACCCCATTTAACGGGTTTGTACTATTATTGAAAGCGATATCCATCACACAAACAGATGTGAGTCCAGCGGTATCTGTCCAATTTGCTCCCCAATCATCGGAGAAATAAGCTTTAGCAGTTGATCCTGAATTACCAGCAACCCAAAGCCTGTTGCCAACAATATCAAGACCATAAAGGTCTGTGGGTGATAAAGTCGTATTAGTAGTCCAATTTTTCCCATAATCATTTGATTCAATAACCTTACCGACTAATCCAACAGCACAAATAGTGGTGATATTGGTGGATGTTGCTCCGGTGATTGCTTCTAAAGCAGCTCCGAGAGATGGAGCAGATAATATCAATATGATAAATAAAGCTAAGATGCTTTTTTTAATGTTTATTTGTTTTGTACCATGATTTTAAATTTTTGTTTTTGCAATTTTCCGTCGCATTTGATCAGCCCGATGATAATGCCGTTACCAATTTTATTGCCACTGTAATCTTTCCCATCCCAGCGTATTTTATTATAACCTACTGTCGCATTGGTTGTGAAACTCGTTTTTTGAGTGCCGGAAATATCGATCAGGTTGATCTTCACCGCTGCGTTCTGAGTGATGAAAAATTGAAGGGTGGCAAACCCAGCATTTGGATTATAAGGATTGGGATAACATAAGGCGTCGGTAATAGTCGGGGGCGGTTTTTCTACGACTATTTCTATGGCATCGATCAGGCTGCCGTGTCCACCATCGAAATTGTTGACGGCAATTTCTCTTTTGCCCAATGCCGCAGTCGAATCGGCGGTTAACAATACCTCAATCTGGCCGGAATCTTTAAAAGTGTTGCTGTTAATAACGATATTGCTGGAAGGATTGAATGAAACCGCTGCGCGATCTTTAAAACCGGTTCCGTTAATGGTGATGATTTGAGCGGTTCCCCGGTAAACCAGGGATGGGGTGACCGAGCTGATAGTAGGATTAATGATACCGGTGGCGGTTATATAAAAAAGATTATTGGCACTGCCGGAGCCGCCGGTAGGATTGGTAATGGTGATCGAGCGCTGACCGGTAGCGGCATTGCTGGCTACTGAAATATTAACTGTAAGCTGGGAAGAGCTATTGAAGGTGGGAGGGGAATTAATAGTGATGCCACTGCCAGAAAAAGTTACCGTGGCGCCGGATTCAAAGTTTGAACCGGCAATGACCAGATTTTGGTTGCTTGCACCTTGAGTAAGACTATTGGGAGTAACCGCGTCAATGACAGGATTGGGAACGGTTGCGGAGCTAACATTAAAAGAATTGATTGAGGTAAATGTTCCGCCATCGGGATTGGTTACAGTGACAGAGCGTAGACCGGTAGCGGCGGTAGCATCTATGTTGATATTTATATTTAATTGCGGGTCGCTTTGATAGATTTTAGAATTGGTGATGGTGATACCCGGTCCAAAGTTGGCAGTGATGCCATCTTGGAAACCGGTGCCTTTAACTAATAAGGTGGAGCTTGTTCCTTGAGTGCCGGAGGAAGGATCAATTAAGCTAATGGTTGGCAAGGCTGTTACCAAAAAAGTCCCGGGTGTGGTTGGAGATGACCCATCAATATTGGTTACGGTAACAGTTTGGGGACCAGCAGTTGCGCTGCTGCTGATCGAGACATTGACGGTAAGTTGGGAAGAGTTGTTACGGATCACCGAAATAACGGAGATCCCAGATCCTATAGGAAAAGTGACATTACTGGTGGACCAGGTCCCGATCTGAAAATTTGTGCCGGTGATAGTAAGATTACCGTTGAAACCTTGAGGGGCTTGACTGGAAGTGGTGCCTTCCCGTACGATAGATGAGATTGTTATAGGAGAAAGCTGAGCGTAAATGTTATTTATATTTGGATCACCGCCGCTAAATCTGCAGGCGACGAATCCATTGTCAGCATCAAAAAAGAAAAGTTTTTCTAAAGATTTCCAAGCGAGACTTGCGTCGGGGGGAATAACGTTTCCTAATCCATCTATTCTTCTTATAATTGTTCCTCCCAATAACCAACCTATATTTCGATCAACAAAAAAGACATCGTTACTTGAAAATGCGTCAATAGCTATCTGGTTCCAGTCATTACCATTATTCGTATAGAGAAAAGTACCGGTTTCTCCTCCGATAAAACCGTGAGTAGGGTCAACAAAACAGACCCCGGTTAAGTTTTTTGTTAGTCCACCGATTGACTTGTTTGTCCAGGTTGCTCCGCTATCGCTCGATTTCCAAATATTCCCACCGTCTCCAACCGCCCAAAAGGTCCCCGGTGTACCGGAATAAGAGATTGACTTAAGGACAGGTTTGGCACCTCCGAAATTTGCGGTTGACCAATTATCTCCTTTATTAATTGTAAAATAAATTTTCCCCTCACTTGCACCATCCTGTATGCTTAACATCCCCTTTTCGGGAGCAGTCGGATCAAAGATAATATCATATGAAGCACCACTGGCTACAATTCCATTTCTTTTTTCTTGCCAATTGTTACCGCCATCGCTAGAGATATAAGGCTTAATAACCGGAGTGCTTCCGATAACCCAAAGATCATTGCCTGCGAAGCAGGTTGCGCTTAGCTTGATAGTTCCAATGGTAACGGAGTTTTTGGTTTGCCATGTATTTCCATAGTTGTTAGAAATAATAATAGTTCCATTATCTCCAACCGCACAGAGGGTAGTAATATTAGTTGATAAGATCCCAGTTATCGCATTTAAATTCTGAGGAGTGGACGTTTGTACAACCCAGGTTCCAAAGGCTGACATGGAATAAAGGATAAGGAAAAGGGGAATGAAAGCAATTTTTTTTAGTGACGCCATAAAACTAATCAATCAATCGAGATCATGCCAATGCTCTGCACCTTCACCTGTGGGACAATCTCGTTATAAGAAAGCACGGCGGTATCGGGGAAACTGCGCTCGATAAAGCGTTTAAAGTGGGGACGCAAGCGGGGTGAGCACAGGATGACGCCTCTTAATTTCATGCGCCTGAAATTCCTGAGATGACCGGAGATCTGGACCAGGATTTTTTCTCCCACATTGGGGTCCACCGCCAGGAAAGAACCGTATTCCGACTGGTGAATAGCGCCGATCAGCGTTTCTTCCAGCGAAGGATCGATGGTCACCACCGTTACCACCCCTTCCTTGTCGGTATAGGTTTCACAAATTTGCCGGGCCAGCGATTGCCGTATATATTCAGCCAGAATATTGATATCCCGGGTGAGGTGCGCATAATCGGCCAGCCTCTCCAGTACCGTCGACAAATCCCGGATCGAGACCCTTTCCCTCACCAGCAATTGCAAAACCTTGTGCACCTGTCCCAGAGACATCAGATCGGGGATCAATTCACGTACAATGGCAGCGTTGGCGTTTTTTACCAGTTCAATCAACGACTGCACATTCTGACGCGTCATAATTTCATCCGCGTAGCGTTTAATGATTTCCGTGAAATGCTCGGAGATCACATCCACCGGAGGTTTGCCGGTCAAACCCGCTTTTTGTATTTCAGGCAGCTGCTCATCCGGCACCCAGGTGACCGGATCATTGGTGAGGGGATCGCGCGCTTCGATCCCCGAAAGTTTTTTCGCCCGGGCCTGCGTCAGCGCCAGGTCAACCATCTTATGTCCCATGCGGACTTCACCGACCGAAACTTTGCTCCCGCGAATTTCTATAACATATTGGTCGGGGGGAAGACTCAGGTCATCCATTACCCGCACCCCGGGGATGACAAAACCCAGCTCTTGGCCGATATTGTAACGGATCAAAGTGATGCGTTCGAGCAAAGGTCCCTTTTGCGCCGGATCGATCAAGGGGATAATATTCCTGCCGGCTTTGAGTGAAAGGGGATCGAGCCCCAGTGTTCCGAGAATGCTTTCCGGTTTTTTCATCACATCTTTGGCCGAAACCTCTTCCGTCACCACTTTGGATTCTTCTTTGGCAGTCTGCGCGCGCATCACCACCAGCGCGACAATCCCGGAAGAAAGGGCCAGAATTAAAAAAGGGATCGAAGGAATGCCCGGGATGAGGGCAAAGATTCCCAGGATGATGCAGACAAAAGCAAACGCCCGGGGCTGCGCAAAAATCTGGCCGGCAATGTCGGTCCCAAGGCTCATCTCCGAAGCCGATTTGGTGATGATCAGGCCGGTGGCGATAGCGATTAATAAAGAGGTGAGCTGTGAGATTAAACCGGCGCCGATCGTCAGCAAGGCGTAAAGGGTTAGGGCTTCCATGATCCCCAGGCCGCGCTGCAAAAAGCCGATCAAAATACCGCCGATAATATTGACGATAACGATAATGATGCCGGCAATGGAATCGCCGCGGACAAATTTATTGGCGCCGTCCATGGAGCCGAAGAAAGTGGCTTCCTGTTCAATCTTGCGGCGGCGTGCGCGCGCTTCGGTGGCCTCGATCAGGCCGGCGTTCAGATCGGCGTCGATCGACATCTGTTTGCCCGGCATGGCGTCCAGGGTAAAACGCGCCGCTACCTCCGCCACCCTTTCGGAGCCCTTGGTGATAACGATAAAGTTAACGATGGTTATGATGCTGAAGATGATGGCGCCGACAATGAAATTTCCTCCCACTACAAAATTACCGAAGGCGCTGATCACCTGTCCGGCTTCGCCCAGGGTCAGGATCAAACGTGAGGAGGCGATATTTAAAGCCAGGCGCAACACGGTTAATACCAGCAAGAGGGAGGGGAAAGACGCCAGTTCCAACGGTTCTTTCAGATACATGGCGACCAGCAGGATCACCAGGGAAAAGGCAATATTTAAGGTCAGCAAAATGTCCAGAATGAAAGGCGGAAGGGGAACGATCATCAGGGCGATAATGGTCACCAACACCATGGCCACGCCAAAGTCGGCGATGCTGAAAAGATTCCGGATATTTTTTAAATCAAACGGTGATGACATGCTTGATCAATTTCCAATTATAGCTTCAGCGAGGAGTCAAGGCAATAGGGCCTTTTCTGCGGGCCGCTCGCTCCCTTTTTATTTTGTAGACATAAGCCAGGATCTCGGCCACTGCCTGATAAAGCTCAGAAGGAACTTCCTGGTTGAGCTTGGTGGTGCGATAGATGGAACGGGCGAGGGGTTCGTTTTGAACGATGGTGATCTCGTGCGCTTCGGCGATGCGGCGGATTTCTGCGGCTATTTTCCTTTCGCCCTTGGCCAGCAGGAGGGGAGCTTTCATTTTTTTCGGGGAGTATTTTAACGCCACCGCGATATGGGTGGGGTTGGTTACGACCACATCCGCTTGCGGGACGGAGGACATCATGCGCTGGTAGGATACCTGCCGCTGCATATCGCGCATCCTTTGCTTGATGAGCGGGTCTCCTTCCAGGCGTTTATATTCTTCTTTTATTTCCTGCTTGGTCATTTTAAGGTTGCGCATATATTCCCACCTTCGGTAAAAATAATCAAGGATGGCGATCATCACGTAAAAAATACCGACCCGCATGGCGATCTTGTAAGCGATGCCTCCGCCGATCACCACCGCCTGCCAGGGATGCGCTTCGATCAAGACCACGATATAGGGGAGGTCGTCTTTGGCCGCATACCAGGTGATGTAAAAAACAATGATGATTTTGAGCATTGATTTTACCAGCTCCACCAGGCCTTGCAGCGAAAACATTTTTTTAAATCCCTCCAGGGGATTGACCCTTTCCAGCTTGGGGGAGAGCGGGTCCATAGCGAAAACAAAACCGGTTTGCATCGCCTCCGCTATAAAAGTGGAAATAAAGGCAATGGCGAAAATCGGCATTAATACCAGGGCCATGGTGCGCAGGCCGATGAATAATAAGGCCCCGGCAAATTGCAGGTTAAAATTTTTGGCTTCGGGGACCATCTGGAAAATAGTGCTGGCCATCTGGGTTAAATTCCCCCACATAAACTCGCCCAGATAACGGAACCCCCAGTAAGTAAGGAGCAGGACAATCGCTACGGTAATTTCACGGCTTTTGGCTACCTGTCCCTTTTCCCGGGCTTCCCGCAAACGATGCGGCGTCGGTTCTTCTGATTTATCTCCGCCTTCACCCATTTTTTATCTCACTTGATGGTTTGCGAAAGAAATAACATCTGCTGCAGCATCAATCCAATTAATGTGTCGATATATTTTACAATTAAAGGCAGCGTGAGCATGATCCCCAACAGTCCCAGGATGGGTTTAACCTGAAACCCAAGCATAAAGACGTTGACCTGGGGCGCCACCCGGGAAACAATCCCAAAAGAAAAATCGGAGAGAAAAATAAGCAACATCACCGGAGCGGCCAGCTTAAAAGAAGTGGCCCAGAGGGTGGAAAAGACATCCACGATCTGGGTGAAAAGCGCCGGCGAGGAGAAATTTGCCATTTTGCCCACGGGTAAATAAGTGAAACTTTGGTGCAGGGCGGAAAACAGCATATGGTGTCCATTGGCAGTGACAAAGATAACTAAAGAAAGATAAAAGGAAAGTCTCCCAATCACGGAGATGGTAGCGCCGAAAATCGGGTCGAGGGTGGAGGCCACCGAGAGTCCCATTTGCGTATCCATAAATTCGCCGGCGGCCTGGACCGCCAGGAAAAGCATGTAACAGATAAAACCCATCGTAAAACCGATGGCCACTTCGAACACCAGCGCGATGATAAAACCGATTAAACTGGTAGGCAAAATATTATTGACGGGGGTCACAAACCAGAGCACCATCGACATCCAAATGGCAAACCCGACCTTTGCCGGGGTGGGGATGGCGCGTGAGTTGATCAGGGGCGCCTGAATAAAGATCCCGATGATTCTGGCGAAAATCAAAAAAAAGACTTCGATCTGTTGAATGCTCAGGATCATCTTGCCATGCTGGGAATGGCGCCCCAGAGCGTGGTGGTGAATGAAACCAGCATGGAAATGACCCAGGGTGAGGTGAAAGCGATCACCAGCAGTACCGAGACGACTTTGGGGACAAAGGTTAGGGTTTGTTCCTGGATCTGGGTGACGGCCTGGAAAAGACTGATCATAAATCCGACCAGCAATCCCACTCCTACCGAAGGCAGGGAAACGAGGATAATGGTGGTAATTCCCTGATATAAGACCTGTACCGCAAAATCCTGGTTCATCGCATGAAACTCATCATGAGTCCCCGGGTAATCAAATTCCAACCGTCTACCAGCACAAATAAGAGGATTTTAAAAGGGAGCGAAACCATGACCGGAGAGAGCATGAACATACCCAGAGAAAGAAGTATATTAGAAACTACCAGATCGATGATGATAAAAGGGATAAACAGCAAGAAACCGATCTGGAAAGCGGTTTTGAGCTCGGAAATCATGAAGGAAGGAATCAGCACATAGGTGGGAATATCATCCACCGATTTGGGTGTTTTAATCTTGGAAAATCCGACGAATAGCGCCAGGTCCTGTTCCCGGGTTTGTTGGATCATGAATTTGCGTATCGGTTGCATGCCGACTTCAATGGCCCGCGTCTGGGAAATTTTACCCTGGTTATAGGGGATGAGGGCGGTCTGGTTGATCTCCTGCCAGGTTGGGGACATGATAAAGATCGTCATGAACAATGCCAGGCCGGTCAGGATGGCGTTCGGCGGCACCTGCTGGGTACCGATAGCGGTACGCAGTAAACTGAAGACAATGATGATCCTGAGGAAAGAAGTTGCCGACATTAAAAGGAAAGGCACCAGCGAAATCAGCGACAGCGCGATAATGAGCTGAATGCTGTTGCTGAATTGGGGCGAGGCCATAATGGCGCGGAGATCGACGGTGGCGTTCAGGGGGGCAGGGGCTTGCGCCAGCGCTATTCCCTGAAAAAACAACAGGCCGGTAAGGAAAAAGGAAAATCTTTTGCTCATAATTCGCTTTCATCAATCTTATCGACGCGGGTTACCTGCTTGTTGCTGATGGCCAGCAACCAGGCGCTTTTGCCGACTTTCAGGATATAAGCTGACACCTGTGGCTCAAGGTAAACCCGATCTAAGACCTTGATAAATTTTCCGCCGGATGATTCTTTCATGCGCGGCAGGATAAACCTTGAGATCAAATAGATGAATGCCAGGACGATCAGCAGCGAGAGGACAACCTGCATGATGTAACCGAAGGTGACCACGGGCGTGGTCTGAAAATGGATCGCTTCCGCGGTCATTTCATTACCACGTTAGTCACACGGATGCCATAATAATCATCCACCGCCACCACTTCTCCCTGGGCGATCAACTGGCCTCCCACTTTCAAATCCAGCGGTTCACCCGCCAGGCGATGGAGCTCAATGATCGAGCCTTCGGACAGGTCAAGAATTTCTTTCAGCGTCAGTTCGGTTTGTCCCAGCTCCACCGTCGCTACCACGGGAATATCCCCCATCGCTTTTTGTTCGATCCTTTCGCCCTTTTCTTCTTCGATGAATTCAGGGAATCTTACATTTTTAACTTCCATGCTGCTGCCTCCTTTTTATAACTTTTCTTCGGTTGATTCTTCGGATGGGAATTCTTCTTCGGTCGATTCTTCTTCGGTTGATTCTTCTTCGGCATATCCTTCTTCAGGAAATTCCTCCTCGGCGTATTCCTCTTCTGTTTCTTCTTCGGGAAACTCCGCGAAAATATCTTCTTCCTTTTCCTCCGGCAGCTCCTCGCCTTCTTTAACAACGGGGGTGGGAGCTTCTATTTCGGCTGGGGCAGGCGGGATTTCTTTCTTTTCTTCAAGCATGGTGGGAGGAGCGATCAGCATTCCTTCTTCGCCCGTACCCGCCACCCGCAAAGAAACTTTTTTGCCTTTTATGCCGAGTTGACCAAAAAGTTTGAGTTTTTTCCCGATGGACATTTGAATGGCGCTGTTAATCGATGACTCAAGCGAAACCACGTCACCGGTTTCCAGCTGGTTGATCTCACGGGTGGTCAGGATGGTCTGGCCGAGAGTGATGGTTGTCGGAATGATGATGCGGGAAAGCAGCAGCGGCAACAATCTGGAAAAATTCGACACTTTCCCCTTTTCATTCTGATGATATCTTTCAAGCAAAGTTTTAAGCGTATTTCCCGAATAGCCGATCAGGATTTTACCCGGAGGATTGTCAGCCAGCGAAACTTCAGCGCCAAAAACGACAAAGGTGGCGGAGGTATTGATGGAAGGGTCGATGGTGATATCCGGCGAACCAGTCATCGAAAAAGCTGGCGTTTCAAAGATCTGATCAAAGGCGGCGGAATAGTGGGGCAGATATTCGGTAAAGAGGGTGGAAAAGGCCAGGCCTTCGGCTTCGGTTAAGCCGCGATTGATCGGTTCGATATCATGGCTGCCCAGGGAATAATTGATCAGGGTGTTGGCCAGGTGCAGGTCGACAAAAAAGGAGACCGGATCGTTCAGGCCATGGATGGTTGCTTTGGATTGGACCAGGGCGCTGTTCAAAGTGCGGAGAAAATTTAAATAAGTGGTTTGCTCTACCTGCGCGGAATAAAATTCCACCCCTAGTTTAAGATCGATTTTTAGTTGTTTTAAAAAGTTCTCGATAAAGTGGTAATGGAGCAGCAGGACCAGGTTTTGCTCTTCTTTGGAAAGACGATCAAAGCCATAAAGCCCGGATTTGACTTTTTTAACCAGGATCTTGGGCGGCCGATAGGTCGTCCAGTCACCGATCGCCGGAGCAAGCTTGATGGTCCTTTTTTGCCCCGCAATTTCAGGTTTATTTGGCTGACGCTCTGCCATTAATTAAATAACTTTCTTTCTCTTTCTTTATCCAGATAATTTCGAAATAACGGATGAAATGAGATCCGAAGCCATTTTTACAACGGCTAAATTTCCATTCAAGACTCTCTGCAAGTTGGCAGCGTTAATTGTTTCAACAAAATAGGAAACGTTGGACGCCTCCAGCTGACCGGGTTTAATCGAACCCACCGCACCGCCCGGTAACTGAGCGATATCGGCTGGACCGGAAGCGGATGTTTCAGCAAAAGCGGTTCCCTGGGCTTGAGCTAATCCTCCCGGATTAGGAAAACGCGTTAAAGCGATCTGATAACCGGTATCAAAATAGAGTGGGGGAGATGCGGTTGGGTTGGTTGAGTATTGCAAGCGGCCGTCCCCCAGCCATTGGTAATTTGCTGCACTGCCAGAAGGTAGATTTGATATCGGGACCAGATTGCCAGAAGTATCTAAACCGTAAACCAGCATCCCGTTTGATGTTAAACTTCCGTTGGCATCGATGCTAAAATTTCCCGACCGGGTATACAGATAAGAATTCCCTCCGTCCGGTGAGAGCATAAATAAACCTTCACCGGAAATAGCCAGTGATAGATTGGTCCCGGAGCTGTAATCCCCGGCAGAAAAATCCACGCTGATATTAGAAATTCCCACCCCTTGTCCCAACTGTTGCGGATTGGTACCGCCCAAGTTATTTTGGCTGGCCGTTCCCTGACGAAGAAGCTTTTCGTAGATGGATTGAAAAGAAACATCCAGGCGTTTATAGCCCGTCACGCTCACATTCGCAATATTAGCCGAGGTGGTTCTGAGGGCGTCATCGTAAGCCTCGATGGCATTTTTTGCCATACTCATGATATCAAGCATTTTCTCCTACCTCCTTTGCCGCTAAAACTTTAATTTCACCGATATGAACAGCGGCCTTCCTTAAGGCCGCTTCCAGTTCATTAAGCTGCGCCTGAATGATTTTTCGCGTTTCTTCTGAAGCCTGGATCGAGACATAGATCATGCCACCCTGTGAAGTTAGCGTTAAGATTAATTCCCCAAGATCCCCAGGTTTTAATCCAAAGGAGAATTCGACTTTCCCCTTATCTTTGACCATTGCTACCCGCGACACAATCTGATCCACCAGAAATTGCAGATCGAGCTTTTGCAAAAGTTTACCTTCCAGCTGGGCGAGATTGAATTGAGGGGTGATCTCCATATTCGGAATCAGCCAGCCGGTTTTCATGAGTATTTCCTGCAAGGTAGACTGGGCCGAGGCGGGAGAAGCAAAAGCCTGAGCCGCAGCCGGCACGGCCTGGCTGCCGGGTTGGGGATTAGAGTAATTCGTGGGTGGTTGATTTGCTGTATCGCTTGAAAGAAGATAAGCCGGTGAGGAATTTTGCGCGCTCGGGAGAGTGTCGGGATAAGCAAACCAGGAATTGAAATTGAACTGGCCCCAGGGGGCAAAGAGAAAACCCAAACGTTTCTGCTCTTCCTCCAGGAATTTCTGAAAGCTTTGGCCCGAAGCGTTCTGGGCGGAGGAATTCTGAGACCGACCGGGGGTATCAGAAGTTTCCACTTCTTGAATCTGGACTTGAGAGAGTTCAATCACGGCTATTGCTCCTTAACTTTAATCGTAATCATAAACAATAATCTTGTATCCGTCAATTCACTTCATGCCTGGGAAGGGATTCGAACCCTTAAGCCTTACGGCATACGCCCCTCAAACGTACGTGTATACCAGTTCCACCACCCAGGCACATGGAATGAGAGCTATTTTATCAAATATTTCGGATGGCTTCTACTACTTCTTCCAGGCGCAGGCCGCGGGAAGCTTTTACCAGCAAAACATCTCCCGGGCGCAACAATTCTTTAATCAGTTTAATTGCCGAGGAATTACGCGCGCAGTGGTAATCCGCTTGCATCGCTTTTGAAAATATCCCAACGCTGATCAGGATATCAATGGCCAGTTTCCTGGCCAGCTTGCCCATTTTTTTGTGGGCGGCTTCTGTGCCCTGGCCCAGCTCCAGCATGTCGCCCAACAGAGCGATCTTTCTGCCTTCAATACCCGCCAGCACTTTCAGGGCGGCCGCCATAGAGGTTGGACTGGCGTTATAGGTATCATTAATGATCTTTACCCCACCCGGCCGATTGATGATCTCCATCCTTTTACTGGAAGGGCGGAAATTTTCCAGCCCCTTTTTAATTAAAGCTTTTTTAAAATTTAACCTCTGCGCGACGGCGATGGCGGCTAGGGCATTATAAATATTGTGTTCACCCGGCAAGGGTAAAATTATTCCTTCCAGATCATTGGGAGTGATATTGGCTTTATCGATAATTCCGAACGTCATGACCTTAGCCTTCCGCTTTCGAGCTTTCGCTCTCAAATGTTCAAAAAATTCATCATCCTGATTGATAATCGCGCAATCTTTCGGGGTAAGATATTTAAATATTTCCGATTTTGCCCGTGCGATATTTTTCTTGGTTTTGAGAAAAGCGAGGTGCGCCTCTCCAATATTAGTTATGACGGCAATATTGGGGCGGACCATCCTGGACAGCAGTTCAATTTCCCCCAATCCCTGCATTCCCATTTCGATCACCGCGGCGCGATGTTTGTGGGTCAGCTTTAAAAGGGTGAGGGGGACGCCGATCTCGTTGTTGAAATTTTCTTCGTTCTTCAGGGTGGGCATTTTCTGTGCCAGGATGGAGGCGAGCATATCTTTGGTGGTGGTTTTCCCGACGCTCCCGGTTACGCCGATGATGGGGATTTTAAATCTAGCCCGATGATAAGCGGCCAGGGATTGTAGCGCTGACAAGCCGTCATCCACGAGCAGTGCAATTGCTCCCTTTTTTACCGCTGCGTCGATGAATTGCCGGCCATCATGCTTCTCCCCTTTTAGCGGAATAAATAAATCTCCCGCTTTAATGGTGCGACTATCAGTAGAAATTCCCTTGATAATTCCAGGGACGCGGCCCTTGAAACTTGCTCCCCTGATGAGCTTAAGAATTTCCCGGGGTTTGAACATAAGGCAATTATAACAAATTTACAAAGATTAGGTTGAAATTGTTTGAAATTTTTCCTTTTTTATTGCGATAAATAACAGGGTAGAATTTTAGATGCGAAAAGCAGATTTACCATTTTATAGGACAGAACGGATTTACGCAAAAAACTTCGATTATCCCGTACTGCAGGAGGGGATCGATCGGGGCAGGTTAAGAGATGGGATCGAACTGAGACGGGTACGGGTTCTGGTAGGAGCAAATCCACAAGAATTATCGATTTTTATGCCGCATAACTATAGTTTATCCGGTAGGCAGTGCATAACTATAGTTTTTAAAGGGCACACCAAGACCTTAACCTTGGCAGCTCCTGTTACCAAAAAAATTGAAGCTCAAAAATCAGAAGCGGTAACACCCGAAAATATTTTGCTGACTGGTATTCCCGCTTCTCCCGGTTTTGGCATCGGCCGGGCGCTGCTCTGGCTGACCTGGGAGAAAGGCTTTCCCATCAAGAAATATGAAATTGCTGAAAAAGACATCCCGGCAGAAAAGGAGCGATTCAGACAAGCCGTAAAAATGGCCATCGCTCATTATGAAAGCCTGGGAAAAGAAGTGGCGAACGGGGCGCATGATGGTATTTATCAATTTTTTGTTGCGGTATTGCAGGATGAAATAGAATTTCTGGGATTAGTTGAAAGGGGAATCGAAAACCGGCCGGAGGTGGATACGGAGAGCCAGCCCAACCGGACCGGGTTGAACGCTGAATATGTAGTAGAAAAAATTATTAATGTCAAGGTGGCAAAATTTGAAGAGATGACCAATGAATATTTTCGGCAAAGGGTAAGTGATATCCGGGATATCGGTCGTATCCTTCAAGAAAAATTGCAGGGAAAAGAAACGCGTAAAAAAATTGATGGTGAGGAGATCATACTGGTGACGGAAGAACTCGGCGTGTCCGACCTGGGAGAAATTGACAGGGCGAGGGCCAAGATCATTGCCGTGGTCACGGCTAGGGGCGGTCCGACCGGCCATGCGGCGATCATTGCCAAAAGTTGGGAGATTCCGGCGGTGGTGGGCGTGGATAACATAACGCATATCGTCAGGAATGGTGATTTGCTAATTGTGGATGGCAGAAGGGGGCAGGTGTTCGTCAAACCTTCGCAGTCCTTCCTGGATAAATATATGGAAGAAAGAGGTAAACAGGACACTTATTCGGAAAAGTTAAGAAAAGAAGTCGAAGGAAAAGAAGCTAAAACGGCCGATGGCCGTCGTGTATATCTGAAAGCTAATATTTTATCGCTGCATGATATAGGGTTTGCCAGGGAATATGAGGCCGACGGAATCGGACTTTTTCGCACTGAGGGAGAGATTGACCGGCTGCCCAAAGAGGGTGGGGCTAAAGAAGTGCAGCTGTATGAGGAACGGGAATTTGAAAGATACCGCATGCTCAAGGGATTGAGCGCTGAAGTGAGAACGCTTGATCTGGGAGGAGATAAAATAAGCGAAAAAAACTTATCGCAGCAAATGCGTATTCCGCTGGGGTCCAATCCCTTTTTAGGGGTGAGGGGTATCCGGGTTTCTTATCATAACGATTTTTGGCAAAATCTTTTTCGGGCCCAGGTCCGGGCGGTGTTAAGGGCCAGCGAAGAAAACCGTAAACTTTCCATCATGTTTCCCATGGTGAGTGATCTCTGGGAATTTGCCTGGGCAAAACGGATCATCGGAGAAGAGAAACAGGCCCTGAGCGATAAGCGCCTTAAATTTAATCCGGCGATCAAGGTGGGGGTGATGGTTGAAGTCCCTTCGCTGCTGGCGGTGATGCCAAAACTGGCCAGGATGGCCGATTTCTTCAGTTTTGGTTCAAATGACATGATCCAATACACCAAGGCAGCCGATCGGACCGATGAGCATGTGGCTTATTTATACGACCCTTTCCATTTTTCCATTATCTGGAGTTTAAGACGGGTGATTGAGGCTGCACACCTGGAGAAAAAACCGGTGACGCTTTGCGGAGATATGGGCTCCGATCCGCTGGCGGCTCTGCTTTTGGTGGGCCTGGGCATAGACGGGATCAGCATGATCCCGTCGGAAATACGGGG
>Ga0315287_10000963_pt1 | contig 25874 bp, 52 predicted proteins | sample YL17G11_0_MG_FD_205037 | JGI IMG/M metagenome (GOLD analysis project Ga0315287, IMG submission 205037) | Sediment microbial communities from Yellowstone Lake, YNP, Wyoming, USA - YL17G11_0 | ecosystem: Environmental > Aquatic > Freshwater > Lake > Sediment | place: USA: Wyoming | collected... | reverse complement strand
TCAGTTAATAAGGATGAGAGGACAGAAACGCGGGCCGTATAAGAAACAATTCAGTAACTAAGGAGAATTTATATGTCTTTGTGGAAAATGGTTGATGCTAACACTGGGGCTCCAAAGCAGAATTTAGAATCGACAAGTGATGCTGCGGGTCACTCAGCTAACGGATTTTGGTTATACGGCAACACACAGGTTGGGGCATTTCAAGCCAATGCTGCATTAGGTGTATTTGGTATTGATTCAAGAGAAAAATCCAACAGCCAATTTGAAGGATCAATTGCTACACATTCCGGGTGGGTTCTACGCAAACAAGGAACTGGTGATATTGCGTCCATTGCTGTTGTGAGTGGTGGAAAGGGATTTTCGGGAAATGCGACAGCAAAATATCTATCAATCACAGGTGGTGGAGTGTGGAACGTTGCAGCGAATGCGTCTTTCACAGTCCGTGCAAACGGATCAATTGATTCCGTAACACCAGCAGCGGGACCAGTGGCAAACGGTGTCGGATACGCTCAGAATGGATTCTGTGAAATAGTTGGTGGTGGAACAGGCAACAACCAACTTGCGAACATCTCTTATACGAAGAATGCAGCGGGGAACGTCGCCGCATTAGTTATCAACAACGGTGGTGGAAACTTTGACGCTAATCCTCGTGTGACTCCATTGGGAACGAACACAGGAACCGCAACGATTGTCGTAACATGTAACACAGGACAGATTCTCACTGTGACTGTTGCAGATCGTGGGGGCAACTACACGAACACTCCAACATTGGGGACTGTGACGACGAATAATGCAACTCCTACGTTTGCTATTACAATGGGTGGACGTGCTAACCGCGTACACTATGAAGTGCTGGTGGCTTCAGGATCAATGGCAACCGATAACGTAGCCAACAGCGATGATGCTATTGTCGGAGCGTAATGCAGGACTTTTGCGATCATGTGAAAGAATGTATGGAAGGGGTTCCGGCGACAACCTGGGACCCCGAATCCAGTTATTTGTCTGATTATGGGGTGCGCGGAGAACTCAACGATCATTTGGACGACATCACGGACTATGCGAGGCATCCGGCTGCGGAGTACGAGGAAGTACGGGTATTTTTGCAAGGCCGCAATATAGAACTCCCCCCCGTCTCCGTCTATGCAGATGAATTCCTGGAAAATGACGGTGAAATCATTATTCCTCTTGTCTCCACTATTGAAGGCCCGAACCTCCTGTTTATATATTTTGCGTTCACGATGAATGAAGTCACAGATGGGGAATTCGAAGTGTTTTCTGAGATAGTTACCCAGAACGAATTAGAGGAGATATTGAGCGATGAAGATGTTGAGACTGTTTGAACAAGCGAAGAAATTGCATCATATACTTCCTGGTCACCCCTATCATCATAAGTCAGATGCCGAACTGCATTACATTCTCAGGGATGCGGGAGAAGCAGAAAAAGCTATCGGGCAACATGATAAGAGTGCGATGTGGAAATATGGAGATCAACAGAATGACGCCGCGAGCATTTTAGGATACCGTCAACGTGGTGGGCAGAGGATTCCCGAAAAGAAACCATAAGGACTAATTTACTATGATTGATTTGATTGATTTGAACCACGACACGGTCATGATCTATGCGATCAAGTGCTATGATAAGCCTACACTTATCAAGAGTGAACTTAAAGAAGATTTGAAACATCTGAGTTATGTGAGGCGATTGTTTCGACGCTACAATCAATATGGGGAACTGAAAGAGCGTCTGATTCTGAATCACTTGATTATTTTGTACAATATTTTCGGAAGAGTCCCCGCGACTCGTTTGTTGTTCTATCATACTCGAACAGAGGATTATGACATCCTAAAGACATTTCTGGTATTTCTGAACTATATGCCCAATCATGTTGTGGGAATTAGGGGAAGAAGCATTCTCTCTGATGAATGTCAACTCGACCCATTTGTTGTTGATATTTTACGAAAGTTGAGATTTGATGAACGCGATTCTGAGTTTTCTCCTGAAACTATTCCCAACACTCTTTCCAAAGATAGCTGAGAAGAAGGGCACCATTTTGAGTACCTTGCTTCTGTGCGCCACTCTCGCTGGTATGTATTCGGATTTGTCGTCCAGCCTCAGCACAGCCAAGGCTGCTCGTGATGAGCAGATTAAAGGATACGCCGTGCAGATTGGTGTGCTCCACTCTGAATCTGAATCTCACAAAGAGGATATTGAGAAATTGAGAGGGTGGCTTAAAAGTGTCACAGAACGTGTGAATAATCAGGAACGAGAAGCATTGGAGCGTCAATCGGCTGCATTAGAAAATCGTATCAATAGGCTGGAAGATGCGGCTATGAGAGGGAAACGTAGATAACATGCAATTTCTTATTGAATCGGAAGGTCCATTCTTAGAGGATTATATCCATGATTTCTGTGCTCACGTCTGCACGCAATTAGGTATCACGGAGCATCCTGAATTGACATTGGTGGATAAGACAGGCAGTACTTCCTTCGGTTCCTATCGCCCCGGTGATGGAAGCATTATCGTAGCGACTGAAGGACGGCATGTGGCGGACGTTCTCCGCACACTTGCCCATGAAATTGTCCACGATGCACAGCATTTGAATGGATCACCTGATATGCCGTTGGATGAGTTGGAGTATGAAGCGAATGCGATGGCGGGAATGCTCATGCGTGATTGGAATAAGTTGCACCCGGAAGTCTATGGTGCTGATGAAGGAAGCGATCACGCAAGCGAACAGGAATATGAATCACAGGGTGCTGTGGGTGCAGACACGACACGTCCAACAGGACCCATTGCGATGGCAGAAGAGGGCATCGTCAACTCCGCAGGAGCGGGGAACGTCGCAGGAATCGGTATCGGTCCACAGGGGGAGCCGGGAGTGCTTCCAAAGAAAAGGAAAGGTTCAATTATGAAGCCGATGGTACGACGCAAAACATTAAGTGGGCTCAAAGAGGAACTAATGTATTCACTCAAGTCACACATCGAAGAATCGATGAAAAATCCCGTGTTCAGGGGTCTTCATAGGGGACATGGAATCTATCATCATGGTAAGTATGGATATGGAGATGAAACACAAACCCCGCATAATTCCATTCACAGCATCCACCAATACAAGCAGCATCTTGACGATCACATGGCAAAAGAACACGAAGCACGACCCGCTCATGAAAAATATTGGGATACGGTCCCACATAAAGACCGACAACATTGGAGAAATATGACGCAACACGTCGATGCGTCTGCATCAGAATTAGCATACGCTCATCATCAAGCAGTGAATCGTTAGGAAGGAGTTAAGCATGACAGATTATCTTAAAGCAGCAGGGGGAATTCTCGCAACAATTGCCCCAACAATCGCGTCAGCATTAGGTGGACCCCTTGCGGGGATGGCAACCACAGCCCTCATTAGTGGACTGGGATTAGCTCCTGATACAAGCCACGATCAAGTGATGCAAGCTATCGCAGGTGCGACTCCTGAACAACTCCTCAAGATCAAGGAAGTGGACGCACAGCTAGTCTTGGACCTCAAGAAACTAGAAGTTGATGTGCTCAAGATCAAAGCAGGAGATACAGCAGATGCACGAAATCGAGAGATTCAAACAAAGGACTGGACTCCTCGTATAATTGCAGGATTGATTATCGGATTGTACATTGGTGTACAAGTTGCAGTATTTCATACAGTCGTCGATCCTACGATGCGCGATTTCGTCATGCGTTCAATGGGAACACTTGACGCAGCAGTAGGATTAGTGTTATCTTATTACTTTGGCTCTTCGACGGGTTCAGCAGTTAAGACAGAACAACTCACAACAGTTATTAACGCTAGAAACGGGAAGTAATTATGCCTGGGCTATCGATTGAAGAAATGCTTTCTGCATTGAAAATAGATGTTGCCCTCGCACAAAAGGACATTTTCCTCACTGCAAAAGTGATTGATAAACTTACCGAAGCTGTGGAAAAAATTGAAGCGATGAATGCGAATCTTTGTAAGATGATTGCGCTGCATGAATTGAAGCACGATTCGTCTCAACAAATTCATGCGGAATTTGACGCCGATATGCGAGCCGTTCATGGACGTATTGATGGTATCTTCTCGGAAAAGCCATCAGTTGATTTAACACAGGAAGAGAAGGTAACCAGGACATTACATACGCTGGAGAGGTGGAAGTGGATTCTCATTGGTGCACTCATCGTGCTAGGATATATTCTTGGTCATGTGGAGTGGACAATGGTCTTCAAAGCGATTCAATTTCGTGGGCAATAGGGAGCACTATGTTAAACTTTAGAGATTTCATCACAGAAGAAGGACAACACGAACTGAAAGAAGCATTCGGACAGAAGCCAGCAGTGCGTGAATATGGAGATGAGCATTTGTCACGTTATGCAAACCATATTGTGAACGATCATGAACGAGGGTATCAGGGGAAACCTGTTCCTGAGCATAATAGAATGAGTGTGTCGTTTGAGCATGGTCCAAAATATACTCGCGTAGTTACTGCCCACGGTCCTTCACGTTCCGCTCATTCATTTATTGATCCAAAGGGAAACATCTATAAAGCGGCAAGCTGGAAAACTCCTGCAAAGAACTTTCCAAGAGGACACATTACTGACCCCGTTCATAGTCGCGTATCGTGGACTGGGGCGCAGTAAACACTTGATTTCCACTTCCAATTCGTGTATAATCCAGAGATGGCATTATACACGGATTTGAAATACACCCAACTTCTCTCCACTCACTTTGATAAATTCGTTCGCAAGAACGATTATCTCTTCAATGTGCGCTGCCCCCTCTGCGGGGATTCTGAAACTAAAAAAACCAAAATGCGGGGATACATCTACCGCGATAAGCAACGTCTTGCCTACAAATGTCACAACTGCACGCAAGCTATATGGCTTGGGGAACTCATCCTGAAGGTTGCTCCTACCCTTTATAAAGACTATCTGTTTGAAACATTTGGAGATACACCACGTCTCAAACGTCGAATAAAGGAACCCAATGTCTTTGAGGGTCCTTCCACGTCAATACGATTCGGGAAGATGGAGCAAGCAATCTTTCAGAATGCCGAGAAGTTAACCCACCTACCGGAGACTCATTATTGCATTCGTTATGTCAAGGAACGTATGATTCCGCAGGAGTTTTGGAGCAAGCTTTATTTTACGGAAAACTATGCTGAATTCCTGAAGGAAATCTACCCCGAACATGGAAAAGCCCTGTTACCTGAAGCTAGACTCGTCATTCCCTTTTATGACCCCTACAAAGCCCTCCTCGCCGTTTCTGGACGTGCTTTCGAGGACAATGCGGTGCGCTATATCACGGTGAGGACGAATCAGGACGATGATAAGCTCATTTATGGGTTGGACAGAATAGATCAGAATAAACTTGTTCAGATTGTTGAAGGACCCCTAGATAGTCTTTTTCTTGGTAATACAATTGCTTCGTGCGATTCAAACTTAATCTTAACCGCACAAAGATTGTCTGCCGCTCAGATTGTTCTAGTCTATGACAACGAAAAACGTAGCGGAGAAATATGCAGGCAAATGGAACGAGCAATAAAGTTAGGACATAAAGTGGTAGTTTGGCCTTCCTGGCTTCTTCCGAAGGACATCAATGAAATGGTCTTGGGGGGTTATTCACCCTCAGATATTCAAGACATCATATATAAGAATACATTTTCAGGATTAACAGCATTAGCACATTTGACGTATTGGAAGAAATGTATACAATCTACCAAATTAGCAACACAACGAATGGGAAGCGGTACATAGGTTTCACCCACAAGAAGCCTGAAGTACGTTTCGCAGAACATAAGAAATTGTCTATTTGTGGTTCCCCACAGTTTTATCAACAAAGGAGAACTTTAGTATGAACATTGTGAAGCCGTATGTACTGGTGGATGATTATGATTTGGGTTCTAGTGAGCAAGGAATCAGAATGCTCCGTAAGATTGAGCGTATCGCTCGTATTTCTCACCGTTCAGAAGAAGCACAGACAGAAACATCATGGGATCGTTTTCTCCGTGCGGTGGTTTTGAGCCATGGAGATTGGAGTGTCACAGAACATGCCAGCATTTCTGTGGAATTCTATGTGGACCGTGGCATTACTCATGAGATTGTACGGCACCGTCTTGCCTCCTACACTCAGGAGTCCACCCGCTTTGTGAACTATGAAAAGAAAATGCCACCGAGTTTCTTGTATCCTAAGACGTGGAATGCAGAGGGATGGGATGAGAAGTCCGTCATTGATTTGGATAATTGGTCTGTAGACTCTATCAGTCATATTGCCACAGATGTAAAAGCCGTAAATGAAGAATCGAGAAATATGTTTGTCGAACAGTTCGATCAGGATTGGTTACATTGTATTGCTGTGGTGGAAGATACATATAAAAAGTTGATTGGGAAGGGGTGGAAGCCACAAGAAGCACGATCCATTCTTCCTAATGCCCTTGGCTCCAAGATCGTCATGACCTGTAACCTCCGCAATTGGAGACATTTTTTATTGATGAGAACGACCCGCGAAACACACCCACAATGCCGTGAAGTTACTATTCCTCTTCTCAAGATTTTCCAAGAACGAATCCCCATATTCTATGAGGATATTGAGCCGATGGGTTCACAGGTAGACGCAATTGCAAAAGGACGATAACAATGAACGTAATACAAGAGTATTCACCCACAGGGTTCTCATTAAAGATTTTCAAAGATCGTTATGCGTTTACTCCCGAAGAGACGTGGCGAGAAGCATGTAGTCGCGTGGCTCATCAGATGGCGATAGCAGAAGCACCTGAGAAACAAAAGTGCTATGTAGATCGATTCTATGAAGTCCTCGTTCGCAATCTGTTTGTTCCGGGTGGACGTATATGGTATAACTCAGGGCGCACGAATCCACAATTACTCAATTGCTTTGTGTTGGACCCCAACAAAGATAGTAAAGAAGGATGGGGCAAGTCGGCATATGATATGATTGTCACTAGCATGACAGGAGGTGGGTGTGGAGATGATTTCTCAGATGTACGTCCAAGAGGTGCATCCATCGCAGGGCAACGAGGAGTCGCACCTGGTGCAGTTGAACTTATGCGTCTCATCGATGGTTGTGCACAGCCCATCCGTAACGGCGGACAACGGCGTGTTGCGCTTATGTTCAGCCTCGACCTTACTCACCCCGACATTGAAGAATTTCTCAGTGCGAAATTAGTGAAGGGTGAACTCACCCATGCGAATGTCTCTGTAAAATGCAAGCACACTAAAGCGTTCATCAAATCAGTAAAAGAGGATACAGAAATTGAGTTGCATTGGAAGGGGAAATACAAAAGACAGATCAAGGCGCGTCTCTTGTGGGATACAATTGTCAAGAATGCGTACAATTCAGCGGAACCCGGGTTTCTTAATTGGGAGCTTGTTGAGCATGAAAGCAACATTTACTACATCGAAAACCTCGTTACCACAAACCCATGTGGTGAGCTTGCCCTTGCAGCGATGGAACCGTGTTGTCTCGGACATCTTGTGCTGTCTCGTTTTGTTGTGGGAGATGAGATTGACTATCCTGCATTGGGAGATACGATTCGTCTTGCTGTACGATTCCTTGACGATGCACTCAGCGTGAATCATTTCCCACTGAATGAAATGAAGATCAAGTCTGCCAGTCTCCGTCGCATTGGATTAGGAACCACTGCACTTGCTGATACGCTTGCGATGCTTGGATATAGTTATGGATCAGAAGAAGGAAATAAGTTTGTTGATAAGCTCTATCGTTTCATTTCCAAAGCTGCCTATGAAGCGAGTGTCCTACTCGCAATTGAGAAGGGTTCGTTCCCTCTGTGCGATCCGTTAAAGCATGTTGAATCGGGATTCATGAAGCGTATGCCAGCGAAAACAAAATCGTTGATTCTTGAACATGGGATTCGCAATTGTGCAATCCTCACTCAAGCTCCAACGGGAACAGTTAGTATTCTCTCGAACAATTGTAGTTCAGGTATTGAGCCGATGTTCGCTCCTGCATATGAACGTCGCTATTGGGAGAAGGATGAGCGGAAAGTGGAACTCGTCTTTCATCCATTATTTGAACAGTTCATGCTTGAGGGAAAAGACGTGAAGCATTTTGTGGGTTCCCATGATTTGACTGTGCGCGATCACTTAGAAGTCCAGAGGATCATACAGAAGCATGTGGACAATGCTGTGTCAAAGACAATCAATATGCCACATGATTATTCCATTGAGGATATGGAGAAACTGTGGCTTGAATATCTCCCTCATCTCAAGGGCACGACATTCTATCGGGAGAAAACAAGGGGATATGTCAATGCAGCAGGGGAAGTTGCGGAACCACCGTTGTGCGCGATTCCTCTCAAAGAAGCTAAGAAGCGTTTCAAAGAATCTCACACAACAGGGACAGAAGCCGTGATGGAGTGTCCTTCGGGAGTCTGTCAATTATGAAAACTGGTCTTTTAGTGCCGGAAGAGTTGTCAATCCTTAACTTGCGACATCCGATAATTGGTGTTCCCTATATACGTGTGGATCGGGGTACGGATTGGGGCAATCCATTCGTCATTATATCACAAATGACAGAACAAGAGCGGGCCCGCGTGTGTGATCTATTTGAAGCCTATGCGATATGGAGATTGACAGTGGACCCGAAGTGGTTGGTCCCTCTACATGGTCAGAACCTCGCGTGTTGGTGTTTTCCAAAACGCTGTCATGCAGAAACTTTACGGAGGTTAGCTAACAAATTATGATAAGTACAGAAGTCACCGCAATTATTGAACGCAACACTCAGCAAATGAATGAATTGAAACTGATGATTGATAACCCCGCGAATTCATCAGAAGAAGTGAGGGCATACCTACGAAAATCCGTGCAGAAATTGATTGAAGAATTTGAGTCGAAGTTGATGGAATTAGAACAGGGGGAGATAGTATGAGCACAATGAAAGCAATTTGGTCATTCATATGGGTGGTGATATCGCTAGAATTTGTGTTTGCCCTTATCATATCGGGGTGCTCAATCATTACCCCACCAACATATCATGAGACTGAGTATTCACAGTTCATTGATATTGCAGATTTAGCTAGTCACGGTTCTTGCGACCATGCAACGACTCGAACACTTCGAGATTTATCTAACAGGGCCGTATTATATTCCACGTTTCTACCTCATAATGAGTTAATGGCGGAAGCGGCATCTTTAATGAACAAAACCATCAACTCACTAAATCAGCGTGCTAACTCACCTAACTCTGAACAATCTTTGGATGACGCCTATTGTAGGTTAAAATTGAGCATAATTACTACGATGTCGTTGTCGTTAGCGGAAGCCGCGGGAGGGAAAACGAAATGATTCCTTTTTTTGATTTGTCTTTATATAATACAGACCCGCATGTAGTTTCTATAAGTCTATTGATTGAGGGAGTTGCAAAAGGACTCAAGGATAAGACGATTTCTGAGTCTGAATATGCGGATTTGATGGCCGATGTTGAAGTACTCAAGAAGATCATCGCTCTCAAGAATAACCTCGAATTAAACAAGGCAATCCATGATGCGGTGGTGGGACTCATTGAACTTGCTAAACTGGTTAAATGAAAGGTATTTAATATGAAATTTTCACAACAATGTCAGTCGTGTAATCGAAAGATTACACTCATTTACGATGAACTGGATTCGACTCCTACGTTTTGCCCCTTTTGTGGAGAAGAATTGGATGATTCCTTGTCAGAGTATGATGATGCAACTGGGATCAAGGGAGCAGATCGGGATGATAATTGGGATACTGATGAGAGGTGAGCAAGAGTAGACTTATGACATTTCAAAGAAACCCATTTATTGTAATACTTTTCGGATAATAATGCTCCTGATGTCAGAATTTCCAGTGTTTCCAAATAGTTGGTCTCTCCTCGTTTCGTAGTGAGATGCAGGATTTCACGATGGAATTCATCTTCTCCGAATGTCTTGACATCGAACAGCAATTCTTCACTGGACCCAAAGTAGGATTGCCAATCATTCGCAACACGGAGTTTCTTCTTACGCTTTGTTTTTGTTTTCTGTTGGATTTTCGCTTTAGTGAAGAGTTTTTTCCCTATATACATGCGTCCAGTGAGGCTGCATGTTATTCGGTAGACGAAACCGAAGTATCCAGTGGAATCGAGGAAGTCTGTTCCTTTGTATTGCCAGTTCATAATTCTACTCCTTTGTAAGTATATAGTTGACATCTTTCCCTCAATGTGCTAGAATCTCAGGGAATGGGGAATCTATGGAATTGTGGATGATACCTGCGTTTATTCTAGCGATTATCGCATTTGAGTTGTCTGTGCCTATTATTCTGACGCTCGCCATTACCCTTTCGTGCATCGTCTTTTCGGTTTTCGTTCTCGCAGTAGTCACTGTGACCTTCTTGATTGGTGAGTGGGTTCTGTCACCTATTAAGACACTAATAGGAAGAATAAGACGATGACATTCATGAGTGGGAAGTCTATAATTCCGAATATCTGGGACGGGTTTGGGTTTTATAGAGACATTGAAGGACTGTGCAAGTATTTCTTTTTTGATGAAATGGCTCAGGAATATGGAGATTTGCCTACTAACCCAGATATTCCAGCAGATCGAAAAGCATTCCATGTTATCTTGTGCTCAATCCGAAAGAATCGCACACATATTGAACTTCCCTTTACATCCAATTTCACAGACGCATTCGCATATGCTGAGAATCTTTGCAAATCGGGATTCACAGGATTGATGTTCAGGGAGACAACACATTCCCTCCATCTGGTTGAGCGAGCTTTGTTAGAGATTATGCAATATCACGCAAAACGAACAGGATTCATGTTTAGGGATGCTGAAGGAGTGGAACAATGGCATAAGGGCTTAATAAAGGAGAATGAAGAATGATTATTGATGCTGATAAGATTCCGGCTGGTATGAGTGTGCTCAGTGATTACCTCAATGATGGAGTGGTGGGGGTGAAATTTACCAAGTTGGATGGTACAGAGCGTGTCATGAACTGTACGCAATGCAGCACGTTGATCCCGAAAGAACACTTACCAACGAGGGAAGTTAAGACGCTTGCTGAATCCGATGTCGATTCGAAAGCTGTTCACCATCCAGCTTCCGACCTCCTTGTTGTGTTTGATACTGACGCGGGGGGTTGGAGGAGTTTTCACTATACACAGGTAAAATCTATTAGTGTGTATGGATCAGGTGGGTTTCAAATCAAACAGTAAAGTTCCTTAACTCCAAAGTAGGGATAGCTTTAACCGAAGAAGTGTGTTAGAGTGCGGAACAATGTGTTCTCACTTTTAACATCATGGAGGTTTTATTATGTTTAGGAAGTTGACAGTCTCGGTCCTCTCAGTCCTCATGTTACTTGTATCCCTCGGATGCAGTACGACAGGTTTCCTGCCAATAGAGGATTCCCCTCGCGGTTATTCCTCAGATCAGACTTTGGGTCTGCGGGCCGGAGTTGACACTGGTTCACTCTCTCCCACCGAACGCTATTCGTGGTTGGAAGTGTGTGATAAGGTTGTTTCCCCCGTTTTGAAGTTCTGGACCTCTGTTGAGTATCGCAATTGCGAACCCAATGTTCCCCTCACACAGGTTGCTCAAAAAACAACTACTACGGGATATGTTGCCGGAATTGTCGGTCCAGTTATTTCAACTGGTATGACAGCGGCGGCTATTGCTTATGCGGGACATGAGATTGGTCAAGGTATCGGTCGTTCAGGTTCAACAGAAACCAACAACGTGAACAATGGGAACAGCAACAGCAATTCTGCTAGACAAGGACAGGGACAACTTCAGGGTCAGGGACAAGTTCAGGGGCAAAAGCAGGGGCAGATTGCTCAGGGTGGTAGTGCTGACGCAAGAGCAACAGGTGGACAGGGCGGAGTCGGAAATGGTGGACAGGGCGGAGTCGGAAATGGTGGACAGGGCGGAGTCGGAAATGGTGGACAGGGCGGAGTCGGAAATGGTGGACATAATGGCAACAACGGTCATGATGGACATAATGGCAACAACGGTCATGATGGACATAATGGCAACAACGGTCATGATGGACATGACAACTAGGATATAAATGATTCCACTGATTGCCCTTGAGTGTGTGATTGTGATATCCTCGGCACATGCTTAGGGGCGTCAGTCATTTATGGAGTGCTCAAAATAATCTACAGGGGGTAATTATGTCAACTAAAGTGAAAGCGACAGTCAGACAGAAGCGTGAACAAGCCATCGACAGACAGAAGGCGTATGACAGTCTCACTCTCGTAAATAAACTCATGAAGCTGGAAAATATGCCGGGAGAATCGAAGCGCGAACGTGCGAGACTCATGAAACAAATTGAGGATGCGAAGAAAGCAAAATGACTCGGAAAGAAATTAGGGCAAAGCAATTGATGCCAACGGGGAGTGAATGGAGGGTAGGAAAGAGACAACGACCCAACAAGTCACGCGAAGAAATATTGAATCGGTATAATACAAGTATCAAGGGACGTGCTGCCGTAACAAAATACATGCAAACTGAACGGGGCAAGGAGAAATCATGAAGCCATTTTTGCATTCTCAAGTCAGTGTCCGTAAATTCGGAGGAAAGGTTGAGGACTATAATGAGATTCACAATTTCTTCGATAGTTCCAAATCCCATGTCCCTGATATGCGGCACAGAGCAATCCTTCATTCCTCATTTGGTATCTATTTGGCTGAACGTATATTTGGTATGCACATTACTAATTCTGATGGGAAAATCGTACAAGTTCGGGATGTTGGTGAGCAGCATGTGATAGATGATATGGGCAAGATTCCAACAGTCGCAGACTATTTGGATGGAATGCCGATGTACTCATGGCTCGGTGGACCGAAGATCACTAAGCGAACAATAAGGATGGTGGATTAACATGGCAAAACAAACTATCTATATCGTCAGCAAAATTGGATGGGAGTATAATGATGAGGTGTATTATCGTCCTGAATCGGAGGGTGGCACTCCTGTCAACGCATACAGCACAAGAGCGAAGGCGCAAGAGCAGTGTGATAAGCTGAATGCTCCATTGCTTGAGGGAAAACAATCTGACTACTATTTACGCGAGGCACAAGATGGTGAAGAAGGAGATGAGTATGGATGCGTGCCGATCACGGAGAATTATGAAGTCGTTGCAGTGCAGTTTGAAGAGTAATTCATGGCACTTATAGTCTTATCATTGGAGGAATATATGAGCAGCAAAGCACCGAAAGCAAAGAAGAAGATCATGGGGAAGCATTTTGATTCCTTCCACATTGCAGAGAAGGAATTGGACAAGAAGATCAAAACGGAAGGGAAAACCGCAGTCAAAGCGTTCTTCAAAGAATACTTTGAATTGAATCCATCCTCTCTGTGCTTGAGACAATCTTCGGAGACAATGCAAGAGTCGCAGTAACACGCTTTAACATTAAAACAGAGGAGTGTGAACATGAATAGCATATCAAAGCTTCTGTTAGTCGCAGCAACGATGCTCTGTCTTATCGTGGGATTCACGTATGCGTTCGCTGATGATACGATCAGAGAATGTCAGCAGAAGGATGGTTCTATTGTGTATACCAACAAAACGAAATTGGGATGCACAGACTTGATTCTTCCCGAACTTGCTGTCATTGCACATAACAAAGATTATGCTGCGAAACCTGCTATTCCATATACTTCTGTGCTACGAGAAGAACCACTAATTCATGATCCTGAATTGCACAGCACAGATTTCAAATTAGCAGAATCCAAAGAGCTTACCTCAGTATGTAAATTGTATCATCAATGGATTGCATTGCAGTTGCGTACTCATGGAGGATTTGAGCACAATTCTGTGGAGGATACGCAGCAACGATTCGGCTATACGACAATCTTTGGTTCAGGTTATCCACCTGCGGGATGCTGATATGAATTGGAAATGGCCTAATGGAAAGACTAAGTACGGACATGACAATGGATACTATCCTTGGTATAACATCATCCGTCGAGCACTCGCAATTCCCTTTATTTTTCTAGGAGTTGTGTGGGTATTTGTGTTCGTTGTCTTAGCAGCAGGATTGCAAGATGCGAAACGATTGCGGGGATGCCTTAAAATAGTCTTTGACAAATAGCAATGAGTGTGCGATACTCAGTCCATCATTGGAGGATATTATGTTGACTGCGAATGACCTTTTGAAATTGCTGAACGTCCTGCACCCCGGCTTTGGATATTCAAAGGACAAAGAGGTGCGTGCTTTACAAGTGAAACTCTCTATTATGCTCCAAGCAGCAAGAGAACGAGAAGGACAGACAGCATGATCGAATCCAATCTCAAGCATACAACATTCACATTTCCTGTGGGGGAAATGCAAGTCAATGTGGAACAAACATACGATTTTAAGCGCGTGAATGTGACGTTCACATTTACCAAAAATGAAGATATCATTGAGCTTTTGCTATTTTGTGATGCTACAAAACGTGCGGGATTTGAATTGGGATCATTGAGAATGAACTATGTCCCATTCTCACGACAGGATAGAGTGAATGCTGATGGAGAATCATTGAGTCTGCATGTGTTTTGCACACTGATAAATGCACTCAATTTTCAGCGTGTCCATATTCAAGACCCACATAGCGAAGTGACACCCGCATTGCTGAATAACTGTGTTGTTGATGCTCAATGGGATTTGATTGCTCCATTGATTGCCGCAGATATTGAGGGTCCATACTTCCTCGTCGCTCCTGATGCGGGAGCATTGAAAAAGTCACATAAGCTTGCACAAACACTTGCGATGATGAACAATGAACCTGAGGGGTTTATTGAGTCTAGCAAGCTACGCAATACAAAAACTGGAGAAATCCTGGCGACCGTTGTGCATATGGATGATTTGAATGGATTTGAGAAATTTGACGACTACACATACGTTATTGCTGATGACATTTGTGATGGTGGACGGACATTCATTGAACTTGCTAAAGCGTTACGTGCAAAGGGAGCCAAGAGAATCCACTTATACGTGACGCATGGATTCTTCACAAAAGGCAAAGGTGTGTTCAAAGGCATTATTGATGAAATCCATTCAATTAACGATCACTCGGAACGATTCATATGAAAACGACCACTATTCATCTATCAGAACGGACTTTCCATGATGAGGTGTCAGCAATGGCACACACAGCGAAGAAGAAGAAACGACGTACTAAAGAAAGCGAAGAAGCTGTACAAGACAAGAAGAATAAGAAATTTGTGGAGATAGAAGCGGCAAAGCAACTACAGATTATTAAACCGCGCATTATTGAAGCTGCGAAGCGTGGTGAATCTTGGATTGACCTCTTCCCAACCGGATCATTAGGCAATGCACTCCTTGACCTCCTTGGGTCTGGATTCCGTGCGGATACAAGCACAACACACATGATAGGACTGAGTGATGGACAAGGGTGGTCTGATGGTTCATATATTGCACATACCCGATTGATGTGGACAGAACAATAAAGCACACTAACCAGGAGATACATGATGATAAGCAGCCCTATACATTATTCAGACTTCTATAAGACCGATCATCGCCCTCAATATCCCACAGGCACTACTGAAGTCTATAGCAATCTGACTGCGAGAGGATCACGGATTCCTGAGATTGACAAAGTAGTGGTGTTCGGACTGCAATACTTTGTGCAAGAATATCTCGTCAATCAATTCAATCGGGATTTCTTTGGACAACCGAAAGATCAAGTGCTTGCAGCATACAAGCGGAGATTGGATACCTCACTCGGACCGAATACAGTCAACATCGATCATATCGGTGCACTACATGATTTGGGATATCTTCCATTAAGACTCAAAGCACTTCCCGAAGGATCACGCTGCCCGATGCGTGTGCCATTCTTCACGATTGTCAATACACTTCCTGAATTCTTTTGGCTCACGAACTGGATTGAATCTGTGATGTCCAATGTCGTATGGCAACCGATCACCAGTGCGACGATTGCCCATAGCTATCGTGCATTACTCAACAAAGAAGCAGCATACTCTTCTGATATTCCTGAATTTGTGCAATGGCAAGGACACGATTTCAGCTTCCGTGGTATGGGAAGCCTGGAAGCTTCAGGAATATGCGGAGCAGGACATTTGCTCAGCTTCACTGGGACAGATACAATTCCAGCTATCGATACACTAGAAATCTATTATGGTGCTGATGCTGAGACAGAATTGATCGGAGGTAGTGTGCCTGCAACGGAGCATTCAGTGATGTGTATGGGTGGAGAAGTCTCTGAGTATGACACATTCAAGCGTTTGATTACTGAAGTGTACCCCAAGGGGATTATCAGTATTGTCAGCGATACATGGGACTATTTTGCTGTACTCACGGAGACACTACCGCGACTCAAGGATATTATCATGTCGCGTGAAGGGAAAGTTGTGATTCGTCCTGATTCGGGTGACCCAGTCAAGATTATTTGTGGCGATCCTGATGCGATTCTCGGTACACCAGAATCCAAGGGAACAATTGAATTGCTGTGGGAAACATTTGGAGGTACGACAAATTCCAAAGGATATAAGCAATTGGATTCGCATATTGGTGCAATCTATGGGGATTCGATCACCTATGATCGTGCCAGACAGATCACCAGTTCACTCATCAGTAAGGGATTCGCAAGCACAAATATTGTGTTTGGGATTGGATCATTCACATATCAGTATGTGACGCGAGATACATTCGGGATGGCAATGAAAGCCACAAGTGGAGTGATTAACGGTAAGCGTGTGACGATTTCTAAGAATCCTAAGACGGACAACGGACTCAAGAAGTCTGCAAAGGGATTGCTCAGAGTGGATCGGGTTCGTATCGTGCCCTTGGATTCTGGTGCACATGGAGTCACAAGCTTTGTACTCACAGAAGATGTGAGCGTGGAGGAAGAGGAGGAGGGAGCGTTGGAAGTGATATTTGAGAATGGACATGCAGGACGTGTGCAAACGTTAGCTGAGATCAGGGAAAGGTTGTTGCGATCATGAAGAAAAACTGTGGATCGTGCGCTTGGGGAGTAGTGATCCCTAGATATGGTGAGGATAATAGTCCAGATCGTTTCTGTGAATTCCCTGATACTCTACTCCCCTCGTTTGTGACTCTCGCAGGAGAGGGAGCGTTGAGTCGGTGGGTGTGGAAGTCAAGTTATCCTGAGTGTGCGACCTGGAAGGAGAAGAAAAAAGCAGGACCACGTCTGTATCGTTATCGAGTGCCTGTGGAGTATGGACCGACGGCCGCTGATGTCACGTATTTCTATGTGACTGCGACGAGGAAGCGGGATGCCCAGACACAGGGGATGAAGATGTTTCGTTTACAATTTCCTCATCATTCCGGTATGTGTAATATCCTGAACATTTGTCGTGTGGAGTTATGAACACGACACGAATCAGCGACATGTGTTATTTTATGACGCTCTATGAGGAGGCGAAGGACCCCCTGATGCGTGCGTACTATGCAGACATGATTCGCCGTTATAGAGAAGCAACGAGTCAGTGGCGGATTGATTGGTGGCGTCGGAACCGGTTTTTTGGTTTGTAATGCGTGATAGAAGGCAGGAAATCCTTGTCCTCATACTCTTGCTTTGTGGGATGCTGATAGCCGCGTATTTCATATGTGTGCCACGATGAATAAGTACAGACACACTGCACAATAGAGGGAGGGAGAAACATGCTGACCCCTGAGGCGACAGACCAGATGCTAAGACTATGTTCCGCACTCCTCTTGTACCGATGTGGAGGAGAACAGACGTTCACGACAGAGGAAATGAATACTATTCGCAATGAGTACCCCGGCTTTCAGATACTCGTGAACTCGGATGACCAGTTAGTGCTGAGGTCGCGCAGTGCGGATTTTTGTAATACTGTACCCAGTATTCACATATGATTCATTCTAATGTGGTAGATTCACTCGCAATAGAGACTCCTCTAGTTACATGAGAAAGCTAGCTGGGATGCTATTGGTGAATGTGGAAGAGCAGTGCGGAGAAGGACTGGGGAGCCAACAGGACTCCCAGAAACCCCCCAAATCCCTATAAAATCCCATTGATCTACCATAATATAGATTAGAGTACAGTTTCTTGCGCTGTGGAGGAGAAGTGGACCGCTATTATGCCCTGATTGTGGGAAATAGTGTAAAAAAGTGTCAAGAAGTGGGAGGATGTGGGAGAGAGTGAAATGGGGTGTGTGGGTGTGGGGACCCCTTGGAGACGCTTAGTGCCGGGAGTAGTGAAGCTCTTGGACATTTTTGTGCACCGCGGCACTCCGTGGTTCACAAACGTACACAGCGTTCCATTATGAACCACAGCGTTCCATTATGAACCACAGCGTTCCATTATGAACCACAGCGTTCCATTATGAACCACGGCTCAGCATGAGACTTGCATACCCGTTGTGACCCCTTGCAAGAGTTGTGCTTGCTCAGTGTTCAATATTGTTCGCGGTTCACAGACTTGCACAGTGACGCACAGAAATGAACAGATACCGTGGAACAGGACTTGCTACTAGCAAGAAGCGTGCGCAGCGAACCGTGGTTCTCAGGAACAGGACTTGCAGAGCATGGAACGTGCTACTAGCAAGAAGCGTGCGCACAGAAAAGACTTGACGGACCGCAGTGGATGTGCTAGACTGATAGACTATGATCTCATTCATTCAGAAAGACTGGAAATCACACAAGATTCGTGTGTGCGCTGAGACTGCGGGAATGTTGATTAGTCTCATCGTCGCTCTCATCATCATGGTGACGACACCCCTCCCTCCCATGATCCTGTGTTACGTGCTGTGGGAAGTTGCGAGTGTGTTACTCCTTAGTGCTGCGGTGAGCCGCGGTTCACTGGGATTCTCCATACTGTATAGCGGGTTCCTGGTCGTGGACGGTATCGGGTTGACGAGGACGCTCCTAGCATGATACTCCAGTTGATTATGCAGCATCGTGTGCTGACAGCAGGCTTGTTGATCGTTGTGTTCATTTTTGTTCGAGAGTGGTGGAAAGGACGTTTATAACGTGCGAGAGCTAGTGTGCCACGAGTGTCAATTTAATCCTTGTCGCTGTCGCCCATGCGGGCACTATGCTTCGTTCTCACAGGGGACGTGGAAAGATGGTACCTACGTCCTCACTCAACGATGTAGCAAGTGTGGAACGTCCATTGACCCTCGCTCACAAGCATTAGAGATGTGATGAACACTTGCAGCCGCGGGGCCGTTAGGCCGCACAACAACGAGGTACCTGGCTAGATGGCAAACGAAAATAGCGGCTTACATACAGCCAAACGCAACAAAAAGGACGAGTTCTACACACAGATAGTCGATATTGAAAGGGAGTTGCGGCATTACCGTCGTCACTTCAAAGGCAAAGTTGTGTACTGCAACTGTGACGACCCCTATGTCAGCGCCTTCTCCGAGTATTTCACCAAGAACTTTGAGTTCTTGGGGCTGAACAAGCTCATCACTACCTGCTATAAGAGCCAGCGAGCGGATCTGTTTAGTCAGAACGATTCAGAACAAGCCATCAAGCTGGAATACACGGGCGGCGCCCGACACAGCCTGCCGGCGCTGGGCGACATTTGCGTAACGACACTCAAGGGTGACGGTGACTTCCGCAGCCAAGAGTGCATAGATATCCTCAGGAAAGCGGATATTGTAGTCACCAACCCGCCGTTTTCCTTGTTCAGTGAATATGTAGCGCAGCTGGCCGGTTTCAACAAGAAGTTCATCATCATCGGCCACCAAAACGCGATTACTTACAAAGGTGTCTTCCCTCTGATCGAGGAAAACAGGATGTGGCTGGGTTACGGATTCAAGAGAAACATGGCCCATTTCATCGCGCCACACTACGAGGATACCGCTTCTGATGCCGACCACCGGGAGGGCTTTATCCGAGTGTCTGGTGTGGTCTGGTTCACCAACCTCGACCACACAAAGCGCCACGAGGAATTGATTCTTGTGCAGCGTTACCACGGTAATGAGGCCGCCTATCCGCGCTACGACAACTATGATGCCATCGAGGTCTCAAAGACGCAGGACATTCCCTCGGATTACGAAGGCGCTATGGGCGTTCCCATCACTTTCCTCACCAAACATAACCCAGATCAATTCGAGATTATCGGCGCAACAGAGAGTGAGGGGGCGGGCTTTTCCTTGGGGCTTTGGAATCCTGAAAGTAGCGTTGCACAAGCAGTCATTAGTGGAAAGCGGGTTTACAAGCGCCTTTTCATCCGAAAGCGCAACCCCATCGCCGCGGTGGCATGATGAACACTGAAGACATAATAGAGAAACTTAGCAGGCTTACTGTTGCACGCGGAGCGACGGAAGCAGAAGCGAAACTTGCACAGGAGAAGATTGCACAGATTCGTGCACGCGGAGCGACGGAAGCAGAAGCGAAACTTGCACAGGAGAAGATTGCACAGATTCGTGCACGCTGTGATACTGAAACTAGAGCGAATTACAAATCCAACGTGTTCGTTAAAGTGCCGCGGTATGTCGAGGGATGGCCGGGACAAGTAACGTGTCCTCATAAACACTCTTCCCCATATAACCGCATGGGGATTTATGTCTGTTCCGACTGCGGACATGCGTTCGTGCCAGTGTTTACAGAATATTGTGGTCACAGTGTCTCGGAGCGTGTCACAGTTGGAGGACGTGTGTACTGTAAAGTCTGTGGCCGAGGAGTCGGATGATGACATTGTGCTTCCTCTGTCACCAACATCCTGCGGCATTACCTGACCGGGAACGTATGGGGCGCCCCATCAAGCGTGTATGCGTGGAATGCCATAGAGAAAGATTAACACGCGATTTAGAGAAGATACTTGAACACCATTTTCACAGGGAGATGGACGATGACCGCACGTTTTGAAGCGCATGTCAAGCAATTTCATCAAGCCACGACTGCTTTTGAGCGTCAAATCCTTGTGCTTGAGGAAAATATGAGAATACTAGAAGAGTCGTGTCGCGTCTTGAGTATCCGTTTGCAACGTTTAGAGTGCCCCGAACCCCATTATTCGAGTATGAAGGGACCGTCAGTACCAGTGACCCCCAATCTCCCTGCAATTTTCCTGCGTAAGAAGCCCCTCTAGATCATTTCAAAACCCTCAGCGCATAGAACTTGCATCTTGCAAGACTTATTCCTACCATCAACATTAAAATGCTTGACAAACCGCGAATTCTTGATATACTTGCAAGGGGCGGGTGGAGAGGGAGCATCCATCGATCTACTGATAAGCACGATTCTTGCTATTGCAAGCCGCGGTCCCTCTAGCGAGCACGATTCTTGCTAAGTAATATCATCTCCCCGTTTGCTTTCGGGATCATCCACCACATTTCAATGCTTTCAATCACTTACCATGGGCTTGACAAACCTAAAAGTCCTGCTATACTCAAGATGTCACAGGGAGTCAATCATGAAGAACGCGATCATCACAAAAGAATATCGTCCCTTCCAAGGGTACAAGTGGATCATACGAGTTGACAGTTCCATCGTGCATGAGACATTCTCTGAGTTTGATGCGTTGAAATACTGTGAACGGAAGCAATTAGTACCCTCATCCTAAGCTGGAGGTCTATCATGAAGAACGCAATTGTCCAGAACGAATTCGGGGCTTTTCTCCATCAGAACGAGGACGTGTGGGTCAAGGAGTACCCCGATGCAGGGCACTTTACGTGGGCGAAAGCGATCAAGATTGCCCATGAACTCGGTGCGACAGCGAAAGCGATCAAGCACTATGGCTACGAGGACGCGATCATTTATACCGCAGACAGGGGACCTAGATTACTTGCTCTTGCAAAGGGCTTGACAAATAGGAAACCCCTGCTATACTCAAGACATCACACATAGGGAGGTCTATCATGAAAAAGATTGAACTCGATCACGTTGCGTCAGTCTACAGCGGGAAAGATGGAGCGTGTTGCTGCGGCTGTTCAGGTAAACACACGTATGCGACACGCCACCATACGTGGTCCTCAAAGAACCGCGGGTACGCCGTGAAGTTAGAGGAGATCAACAACCGCACAGTCAGCATGATCGTCAACAAGATGAACCGCAACTTGCTGTATGTCGTGCAGGATGATGAGAGCTTTGTCAGTATGGTGCTTCCAGGGGAACGCTTGTACATCGCATACTTGCATCATTGTGGTATTGGTACGCAGTCTCCAAACTCTAAGAGTGAGTCATAATTGACACACTTGACAAACGGGAAAGCTTTGCTATACTGAACTCATCAGGACACAGCTAACCCGGAGAATCAATCATGGCATACATGTCGCAGGAACGCAAAAAGGAACTCGCAGTCGGATTGAAAGCCACCATGGCTCCCTATGGGATCAAGTACAGCGTGCGAGTGCGCAATCACTCTACGATTGTCATGACGATCACAGAGGGTCCTGTGGATTTCATCAAGAATGCGGAAGCGATGCGCATGATGAATATGAACGATCAGGACTTCGGGAACCGCGGCGACGGCGCACGCGAATATTTGCAGATCAACACCTACAGCATTGACTCGCACCATTCGGGGATCTGTGCGGAAATCCTCAACAAAGCGGAGAAAGCATTGAACATGGGGAACCGTGATCGTTGCCGTCGTCGCGAGTACTGCGACGTAGGATGGTATGTGTACATCAACGTAGGAAGCTTTGATAAACCCTATCGAGTGGTGTCGAAATGAACATGGAGCACATTCGCTGCATGTGCTGTGAGGATGGAGACGACGAAGCGGGCTACGTGTGCGAAGAGTGCAGGAAAGCGTATCCCTCAGAAGATCAAGTTGAATCGGCAGTATGGTCCTCTAAAGGTGGATCAGCAAACTTTTACGAGGAGCTATCATGACCAGAGTTATCTATCCCTTTTAACAAGGAGACGATTCTATGAACATCATCAACGTGTGGGCTGTGGGTGCCTCGTTCCTCTACATGATCGTGTTGGCTCTAGCGACGACGACAAAGAATTTGACGAGTGCCATAGTGTTCAAAGTTGTGCCATTTCTGATTGGAGTCCTGAATCTTGTGGTATTCCTGAAACTTATGGGTATCGTATGAACGTGATGCAGAACACCCTGAATAAGATCAACAAGTTAGAGAAAACTTGACAAACCCCAAAGTCCTGCTATACTCAAGATGTCACAGGGGAGGGCATTATGAGATATGAAATATCAGCAAACTCTAATGTTGTGGATACTGGAAGTGAACTCATCTGCGAGGCTGTCAATGTGGGGCTCACTCAGGGGTTGTATCCTACAGAACTTCTTTTTGAAGGAATTGTGTTCAGTAGTAGGCAAGAGCAACAGAATCGGGCTGGGGAAGTGTACGCGATGGAATACTGGAATGGACCAATAAGTTTCCTAGTTTATTTATAGGGACTGAATCACGGAAGGAAGCAGCTATGAGTCATAAAGTTAGAGTGAAAATTTTCTTGGATGATGATACAGAGTTTGGAGATTTCATCGTTGAAGATGAACAGCATGGTAAACATAGCTCAAAGGAGTTTGCCCAGGAAGTCATGAGTGCGCTGCTCTTCGGCTCTTCGGTGAGTCCATTTTCAATGCGAGACACTTATAGCAGCGAAAGCGATGGATGCACCCACTACGATAGCGAGCGGGACTTGACGAAAGAACAGCGGAGGCGTCTTGCACAAGATCAGCAGCTACTCGCTGACTTCATTAAAGCCGCACACGATGTCGAGGGGGACTTGAAGAAGAAGTCGTAAGCAATATCAACACGTTAGCTGGACTTGACAAACGGAAATCCTCTGTTATACTTTGTTCATCAGTTGATCCACTAACCGGGAGGATACTATGAAGAACGAAGTCATCAACGAATTCAGCTTTCAGGATGCCGAAGAAGTGAAGCCATTGATACCGTGCAGCTTGAGAGATTGGGAGACCGCGGCTCGCAATGTCAATGAGCATATGTTTGGCCTGCTCTTTGAGATGCTTGCTAAGAAGTCGTAAGCAATATCAACACGTTAGCTGGACTTGACAAACGGAAATCCTCTGTTATACTTTGTTCATCAGTTGATCCACTAACCGGGAGGGAAGCGATGATGAGCGATCTTGAGATTTTGGAAAATGCGCATTTCAATGTGCAGCAATCATTGAAGGTGCTCTCCCCTGAGAGTGGGGGTGTGTCGAGTGCCGCAGTGCGATTCAGTTTGACTGTTGCAGAGAAGCAACTAGAAGAAGTCATACAGTGGATCAAGCGATACGAAGCTTCAACGTCAACATTGGACATTGTTCATCGGTTGATCCACTAACCGGAGGGAAGCGATGAACTACTTTGAAAATGCCGTCCTTGCGAGTCAGATATTCGGAGGTTCGGATTTGAAGATGCCGAACAAGGGCAACGCGAAAGAATGGATCGAGAAGATTGAGAACGAACTGAGCCCGGAGAATTTGACGTGCGATGGAGAATGCACACAAGCGCAAGTGCGGGATAAGAGCAGACGACTCCATGCGGCACTTGCACATTGCCAGGGGCTCCTTGATGCGGAGCATCTGAGTGAACAATCACGCATATTGGCAAACGTCGCTAGTCACCTCAGTCCATTCGCTGATGAGGGCGCAAAGGATGGCTTTGCATTCATGAATCAGTTCACTCGCATGAGTGGTCGACATGCACGCACGCTAGATCGTCAAGAGAAGCTTGGAGCCGCAGTGCAGAAGGGATTCACAGTCGGAGTCCGAGTGAAGCTCAGCAACGGAGTCCAGGGGAAGATTGTCAAGATCAATCGGACTCGCGTGAAAGTGCAAGGGGATGATAGCAAGCTGTGGATGGTGCCACCAAGCTGCATGATCCTTGCGTAAACATCTGCCCTGTGCTAGGGGGCGTTATCACATTTAACGCCTCTTCCTCAACACTGAGGGAGAGGTAGAGGAGACATGATGCTAAGCGATCTTGAGATTTTGGAAAATGCGCATTTAAATGTGCAGCAATCAATGAAGGTGCTCGCCCGTGATATTGGGGGCTTTGAGAAAGAGGCAGTGCGAGTCAGTTTGACTGTTGCAGAGCGGCAACTAGAAGAAATCATACAGAGGATGACACTGAAGGAAATCGAGACTTCACTGTGGACAATTCACGGATCATGAACTAGAAATGTACAAATTGGAACACTTGACAAACCGCGAACCCATGCTATAATCTAAGCATGGAGGACACGAAAATGGAACTACTCAAACAGAAACCGTATGAGTGTTGGATCACGTCTTTAGCGATGCTGACACAGCAATCCGTCGATGCTGTCAGAATTGAATTTGAGGAGACTGCGGGTGGAGGCACTCCCTATCGTGCGCTTCTCGATATGCAGGCTAAGTGGTTCTTAACGTCTGTGATACTCATGGACAAATACAAACTCGCAGTCGGAAGCAGTATGATTCCTTCGATGGGTCCTCCAAAGGGACCTGGTCGCGCGAATCTGACAAAAAAGCAATTGTGGGGTAAGGGTATTCTGTGCGTGTCCTACAGCAATTCACACGGACATGCAGTAGGATTTGAAGATGGGATCATCTATGATCCTGCGTATAATGCTCCTATGTCCTTGATTGAATGGAGAAAAGTGATAAAAATAGTGAAAATTTGGAGCATTGACCGTCAGGCTTGACATTTGGAAAACACCTGTTATACTCCAATCATCAGTCATTCACAACTAACTAGGAGGTTTTAACATGTTGACCCTTTCACAAATCCAGCAGCAAGCGCCGAGTGTGTTCGCCGAGCATCCGTGGCAGGGAGTGTCCGAGAAGTACTCGTTCCTTCCTACGTCTTCAATTGTCGAAGCTCTTGCAGCGAAGGGCATTCAACCGATGTCCGTCATGCAGAGCGCAGCCCGCATTCCAGGGAAGTCAGCGTTCACGAAGCATATGATTCGCTTCCGTCCTGAAGCGTACACTTCTCGCATGGTCGGAGGGGTGT
>Ga0315287_10000961_pt1 | contig 25914 bp, 33 predicted proteins | sample YL17G11_0_MG_FD_205037 | JGI IMG/M metagenome (GOLD analysis project Ga0315287, IMG submission 205037) | Sediment microbial communities from Yellowstone Lake, YNP, Wyoming, USA - YL17G11_0 | ecosystem: Environmental > Aquatic > Freshwater > Lake > Sediment | place: USA: Wyoming | collected... | reverse complement strand
CAAAAAAGCCGTATCCCCTTGGAGATACGGCTTTTAATGAGTGTTTTTCATTTTCTATGGACGGCCAAACAGGCGAGCGATAGGCCCAACCGTCCTGACAGTCACTGATTTCGCAGTTGCGAGATGATAAACAGCGTCACGGTTCTGCATCATTGCAGTATTGTAAACATTTGAATAAGCTCCAAAAACCCAATTCATGGTTTGTCTCCTTAGTTCGTTTCTCGATGTGGTTTATATGCTCTATTCGCTCTTGCGGGACAAACGGTATAAAGCTACAAGTCACATAAGAAAATGTTACAGGCTGATCCATGGCACGCCGTCTTCCTTCCCTCAATGCGCTCAAGGCTTTTGAAGCTGCCGCCAGGCATGTGAGTTTCACGGAGGCCGCTACCGAACTCTTCGTGACCCATGCGGCGGTGAGCCGCCACATCCGCGAACTAGAGGAATATCTCGGTACTCAGCTTTTCAATCGCACCGGCCGCGGTGTCACCCTCACCGAGGCGGGCATCCGCTTTGGCGAGCAACTGACTCCCCTGTTTGACCGCCTTGCCGAGGCTTCGCGGGAGGCTGCCGCTGTCGGTGCAGCACGCCCACTCAATGTGTCCGTCGAGCCTGCCATTGCATCGCGTTGGTTGGTGACGCGGCTCGGAAAATTCCAGCAATTGCATCCCGACATTGAGCTCAATATCGATCCCACCAACCGCCTCGTCGATTTCCGCGCCGACAATGTGGAACTGGGCATTCGCTACGGCCTCGGCAACTGGGAAGATGTGGAAATGACCAAGCTCTCGGACGTGGTGATTTTTCCCGTCTGCGCGCCACAGCTGATTGCTGACGCGCCAGAGCTGAAACCAGCCGGCCTCAGGGACTTCAACCTGCTGCACGAGCAGCGCAAACAATGGTGGAACGAGTGGCTTGTTGCCAACGGCGTGCACGCTGCGGAAGACTGGAAAGGCACGGTGTTCCAGAACCATCTGGCCATTGAGGCAGCCGAATCCGCGCAGGGTTTTGCCCTGGGCGACCAGATCCTCTGTATGGATGCCATTCTCGAGGGCTGGCTCAAACGCCCCTTCAACAGCGACATGAAGGACCATGGCAGTTACTGGATCGTGCGCGCCAAGGGCTCTAAGGAATCCGCCACGGCGCGTTCCTTCAGGGAGTGGTTGATGAGCGAAATGGTGGATACCAACAAGAAATTTGCCAGCCTCAAAGCCAACCGCGCTCGAATCGGCTAGTGCTGGAAAAAATCAAAGGAAATGTGATGGCGAAAGCAAAGTATGACTGCATGAAATGTCCGGGCTATTGCTGCTCCTATCCCGTCATCGAAGTAAAGGACAAGGACGCGGCGCGCATCGCCAAGCATTTCCACATGCCTCTCGAAAAGGCCGAAAAGAAATTCTTTAAAAAGGCCCACGGCTACGCCCGCATCATGCGCCGCCAGAAGGATAAGGTCTATGGCAAGATCTGTCAATTCTTCGACACCAAGGAGCGCCGCTGCACCATCTACTATGCCAGGCCCTCCACCTGCCGCATATTCCCTGGCAAAGGCCACTGCGGCTATTACGATTTCCTTAAGTTCGAACGCGACGGCCAGGAAGACCAGACTTACGTTTCCACCACCAATCATTCGGGTAATTAACCAACTCCAGCCATGGCATTTTTTTCGTTTGACCTAAACCACGGACTTGAATGAAACAATCAACAGCATCACAGTTTCCGACCTGTCCCCCAGCCAACGCAATCGCCTTTTCCAGCGCACGGGAAACGATCTCACGCCCATCCTCGAAAAGGTGAAACCCATCATCGAAGCCGTGCGCCTGGAAGGCGACCAGGCGCTTGCAAGGTTTGCCGGCAGTTCGACAAGGCTGTCTTCGACGCCAGTGCAATTGCAGCAACTTCCACAAACTGCAATAACCCGAGGAGTCTTGTTCGGCGGAAATTCGCCCCGGCCTGCACGCCGGTGACCGAACGTTACCCATCCCTCCCGTTGCCAGTTAGATTCCGCGCGGCAAGGGCGCATTCCCCTCCTCAGTCATGATGACCTGCATTCCAGCTTCCCTGGCAGGTGTTGTGGATATCTGCATCATCACCCTGCCAGGGCCCGATGGCTGGATCGATGCAGCCTCCTTGGTGGCCGCCCGTGCGGCAGGCGTGCGCGAAGTTTACAAGGTGGGTGTTGCGCAAGCCATTGCAGCCGTGGCCTATGGCACACCAACAATCTTCAGGTATGTAGAGGTGGTGGGGCCAGGTTCGCCGTGGGTGGTCGCTGCCAAACACCTGCTGTCAGACATTATCGACACCGGCACACGGGGCCAGGCCTAGCGAGGCCATCATCTTTGCAGATGAAACAAGCAACGCCTGCCTTGCCGCCCTCGACCTTGTCATCGAAGCCTGGCATGGCGATGAAAGTTCGGCATTCCTGGTGACCACCAGTGCCCACTTGGCGAACGTTGCCCTGAAAGCCATTCCTGAATACTGGCACCACGTGGGTGCGGTGCGGGTGGGCTGCACCAAGTCAGTGCTCAGCTCAAATCACGGCGGAATAATTCTTGCCAAAGACAAAGCCGAAACCATGGCAATGATGAACGACTATGCGCCAGAGCCTTTGTAGATTCTGTCAAAGGAGCCCCGCAAATACCTGGCGCATGTCGGGAACGCCAGTGAAATCCTTCTGGGTGAACACACGCCGTCAACCCTCGGCAATTTCGTTCTGGGTCCCAGCCATGTTCTGCCCACCAACGGCTGGGCCAAATCCTTTTCAACCATCTCCGTCCACGATTTCACGAAGCGCACCTCTGTGGTGGAAGTCACTTCCACCGCCTACGATGGGCTCTCCCGGCACGCCCGCGTGATTGCCAAGTTGGAAGGCTTTGATACTCACGCCAATGCGGTGGGAGAGTTGCGCAAGAAGCTGTTAGAGAATTGACAAGAAGGGCCGCAAACACCCCACTCCCAGTCGCTTCGGAATGTGCTGATGCGGTCGCCCTCCGCCAACATACCACCATGACGAACAGCACCCATGACGTCCGCCGGGGCATATTCCTTGTGGCTGGATCTGCCATCGTGTGGAGCTTTGGCGGCACCATTTCGCGTTTTCTTGAAGTGACTGACAGCTGGACAGTCGTTTTCTGGCGCTCACTTTTTGGCGCCCTCTTTCTCACCTGCTTCATGCTGTGGCGCGACGGTCCACGGGGAATGCTGAGCCTCTTCAGGAACATGGGACTGGCCGGTATCGGTGTGGCGCTGTGTTTTGCCGTCGCATCGTCGTCCTTTGTCATTGCACTGGCTTACACCACTGTTGCCAACATCCTACTCATGCAGGCAGGCGTACCACTGATCGCAGCACTCATCACTTGGCTCATTTTCCATGAAAAGATTTCCGCTGCCACCTGGGCTGCCATTTCCGCGGTGATTGCCGGCGTGGCCATCATGGTGTCGGAGTCATTTTCCCGGAAAGTTTCGCCAATTGGTGATGGCCTGGCATTGCTTATTGCAGTTCTCTTTGCCATCGCAACCGTGATCACCAGGCGCCACGCCAATATTCGCATGGCGCCTGCCGTGTGCCTAGGCACCACGATAGCATGTTTTGTGTCGGGTACACATGTCACAACTTATTTAGTGTCGCCCACGGACTTCGCCTGGCTGATTGCCTTCGGCGCCATCAATTTGGGATTGGGCCTTGCCATGTTTGTAACCGGAGCGCGCCTCGTTCCCGCGGCCGTGGCCGCATTGGTGGGAACGCTCGAGCCAGTGCTTGGCCCCATCTGGGTGTGGCTAGTGCATCATGAAGTTCCGTCTGGGCGAACCCTTGTCGGCGGTGCAGTCGTGCTCACTGCATTGGTGGTTCATCTGGTTCTGGACTGGCATCGCCAGTTTCGCACAAAAACCCAAAAATCATAAGCCCCGCTGCGACATCAATGCGCCAACGGGGCCCTCGATACATCGAGTTTTACCTAGAAGTAGTCCGATTCAGATCGAACCATATAAGAGCTGAAACACATTCAGACCTCTTTAAAAGAAGATTATGAAAGCGCCAATCCGGCCCGGCAATACTGGTGTTTAACCAGTACTTTCACCCGAAAAGTTATCACATGTCCTGCTGTGATACGTAATGGTGATGAGGTGGCGTCATGGCCCCTCCAACGAATTGTTACACCGCGTTACCGGCCCAACGCAGACCAAGTAACTGATCGACAGTTTGGCCTCATCACGAGGATTGTCAATACACAAGTAATCAAATTCATCACCACACACTCTCCTGTGCAAACTCTCTTATTGTCGCAAGGAATGTATCGGCAAATTTTTCCTGCTTGGCAGCACCCACACCATGTACCTCCCCAAAATCCATTTTGTTCAGCGGAACGCGCGCTGCCATCTCGATGAGACTGCGGTCGGAAAAGATAACATAGGCGGGAACCCGGGCCTGCTTGGCAAGCTCCATGCGCAGTGCCTTGAGGCGTACCAGCAAGGCATCGGCACGTGGATCCGCCTCAGCCAGCTCGACCTGCACCACCTGGCGTGCAGACTTCTTCGATGACTTTGCCTGCACCTGCCGGTAACGAAATTCACCCCCGCCGGTGAGTAATGCACGCCCCTTGGGTGATAGCGACAAACCGCCAAATCCGCCCACGTCATGGATCAGGCATCCAGCACTCACCAGCTGCCGCACGATCCCCTGCCATTCTGCCCGCGGCCTATCCCTCCCAAAACCGAAGACATGAAGTGCTGTATGGTTGAGTGCCACGGCCTTGTCATTGCGCTTGGCCAGTAAAAGATCAATAACATGTGCGGCACCGAAGCGCCCGCCAGTCGCGTGCACGGCTTCGCAGACTTTCCGCGCTTCCACCGTGCCATCCAGTGTCGCAGCTGGATTGAGACACTCATCGCAGTTGCCGCAAGCCTCGGAAGCTTCGCCGAAATAGGCCAACAGTGCCACACGCCTGCAACTCGGCGCTTCGCAGTAGGCCACGAGCGCATCAAGCCTCCGGTTCTCGCGGCGCTTGTGTTCATCGCTGGCTTGGCTCTGTTTGATGAACTGCCGGCGCAACCTGATGTCGCCAAGACCGAAGACCATGTGGGCATGCGAAGCCTTGCCGTCGCGCCCGGCCCGGCCGATCTCCTGGTAATAGGCATCAAGCGAGGACGGCAGGTCGGAGTGGAACACAAAGCGCACATCGGGTTTATCGATCCCCATACCAAAGGCAATTGTCGCACAGACAATCACACCCTTCTCGGTCATGAACAGGTCCTGCGTTTCCGAACGCTGCGCCGGTGTCAATCCTGCATGATAGGGAACGGCACGATGGTTCTTTGCTCTCAGCAGTTCTGCAATTTCTTCGGTACTCTTGCGCGACAAGGCATAGACTATGCCGCTCTCGCCTGCATGACCTTGCAGGAACTGCACGAGCTGCTGCTTGGCATTGTCCTTGCTGTGCACGGTGAGCGTGATGTTGGGCCTGTCGAAACCCGAAACAAACACTTCAGCTGCACCACCAAACAACCTTGCCACGATGTCACGGCGGGCAGCCTCGTCTGCCGTGGCCGTGAAGGCGCCGATCGGCACGTCAGGAAACGCCACCCGCAAGCCATGCAGCGCTTCATATTCTGGACGGAATGAGGCACCCCACTGGGAAATGCAGTGCGCCTCATCCACAGCAATCAGGGCAACCTCAAGCCGCTGCAGGGCAGAAATCATCCGTTCGGTCATCAGACGTTCCGGCGCGAGATATAGTATCCTGACCATGCCTGCCGCCACCCGCTTCCAGATCGCCACATTATCTTCGCGCGAGGCCGCCGAATTGATGCTCTCGGCCGCAACACCTGCAAGTTTGAGCGCTGCCACCTGGTCCTGCATAAGAGCCACCAGGGGAGACACCACGATGGTGAGACCATGGCGCACCAATGCCGGCACCTGGTAGCACAGGGACTTGCCAGACCCCGTAGGCATCACCGCCAACACATGCCGTCCGCCCACCAAATGGTCGACTATTGCTTCTTGCCCCGGCCGAAAATCGTCAAAACCAAAAACCTCGCGCAATATCTTTGCCTTTGCCGTCATCGCCCCCCACTTAGAACCCTGTGGATATCTGCCGATCTGCTGACATCTGCAGACCGCTTTATCCATAGAATGCCATATATTGCATATGTTCTTGTTTTGATCTAGTCAGGTTTCATGTCCCAACACAAACGCGTTATATCGATTCAGGGTGCCCGCGAGCACAATTTGAAAAATGTGTCCCTTGAAATCCCACGGGATGCTCTGGTGGTTTTTACCGGGCTGTCGGGATCCGGCAAGTCGTCTCTCGCCTTTGACACGATTTATGCCGAGGGGCAGCGGCGCTACGTTGAGTCGCTCTCGGCCTATGCCCGGCAATTTCTTGAAATGATGCAGAAACCGGACGTGGACCAGATCGACGGTCTTTCTCCGGCCATCTCCATTGAACAGAAAACCACCAGCCGCAATCCCCGTTCCACCGTGGGCACGGTCACCGAAATCTATGATTATATGCGCCTGCTCTTCGCGCGGATCGGCATTGCCTATTCGCCCGCCACAGGTCTCCCGATCGAAAGTCAGACCGTCACCATGATGGTGGACAAAGTCATGAGCCTGCCGGAGGGCGAACGGCTATATATCCTTGCTCCCATCGTGCGTGGCCGCAAGGGTGAATACCGTAAGGAGTTTGCCGACCTGCAGAAGAAGGGCTTCCAGCGCGTCAAGGTGGATGGTGTATTTCACGAACTCGACAGCGTTCCCGCTCTCGACAAGAAGTACAAGCACGACATCGATGTGGTGGTGGACCGGCTGGTCGTACGCAATGATCTGGGGACACGGCTGGCTGATTCCTTTGAAACTGCCCTGAAGCTCTCTGATGGGCTGGCGATCGCGGAATTTGCCGACAAGCCCCTGCATGCCTCGCAAACAACTGAAGACAGCGCCAACAAGTCCAAAAACGAAACCCATGAGCGGATCATCTTTTCAGAAAAATTCGCCTGCCCGGTTTCGGGCTTCACCATCGAGGAAATTGAGCCTCGCCTGTTTTCCTTCAACAATCCCTTCGGTGCCTGCCCTTCCTGTGATGGTCTCGGCACGGAACTGAAATTCGAGCCTGACCTCGTCGTTCCCGATACATTGCTCTCACTGCGTGACGGTGCCATTGCGCCGTGGTCCAAGGCGGGCGCCACGTCACCCTACTACGCACAAACCCTTGAAGCCCTGGCCAAACACTACAGGGCCTCTACGTCGACCCCGTGGAAGGATTTGCCAAAGAAATTCCAAGATGCAGTCCTGAATGGAACCGGCGATGAGGACGTCACCATCACCTATGACGACGGTCTGCGCTCCTACAAGACGAAGAAACCTTTTGAAGGCGTGATCGGTAACATTGAGCGGCGCTGGCGCGAGACTGACAGCGCCTGGATGCGCGAGGAGCTGGCGAAGTATCAGTCCGACCAGCCCTGCCGCGCCTGTAACGGCAATCGCCTGAAGCCGCAGGCTCTCGCCGTCAAGATCGATCACCTGCACATCAGTCAAGTCGCCAGCCTCTCCATCCAGGCGGCCAACCAGTGGTTCACCGGCCTTGAAAGCAAGCTGACGGCCAAGCAGCGCGAGATCGCAGTGCGTATTCTGAAGGAAATCAAGGCGCGCTTGAAATTTTTGGTGGACGTAGGGTTGGAATATCTCAATCTCTCACGCATGGCGGGAACCCTTTCAGGAGGCGAAAGCCAGCGCATCAGGCTTGCCTCGCAAATCGGTTCGGGCCTCACCGGCGTTCTTTATGTGCTGGATGAACCCTCCATCGGCCTGCACCAGCGCGACAATGCCCGGCTGCTGGAAACCCTCGTTCACCTGCGCGATATCGGCAACACGGTCATCGTAGTCGAACATGACGAAGATTCGATCAAGTTGGCCGACTACGTGGTGGATATCGGTCCCGGTGCCGGCGTCAATGGCGGCCACGTCGTCGCCCAGGGTACACCCGAAGAGGTCATGGCAAACCCGCACTCGCTCACCGGTCAGTATCTTATCGGCATGCAGCAGGTACCCATCCCCAACCATCGCAGGCGCTGGGAAAAGAACCGTTCCATCCGTGTGAAGGGGGCGCGTGCCAACAATCTCAAGAATGTCTCGGCGGAAATTCCGCTGGGCGTCTTCACCTGTGTGACGGGAGTGTCGGGCGGCGGCAAGTCAACCCTGCTCATCGATACGGTCTACCGGGCGCTGGCCCGCAAGCTCATGGGCACGCGCGAACCACCCTCCGAGCACGACCGGATCGACGGCATCGAACTCCTCGACAAGGTGATCGATATCGATCAGTCGCCCATCGGGCGCACCCCACGCTCTAATCCTGCAACATACACCGGCGCCTTCACGCCGATCCGTGACTGGTTTGCGGGCCTGCCTGAGGCCAAAGCCCGCGGCTATGAACCCGGCCGTTTTTCCTTCAACGTGAAGGGCGGACGCTGCGAAACCTGCCAGGGCGATGGAGTCATCAAGATCGAGATGCACTTCCTGCCCGATGTCTATGTGACCTGCGATGCCTGCCATGGCAAGCGCTACAACAGGGAAACTCTCGATATCAAATTCAAGGGCAAGTCCATTGCCGATGTCCTCGACATGACGGTGTCGGAAGCCGCCGAATTCTTCCGCGCCGTGCCAAGCGTGCGAGACAAGATGGATACGCTGCAACGCGTCGGGCTCAGCTACATTAAGGTGGGTCAGCAGGCGACGACCCTGTCGGGTGGCGAAGCCCAGCGCGTGAAGCTTGCCAAGGAACTATCCAAGCGTGCCACTGGCCGCACGCTTTACCTGCTCGACGAACCCACCACCGGCCTGCACTTCCATGACGTCAAGAAACTGCTGGAGGTGCTGCATGAACTGGTCGACCAGGGCAACACCGTCGTCGTTATCGAGCACAACCTCGAAGTGATCAAGACCGCCGATTGGGTCATCGACCTAGGGCCCGAAGGCGGTGATGGTGGCGGCGAAGTGGTGGCGGCTGGAACCCCCGAAGAGGTGGCCAAGGAAAAGCGCAGTTATACCGGACAGTACCTCAAGGACATCCTCAAACGGAGTGCTCCAACGGTTGAAGCCGCCGAGTAGCGGCGATCGGGTAGCGGTTACATCCGAAATACTAGGTGAAAAACTTTACCGTAGATATCTATAATTCTGATTATTACAAATATGGACACCACTCCCGATTCACCGACGATCAACAACTGGAGACTCCACTATAGTGCAGAACGGAATTATTCCCGCGTCCTGGTCTGGCCCGCTGCAGGCTGCCTTACGTGTAATGACCGGCTTGCTTTTTCTTGAGCACGGCACAACGAAATACTTCAAGTTTCCGCTCACGGACTCTTTCAAGGACGGCGTTGAAGTCTTTTCGCTCATGGGCCTTGCCGGCGCACTTGAAGTCATCGGCGGCATTCTCATCGTTATCGGTCTCTTCACGCGGGTTGCAGCATTTGCACTGGCCGGCATGATGGCGGTTGCCTACTTCCTTGCACACGCCCCTCAGGGCTTCTTTCCCGTGAACAACAAGGGTGAAGCTGCCATTCTGTATTGCTTCATCTTCCTCTTTCTTGCGGCCGCTGGCGCTGGTCCCTATAGCCTTGATGCAAGCCGCAAATAGTTTCTTACCAAAGCAAAAAGCCCCGAGCATATCCGGCCTTATCTATTGCCGCTCGCGCCGCAGCCTTGCCCAATATTCCAGTCGTTTTTTGACGTCGCGTTCAAAGCCGCGCTCTGGCGGATGGTAATATTGTTCGCGTCCCATCTCGATGGGAAAATAGTTCTGGCCTGAAAATGCCTCAGGCTCGTCATGGTCGTAGCGGTAGCCTGCACCATAGTCTTGCTGCTTCATTAGTTTGGTTGGCGCATTGAGAATGATCTTGGGAGGGGCTAGCGAACCGGTTTCCCTGGCCCGTTTCATAGCCGCGCCAAAAGCAACATAGGCCGCATTGGATTTGGGAGCGGTGGCGATATAGATGGTGGCCTGAGCAAGGGCCAATTCGCCTTCCGGTGAACCGAGAAAATCAAAGGCATCCTTGGCCGCCAGTGCCTGCTGCAGGGCCTGCGGGTCTGCCAGGCCTACATCCTCTATGGCCATGCGCACCAAACGCCTCGCCAGGAACAGCGGATCCTCGCCAGCCGCCAGCATGCGGGCGAGATAGTACAAGGCCGCATCTGGGTCTGATCCGCGTATGGATTTATGCAGAGCTGAAATCAGGTTGTAGTGGCCATCTGCCGCCTTGTCATAGAGTGGCATGCGCTTGTGCACGATTTTCGCAAGAGCTTCGGCATCGAGTGGCGCAGCACCTACGGCAACACCTGCAAAAATTTCTTCGATGAGATTGAGGAAGTACCGGCCATCACCGTCAGCCATAACCATCAGGCCAGAACGCGCCTCGGTCGTGACAGGCAGCGCACGTTTTTCAAAAATTTCGGCCCGCCCGATGAGAGCCGCCATGGCATCCGTATCCAGCCGGTTCAACACCAGCACCTGGGCACGCGACAACAGGGCACCATTCAGTTCAAAGGACGGGTTCTCTGTCGTAGCACCAACCAGCGTGATGGTGCCATCTTCCACAAAGGGAAGGAAAGAATCCTGCTGCGATTTATTGAAACGGTGGATTTCATCAACAAACAGCAATGTACCCCGCCCCTGCTCGCGCCGGATGCGCGCCTGCTCAAAGGCCTTCTTCAAGTCGGCGACACCTGAAAAGATGGCCGACATCTGTTCAAACGCGAGCCCGGTTTCACCTGCCAACAGCCGCGCAATTGTGGTTTTGCCAGTACCCGGAGGTCCCCATAGAATGATGGAAGGTATACGGCCTGAGGCCAGCATGCGACTCAAGATACCCTGTTCGCCGGTGATTTGATCCTGCCCAACCACATCGCTCAATTTCTGTGGCCGCAGCCGGTCGGCAAGCGGGCGTGGCGTCTCCTTGCCAAGTCCTGCTACCTGGAAAAGGTTGCTCATTATCGCAGTTTCAATTGCAACTTTTGTCCCGCACGATTGATCTGGATTTCCCAAGATCCTGGGTCATCTGCGAGAGCCCTTTGCAGGTCGTCAACCGTGGCAATGGTAACCCCATTCACGTCAACAAGTATGTCGCCCCTCTTGAAAAACCGCTGCGCAATGCCCCCCTTGATATCCAGGGCCACCACGCCATTGACCAAGGTGGGGATACCAAGCTCTTCGGCAACGGCCGGTGAGAGATTGGCAACCACCATGCCCTGCAGCGGGCTTTTCTGTTTGAGGAGAGTTTCCTCGCGTCGGGTGGTCTCAGGTGCCGCAATGAGTTTCACGTTGGCCTCCAGCAGCTTGCCACTGCGTTGATACTCCACGATGGTTTGCTGGCCAATTCGGGAAGTGGCTATTCGATAACCAAGTTCACGAGCATTTTCAATGGGATGACCATCAACTGCGAGGATTACGTCGCCCAGCTTCAGGCCAGCCAAGCGAAGCGGGCTCTGGGGATGGAGGCTCACCAGGAGCGCACCTTCTGGCCTCGCAAAGCCAAGGCTCTCAGCGATGTCGGGAGTTACATCCTGCATGTTGGCGCCAATCCATGGCCGCTGCACCTTGGTACCGTTCTCGGCAGATTGCACCACAGTTTTCACCATGTTGGACGGAATTGAGAATCCGATGCCGATGGAACCGCCGGAACGCGAAAAGATCGCCGTATTGATACCCACCAGTTCGCCCGCCATGTTCACCAGCGCACCACCGGAGTTGCCAGGGTTGATGGCGGCATCAGTCTGGATGAAGAACTGGTAGTCACTGATGCCAACCTGCGTGCGGGCCAGCGCTGAAACAATGCCGCTGGTTACCGTCTGGCCAACGCCAAACGGGTTGCCGATCGCCAGCACAAGGTCGCCCACATCCAGGTTGTCGGAATCGCCGAAGCTCAGTGCCGCCAGCTCCTCGTCGCCCACGTCTATCTTGAGGACCGCAAGATCGCTGCGCTCATCTGCCAGCAGCAACTTGGCCACGAATTCGCGCTTATCGGCCAGCACGACACGTATATCGGTCCCACCCTTGATCACATGATTGTTGGTGACAATCAGGCCTAACTTGTCGATGATCACGCCTGAGCCTAGCGAATTCTCAACGCGTTCCCGCGGTCTACCGAAGCTGCCTTCACCGCCAAAGAACTGGCGGAAGAAGGGATCGTCAAACACACCCTGGCTGTTCTGCTGAACAACCTTGCTCGTCGAAAAGACATTGACAACGGCTGGTGCCGTTGCCTTGACCACCGGTGCAAAAGACAGCGCCATTTGACTTTTGGAGTCAGGGATGGTTCCCGCCCCTTGGGCCACGTCGCACAGAAGAATCCATGAAAATAACAAGGTCGCCAGAACGCGCATATTTGCTCCAATTATTAACCAGCGTCCTATCAAGCCATCCCATTTGGCGATATGATGACGCGATTGCTGTATAACACGAATCGCCGTTCCATCATCCTTTTTGAAAAGCTTTACCGATGCCGAAAATCTCGCCCAACATGACGTTTGAATCGGCAGCCACGGCAGCCCGTGACCTGCAGCCCGACGAACCGTTGTTCTGCTTCAGTGCACAGCAGTTGCGCGAGCGAGCCCGGATTTTCCTGGAAGGCTTTCCAGGAGAAGTTACATTCGCGGTCAAGTCAAATTCCTCGCCGCAGGTCATAAAGGTTTTGGGCGAGACTGGCATAAAGGCCTGGGATGTGGCCTCGGTTCATGAAATGGCCATGGTCGCCCGGGAGGTGGAAGATCCGTGCTTCCACTACCACAATCCGGTAAAGTCTCGCCGCGAGATTGCCGATGCCCACAAGGTCCACGGCTGCAGGCGCTACGCGGTGGATTGCCGTGAAGAACTCGCAAAGATCGCCAGCATTGTGGGTCAGGCCCCAGGCATTGAAATTGCCGTACGCTTCGTGTTGCCGCGCGACCGCGCTACCTCGGCTCATGATTTCTCGACAAAATTTGGCGCTCCTGACCATATTTGCGTTGAACTTCTCAAGCAAGTTGTGAAGTTGGGCTACACGCCGCTTCTCACCTTTCATCCGGGTTCGCAGAGTACTGAGCCACATACCTATGTACGCCATATCGAGGCCGCCGCGCGCATTGCCACTATGGCGGGGGTGCCTATCACCAAGCTCAATGTGGGTGGCGGTTTTCCTGCAAACTACGTCCTGAGCACAGCCCCGGAACCCACTGTGTTCTTCAAGATCATCAAGGAAGCAGTGGTCAAATGCTTTGCCGAAAACCAGCAGCCCGCACTGGAATGCGAACCGGGCCGTGGCCTTGTGGCGACCTGCATGTCGTTGCTCACCCGCGTCAAACTGGTTTGTACCGATGGCGATGATATTTTTATCAACGACGGTGTTTACGGTGGCCTGATGGAATACATGCAGGTGCCAGAACTCAAGCCTCCCTTCCGCGTTATCCGCAATGGCAAAGTCGTCGAAGGGGCGGCCAAGTCTTTCAAGGTCTTCGGCCCCACCTGCGATCCACTCGATGTGTTACCGCACCGCCTCGATATTCTCTCCACGCTGCAGGATGAGGATTACATCGAGTTTGGCTCGCTCGGCGCCTATGGCCTTGCCACCATGACAAACTTCAACGGCTATGGGCACAACGCGATCATCTCCGTAGACCATGCCTATGCGCTGTGACAGCAATTTTGTCCCGCATTTTCGCACAACCCCTATCCGGTTTTCATAGTTCCCCTATGCTGGTGCTCACGGTATTGCTCAGTAGACTGATAACTGCCTAGACGAACGGATAGAAGCTATCTTCAATGGCATTTTCCCCAAACCTGCGCGGCATAGTCTACATGATCCTGGCAGCTGGCACCTTTATAACCAATGACAGCTTCATGAAACTACTTCTGGCCGACACGCCCCCCATGCAGGTGCTTGTCATGCGCGGGCTTGCGGCATCGCTGTGGTGTTTCCCACTGCTCTTCATCTTCGGTTACCGGGCGGACATCTACCGGGCTATCAATCCCTGGGTACTGTTGCGCGCAACCTGCGAACTGGTGGCCATCATCTGTTTCATCCTGGCGCTCAACCACATGCCCATTGGCGATGTCACCGCCATCTACCAGACGGCCCCCCTGCTTGTGCTAATCGGTTTTGCCGTCTTCTGGGGCGAAAGGATCAGCACTCTGCGCATGGCGCTTATAGCCGTTGGTTTGATTGGAGCGCTGCTCGTGGCGCAACCGGGAAGTGCGAGCGCTTCGCCCTACGCTGCCTTTGGCTTCATGACCGCCATAGGCTCGGCACTGCGCGATCTGGTGGGGCGCAAGGTTCCCCAGGACATTCCAGGTCTGGTTGTGGCCTTTGCCACCATCATCGTAGTCATGGTGGCCGCTGCTGCCGCAAACATGGTCTTTGGAACCTGGGTAGCACCCCCGCCACGGAATATCCTGAGAATGCTGGCGGCCGGCTTCTTTCTCATGTGCGGCCACACCTTTGTCTTCCTGGCCTTCCGCCATGGCAAGGCTGCTGCGGTTGCCCCTTTCTATTATAGCTTCACGCTGTGGGCTGTGCTTTCTGGTCTGATTGTTTTCGGTGACATTCCAAACTGGCTGTCCATCATTGGCACCGTGCTCATCCTCGCCAGCGGGTTTGCGAGCATCGCCCTCGACCGGCGCCACAGCCTTCCGCAGCTGCAGCCTGATCCTTGAAACAAAGAAGGCAGGTTTTTCAACCTGCCCATTCAATCTTTCCAGCTGCAGTCCGACTAAGCTGCGGCAGCCTCTGGCGCCTTCTGGGATGGACCTGAGTCCTTGCCCTTGGCGGAGGCATCGCGATCAACGAACTCAATCACAGCGATTGGGGCGTTGTCGCCATGGCGGAAGCCAGCCTTCATGATGCGGGCATAGCCACCCTGGCGGCCAGCATAGCGTGCAGCCAGCACATCAAACAGCTTCTTCACCTGGGTTTCATCACGGATCTGCGCCATGGCCTGGCGGCGGGCATGCAGTCCGCCCTTCTTGGCGAGCGTAATCAAACGCTCGATCACCGGGCGCAAATCTTTGGCCTTTGGCAAGGTGGTCACAATCTGCTCATGCTTGATGAGAGCAGCTGACATGTTGGCAAACATTGCCAGACGATGCGGCACCGTGCGGTTGAACCGGCGACCCTTAAATCCATGACGCATAACTGTTCTCCTTAAGACCGTCCCACCTAAGTGGGTTGCTTCTTCAATTAGTAGTGGGTTTCAAATTTCTTGGCGAGATCTTCGATGTTCTCTGGTGGCCAGTTCGGCACTTCCATACCAAGGTGAAGGCCCATCTGCGCCAGAACTTCCTTGATCTCGTTGAGCGACTTGCGGCCGAAATTCGGTGTACGGAGCATTTCCGCTTCCGACTTTTGGATCAGGTCGCCGATGTAGACGATGTTGTCATTCTTCAGGCAGTTGGCTGAGCGTACGGAGAGTTCGAGCTCATCAACTTTCTTGAGAAGGGCCGCATTGAATTCCAGCTCTGGGCGGGCTTCTTCGAGCACGACCTTGGAAGGTTCGGCAAAGTTGATGAATACGGTGAGCTGATCCTGCAAAATGCGCGCAGCATAGGCCACGGCATCTTCAGGCGTCATGGAGCCGTTTGTTTCAACGGTCATGATCAGCTTGTCGTAGTCAAGGATCTGGCCTTCACGGGTGTTCTCGATCTTGTAGGACACGCGGCGTACCGGGCTGTAGATCGAGTCAACCGGAATGAGGCCAATAGGGGCATCTTCCGGGCGATTGCGCTCGGAGGAGATATAACCTTTGCCGTTGTTCACGGTGAATTCCATCCGCACTTCTGCACCTTCGTCCAGCGTGCAGATGACATGCTCCGGATTGAGCACATGTATGTCTGCGGTCTGCTGGATGTCGCCGGCGCGCACGACACCAGGACCTTCCTTGCGCAGGCTGACCCGCTTGGGGCCCTCCACATGCATGGCAAGGGCAATTTCCTTGATGTTAAGAACAATGTCGGTCACGTCTTCACGCACACCGGCAATCGACGAGAATTCATGCAGCACGCCATCGATCTGTACGGACGATACCGCAGCCCCCTGCAGCGACGACAGAAGAATGCGGCGCAGTGCGTTGCCAAGGGTCGTGCCGAAGCCACGCTCCAGGGGCTCTGCCACCATGGTGGCAACCTTGCGGCGGTCACGGCCCGGTTGAATATCGAGCTTGCTTGGGCGGATCAGTTCCTGCCAGTTTCTTTGGTTCACATGCATATCTTGCTATCCCGTGTAGTTCCCAAGTGATTGTGGCACCCGGTACTCGGCCTCATTTTTGTGGGCTCCACAACAGGGAACCCGTAACTAACCTGTTAGACGCGGCGACGCTTCGGAGGGCGGCAACCATTATGTGGAATTGGCGTAATATCGCGAATAGATGTGACCTGCAGGCCACAGGCCTGCAAAGCGCGAAGGGCCGATTCACGACCCGAGCCCGGGCCGGTGACTTCAACCTCAACCGTACGCATGCCGTGTTCCATTGCCGCACGGGCAACCTGCTCACCAGCCATCTGGGCGGCATAGGGCGTTGACTTGCGCGAGCCCTTGAATCCCAGCTTGCCGGCCGAAGCCCAGACAATGGTGTTGCCCTGAACATCTGTGATGGTGATCATCGTGTTGTTGAATGATGAGTTGACGTGAACAACGCCCGAGGAGATATTCTTGCGTTCTTTGCGGCGCGGGCGAGCTGTTTCTTTAGCCATGATTATGTATCCCTATTTCTTCTTGCCAGCGATGGCCTTGGCCGGACCCTTGCGGGTACGGGCGTTGGTGTGAGTGCGCTGGCCACGAACCGGCAGACCCTTGCGGTGACGCATACCACGATAGCAGCTAAGATCAGTTAACCTCTTGATATTCATGGAAACTTCGCGGCGAAGATCACCTTCCACCATGTAGTCGCGGTCAATCACTTCACGGATTGCCAGGACTTCAGCGTCGGAAAGTTCATTCACGCGCTTGCTGTGCGGAATTTTCACCTTGTCGCAAATTTCAACCGCGTTGACTGGACCGATTCCATGAATATAGCGTAGCGCAATAACGGCACGCTTGTTGGTTGGTATGTTTACGCCTGCAATACGGGCCACTCGTTTTCTCCTAAGCTTTCCAAGGATTTAAGCTTATCCCCGGGAACAATCCATCAAGTCCATCAGTACGTCACACCTGTCGCCAGAATAACGCAAAGCCAGGCCCTGGAAAGTTTCCTTTCCCAAGCCAGCTCTTATACAGACCAATATTGGGCTGTCTTTAGGGTGGAATCGCCTACGCGTCAACCGTTCAAGCCAGCTAAATTTAAGCCCGCACCATGTCCAATATGCCTTCGATGGCAGCCGTCACCTGGGCGATGTCCGCCATACCGTCCACACTGTGCAAATTGTCTCGCTGACTGTAGTATTCCACCAGCGGGGCCGTCTGCTTGTTGTATACCGTCAGGCGATCTCTCACCGTCTTTTCGTTGTCGTCGGCGCGGCGGGTAAACTCCTTGGAGCCGCACGCATCGCAAACGCCGTTAACCTTTGGCCTGGCAAAGTTGTCATGGTAGCCTTTGCCGCAGTTGGCGCAGGTAAACCGCCCCGAAATGCGACCCACCAGGATCTCGTCGTCAACCTTCATCTCGATGACCGCGTCGAGCTTCTCGCCGCGGGTCGCCAGCATTTTGCCTAGCGCCTCGGCCTGCGCCGGCGTGCGTGGAAAGCCATCGAAAACCACCCCGGACTTGATGTCAGGCTGGTTCATGCGCTCGGCCACAACAGCCACGATCACCTCGTCGGACACCAGGTCGCCCCGGTCCATGATGGCCTTGGCCTTCAGGCCATATTCTGTTCCCGCAGCCACCGCGGCGCGCAACATGTCACCAGTTGAGAGCTGCTTGAGACCACGGGATTCTTCCAGAACCTTGGCTTGTGTGCCTTTGCCGGCACCAGGTGGCCCAAGAAGAATGATGTTCATCTACGATTGCCGCGAAGTTTTGATTTCTTGATCAAGCCTTCGTACTGCTGGGCATAGAGATGGCCCTGCAGCTGGGCGACCGTGTCCATGGTGACGCTGACGACAATCAGCAGCGACGTGCCGCCAAAATAGAAGGGAATGCCGGAATAGCCGATGAGCAGTTCAGGCAACAGGCACACGGTCGCGAGATAGAGGCCGCCAATGACGGTGATGCGGGTCAGCACATAGTCGATGTATTCAGCCGTGCGCTCACCCGGACGAATTCCCGGAACGAAACCGCCATACTTCTTCAGATTTTCAGCCGTTTCCTTAGGATTAAACATGATCGATGTGTAGAAGAACGCAAAAAACATAATCAGCAGGATATAGAGAAACAGGAACAGGGGCTTGCCGTGACCCAGCAGCGAGGTCACGGAAATCAGCCAGTCAGGGCCCTTGCCAGCGGTAAAGTTGGCAACTGTGATCGGAAGCAGCAGAAGTGATGAGGCGAAAATCGGCGGAATGACGCCGGCAGTGTTCAGCTTCAAGGGCAGATGAGAACTGCTCGCCTCAGACATTTTCTGACCAACCTGTCGCTTGGGATACTGGATGAGCAGGCGCCGCTGGGCGCGTTCAAACAGCACGATGAAAGCAATGACGGCAAGAGCAATCACCATGATGCCAAGCACCAGGAAGGTGGACATTTGCCCAGTGCGGCCAAGTTCCAACATGGCCGCAATGCCGTTCGGAAGGCCTGCGACGATGCCTGAGAATATGATGAGCGAAATGCCGTTGCCAATGCCGCGTGCGGTAATCTGTTCGCCCAGCCACATCAGGAACACGGTGCCGCCAGTCAGCGTGATAACCGTGCTGGCCCGAAAGAACATGCCGGGATCGGTCACCAGGGTTCCCTGCCCCTCAAGCCCCACCGCAATGCCATAGGCCTGCAGCGCTGCGAGAATCACGGTACCATAGCGGGTGTATTGGTTCATTTTCTTTCGGCCCGATTCGCCTTCCTTCTTGAGTGCCTCAAGATGGGGAGAAACGGTCGTCATAAGCTGGATAATGATCGATGCCGAGATATAGGGCATGATGTTGAGGGCAAAAATCGCCATCCGGCCGAGCGCACCGCCGGCCAGCCCGTTCACCCAGCCGAGAATACCAGCGGTGTTCTGTGCGGCAAACTTTGCCAGCTGCAGCGTGTCGATGCCGGGAATGGGGATGTAGGTGCCGAGGCGGTAAACGATCAATGCACCCAAAGTAAACCAGATGCGATTCTTCAGGTCTTCGGATTTGGCAATCGCCCCAAAATTCAAGTTTGCCGCGAGTTGTTCGGCTGCTGATGCCATTTTGTGTCCCTAGCGTTCAATTCACCACGCCTAGATGTAGGGTGGGCCGTTAACGCATACAACTTTACTTTTTGTGTTCAGATGGCACTTTAACAGGCCGCAAGACCTTCACGCTGCCGCCCGCCTTTTCGACTGCGGCGATGGCGCTCTTGGTAGCATAAAATACTTCAAAAGTAAGCTTGGCCTTGAACTCGCCCTTGGCAAGCAAACGGACGCCACCCAGCGGACGGGTGAGCACACCGGCGGCAATCAGGCTTGCCACAGTAACGGGCACCCTCATATCCAGCTTCTTAGCATCAACGGCGGCCTGCACAGACTGCAGGTTAACTTCGTTGTAGGCAACCTGGTTTGGCTTATTGAATCCGCGTTTTGGTAACCGACGGTAGATTGGCATCTGGCCGCCTTCGAAGCCTGCCTTCGCACCGCCTTTGCGAGCCGTCTGGCCCTTGCCGCCGCGGCCAGCGGTCTTGCCAAGGCCAGAGCCAAGGCCACGGCCTACACGCTTGCGAATTTTGCGGGCGCCGGGATTATCGGCAATTTCATTGAGCTTCATCGTCGTTTTCCTTGAATCTTACTCGACCACGCGAACGAGGTGGGCAACCTTTTTGATCATGCCGCGAACCGCCGGCGTATCAGCCAAGGTTGATTTGCGGTTCATCTTGTTGAGACCGAGGCCCACCAAGGTGGCACGCTGGTCAGCCGGCCGGCGCTGCGGGCTCGCATACTGCGTTATCGTCACGGTTTTTGCTGGTGGTGCTTTTGCCATATTGCTGGAATCCTCAATTTAATCGGTTACGGCAGCGTTGGGATCACGTCGTCCAACGACTTCGCTCACCTTCTTGCCGCGACGGGCTGCCACTGAACGTGGGCTCGTCTGGTTCTTCAGGGCATCGAATGTTGCGCGCACCATGTTGTAGGGGTTCGACGAACCCTTGGACTTGGCCACAACGTCATGGATGCCTACGGATTCGAATACGGCGCGCATCGGGCCACCGGCAATGATGCCGGTACCTGCCGGAGCTGCACGCAAAGTCACTTTGCCGGCCCCCCAGCGACCGTCGATGTCGTGGTGCAGTGTGCGGCCCTCGCGCAGCGGCACACGGATGAGCACGCGCTTTGCGGACTCTGTTGCCTTGCGTACGGCCTCGGGTACTTCCCGCGCCTTACCGTGGCCGAAGCCGACGCGCCCCTTCTGGTCGCCTACTACAACCAGTGCCGCAAAGCCGAAGCGCTTGCCGCCCTTGACCACCTTCGCAACACGATTGATGTGCACGAGCTTGTCAATAAATTCGCTGTCCCGCTCTTCACGATTGTCTCTGCGATCTCCACCGCGTTCGCTACGTTCTTTAGCCATATTATATCCGCCTATTGATCAATGATCGGATTAGAAATTTAGTCCACCTGCACGGGCAGCTTCCGCCAACGCTTTGACGCGTCCATGGAAAATATAGCCGCCGCGATCGAAGACCACGTCCTTAATGCCTGCCTTGATTGCACGTTCCGCCACCAGCTTGCCGATGAGGCTTGCTGCCGCAACATCCGCGCCGGTTTTCTTGGCCGACCTGAAATCTGTTTCCATCGTTGACGCGGATGCAATTGTTACACCCTTCGTGTCATCGATGATTTGTGCATAAATGTTCTTGCTCGAACGGAACACCGAAAGTCTGGGACGCAGATTGCCACGCTTTGCGAGGGTCTTGCGTACGCGTATCGTGCGCCTTTGGAGTGGAGTGATTTTGTTAGCCATTTATACCACCAATTATTTCTTCTTGCCTTCCTTGCGGAAGATGTATTCGCCTGCGTACTTCACACCCTTGCCCTTGTAGGGCTCTGGTCCACGATATTCACGGATTTCAGCCGCAACCTGGCCAACCCGTTGCTTGTCGATGCCGCTCACTACGATTTCCGTGGGCTTCGGCACCTTGATTTCAATGCCTGTTGGCACATCATAGATCACATCATGGCTGTAGCCGAGGTTGAGCTGTAGGGCTTTGCCGTTGAGGGCGGCGCGATAACCAACGCCCGAAATTTCCAGCGTCTTGCTGTAACCGACCGTCACACCGGTCACCAGGTTAGCAACCAGGGTGCGCGACAGGCCCCAGGAAGAACGGGCCAGCTTAGATTTGTCCCTGGGATCAACCTTGATGCCACCGGCTTCCAACTTGGCCAACACCTGGTCATTCAGAACGACCTTCAGCTCCCCCTTTGGGCCCTTCACGGAAACCAATTGGCCATTCACCGACGCGGTAACACCGGCCGGAACTGGAACTGCTTTTTTACCGATACGAGACATTGCTTTCGATCCTTAGAATACCGTGCAGAGAACTTCGCCACCAACATTCTGGGTGCGCGCCTCTGCATCAGACATAACGCCCTTCGGCGTTGACAGAATGGAAATTCCCAAACCGTTGAAAACGGTCGGCAGGGTTTCAACCGATGCGTAAACCCGGCGTCCTGGCTTTGAAACACGCTGCAGTTCGCGGATAACCGGCGCACCGTCAAAGTATTTCAGTTCAATTTCAATCTCAGCCTTACCGCCACCGTGGGAAACGGTCGTGAAACCACGGATGAAACCCTCATGTTGCAGCACTTCAAGCACGCGCTCGCGTAGCCTCGAAGCCGGCGAAGAAACCTTGGACTTGCCGCGCTCCTGAGCATTCCGGATGCGGGTCAGCAAATCTCCAATTGGATCACTTGCACTCATTTATTCGTCTCCTTGTCCGTCCGTTCGCCCTACCAGCTCGACTTGGTCATGCCAGGGATCATGCCCTGGTTAGCCAGTTCTCGAAGAGCCAGACGTGACACTTTCAATTTCCTGTAGAAGGCCCTTGGCCGGCCCGTGACCTCGCAGCGGTTGCGAATGCGGGTCTTGGCCGAGTTGCGCGGCATTGCTGCCAGCTTGACCTGTGCAGTGAAGCGCTCTTCCATCGAGATCTTCTTGTCCTGCGTAATTGCCTTAAGACGTTTGCGCTTGGCGGCAAATTGTTTCACCAGGCGCCTGCGTTTTTCGTTCTTCTCTACCGAGCTCGTCTTTGCCATATGGGCTTCCTCAGTGGTCCAGTTTGTTCTTAAGCGGCTTGCTTGCGCGCGCTGCGGCGGAACGGGAAATTGAATGCGTCGATCAGGGCACGGGCTTCCTCATCGGTCCTGGCCGATGTGCAAATCACGATGTCCAGGCCCCAAATCCGATCAATCTTGTCATAATCGATTTCGGGGAAAATCAGGTGTTCCTTGATGCCCATTGCATAGTTGCCACGGCCGTCAAAACTCTTGTCGGAAAGGCCGCGGAAGTCACGAACCCGCGGCAGGGCAATGGTAATGAGCCTGTCGAGGAACTCGTACATGCGCGCCTTACGAAGCGTTACCTTTGCACCAATTGCAAGGTTCTCGCGAATCTTGAACTGGGCGATGGCTTTCTTGGACTTGGTCACAACAACCTTTTGGCCGGCAATCTTTTCAAGTTCGCCAGCCGCAACCAGCACCAGCTTGGAATCCTGCGTCGCTTCACCAACGCCCATGTTGAGCACGATCTTGGTGACCTTCGGCACTTCCATCACGTTCTTGTAGCCGAATTGTTCAATGAGCATGGGCCGCACCACTTCATCGTAGTGCTTGCGCAGGCGTGGAACATAGTCCTTCGGGATGGGCGCCACCCTGCCAGTCGGACGCTCAGCGGTTTCCGACTTCTTCGGGGCCCTAGCGGCTTTCGCCGGCTTTGCCGTTACTTCTTTTCCATCAGCCATCGATGACCTCCCCAGAGCGTTTTGCAAACCGGACTTTCTTGCCATCGGCGAGCGTCTTGTAGCCCACGCGGCTTGGCTTGCCATCTTTCGGATCGCGCAAGGCCAGGTTTGAAATTTGAATGGGCATATCCTTATTGATGATGCCACCCTCTTGGCTGGCCGTCTGGCGGGTATGACGCTTTGCAACGTTGATACCAGCCACGACAGCACGGTTCTCGGCAGGGATCACCCGGACTACCTCGCCCTGCCTGCCCTTGTCCTTGCCGGTTATGACAACAACCTTGTCACCCTTCTTGATCTTGAGTCTCGCAGACATCACAGTACCTCCGGCGCCAGAGAAATTATTTTCATTTGGTTCTTGGCGCGCAGCTCTCGGGGCACGGGCCCGAAAATACGGGTTCCTACCGGTTCGCCTTGGGCGTTGATCAGCACGGCCGCGTTCCGGTCGAAGCGGATTACCGAACCATCGGCACGACGAATGTCCTTGGCGGTGCGCACGACAATTGCCTTCATGACGCTGCCCTTCTTGACGCGGCCACGCGGAATGGCCTCTTTTACAGACACCACAATCACATCGCCAATCGATGCATAGCGACGCTTGGAGCCACCGAGCACCTTGATGCACTGTACACGCCTGGCGCCAGAGTTGTCGGCGACATCGAGGTTAGTTTCCTGCTGGATCATAAGATCACCCGTTTACATAGGGGCACGAACTGCCCGCCTATCCTTTATTTATGCTTTGCCAGCAGCCGCCGTCGGCAGCAGCCGCCAGCGCTTCTGCTTTGAGATCGGCCGTGTCTCTTCAATACGAACAACATCGCCGGTCTTGGCAACGTTGGCCTCATCATGCGCGTGGTACTTCTTGGAAAGACGCACCGTCTTTTTCAAAACAGGGTGGCGCAGGCGACGTTCGACGAGTACCACGATGGTCTTGTCGTTTTTATCGCTGACAACCACGCCTTCGAGAATGCGTTTCGGCATGTTCTATTCTCCTACTTCGCTGCAGTTTGCATGGCCTGCGCCGTTTTGAGGCGGGCGATATCACGGCGAATCTGCTTGATGCGAGATGTGTTTTCAACTTGGCCAGAAGCTCGCTGGAAACGCAGATTGAACTGCTCCTTGCGCAACTTCAGAACTTCGACCTTCAATTGGTCCTTGGTGAAAAGCTTGACGTCGGTGAATTTCATAATTCAAGCTCCTCTTATTCGCCAAGCCGCGCCACAAAGCGGGTCTTGATGGGAAGTTTTGCCGCGGCTAGCAACAATGCGTGCTCGGCTATTGCCTTGGTAACGCCATCCACCTCAAAAATGACGCGGCCTGGCTTTACACGTGCTGCCCAGTATTCGGTCGAACCCTTGCCAGAACCCATGCGGACTTCAGCAGGCTTCTTCGACACCGGCACGTCCGGGAACACGCGGATCCACACACGGCCGGCGCGCTTCATGCCACGTGCAAGTGCGCGGCGTGCAGCCTCGATCTGACGAGCGGTCAAACGATCCGGCTCGGTGGCCTTCAATCCGAAGGCGCCAAAATCAAGCGTATTGCAGCTTGTTGACTTGCCGTGGATACGGCCCTTGTGGGCCTTCCTGAATTTAGTTTTCTTAGGTTGTAACATGGTCGTCTACCTCAAACCTCAGTTCGCGCCATCACGGTCGCGGCGAGGACGTTGTCCACTGTCAGGCGTTTCCGCCATGCGTTTGTCCTGCGCCATCGGATCATGTTCAAGAATTTCACCCTTAAAAATCCAGACCTTCACGCCGTTCGTGCCGTAGGCCGTATGGGCCGTAGCAACACCGTAATCAATGTCGGCGCGCAGCGTGTGAAGCGGAACGCGACCTTCGCGGTACCATTCAACACGAGCAATTTCAGCTCCCCCCAGGCGGCCCGAGCAGGTGATCTTGATGCCTTCAGCGCCCATGCGCTGGGCTGACTGCACCGAACGCTTCATGGCACGACGGAACGCCACGCGGCGCTCAAGCTGCTGGGCAATACTCTCGGCCACCAGGGTTGCATCGGTTTCCGGCTTGCGGATTTCAACGATGTTCAGGTGAACCTCGGAACCCGTCATATCGGCAACCTTCTTGCGAAGTTTTTCGATATCAGCGCCCTTCTTGCCGATAACAACGCCGGGCCGCGCCGAGAAAATCGTGACGCGGCACTTCTTGTGCGGGCGCTCGATCAGCACCTTGGCAACCCCAGCCTGCTTCAGCTCAGTCTTGAGATATGTGCGGATTGCCATGTCTTCATGCAACAACTTGCCGAATTCCCTCGTATTCGCGTACCAACGCGAGTCCCACGTCCTGTTGATGCCAAGACGCAAACCAATCGGATTTACTTTCTGACCCATTAAGCGGCCTCCTTCACTTCGCGAACAACAATTGTCAGTTCGCTGAAGAATTTCTCGATCTTGCCAACACGGCCACGGGCACCTGGCATAAAGCGCTTCATCACCAAATTCTTACCAACCCAGGCTTCGGCAACTACAAGGTTGTTGATATCGAGGTCGTGGTTGTTCTCAGCATTAGCAATGGCCGACTCGAGGGTCTTCTTCACGTCCTTTGCGATTCGGCGACGTGAGAATGTGAGCTCGGCGAGAGCCTTCGATGCTGTCATGCCACGGATGATGGTGGCAAGTTCATTCAGTTTACGCGGGCTGATGCGAATAGACCGGGTAATGGCCTTTGCTTCATTGTCAGCGAGCGAGCGTTTTCTAACTGGTTTGCCCATGATACTACGCCTTCGTTGCCTTCTTGTCTGATGCCGAATGCGCCTTGAAGGTGCGTGTCGGCGCGAACTCACCAAGCTTGTGCCCGACCATTTCTTCCGAAATGTTCACGGGAATAAACTTGTTTCCGTTATGAACCTGAAAGGTCAGGCCCACGAACTGTGGC
>Ga0315287_10000960_pt1 | contig 25923 bp, 25 predicted proteins | sample YL17G11_0_MG_FD_205037 | JGI IMG/M metagenome (GOLD analysis project Ga0315287, IMG submission 205037) | Sediment microbial communities from Yellowstone Lake, YNP, Wyoming, USA - YL17G11_0 | ecosystem: Environmental > Aquatic > Freshwater > Lake > Sediment | place: USA: Wyoming | collected... | reverse complement strand
CCCCCTTTATAGACCAACCAGCAATGTTATTGCCACACTCTGGTAAGCTGGGTTGAGCGGATGCGGCAGCGAAATGCGAAACGTATTCCGTCTTGCGAAACGCGTCCGCGCTTCCCGCTTCGTTTCCCACCTCGCCTCCGCCTAACGCTTTACGCTCACCATATTTGAACTTAGTGACTATAGAGGTATAATATAACTATGCCAAAGACCGAAACCCGCTTCGTTTGCCAGGCCTGTGGACAGGATTTTCCCCGCTGGTACGGGCAGTGCCCGACCTGCAATGAATGGAACAGCCTTGTAGAGGAGATCCAAAGTCCAAAATCCCTGCCTGCCGGCAGGCAAGGCCAAATCCAAACAAAAATCCAAATGCCGATTACCAAAAATGAAAAACCGATTCCCATAACCGAAATCGAATTCAATGACGAACAAAGGACTTCGACCAATATTGCGGAACTTGATCGGGTTTTGGGTGGAGGGATCGTGCCCGGGTCGGTCATCCTGATCGCCGGCGAGCCGGGGATCGGCAAATCGACTATGATGCTGCAGGCGGCCGAAGCGCTGGCTAAGAAAAATAAAGTTCTCTATGTTTCGGGCGAAGAATCACCGCGCCAGGTCCGCCTGCGGGCGGAGCGCCTGGGAACCCTTTCTAAAAGCCTTATCCTCTACCCTGAGACCAACCTCTTCGCGATCGAAAAGACGATCGATGAAGTAAAACCGCAGTTCGTGGTCATCGATTCCATCCAGACGATCTATCGCGAAGATATTACCTCTGCTCCCAGCTCGGTCTCGCAGGTCAGGGAGTGCGCCGCTTATCTGGTCCGGATCGCCAAAACCTCCGGCATCCCGATCCTGATCGTCGGCCATGTCACCAAGGAAGGAACGGTGGCCGGCCCGCGGGTGCTGGAACATATCGTGGATACGGTCATTTACTTTGAAGGCGAACAGCACAAGCAATACCGGCTGCTGCGGGCGACCAAGAACCGCTTTGGTTCCACCAATGAAGTCGGGATCTTCGAAATGAAAGAGAACGGCCTGGTTGAGGTCGCCAACCCTTCCGAGATCTTTATCTCCGAGCGGCCCAAAGATGCTTCAGGCTCGGTGGTAACCGCCGCGATCGAAGGTTCCCGGCCGCTGCTGGTTGAAATTCAAGCGTTGGTCTCTCCTTCAAAAATGGCTTACCCCATCCGAAAAGTTACCGGGGTTGATTATAACCGCGTCTCGATCATTACCGCGGTGCTGGAAAGACATTTAAATCTTAAACTTTCGACCTATGATATCTATGTCAATGCCGCCGGGGGAGTTAAAGTGACCGAACCGGCCATCGACCTGCCGATCGCCCTGGCCATCATCTCTTCTTATAAGAATAAGCCTTTCGACTCCAAAACCCTGGCTTTCGGCGAGATCGGACTGGCGGGAGAGATCCGTTCCGTTGATCAGCTGGAACAGAGAGTGAAGGAAGCGGAAAAGCTCGGCTTTAAAACTATCCTGTTGCCTAAGACCAATCTGAAAGAAAACAATAAAGTGAAGATCGATTTGTTCGGGATCGCCAGCTTAAAAGAAGCGCTTACAGCATTCGCAGAATAGCCGCCCGGACCTCCAGAAACTTCTTTTCGCTTTCTTCCTCGTCCTTAATAAAAACCGGGTCTCCGACCGAGATCTTTACTTCGGTCGGCCGGATCAGAAGTGTTTTCCGCGGCATGATCCGGAAACTGCCGGAGATCGCGACCGGAATGATCGGCGCTCCCGACAGCTGCGCCGCCAGCAGGCTGCCGCGCTTAAAATCTCCCAGGCTGCCGTCCCAACTGCGGGTCCCTTCCGGAAAGATCATCAGCGAATCACCCTCCCTGATAGCGGAGACCGCCTGTTCAATAGCAGAATAAGCCGAGGACGGCTTCCCCCTTTCAACCTGAATGTACCCCGCCGAACGCATATACCAACCCAGAAGGGGGATAGCAAATAATTCTTTCTTGGCAATAAAGCGAAATTTTCCCGGCAGATAGGCAAGCAGAAGCGGGACATCAACATTGCTTTGGTGGTTGGAAACAAAGACGACCGGATGATTACTGGGAATATTCAATAAGCCGTGGCATCGCACCTTCACGCCGGAAGGCGGGATGAAAATATAGCGGAAACAGAAGCGCGCGTAACTTTGGAAGAAAGCTTTCTTATCCTTCATGAATAGGGAAAGAACGGCCGCGATGGCAATGACGACAAAAAACATGATCGCCGCGTAGATAGCGTATAAAATAAATCGGATCCTCATCAGCATGCCCAACATAATATGTGAAATCATTTAAAAAAGCAAACGAGAATCAATCGGAATGGATATCCAGAAAATTGAAGATTTAAAGGCCGCTCCCCGCACCGGATTGGCTGCGACCCAAAATATCCGGCGGCGCTGCGCCTACTATAAGGAGGAAGCCTGTCTTGCTCCCCGGATCAAGTTCCAGCTTTGCCGGACCTGCGGCCGGATCAATCTTCGCTTTGCGCTCCGCGACCTGTTCATAAAAATTAAAGCTTTAGCGTCTTCACTAATGAAGGTCTAGCGATATTACTCTGGCCACTTCTTCTTCGGTGGTAATACCTTGCCGCACTTTGAGCTTGCCGTCTTCCAGCAGGGTCTTTCGATCGGATTTTGGCCTGGTCCCTGCCATAATTTCATAGATGCCGCTCCTGCCCGAATAACTTTGCGAAGATCCTTTTCTCACCAGGCGCTGGGCCACTACCCCCAGGATGGTCGCTTCGATCAGGTAGCTCTCGATCCCCATTTCCTGTAGACGGGTGACCGCCGAAGGCGCGTCATTGGTATGCAGGGTGGAAAAGACCAGATGCCCGGTCAGGGCTGCCTGGACCGCGATCCGGGCGGTTTCCAGGTCACGGATTTCTCCCACCATGATGATATCCGGGTCTTGCCGCAAGATCGATCTCAATCCGCGCGCAAATGTCAGCCCGGATTTATTATTCACCTGGATCTGGTTTATCCCGGGCAGCTGATATTCAACCGGATCTTCGATCGTCATAATATTCACTTCTTTAGAATTTAACAGGGTCAGCGTCGCGTACAAGGTTGTAGTCTTGCCGGAACCGGTTGGTCCGGTCACCAGTACCATGCCGGTCTTTTTGGCTATGATCGATCGATAGATCTCCAGGTCTTCACTGTCCATTCCTAAATCTTCGAGCTTTAACAGCGCGTGGCGCCGATCCAGCAGCCGGATAACTACCTTTTCACCGAATAATGTAGGAATAGTCGATACCCGGAGGTCGAGATTTTGCCGGCCGATTTTTAGATCGCTTCTGCCGTCCTGCGGCAGCCTCGATTCCGCGATATCCAGGGAGACCATAACCTTAACCCGGGAGATTAGCGCGGCTTGTTTTGATTTATGAACCGGAGAGCTGTCGGATAATAGTCCATCGACCCGATAGCGGACCCTCAAGTATTCCTCCCGCGGCTCTAAATGAACATCCGAAGCTTTATTTTCTACCGCCCGGGCAAGGATCTCATCCAGGAGCGCGGTGATTCCGTTGGTTTCCATATTACGGGGGGAAGCAATGTTATTGCCATCTTACAACCCGAATTCCTGCTTGCCGGCGGGCAGGCATTCAGGTTTTATGTAGGGAATTTCAACACTACCGTCCAAAGCGCTTCTTTAGCTCTTGTTCGGTAACGCGCACCATGGTCGGGCGGCCATGCGGGCAGGTAAGCGGATTTTGGGCAGCAAAAAGGTCTCTAATTAATTGATTGATCTCAATATGGTTCAGTTTATCTCCCGCTTTAATCGCGCTGTGACAGGCAACTAGCTTGCGCATTCTCTCTTTTTTAACTTCTAACTGAACGCTTTTCTCCATCTCTTGCAATTCCGAAATCAGATCAAATAAAAGCTGTTTGACCGCGGCTTTCGCTGCCACGGCCGGAACCGCCCTAAGGATGAACGAATTATTTCCGAATTCTTCAATCCCAAAACCGATGCTTTTTAAATATTCGATATTGTTTTTCAATACCTCTGCTTCAGCCAGATTGAGTTCGATCGTCTCCGGTATAAGCAAGGACTGAAGGTTTGATCCGCCAGTACTCTCTCGGCTCAACTGGTCATAGAGAATTCGCTCGTGCGCCGCGTGCTGATCGATCAGCACCAACTCTTCCCCATCCGTCGCTATAATATAGGTCTGTTTAAACTGGAAGAGCGGGATTAGCGGCTGAACCGAACTGATCCGGAATTCCTGCTCCTGCAGAGCGAAAGGAGGTTCCGGGAAATCAGATAAGTTAAGATGTGCCGTTAGCTGGCCTGTTTCATAATTAGTCGTCGGAAGCTGGTCGAACGATTCCGCTTGCCAGGCTTTACTGCCAACTTCGATACCGGGTTCGATCACTTTGGAAAGGGCGGTTTTAACCGCATTATTTACCGCGTCCATAACTTCCTGCGTTTTTAGGAATTTGATCTCACGCTTGGTCGGATGGACGTTGACATCGATCTCATGGGGATCGATATCGATAAAAAGGAGCGCTACCGGATAACGGTTATTAGGGATCAGGGTGCGAAAAGCTTCTTCCAGCGCGCGGTTAAGCAGAAAGTTACGAATATAACGTTTATTAACATAAAACGTTTCATAATTTTTGTCGATCCGGCTGATATTCGGCCGGCTGACAAAACCAAAGATCTTGCCGGCGGCAAAAGTGGAACTGAGCTCGATCAGCCCCTGAGCCAGCTCCGGCCCGTAAACCGCCGCCAGGGCTTCGATCAGCTGGCCGGTTCCGGGAGAGTTTAGCAGCGTTTTCCCATCAGAAATAAATTTAAAGGCGATCTGCGGGTCGGCCATAGCGTATTTCGAGATAATATCTCCGATGTGTCCGATCTCGGTTGAATTGGCTTTTAAGAATTTCCGCCTGGCAGGTGTATTATAAAAAAGATCTTTAACTTCGACTGTGATCCCCTGAGCGGAAGGATTCTTTTCTATCTTCATTTTTGAGACGCTAGCGATCGAAGGGAGCGCTTCGCCGCGAAAACCAAGGGTCTGGATATTAAACAGGTCGTCCAGAGAGCCAATTTTTGAAGTCGAATGCCGCTGCAGGGCTAATTTTATCTCCTCCTCGCTCATTCCGCAGCCGTTATCCGATACTCTGATCAGCTTTTTGCCAGCCTCCTGGATCTCGATCACGATGCGGGTCGAGCCGGCATCGATCGCGTTCTCGATCAGCTCTTTGGCGACCGAAGCCGGCCGCTCCACCACCTCGCCGGCGGCGATCTTGTTGATGAGGTCTTCAGGCAGAAGCTTGATGCTTGGTTTTTCCATTTTTACAATTTATCGATCAATTTCTGCGGTATCCGGACGGGGCGGAATTTATTAATATCGATCGAGCAAGCCTGGATCTTTGCCGCTACCAGCAGTTGTTCTCCCCTTAATGCTTTCTGGTAAAAATTGACCGTTGCCATGGTATGTTCCGTGATCTCGGTTTCGATCGTTATTTCATCTTCCAGCATGGCCGGAGCAAGATAGTCGCATTCGACTTTGCGGATGGCAAATACGATCCCGAAGTCCTGTTTGAGTTTTTTCATCGGGAATCCCATGGAGCGCAGCAATTCCATCCTGCCCCTTTCAAAATAGCCGAGATAATTGGCGTAATAGACCACGCCTTCGGCGTCGGTATCCTGATAGATCACCAGATGGTTAAACCGATGCCCCACGCAAGCTCCTTTCGAAACCGGGGAAGGAAGTTTCAATGCATTCGGTATCTTCGATCACTGTTTTACCTTCAGCTATCAGCCCGGCGACCGCCATTGCCATAGCGATCCGATGATCGCCGTAACTGTTTATGGTTGCCCCCTTCAGCTTAGTCGGGCCGTATATTTTTAAACCATCTTCCAATTCTTCTACTTTTGCTCCGAATTTCCGGAGTTCCGAAGCGACGGTCTTGATCCGGTCGCTCTCCTTGATGCGCAACTCTTTTGCCCCTCTGATCTCGGTAACCCCCTCGGCTTGCGTGGCCGCCACGGCAATGATCGGGATCTCATCGATTATCCGGGGGATAATATCGCCGTCCAGCTTGATCGCTTTTAATAGTGAACTCTTGATCAGTAATTCTGCCCTTGGTTCGCCGGACATATTCCTTTCATTCTCGACTTCCAGCTGCGCCCCCATCCGGTGCAAGACATCAATAATCCCGGTGCGGGAAGCGTTGACCCCAACATTCAGTAGGCGGAGCTCAGAATTCGGGACAATGGCTCCTGCAATTAGAAAGAAAGCCGCGGAAGAAATATCGCCTGGCACCTCTACTTCTGCGCCCTCAAATTCCACACCGCCGGTGACAGTCGTTTTTAACCCGTTCCGGCTGATCGCTGCCCCGAAGTGGTCCAACATTCTTTCGGTATGGTCGCGCGAGCCGATCTTTTCAATTACCGAGGTTTGGCCGTTAGCGAACAGGCCGGCGAAAAGGACGGCCGATTTAACCTGGGCGGAAGCGACCGGCAGCTCATAATTTATCGTCCCCAGCTTCCCGCCGAAAATTTTGAGCGGCGCGTAGATTTCGTTATTAACAATGCGGCCCTCGATGCTGGCTCCCATCATCCGGAGCGGATTGGCGATCCGACCCATCGGCCGCTTCTGGATCGAAGCATCGCCGTTAATGATGACTTCGAAGTCCTGTCCGGCAATGATCCCGGATAGCAAACGAATAGTCGTCCCGGAATTACCGACGTAAAGATCACCTTTGGGTGCGATAAGGCCTTTTATCCCCTTCCCTTTAATAATAATCTGTGTTCCGTGTTCTATTTCAATTCCCATTCTGCTAAAACAATCGATCGTCGCCAGACAATCCGCACTGGGAAGGAAGTTATTGACTATCGTCTCGCCCCGGGCGATAGCCCCGATCATAACCGCGCGGTGGGAGATCGATTTATCGCCGGGGATAGGGATATTGCCTTTGAGTCCTTTGGTTGAATCAATTAGGAGTTTTTTCATGGCTTTGCTGGGAAAAGTATATCATCTTAATACCGGTTTTTCTATAAAAGCGTATTCGCCCGGTTTTAAATCATCCAGTTGCAGCGGACCGATCCCAACTCTGATCAGCCGCAAACAGGGATGTCCGACCGCGGCGGTCATTTTTCTTACCTGCCGGTTCATCCCTTCATTAATAGTGATCTCTAGCCAGCAGGTCGGGACCGTTTTGCGGAACCTGATCGGCTTTTCTCTTTCCCAAACGTCCGGCTCTTCGGGTAAAATTCGAACTTTAGCCGGCAGCGTTTGGTTGCCGCCGATCATAACCCCTTTTCTCAGCTGATCCAGTGCCGCATCATCGGGGATTCTTTCAACTTGAGCCCAATAAGTTTTTGGTTGTTGATAACGCGGCTCGCTCATCCGATGGTTAAGCTCTCCATCATTAGTCAAAAGCAGCAAACCTTCGCTGTCATAATCAAGCCTTCCGACCGAATAAACCTCGGGAATAGGAATAAAGCCCTTCAGCGTCTTGCGCCCAGCTTCATCGGTAAACTGGCAGAGAACATCATAGGGCTTGTTAAAGATTAGGTATTTATAAGCTTTTACCATAGTTATTAAATAGTATACAACTAATATTATTGAAATTTTACGCATAATTTGGCGATAAATACTAGAGATGGTTAGAATATCTAGAATATCGGGCAACCCGCCTCAATATATGCGTCCGGATGGTCCTTCATCCGGCGGTCCAGTCAATCCCAGCAGTCTGGCTAGCCACACCATAAACCCCGAAAGAAAAGCCGAACTGATCTGGCAATTTTTCACCCTCTTTGGCCGTTGTATCCGGAATATCTCGAACGAATATAACGCCTTCGGCTGGGCCGTGATGGAAAAATTGGGCCAAGCTATACCCCATTCGCAAAAAAGGCTGTTAGACAAAAAAATCCAAATAGAAGGCACCTTTGCAGGTGATAACCTTGGGACTCCCGCTATGAAATATTGGCAAACCCTTAGCAATCTCGGTAAAATCTCTGAGTATAATCAAGAAAAAGTGGCAAAAGAACTTAGCGGCGTTACCCTGGACCAGTTCGGCGAAATATTGATTTCTAATGGTATCGACGATGTTATCTTTAATAACATCATAAATCATTTATATAATCAGAAATTCATCCCCGCCTTATTGCGATCGCTCGGTTTTGATGAAGTGGCCGGGACAAGAAATCCGCTGCTTGCCACCCGCCTTGCCGCCGCATTGATCAAATTAGGCCGATATGAAATGGCGTTGCCGCTTTTGGAGCAATTAGCCTTTCTTGATCCTCAGGAGATTGCTTCCTGGGAAGCAAGAAACAGCAAAGGGTTAAATATTAAGTACCTCGAGAATGCGGTCATCGCTATTTATCAAGCGCTCGCGGCTAGTATTCCGGAAATATCAGATGAGAGAGGGCTGGCAGAAGTTATTAATAGATATGCGCAGGCCGGCAGTCCAATGTTCAATGATTCGGTCATCGTTACCGCTGGGTATTTATTTCCTCCCTCAACCATCGACCGGTTCCTGATCCAGCATTCCGGTACGACCGAATCTTCAAGCTTGATCCGCCATCTGCTGGAATTAGGAAAGACCATCCGTGCCATGCATACCGCACCAGCCGAAAGCCTTAAGATCTTTACGCAATATTGGAACGCGATTGAGACCCCCAGCGGCCGGGTAAGAATGAGTGTAACCAGCGAGCTGGAGCGGCTCGTGAGACACTCCAGCCTGCTGCCTGGCAAGCTGTTGAGGGCGCTCTCAAAAGATATGCGGCTAAAACTCGATTCAGATAATCCGACCATCTGGCAGGATCAGCCCAAAAGTGAGATCCCTCCAACTCGGAAGGTTATAATTTCTGATCCGGTTGACATTCCGGCCAAAACTTCTTTGACTTTATCCGATCTTGATTTGAGAGACCGAGTTCGCCAGGCAGATAAGCTGCTTTTTGTCCGCAACATCTCTTTATCCGAATTGCTTGATATGCATTCCAGCGGATCAATGCGGGTTAACGGCGCAAAGAAAAAATATTTCCGCTACGGGCTTGAGCCGGGTTACGGCAAAGAAGCAGAAGTAGTAACGGTTGTAATGAAGCGGAGCTTCTGGGAGGCAGAAAAACAGCAAAGCGTGCTTAAGAATCCTTATTTGAATAAACTATTCGGCAATTTATCGCCCGGTATGCTGCGCCGAATAAATGCCGGGTGCGATCCTGGCAAGCGTATTATCGTCGACTCGATCATCGATCAAGAAGCAGAGAAAGAAGAATTACTGAACAATTTGGTTAAAAGTGTAGATTTTAATCGCAATCTGGAATTGAAGGCCGGCCTTCCCGATCAGGATCGCCCCGGGATGACAGTAGCCGGAGGATCGGAAGAAAAGTATATGGGAATGTTCCCCCAGCTGGAAGTAACTCATGACGTCAGCTTTGATCAAATAGAACAAATTCTGGTGCCGGAACATTTATGGGAAGCTGCCGAAGTTAAAGCCGCCCGGATCCATCCGGTGTTAGCAAAACTGCTTTTCAAGGTTGAGGGAACGGGTAAGACCGAGGCCGCTTTTCTAGCCAGCCGAGATTTGATCGCGCGCCGATCACATACCCGCGCGGGCCAGTACCAGCCCAACATGGGATATACCGCATTATTTGAAATGGAGAAAAGATATTTTCAGCTCGTGCTCGGGATAGAACTCCTTTCCCAGGAAGAATACTTGTCTAAAACTATTATTCTGGCCGGCCAGGATTATGAGGCACTTCCCCATGGCGGCTGGATATGGATAAAACCCAAAGGGGTGATCCCAGTTAAGCGTGAGGAGAATGACTGGAAAATTTTCGTTAATCCGCGGGAAGAGAATTTTCTAACTGTCTTTCAGATCGTTATGGATATTATCCGGCAAAACCGTGAAGCGGGGATCCATTTAAAAACCCCTCTCGATCTGTCCAGCGAATGGAGGGCGGGAAGAAAAATCGGCAGCGTCTCAGATACGCCCAAGATCGTCATTTATGTTAACAAAGAAACGGCGGCCGATGTTATGTGTTTACTGGAAGAAGCCTTTTTATCCGCCCGTCTGACCGCTGCCGGGTTTGGCGAACGTCCCGGCCCCTCTTTTGCGAACAAATATGGAACAACAGATCTGCTGTTCTACAAAAAAGAATATGGTTATGAAGAAAGCAGAGATCAGAGAGCTCTCATTGCCGACGCGGTAGAAGCCGACTGCCGCGCAAAAGGGATCACGGATGAAAATGAGATCATGCGGTTAAAAATCGAAGCGTTGAATCAGGCCGGCTTTGTGGGGAAAAATTTCTATCTGAAAAGCGGTGACCGCGATCCGGTAATTACGCTGGCGGGAAAACCGAATCCCGAAAATTCTTAGCTTTTTCCAGTTCTTCGTTCAACTTCTCGCCGTTCCCCTCTTTGATAATTTCTTCCAGCTGAGAGAGAGCTTTTTTGAAAGCTTTGATCATTTTTAAAACCGCTTTTTGATTGGTTTTAAACATATCAACTCCGAGGATCGGATCGCCCGAAGCGATGCGGGTCGTATCGCGAAAGCCCGAGGCCGCGCACTCTGCCATCAGCTCTTTTTGCTCTTCACCGGCAATGGCATTTACCAGCGCCGCAGCAACTGCCAGCGGCATGTGGCTAATCCCCGCTACCACCAGGTCGTGCGTTTTGGGATCCATTTCCATAACTTTCGCTCCGATCCGGCTGATCAGTTTATTTATTTCGGCTAGCGGGCGCTGCCCGGTCTTTGAAGTTTTGGTCAAGACCCATACTTTTCCATTAAAAAGATCGGCTTCGGCCGCTTCGAGTTTGGTAGTTTCTTTCCCCGCCATAGGATGGCCGCCGACAAAATAGACCCCCTTGGGCATGGCCTTTTCCGCTTGTGAAATGATCTCGTATTTGGTGCTGCCGACATCAGTTACAACCGCGCCTTTCTTCAAGCCCGGCGCTATTTCATTGATGATGGGAAGGATCAAATTGATCGGGGTGCAGATAAAGATCAGATCGGCCTCCGCTGTTCCTTTTACATGATCAATTGTCCCTTCATCGATCGCTCCCAACTCCAGCGCCTGTTGCAGCGTCTCGCTCCTGCGGGGGATCCCGATAATCGTTAACTCCGGATCCTGGCTTTTTAACTTTCGCAGAGCCAAACCAAGGGAGCCGCCGATCAGACCCAGCCCGATAATCGCGATCCTCATAATTCCCCTCCCAAAAATTCACCCATTAGGCGGCTGCCGTTTTTGATTTGGATCTTTGACTTTTTAATCTGGTTTTCATTAAACCCGGTGATTCTCAGCTCGTAACTGGTGGTCCGTGACGGATAAACCACAAAGGGAACGGCTTCGGCCGAATGGGTCTTGATCTTGATCGGCGTAGGATGATCCGGCAGAACCAGGATTTTAAAGGTTGAGGACTGGAGCCTCATTTTTTGCAGAATGGATCCGACCACAAATTTATCAAAATCTTCGATCGCTCTGATCTTCTTTTCAACACTGCCTTCGTGGCCGGCTTCATCCGGCGCCTCTACGTGCACAAACACCACATCGTTTTGCTTTAGCGCCTTAAGCGCGTATTCGGCTTTTCCCGCATAATTGGTGTCCAGATAACCAGTGGCGCCGGGGACATTGATCACTTTCATCCCCAAAATCTTTCCCAAACCTTTGAGCAGATGCACGGCCGTTATCACCGCCGCCCGTTTCTTATATTGCTGCTTAAAAGAAGGGATGCTTGGCATGTGACCCTGGCCCCAGGGCCAGATCATGGTCGCGCTCGATTTTTCTCCATGCAGAATGACTTCGCTTTCGTTCATCAGCCGCAGCAGGGTTTCCGCGCCTTTTCCTTTCGGCAGGTATTTGCCGATCGGCTGGCCGGTGATATCATGCGGCGGAAAACACTTTATATTTTCCCCCACCAGTGAATTGTTGATCACTATTAAATGGCGGTAACTCAAACCCGGATAGAATTTTATCCCTTTCTCGCCGATCTCTTTATTTAACTTGGCGATCAGCTGCTGTGCTTCTGCTGTAGCTATATGATGGGCGGTAAAGGATTCCATTTTCCCGCCCTTGACCGTTACCAGATTGCAGCGGAAGGCAATATCATTTTTAGCCAGTTTTACTCCCAGGCTGGCGGCTTCCAGCGGACCGCGGCCGGTATAATATTTTTTGGGATCATAACCGAAGATGCTGACCGCGGCGACATCGGAGCCGGGCTCCATCCCCTTTGGAATATTATTGGTCCAGCCGCAAACCCCGTTCTGCGTTAGAAAATCGAGGTTGGGTGTTTTGGCGGCTTCCAGCGGGGTCTTTCCCCCCAGCTGCGTAAGCGGCCAGTCGGACATGCCGTCGCCGATCAGAACTAAATATTTCATCGCGGGGAGCCCTGCGGAGCGGGAGGCTTCAGGTTTTCATCTTTCAATAAGTCGTTCAGCCTTTTTTCCAGCGCCGGTGAGGATCCTAAAATCTTTTTCGTTGTATCTTCTCTGATCTTGTTCAGCCCTGGCGTCACTTCTTGGGTCACGTTCTCCTTGACTACGATATTGTCCATGAAGTTATCTTTCGATTCTGTTTTGATCAAGTCGTTGAAATAGGGCTGGAACTTTTTAGCGGCCGGATAAATAAATTGGAAAGCGGCCAGCGAGAACTTGGCCGGGACTGCACCAAGGATCGCTGTCCGGTTTTTCGCCGATAACGGGAAAGCCAGGATGATCTGCAGAATAATTCCCGCGATCAGCAAGCCCTTTACCCCGCCCAGCAGCAATCCCCCGACCTGGTCAAGCGGCCCTAAGACAGTGATAGTGACAACCACTTTTAAGATCAGTTTTAGCAAAAGATCGAGCGCGGTAAAGAAGACCAACCACAGGAAGAAAAAGGTAACAATGCTCAAATAGCTTTTGGGATTGCCGAATTCGGCAGAGAAATTGGTTAGCGCAGCGAGCGCGGCAGAAGAAGCGAACAGCGCCAGGAAAAGCATTGCCATGCTTCCCAGGGTTTTCGCCAGTCCATCGCGAAAACCGGCAATGATAAAGACAATAACGACTAAGGTGACGATTACCTCGACCATTATGATCCTTTCGCTAATTCATTTTTGAATTTTTTCAGTTTTGCTTTCAGAGCGGGATACTTGAGCGCCAGGATCTGGGCGGCCAGGACCGCGGCGTTCCTGGCACCGTCGATAGCGACGCTGGCCACCGGCACGCCGGGAGGCATCTGGACGATCGAAAAGAGCGCGTCATGCCCCGACAGGGCTTTGGTATGGATCGGAATGCCGATCACCGGCAGATGGGTATGCGCCGCCACCACTCCGGGCAGTGCCGCCGCCATCCCAGCCGCGGCAATAATCAGATCATAATTTTCCTCAGCTGCCCTGGCGTAGGCTTCAACTTTTTTAGGAGTCCGATGGGCCGAGGCCACGGTAAGATCGAAAGCAATTCCGAATTCCTTAAGCTGTTTTTCCGCTTTTTCGATCACCGGGAGGTCCGATTGGCTTCCGATGATGATTCCTATCATTGGGATTTTGGATTTGGTCATTTGGATTTCCCTTTATGGCGGTGTGACGGTCATTATTTTCCGCGCCTGGTCCGGGAACTGCGCGCAGAACATAAGTTCCGCTTTGGTCAATGGCTTCTGGGTATGGACATTAGCGTAGCGGGCCAGTTCGAGTACCCGCTCCGCTTCTTTATCATCCTTAAATTCGACTTCCAGTTTGCCGTAGACATTTCTGAAACCTTTAATGCCGCTGTATTCACCCACGGTGATCAGGCGTCCGGTCTCAACCAGCTCCGGCTCGCCTCTTCCCAGCTCTTCATAATCGTAGAGTTCATAATTGCGGCGGTCTTTGAGCGCGCCGTCGGCATGAATGCCGGATTCGTGGGCAAAGGCGTTGGCCCCAACCCCAACCTGGTTAACCGGGAGCGGAATTTTAAAAGCATAGGAAGCGTAATTGGCGATCTGCCAGGCCTTGTTCAGCTTGATTTCTTCCGGGAACAGCCCTTTGTCTTTGAGCCCGCTGCTATATTTGAGCGCAACCAGAACGGAAAGCAGGTCCGCGTTGCCGGCTCTCTCCCCCACCGCGTTAACGGTGGTGTTGATGTAGGCATCCTGTCCGCCATCCACCGCTCCTTTTGCCCCCATCACCGAACAGGCCACCGCCATTCCCAGGTCGTTGTGGCAGTGCATCTCGATCGGAATTTTAATCTCCTGCGCCAGAGTCTTGATCCGGTCATATATGGTCTGGGGATCATCCGCTCCCAGCGTATCGCAGTAGCGCAGCCGCTTGGCGCCATGTTCCTTGGCGGCCTTGCCGAACTTAATGAGAAATTCCAGATCGGTCCGGGAAGCGTCTTCCGCGTTAACTCCGATGGTCTCGGCCCCCAGTTTATAGGCGGTGTCTACCGCCTCCGCCATATTTCTAATAATATCCGTTTCGTCCAGCTTCCCCATAAACTTGCCGGTCAACATAATAGCCGAGGTCGACATGGACAGGTTGAGGTGTTTGATCTTGGGCACCATCTTGAAAGAGAGATCAACGTCTTTTTTAATCGCCCGGGCCCAGCCTTCGAGCCGGATGGGGGAAAGGATCCCCATCTCTGCCAGCTCCAGATTGGCATTGAGGTAATTGGTCTCGTGACGGGTAAAAGGAAAACCGAATTCGGACTGAAAAACCCCCATTTCATTGAGGTACATATTAATAATGGTCTTTTCCAGTTTAGCTAAACCGATGCGGGCAGTCTGCACACCGTCCCGGTTGGTAACATCTATTATATGAACTTTTGGCATACTTCTTCCCTCCCTTTAAAGTTATTATATCATCTCGGCGCTGCAACTGCAATTTGGCTCATCAGCAAAAAGTTTACTAAAACTTAGAAAAGTTCTTCTCTTCCATTCAGCTATACTCTCTTGAAGTTACTCGAATCTATCACTAATTTGGCCATATCCCTAAAACCCGAATACGGAAACCCTAATCATCCCTAATTCTCTAATCTTCCCAAATCTTAAAATTCCAATATATTCGTGAATATTCGGAATTTCGTGAAGATTCGGGCCGCTTTATTTTGGGTTTTCGGGAAGCGCCAAAATTAGAGATCAATAAGAGATAATTTTACTGTCAATTCAACAATAATCGAATACTTGTTGTAAAAAGATAAACACACTTTTCGCTATAGCGCCTTAACGTCGCGGCGCCCTGCAATTTGGCGGGAAAAGTGCTATCATAACAAGTTTGGAGAAGTCATGCAAAAGCCCTCTTTCACTCAAAGAATAAAAAGATTGTTTATCGGTGAAGCCCGAAATCCTTTGGACCAATCGGTTTTTCATAATATTTCGCTGATCGCCTTCTTCGCCTGGGTAGGCTTGGGCGCTGACGGACTATCTTCCTCCTGTTACGGCCCGGCCGAAGCTTTTTCCACGCTGGGAAAGCATTATTATCTTGGGATCCTGGTCGCGTTGGCCACGGCGTTTACTATTTTCATCATCGCCGAAAGTTATTCTCAGATCGTGGAATTATTCCCGACCGGCGGCGGTGGATATATCGTAGCCACCAATCTGCTCTCTCCCCGCATGGGGATGATCTCCGGCTGCGCTCTGTTGATAGATTATATTTTAACCATAACTCTTTCGATTGCCAGCGGCGCGGACGCGATTTTCAGCTTTCTTCCTGCCCACTGGTTGATATTTAAATTGTGGGTTGCGGTCGCCTTATTGACTATTTTAATCATCTTGAATCTGCGAGGCGTCAAGGAATCAGTGATTGTGCTGATGCCGATCTTTTTAGCTTTTGTCGTGACACACGCGCTGGTCATCGCCTACGCGCTCATCTCGCACCTGTTCGGATTTTCTGCGGTTGTTAGTTCAACCGCCGCGGATATTAAAGCTTCCAGTGCCGAACTGGGAACTTTGGGAATGATCTTCCTGTTAATGAAAGCGTATAGTATGGGAGCCGGAACATACACCGGGATCGAAGCGGTCAGCAATGGATTGCCTATTTTAAGAGAACCCAAGGTAAAAACCGCCAAGCGGACCATGAACTATATGGTTATTTCACTAGCCTCGGTAGTTTTGGGTCTGATGTTTTCTTATACTTTGTTCAAAGTCCAGCCCGAATTCGGCAAAACACTGAACGCCGTTCTTTTTGCCCGGGTCACTGACGGTTGGGGAATGCCGGGGTATATTTTTGTCTTAATAACGCTTATTTCAGAAGCGGCCATCCTTTTCGTGGCGGCTCAGGCCGGCTTTCTCGACGGTCCCCGGGTGCTGTCCAATATGGCGGCTGACCGGTGGGTGCCGAAAAGGTTCGCGCTCCTGTCCGATCGGCTGGTAACCATGAACGGTATCCTGGTGATGGGGATCGGATCAGTGATCCTGATGATCGCGACTAATGGTTCAGTCGGCTTCCTAATCGTTCTTTACAGCATCAACGTGTTCATTACCTTCTGCCTCTCCCAGCTCGGTATGGTGCGGCATTGGTGGGAATCGCGCAGAGTGGTAAGAAAATGGTTTGGCAAGCTGTTGCTCAACGGGATCGGCTTGTTTTTGACCAGCTTTATTCTGGTCTCGGTCACCGTAATCAAATTTCATGAAGGGGGATGGATCACTCTTTTCATTACCGGCGCACTGGTAATCCTCATGTCGTTGATCAAAATCAATTACGAAGCTACTGACCGCCAGATAAAAGAAATGGATGTAATTGTGGACGAAGTAGAAGCCTCTCAACCCGTCAAATACATACCTGTGCGGGGGAAAAAAGACCTGCCCTTTGATCCCAATGATAAAACCGCTGTCGTACTGGTCAAAGACTTCACGGGCGTCGGTTTAAAGACCCTCTTTAACCTTTTCCGCTCCTTCGGTCCGGTTTTTACTAATTTCGTTTTTATCCAGGTGGGACTGATCGATGCGGGAGCTTTTAAAGCCCACACCGAGATCGACCGGGTCAAGAAAAAAGTTGAATATGAATTGAGCCGTTATGTCGATCTGATGCGCCGGCACGGCTACCATGCCGAAGGTATCCCCTTATACGGCATCGATACGGTGGAAGAGGTCGATAAAATCGCCGGGAAAATATTGGGGCGGTATCCCAATGCTGCTTTTATCGGCGGGCAGATCATCTTCCCAAAATATTCGATCATGTCAAAACTGCTGCACAACCAAACGCTCTTTCTGGTGCAGGAAAAATTGCACAAAGAAAATATCCCGCTCTTTATCCTGCCGATCGAGCTAACGCCAGTAATATAAATGATATAATAATGAGGAGGAAGATATGCGTAAAATAGTCGGTCTGATCGGTCATCCGCTCGAGCACAGTCTCTCGCCCGCCATGCATAACGCCGCATTCCAGCAGCTGGGGATAGATTATGAATATGTTCCCTTTGAGGTCCTGCCCAAGGATCTGGAAGAAGCGCTGACCGGGCTGCGCGCTCTGCATTTAAAAGGTTTTAATGTCACCGTCCCCCACAAGGAAAGCGTTATCCCCTATCTGGATGAGGTCACCAAAATAGCCGAAGACATTGGGGCGGTTAATACCGTCAAGATCGAAGACGATAAATTGATCGGTTACAATACCGATGGCCCCGGCTTTATCGAATCGCTGAAACAGGACGCCAAATTCGAACCCAAGGGGAAAAAAGTCGTTATCTTGGGAGCCGGCGGAGCCAGCCGCGCGGTCGCGATCGTGCTGGCCGAGGCCGGAGCTAAAACTATTACTCTCTCGGATGTTATCGAAAGCAAGGCTAAGCTCCTTTCCGATCGTTTATGCGCGCTCTTCGGTGAAACTGCCTATCACGTACTGATCAACAGCCCGGAGCTGCAAAAAAGCATTGAACAAGCGGACCTGTTGGTCAATGCCTCTCCGATCGGCATGTATCCGAAAGTTAATGAATCTCCTCTGCCTGAAAATATTAAATTGAATCCGAAGCTTCTGGTTTACGATCTGGCTTATAATCCAGCCGAAACCAAATTACTTAAAACCGCCAAAGCCGCCGGCGCTAAGACTTGTTCCGGCCTGGGGATGCTGGTCCGTCAGGGAGCGGAGGCATTTACCATCTTTACCGGCGAAGAAGCCCCGGTTGAGGTCATGCGGAAAGCGGTTGAAGCTGAGCTCGCCAGCCAGTAGTGTCGAAAACCGCTACAGTATCAGTACAACCCGAATACCCTATTTTTCGCTTTATTCGTGCAATATTCGAAAATTCGAGCATTGATTAGGGTATTCGGGTTGTACATGGCAAGAAAATTGCTCAATGTTTGACAGATTTATACCGGTCTGTTAACATTCAAATGCTTGAAAGGATAAATTTGTGGCAAAAAATCTGGTAATTGTAGAATCTCCCGCTAAGGCCAGGACGTTGGAAAAATTCCTGGGCAAAGACTTCGAAGTTGAAGCCTCAGGCGGCCACGTCCGCGACCTCCCTCCAAAATCGCTCGGGGTCAATATCGATAAGGATTTTGAGCCGAACTATCAGATCATCAAGGGAAAAGAAAAGATCATAAAAGAGCTTAAAGCCGCGGCCGCCAAAGCAGAAAAAGTTTTCCTGGCTCCCGATCCTGACCGCGAGGGGGAAGCCATCGCCTGGCATCTTAAAGAGCTTTTATCCAAAAATGGAAAAGTCAAACGGATCGAATTCCATGAAATAACCAAACAGGCCGTGATCGAAGCGGTAAAACACCCCCGCGAGATCGACATGGCGCGGGTGGATGCACAGCAGGCGCGGCGCATCCTGGACCGGCTGGTCGGCTATAAACTGAGCCCCCTTCTCTGGAAAAAAGTGCGTAAAGGATTATCCGCCGGCCGGGTCCAATCGGTAGCGGTCCGCTTGATCTGTGAACGGGAAGAAGAGGTCGGTCTTTTTAAAAAAGAAGAATACTGGGACATCGTAGCTAACCTTTCCAATCAGGCCGGATCAGGCTTAACCGCAAAATTGATCGCCCGGAATGAAGAAACAATTGGCGGGCGTCCGGGAGAAAAGGGAAAAACCATCCCCAATGAAACCGAAGCTAAAAGCATTGTTTCCGCTATAGAATCATCCAGCTTTGCGGTTAAAGAAGTAAGAAAAAAAGAACAGCGGCGCTTCCCCGCCCCGCCTTTTATTACCAGCACCCTGCAGCAGGAGGCAGCCCGCAAATTAGGGTTTTCCGCCAAAAAGACCATGCTGCTGGCCCAGAAACTTTATGAAGGCGTAGAGGTCAAAGGGGAGGAGCGCGTCGGTCTGATCACTTATATGCGTACCGACTCGGTCCGGATCGCTCAGGAAGCGGAAGACGAAGTCAGAAAATATATTAATGATCAGTTCGGTAAAAAATATCTGCCCCCCGCCCCCATTCGCTATAAAAAGAAAAAGCAGGCCCAGGACGCCCACGAGGCCATCCGCCCCACGTCCATCCTCCGCACTCCGGAGAAAATGAAGGCCAGCCTGAAAGGCGATGAGCTCAAGCTATATGATCTAATCTGGAAACGCTTTGTCGCCTGCCAGATCGAGGCCGCTGTTTTTGACCAAACCTCGGTTGACATTTCTGCCGGGAATTATCTCTTCCGGTCTACCGGATCGGTCGTAAAATTCGACGGTTTTATCAAGGTATACGAAGAAAGCCAGGACGAAGAACAAGAGAAAGAGGGAACGCTTCCTGTTCTCTCCGCCGGAGAAGACTTAAAACTGCTCGATCTCCAGCCGCATCAGCATTTTACTGAACCGCCTCCCCGCTACACCGAAGCCTCACTGGTAAAAGAGCTGGAAAAAAGGGGGATTGGCCGCCCCTCCACTTATGCCCCCATTCTCTCTACCATCCAGGACCGGGGCTACGTCGAAAAAGAGGGCAAGGCACTTAAACCAACGGAGATCGGCTCAACCACTAACCGGCTTTTAGTAAAATCTTTTCCTCAGATCCTGGACCCAAAATTCACTGCCCGGATGGAAGATGACCTGGATGATATTCTGACTCACAAGGCAGCGTGGGTCCCGATCCTGAAACAATTCTACGGACCTTTTAAGCAGTCGCTGGAAGAAGCAGAAGTTAATATGGAAAAGGTCAAAAAAGAGATCATGACCGAAGAGCTCTGCCCGAAATGCGGCAAGAAACTGGTGATCCGCTCTGGCCGCTACGGTGATTTTTTGGCCTGTTCCAATTATCCCAAATGCAAGTTCACCAAGGACCTGGAAACCGAAAAATCCAAAGCCGAAGCGATTAAAGAAGTGTGCGAAAAATGCGGCAAGCCGATGGCGCACAAGCGCAGCCGTTACGGTGAATTCCTGGCCTGCACCGGCTATCCCGACTGCAAGAACATCAAACCGATCCTCAAGACGCTGGGGGTCAAGTGCCCGAAGTGCGATGGTGAATTAGTAGAGCGCCGGACCAAGAAGGGCCGGGTCTTTTACAGTTGCAGCAACTATCCCAATTGCGATTTTGCCACCTGGCAGAAGCCGGTTGCCAAAGAAAATCCAAAAGGGGAAAATAATGTTTAAAGAATTTTTTACCCGCAATTTTAACATTAAACTTCTGGCTATCGGCCTGGCCATCATCCTTTGGTTTATCGCCCGCTTCTGGGGATTTAAATAATCCATGCGTGAGATCAAAACCGTAGGCGAAATGTACTCTTTCTCTCGAAGAGCAAAGATCCACAGTAAAAAAATCGGTCTTGTCCCCACCATGGGGGCATTGCATGAAGGGCATCTCTCGCTAGTGGCGGAAGCGAAAAAACGCTCTGATATCGTGGTCGTCAGCATCTTTGTTAACCCTATCCAGTTTGGAGAAAATGAGGATTTTAGCCGCTACCCCCGCGATCTCAAGCGGGACAAAAAGCTGCTGCAAAGCATGGGTGTCGACGCCCTCTTTCTGCCGCAGAGCAGAGAAATGTATCCGGAAGGATTTGAGACCCTGGTAGAAGTTAAAGGCCTTTCGGAAAAGCTGTGCGGCCGCTCTCGGCCGGGCCATTTTAGCGGGGTCACAACCGTAGTAATAAAACTTTTTAACATTCTCTCTCCGGATTGTGCGTTTTTCGGAGAAAAAGATTATCAGCAGCAGGCCGTAATCAAGCAAATGGTCAAAGACCTGAATCTGCCGGTCGAGATCGCCGCCCTGCCGACGGTTAGGGAATACGACGGACTGGCCCTAAGCTCAAGAAATTCATATCTTACGCCGGAAGAGAGAAAGAAAGCGGCTATGCTTTATCAAACACTCACTTTGGCCCAAGATGAGATCAAAAAGGGAGAAAGGGACGCAAGAAAGATCGTTTCTCGGGCCCAGTCGCTTTTATTTTCCGAACCAAGTATCCGGCTTGATTATCTTCAGCTGGTCGATCCGCAAAGCCTGGAGGAAGTGAAAAAGGTTAAAGGCCGGGTCGTGATCGCGCTGGCCGCTTCTATCGGGAAGACCAGGTTGATCGATAATCTGACTATCAACGCGGATTAATTTTTTTCTGGAGGCAGGGAGATGGGTGGAAGACGGGGGTTTACCCTCATTGAACTTTTGATCGTCATGGGATGCTGCGGGCTGCTGTTCTTTTTTTCGGTCCCTTCGCTCTTCCGTTTTAGGGACAGCCTTTATTTAAATGCCGCGGCGCGTTTGCTGGCTTCGGATATTCGAAAGACCCGGGCCCTGGCCGTGGGTCAGGGCAAAAAAATGACCTGGCCGGTTTCGCTTTCGGTCTTTCCTGGCAGCATCAAGGCCGAAAATCCCCGCTCCTTCACTTTTTCCGAATCGGGATTCCCGCCGCCCGGCGGCTTCGGCACTCAAATCTTAAGCGCGAGATGCCGATCGACTAAAAAAGTGATCGTTTCATCGGTCGGGAGGGTCAGAATTGAATAAGTCCGGTTTCACTTTGATTGAAGTCCTGCTCGCTGCCGGCCTGCTGGTGCTGGCGCTTGCCAGCTTTTCTTATTTAACTGTTAATGCCAATCGTTGCCTGGCGAGAACGGAGAGCTTATCGCGGGCTGCTATTATGCTGCAGAGCAGAATGGAAGAGCTAAAAGCCCTCCCCTTATGCGACCTATCCGCGCTTGACCAAAACATTTTTGCCGCTGGCCGCGGCAAGGTTCTGATCACTCCCCTCTCCAGCGATCTTGTCATGATCGAACTGGTTTCCCTTCAGCCCAAACTTCAATTATTTACCCTGAGGAGCAAATATTGATGCGCAGCCATCGAAGCGGATTCACGCTGGTCGAGCTGCTGGTTTCTTTCACCCTGACAGCGCTGCTTTTAACTACCCTCTTTTACACCTTTGGCCAAGCTCTTCACAGCTGGAAAAGGTCCGTCGCCAAAAATGAGGTCAAGCAAGTAGCAGAGTTGGTTGCCAATAAAATAATCTGCGATATCAGAGCCGCTAATCAGATCACCTCCGCTTCTTCCCATGAAGTCGGATTGAAGATCGAAACCGATATTGTCAGCTACCAATTTGCCAATAACAAAGTCGGGAGAAAAATCAATAACAGCAGCATCGCTTACTTGACCAGCGAAAACGAAATTAATGATCTTTCTTTCTCCTTTGCCAGCAGCGAAGCCGTGATCGTTTCTTTAGAAGGATATGCCTGTTATGTCAGTAAAAGGAATTAGCAATAACCCCAAACCGGGGTCCGCGCTTCTTCCGGTATTATTGGCAGCCAACATCCTGTTGGTCATGGCTGTAATTCTGATCAAAATAGTTTATAATACTTACGCGATTAATCATTGTCTTAACCAGGGCGCACAAGCGTTCTGGCTGGCGGAGGCCGGACTGGAGAGGGGTAAAGTCGAAGTGGTTAATAATCCCGACTGGTATACCGACCTGCCCCATTGGCCGGATGATGACAAAGTCTGGCTAGAGGGCGGCGCGGTCGGCCAGCTGTTTCCCCTGGGCGGCGGTAATTTTAAATTGATCCGCGAAAAGGGAAAAGAACAGCTGTACGCTGTCGGGAAACAGGACGGCGGGCGGGCGATAATAAAATTGAAATTTGTTTCTTTCCCATTTAAAGTTAATAGTTGGAAAGAATTATAAGGAGAAAAATGAATTATATTATAGCGATCATATCCATTCTCTTGGCGGTGGCGGGCCAGCTGTTGATGAAACGGGGAATGATGGCTTTCGGGACTTTTCCCGTTAGCCAGCTGCTCTATAAGATCATTCCCATGTTCATGAACCCCTATGTTTTTTTTGGTTTTGCCTGTTTTGGTTTGTCTTCGATCTTCTGGCTGGTGGTACTGTCGCGGCTGCCGCTCAGCCTGGTCTATCCCATGGTGAGCGTAGCCTACGTTCTGGTAGCCCTCTTCTCTTATTTTGTGTTTAAGGAAACCGTCTCAGCGGTACGCTGGGTGGGAATTCTAATTATTATCCTCGGGGTTTTTCTGATATCGCGCAGTTGATCAGTCGCTCTTGCCGGACAGAAGAAGAAAGAGGATCGCGGTCCTGACCGCAACGCCATTGGTAACCTGATCCAGGATCACATTGAAGGGCCCGTCAGCCACTTCGGAAGTTATTTCCACTCCGCGGTTGATCGGCCCCGGATGCATCACTACCACATCCTTTTTTGCCTTCTTCATCCGGTCGGCGTTCAAGCCGTAAAGCTCGGCGTATTCTTCGATCGAGGGAAAGAAGCCTTTTTCCATTCTTTCTTTCTGGATCCGCAGAACATTGATAAAATCCGCATCGCGGATCTCGTCGTCCAGTTTGTAAGAAACTTTTACGCCCATCTCTTCGATCCCCTTCGGTATCAGGGTCGGCGGGCCGATCACGACGATCTCCGCCCCCAATTTCTTTAAGCCCCAGATATTGGAGCGCGCCACTCTCGAATGGGCGATATCGCCAACGATCAAAACCTTTTTCCCCTTCACCGTTTTTCGTTTGTCGATCATGGTAAAGATATCGAGCAGGCCCTGGGTGGGATGCTCGTTGCAGCCGTCGCCGGCGTTGATCACCGCGGCCTGGCAATTATTAGCCGCCAGGTGCGGCGCCCCGGTCATCCCATGGCGAATAATAATGCAGTCCAACCCCATCACCTCCAGGTTCTTGACGGTATCGATCAGGTTCTCTCCTTTGGCAACGCTTGACGAGGAAACCGCCACGTTGGTAACATTGGCCGACAGCACTTTGGCGGCAGTGTTAAATGAGGTTCGGGTGCGGGTCGAAGGTTCATAGAACAGCGTCACAATATGCTTGCCCAGCAGGGTGGGAACTTTTGGAATGGGGCGCAGCATGATCTCTTTCATGGAGCGGGAAGTTTGGAGGATCAAATTAATCTCTTCCAGGGAAAGGTCTTTTAAGCCCAGCAGATCTTTTGATTTCAATCCTTTGACTTTATTCATGCCTATCTAATTATAATGCGGAATAGCGCGGGGAGCAAGCCTACAATTGAACCGCGTGATCAATTGTTCTATAATTCACGCGCTTTGTTCCTATTTATGGCAGGAATGAAATTTTATGAAAAAAAGCCTTCAATTTACAATTTTACTATTTATTCTTTTTTGCCTATTGATGACCGGCAAGTACTTTTACACGACAAAAGCAGAAACCGCCCTGGCAATGGGAACCATGGTGACTGTGAAGGGGAATGGTGCTTCGGTTGCGATCGCAGAAATAAAACGCCTTGATCATCTGTTCAGCAAATTCGATCCGAGCAGTGAAGTCTCCCGCATCAACGCGGCGGCCGGCCGATCTCCGGTTAAAGTGTCAGACGATACTTTTAACGCCATCGCCCAAGCGCTTTGGGTCGCAAAATTGTCCGGCGGCGCTTTCGACATCACTCTGAGAAAGAATGGATCCTGGCAGGATGTTTCAATTAATAAATACCAGAAGACCGTCTTCCTGAAAAAGGCGGGGATTGAGATCGACCTGGGCGGGATTGGCAAAGGCTGCGCCGTCCAAAGGGCCGGGAAATTGCTCCGCTCCCTGGGAGCAAAAAAAGCCTTGATCGACATGCGCTCTTCGATCGCCGCTATCGGCGGACCATGGAAGATCGGTCTGCAGGACCCGCAAAAATCTGGCGCGATGATGGGAGTGATCACCCTGAATGACGGCGATGCCCTTTCCACCTCCGGGCAATATGAACAGCCGGGCCACATCATCAATCCTTTAAGCGGAAAGGTTGCTAATCAGTGTATAAGTGTTACAATAGTTGCCAAAGACGCCGGTTTGGCAGATGCTTTGTCGACCGCGGCCTTTGTGCTGGGCCCCGACCGCGGCATGAAACTGATCAAGTCTTTACCTGGCACCGAATGCCTGATTATTGATAGCCAGGGCAAATTAATGCTATCGTCTGGATTCAAGCGGTTTATGAGTTTATCTGATTAGCGGCCTGAAGTTGTTTTTATTTTATTAATAATTTTGCTTTTAGTTTTTGAATAAATTTTATGATTATATTAGCATTGAACTGCGGCAGTTCATCGGTAAAATACAAACTTTTCTCCTGGGCGAGACGCCAGACCCTCATCAAGGGATCGGTCGAACGCATCGGGATCGGCAACTCTTATATTAGTTCCGAAATACCCGGCAAACCCGAGCAAAAGATTGAAAAAGATTGCCCCGATCATAAAACCGCGATTCATAGTATCATCGAGGCGCTGACCGATCCGCAAAGTGGGGTTATCAAGTCTTTTTCCGATATTCTCGCGGTCGGGCACCGGGTCGTGCACGGCGGGGAAAAATTCAAGAGCTCGGTTATGATCAATGAAGAGGTGCTTGAGGCGATCAGAAGCGTTCAGGACCTGGCTCCGCTGCACAATCCCCATAACATCTCCGGCATTGAGGCTGCCCAGGTGGTTTTACCGGAAGTTCCCCATATCGCGGTTTTTGATACCGCTTTTCACCAGACCATGCCCGAGCATTCTTTCCTCTACCCTGTCCCTTATGAATGGTACGGGATGTATGGAGTAAGGCGCTACGGCTTTCACGGCACCTCGCATCTTTATGTTTCCCGCCGCGCCGCGGTGGTTTTAAATAAAAAATCTTCCGAAGTTAATTTAATAACTATGCACATCGGTAACGGGGTCAGCATCACCGCCGTTAAAGAAGGGATCTCGG
>Ga0315287_10000958_pt1 | contig 25926 bp, 26 predicted proteins | sample YL17G11_0_MG_FD_205037 | JGI IMG/M metagenome (GOLD analysis project Ga0315287, IMG submission 205037) | Sediment microbial communities from Yellowstone Lake, YNP, Wyoming, USA - YL17G11_0 | ecosystem: Environmental > Aquatic > Freshwater > Lake > Sediment | place: USA: Wyoming | collected... | reverse complement strand
CACGACCGCCGAGCCTGGCAGGTATTTCCCGAAATTGTGTACCGCAACGCGGATGGTTATATCGTCCCCCTCGTTGCCGGTCGGCAGCGTCACCGCCATCTCGTCGGATGTGACATTCAGGTCGGGATAGCACCAGACCACGGTAACGGGCGGGCATGATTCAGGCCCCGGGTCCGGTATCCCGTGCACCTCCACGACGTCCTGATAGAAGTAGACGATGTAATCCCAGCAGGACCAGGTGTCCTGGGTGGCCAGGGCATTGTGGCTCTCGTCCGTGCAGAGCTCGAAGTAGGAGTATGTGCTGGACATGATGCATGAGTTCGCGGTCGCGTTGTCGCAATGGGAGCCTGTCTGGTCATCGTACTCGTCAGGCAGCCCGAGCCCGTAGTGCATGAACTCGTGCGCCAGTACGAGCTCGCCCGTTGTCGAGTTCCAGGGAGTGCCCCAGGCGTCGCGGCCGATGTAGATGTAGCCGCCCCACATGAGCCCTCCTATTGCGGCATTGGGCCTGTAGGGCGTGGTGTTCAGGACACGGATGTCGCATTCGACCCACTTCCCCATGTTCTTTTGTATCGAGAACTGGCCGATGCAGAACTGGCCGTCCGTGAGGTCGTACACCATCCGCGCCAGCCGCCTGAGGCCACCCTCCATGTCATGGTACTCCGCCTGCGTTGCATCCCACTCGAAAGAAGCGATTATGGACCAGTTGCGCTTGAGAGGATAATCTGCCCGCCCGCCCGCGCCCTGGTTGGCGGCCCTCAGCTGCTCGTCCGTAACGACGATGCCGGTGCCGTCCATGCAACCGGCCTGCGAGGAGTCGTCGGAACCGGGAACTTTCGGGAAGGATGGGATGGACGGGGTCAACTGGGATGGAAATGTAGGGAACAACAGGGAAAGGATTGAGGGCACCACGAGCAAGGCGAGCGCCATTGCCGTCGTAGCCCTGCTATTCATTTAATCACCCCGGAACGATAGGCTACACTGCCCTTCCGGCCGATAAATAATTTGTGGTGCGCGCTGTTGGCCTCACTTGCACATGTTCAGAAGCATCTCGTGCTCGTCCTCGGAAATGCCGTACTTCTTCCGGAGCGTGTCGAGGAGCCGCTTCTCCTCCGGAGAGATCTTTCCATCCTTGATGGCCGCCCTCAGGGCCTTTTCGTAGAGCGCAAGGCGCTCATGATAATCATCCGGCGGAGGCGGCCCTGTGTAGCCTCCCTTTTCGCCTTGACCATCATTTTTCCCGCCTATTCCGCTTCTCTGGACGATGGAATCGTGGATGCTCACATGGGTCTCGCCGCCCTCGTTGATGTTCATCTGGGTGCGGGTCAGGATGGAATCCCGTATATTGATGTAGGTCACTCGGCCCTGGCGGCGTGCGATGTCGGCGATGTTCTCCTCGAAGGCCTTGCGCTCCTCGACCATCCTGAGCTCGTCCTCGTGGCTCATGCCACGGATATTCTTGTAGGCGTGGCGCGCCGCTGCGCCGACCGCCCTTTCAGGGTCATCGAAGAGCTTCAGCAGATGTGGCAGGGCGCTCTCGCTCCCTGTCTTTCCCATTATCCTTATTCCATCTATCCTCTTGCCGATGTCACCGCTGGATGTCAGCGTGAGCGCATGCTCTATCTTCTTTTCGGCCGGCAGGGCGAACCAGGCTTCCTGGGCGGCGGTCTCCTTCTTGTATGTATACGATTGCCAGCCCTTCACCACGGGGACCGCCGTTCCAGTCGATGAGGCCGCCGGATTCGTGACCTTCATTCCCTTCGGATACGTGTATCCCGAGGCCATCGGACGGAAAACGGTGAGGGTGTTGGATGCGAACGCGGCCGTGGCGGGAGCCGAGCAGCGCGCCTCGACCTTGAACCGGCCCTCGCCCTTCGAGGGGATTTCGGCGCGGACCAGCCCCGCTGTCACGAACGAGGGCGCGTCCGCCGGTGCGTTCGCCTGGCGGACTATCTGAAGTGGCGGCATGACCACGGACCCGCTTCCCGCCGACAACTGGAATTCGAGCTCGACACGGGCATTTGGAACATCCGCGTCGGGGTTGAAGAACGGGAACGGGACCGGCACGGGTCCCTTGACTGTGGACATGAAGCCTTCTCCGAAATCGTGCGGGACGGTCATGAAGGCCGTGGCAATGTGCATGCCATGCATGACCTCTTCCTTGATATCAGTCATCGGCCTGAATACAAGGAAGGCCTCCTTCCTGCCTCCCGGGGCAACGATGATATTTGAATCGAAAAAGACCTGTTGTTCCGGCGTCAACGGGTCCCATGTATAATGCTCCTGCATCGGCGTCCAGAGGTGCTCGAGGTCCTGGCACATCGCCAGCGACATCGCAAAGCTGCGCTCCGTCTTTGTCCAATGAAGCGTGAATTCCTTGTCGGAGAGATTGACGAATGTCACGCGCGCCAGAAGGCCCTCCTTGGCCACATTGGGCGGATGGACGTCATCGTCGGCGATGGCATACATGCCTGCGCGCTTGGCTGTAAGCCAATTAATGTAATCTGCCCTTCCCGCCTCCCTGAAGTGGACATAGAGCATGCCGTTGCCGTGGGGGACCTTCGTGACCCAGCCCCTTCCGAAGCCCTGCCTGAAGCCCCTCAGGTCATCGTCGAACGTGGGATGCTCGATGTAATGCGCCTTCCCGGTCCTGTCGGCCACGACGAGGGAAGCCGGTTCGGGGGTTAAATTATTATCTACTCATGCGGCTGAGGTTGGCGTGGAAAAGGAGAACCGCACGCCCATCCCGGGTGCGCGTGACATCGGCGCCGCGTTCGGGGGAGCCATCAAGGTGGACTACAAGGCACTCCTGGACGAGGCGCGGGCCATCGACACGCCTGAGGGCCTGGGCGAGCTCAGGGAAATCGTCTCAAGGCTCGAGAAGCGCCTGCCCGACATCGATGACGAGTTCCCGTCAAAGTGGCAGGCCGCCGGGGAGAAGAAATGGACCTCGGACGCCATCGCCGAGCTCAAGGAGAATATCCAGAAGTTCGAATCTGAGCTCGAGAGCCCCATTTCTGTAATAACGATTCCTCCGGAGCTGCTGGCCCCGGTCATTCCCGAGGGCCTCGGAGAGGGATGGTACAGGATGGTGCCCTGCGAGGGAGGCCGCCTGGAGGTCTTCGTGAGGGCCCTCGACGATGGGGAGACAAGGGCCCTCGACAATGCGCTGTTCAGCAAGGAGCAGGGGCGCCGGAAACCGGCTACGTACTTCGAGGTCTCATTCAAGCTCGACTCGAAAAAGCCGCTGACCCTGAAAGGCAGGGACTATTTCGGGGTGAAGATACACGAGAACATCCATTACCGCATAAGGCCGCGCAACAACAACTACCACGAGCAGGCCGTGAAGGTCCTTGGCCCGTCCCACAAGACGACGCAAGAGCTCGACATAGAGGAATTCTCCATCGAGCCCGGCAAGAAGGTGAAGAAGCTCCTGGCCTTCGACGAGGGCCAGTTCGACAAGCCCCTCGACCTGATGATGATAAACAAGTTCCTCTGCGGCGAATGGCCGCTACACAGGACGACCCCGATGATCTACCCGCCAGGCTTCGAGCTTCCGGCGGAAACGGTGCTCCAACTGGTGCTGCCGAGGAAGACCCCGCCGCCTGGGGCGCCCAAGGAGGTCCCCGACCCCTGGGCAGACCGGAAGAAGGATTGGGGCGCCGTCGAAGGCGGGTCCATCGTTTCCGAGGGCGTCGAGGTGGGGCTCAGGCTACCGCCCAAGGACGAGCTCGTTCAATTCTACAGCGATGAGCCCGCGTTCGTGCCTGATACAGTTGGAATCGCCTTCGTGAAGGCGACATGCAACGTTCCGGGCCAGAAGGGGCTCATAGATGCCGAGGCCATCACCAATGTCTTCCGGGGCGGGGCCTCCGGAATAACCAACGTGTTGCCGTCATGGGACCCGAGGGGAGGGCCGCCCGACCTGCCGGCGCCGCGCCTACCTGTTATCCTCTGGCGCCATGTCATGAAGGAAAGGGAGCCGAAGCTGGCCGTCTCCGGCGACCGCACGCTAGTCACGACGGACGACATGGACCTCGAGGTCCTGGATTCCGACGGAAAGACCGCTTTCACGTTCTCGACGAGGGGGCGCGTCTCGACCATCGCAGGGTGCCAGGAGGGGTTCCTCGTGGCCAGCACGCAAGAGGTCTCCCTGATAGGCAGGGACGGCCAGTGGAAGTTCAAGACCAGTCACGAGGACGGCGTCAAGTCGATTGCCGCGCTTCCGGACGGCACGATACTGGCCGGGAGCGACCCCTACCATGGCGGCAGCCTGAGCGTGTTCGACCCCGATGGCAAGCCCGTGGGAAAGGTGGATGTCCAGTTCAGCAACCACATAACCCACATGCCCGACGGCAGGATACTCGCGGTGGACGGCCATGGCCGCCCGGGGATAATCGAGGCCGGGGGGGATATCAAGCTCTCGGCCATCAACTCCGGCGTGAGGGGTATTTCCGTCTCGGGGGATGGCAAACGGATATTCATCCTGGAGGACAGGCAGAGGGTCACATGCCTTTCGCTCGAGAAGACGAGAGAGGCCACGAAGAACGAGATGGGGACGCCGGACCTTCCTGAGGTGCCCCTGCTCGAGCCCCTATGGGAGCGCATCATTCCCGATACTCCCGTATGCATGGCTCATGTTAGAGAGCTGGGAGTGCTCGCGTCCTCCGTACGCCTCGGATTCATCTATATCCATTCCGAGGACGGAAGGCTCCTCCTGAAGTGCCGTTTCAAGGGAGATGCCATAAGCGCGCTGGCCGTGCTACCGGGAACCTCACGGCTGCTGGTGGCAACGGAGGAGCCGGCCCTCTACTGCGTTGACCTCGGCCCCGCCATAAGGTAGTGCGATTACATTATTATAATACAAAATCGATGCTTAGAGCATGCGCAGAACGATAGCTCTGGTGCTTGCCCTGATGTTCGTGGTCCCTGTGTCGGCACTGGCCGCTCCCACGGAGGAAGGCCCGGTGGCCGGAAGGGCCGTGACCATTCCACCGCCGGAGGTCCAGTCGGCCATCAGGAAGATAGCGGACGGCGTGAGCAGCGAATACGTCCTTTCCTACCTGACGCAGCTCCAGGGCTACGGCTCGAGGTACGCCCGCTCTCCTGGCATGTGGAACTGCACCCAGTGGCTCCACGACTGCCTACTCAACGACAGCCGAATGACATCCGAATTCCACAACTTCTCGTATGTCAACGGCACTGGCGTGACGCACTGGATCCGGAGCGTCATATTGACCCTTCCCGGCCTGAACACAAGCTCGAACGCCGTCTATTACCTGTACAACCACGTTGACAGCATGCTGTCGTTCGGCCAGTTCACATTGGATGACCTGCTCTACAACGCCTGCCCGGGAGCGGACGACGACGGCTCCGGTGTTGCGGCGACGCTCGAGGCTGCGCGCGTCCTGCGCAGGTTCGATTTCCAAGACACCATCAAGTTCGCATTCTTCAACGGCGAGGAGCTCGGCCTTCTCGGCGCCGGATATTACATGCAGCTCATGAAGAACCAGAACGAGAATGTGCAGGGCGGCATAGACTACGACATGATAGGCTACTCCCAGGGGAACGCGCAGTACGAGCTGGAGCTCGAGTACAACGCCGCTTCGGCGTGGCAGAACACCCATTTGTATGGGGTCAACACCCGCTACGATGTTGGCCTCAAGCTCGAATCGGTCCAGGTATCGGGCAGCATCCCCTCCGATATCACCAGGTTCTACGGGCTGGGCTACCCCAGCATCTTCGCGATAGAATCCACGTTCAGCCCAGTATACCATACCAAGGCGGACCGAGTGGAAATCATGAACGTGACGATGGTGCAGAAGTGCACGAAGATGGCCGTCGCCGCCCTCAGCGAGATGGCGCGCCTGATGTACGTCGACGCCAGCATCACCAACGACAGCCTGAACGCCTCGACCATCCGCCCCAACGAGGGCGACAATGTGACAATCACGGCCAACGTGAACAACTCCGGCAACCTCAATGTCACGAACATGGAGGTCGCGTTCTACGACAACGGTGTGAAGTTCGCCTCCAACCGCATATGGGTGCCCGCCAACGGGACCAATGTAACGACCGCCAACTGGAAGGCCGTGCAGGGGAGCCATGTCATCTCCGTCGGGCTGGACCCTGTCAACGAGATAGTCGAGACCAACGAGACCAACAACACCGCATTCATCACCGTCGCCGTAAATGACAGGCCGCGCGCCGTACTGTCCGCGGTCCCGCTCACCATCCTGACGAAAGAAACGGTGGCGTTCAACGGCTCGCTCTCCATGGACAGCATAGGAGGCGTTTCGGAGTACAACTTCACGTTCGGCGACGGCTCCGGCTCAGGCTGGGTCACCTCGCCCGCCGTCAACCACGTGTATCCCAACGACGGGACCTACACCGCCAGCCTCGGTGTCAAGGACCTCGAAGGGGCGCTCTCCAATGTTGCGAGCGTGAACATAACGGTCCTCAACAGGGCGCCCTCGGCATTCCCGCGCTGCGACCCCGTGAGGACGCTGACGTTCGTGCCAGTGCATTTCTATTCCAACGCCAGCGACCCCGACGGCACGGTGACGACGCTGTGGGACCTTGGGGACGGCTGCGAGACCGCCGAGGCCAGCCCTGTCCATGCCTTTGACAAGGCCGGTACGTACGACATACAGCTCGACATCAGGGACAACGACGGCGCCGGCTCATCGTACGACCTGCGGGTCATGGTGGACGACAGGCCTCCCGCATGCTCCATAAACGCAAGCCGCTCCACGGGCACCACCGAGACGGAGTTCACATTCTCCGCCAACGCTTCCGATGTCGACGGCTCAATAGTCAAATACGTGTGGGACCTCGGGGACGGGACCACGTCCAACGTCCAGCCCGTCAAGCACAATTATGCAAGGCCGGGCACATATGTCATCCGTCTCACGGTAAGGGACGATGACGATTCCGAGGCGAATGCGCGCATCAACATCACGGTCATCGATACGCCGCCGGTTGCAATGGGCGATGCACTCCCGAACGCGACGAACACCTTCAAGAGGGTCATGTTCATAGGCGAGAAATCGCACGACCTCGAAGGGCCGGTGACCTACGCCTGGTACTTCGGCGACGGCAACACATCGGCGGAGATGTCACCCTACCACGCCTACAATCAGCCCGGCGAGTACCTGCCCTCGCTCACGGTGACGGACAGCGCCGGACAGAACAACACGACATTCCTGCCGGTAGTCAAGGTACTGAACCGCCTGCCCAAGGCGCTATTCAGGGCTTTCGGCAACTTCTCGGAGAACGGCACTCTCTACTTCGACGGCACCAATTCCTCGGACCCCGAGGGACCGGTAACGTACGCATGGAATCTCGGGGACGGAGCGGTGGCCTCGGGTCCCGTGGTCGAGCACATTTTCCCGAAGGCCGGCAGCTACAGCGTGACGCTCACCGTGACGGACACGGACCGCGGGAGCGCATGCGAGACACAGCTCATCGTGGTCATCCCGCCCCCGCCGCCTCAGGTAATTATCAAGCCGAAACCCCAGCCCACGGTGGAGGACAAGACCGGTCTCGTGAACATGCTCATGGCACTAGCAATCATACTGTTGGTACTGCTGGTGGTCGTCGCCGCGTATGCAGCCACCCGCAAACCGAAGAAGCCCGAGGAGCAGCAGAGCGCTCCTCCTGAGGGCACGGCAGCGCAGCCCTACCAACCCCAGCAGGCGCCTCCCGCTTCGGAAGCACCCGCTCCAACGGGAGAGCAGGCCTCCATGCCGGAAGCCCCGACCGCTCCCGCTGATGCGCCGGCCGCACCGCCGGAAGCGCCCGCTTCCGACGCATATGCCTCAGCCCCGCAAGGTGACGCACAGGCGCCCCCAACGGACGAGGTACCGGCTGAGACGCCCGCTCCTTCCGAGCTTGCGCCAGCACAGGCCCCCGAACCGCAGGCGCCCGCTGCCCCGTCAGAGCCCGCTCCCGCCCAGCCCGATTCAGGTCAGGCAAAGAACGACGACCTGGACGACCTTCTGAAATCGCTCACGAAGTGAAGTCGCTCTTGGCCTCCGTCAAAAAAAGCGGTATCCGCAAGCCAGGCATTTTTTATCATCCTGTTCGTGGATGATCGGGCCCCCTCCGCAGTCCGGGCAGAGTAGCGGGTCCGTGTCCATATTCGGCTGCGCATCGGGTCTTCTGGGGTATCTTGCAGGAAGAGTGTCCTGAAGGAATCGCAGGAAGGCACCTGCGATGGCCTGGACGCATGACGTGACAGGACGACCGCAGGTGACGAGCCGGTCGCGCTGGAGTTCGCATTTCAGCTCCCTGAATGAGTTGACATAATCGGCCAGCGGGACCCCTTGTTGCAGGCCCAGCTCAATCATCCTCGCTATCGCGCCAAGTGGGATGCTCCCGCACATGTCACGTTTTGCGAAGCTGAGCTCGATTTCGACGGCTTTGCCTCCCAGCTCCACGACCTCGACGAGGAGCCCGCCACAGCTGCACCTGGCCCCGTAGGTCCTGCCCCACCTGACCTTGGATTGGTCCTCCTGCTCCCACCGAGTCCACGAATCATTATCACAAGAGGAGAAACAGCAATTCATGCAAAAAGGCTCCCTTCATCGTATATGACTTCACCCCCGCAAAGCATGCACACATGCCGCGACGAATTGAACAGTGACATGAGAATCACCTTCGGGGAACGGCTCAGTGGCCGCAATCATAGGACTCACCGCAGGCCAGGCAGATATCGCAGCCGCTCTCGTGAACGACTGGTCCGCCGCGGCATAACTTGCATATCTCTCCGGCTCGGACATTGAGCATTGCCCCGGGCGATGCGCCGATGAGTGCGGCCACCTTCGCAGGTATGGGGCCCGCATCTTCGGATTCAGCGTCACCGTCGACCAGCCTCGCCTGTCCGGAATGATATATTGCCGGCTTGCTCTCGGACTGCACATCGCTCGGCCCGGTTTCGGACAGGGACAGTTCACCCGTATCCGGGAGCCTGTCCACCAGCATCGGCTCCGCAGGTGCGTTGTCACCGGTGTACTCCGCCTCATCCTGGAAATCGTCCGTAAGCTTCTTGCCCTCGAGTGCCACGCCCACGCCTTTCTCGTGAAGGTATCGCTGGAACACCTGGGCGACTGCGTCAACGCAGGAGCTTATGGAAGTGCCCTTGTTCCGGATGCCCGGGATGCGCAGCTCGCAGCTGTATCCCCGGAACGCCCGCAGGTACTCCTCGAGGGGGACCCCTGCCCTCAGCCCATGCGATATCGTTATCGCTAGGGCATCGAGAGTTATATTGGCGCACTTGCCGCTCTTGCCGAAGTTTATGAAAACCTCGAATGGCTTGTCGTCGTTCTCGTTGATAGTGACATATATCGTGCCGCAACCGCACGTTATCCTGTAGGTGAAGCCTCTGAGGGCTTCAGGCCTCTTCTCCACCTTCGCCATATCTATCGGTACTCCACCGGAATTTTCTTTTTCTCGGTAGCCAACCGGATTGTTCGGTCGTGTTATATTTGTTTGCCCTGGACAGGTTACATTGGAAGTCAAGGTCGCCATCTCCCCTTAAAATACATCGAAATCTGGACGGGCCAAAAGTGGCCCGTCCGAACACATTTTACGTTTTCCGTATCTGGCCTATGGCCGGCTCGTAGAGCGCACCGCCGTCGAGCAGGTCCATCACTATCTGGTCCACGAGCTCCTTGGCGATTCCCTCTTTTTTGGCCTTCTCCACTATCTTCTCCCACGCGGCGCCCCTGGTGCTGGTCTGGAGGCCCTCGATTATCTTGAGCACCTTTTGTTCAGTCTCCTTCGGGTACGAGGGGGTCTCGTCCTCGGAAGCAGCCTCCTCGGCGTCGACCTCGGGCACATCGCCGTGGCCGTTCCTGGAAGTGCCGGTGGCCTTCTCGGGCAGGAGGTAGCGCAGGCTGTCCTCGAGGGTGTTCCAGAACTTCTCCGTGCTGGGCTTTCCATACTTCTGGAGCGCCAGCACCAGCCCCTCGGCGGCGTTCCGGCTCGCTCCCAGCTGCATCACGGACTCCGCGCTCGGGTTCTCCAGGCCGGCGGCCTCCTCGGCCAGATCAAGCCGCTTCCTGAGGCTCCGGCAGGCCTCGAGCACCCACAGGTCGCGCATCTGAGCCGTCGACGGTATCACGGATTCGGCCTTCAATGACAGGTACACGACGCCTTCCTCGGGCTTGTATGTCCGGACCTTGCCGACGATGGCCACGAACGCTGGAGGCGTGAGCCTCGCCATCGCACCTGCCGCCTCGGGCTGGTACTTTCCGGCCGAGACGAAGTACGTCCCCGTCGGGTCGGAGAGGCGGGCCCTCCAGAGGGGCTCATCCTTCGTGGAGATGTTCTCGACATCGGTGATGACCCCGACCACGAAAACGCGGTTGATCCTGGCCCCCAGCGGGCTCAGGACGTAGCCGGGCATCTTCTCGCCCTGTGGCTCCAGCTCGATGGTGGAAGCGCTGAACTCGTCCGCAAATAGCCTCCATGCCATTTCCCTGGCAGCCTTCATTCGCTCACCCCCAGCTCGCCGAGCATGGCGCGTGCCTCCGCCTGGATGTCGACCTCCACCAGCTTGGCCGACTGGGCTATCAGCATCAGGCCGTAATCGTCGGCTGTGACGTTGCCCGTCACCTCGATGGGCCTGGCGATGACCTTTTCCATTATCTCGGCGCGCACGGCGTCCGAGTTGGCGAGCTCCGTCATGAGGCGTATGTACCCGTCCATAGTCTTCCCCGTGAGCTTCTCGGTGAGCTCCCTTCCGATCACCACTATCAGTGCGCCCGTGCCGTCGTCAAGGGCCGCCTTGATCCTCAGGTCAGGTGTGCCCTTCACGTTCCCGTGGAGCCTGCATGCGCCCTTCTGGACCACGCGCTTGCACTCCGGGCAGCGCAGCACGAGCCCGCTCCCTGGCTTGACGTCGATTATTATGCCGCGCACGCAAACATCCGCAGCGCCGCCGCGGGTGGTGATGTCCTCTATGGTGAGCACGCTGGCCGCCTTGAGCTCCTTGAGGCCCGGCAGCTTCGCCTTCTCGAGCTTCTCCACATTGGAGCGCTCGTCGAACGTGAGCTGCGGTATGCCCCTCCAGGCCTTGATGTAGGCGCCCGTCACCTTGACGGCGTCGCCGGCCTTCAGCGGGAACTCGTGCCACATCGTGAACTGGGCCCTGCCGGTCTCGTCGGCGAGCATCCCCGAGAAGACGGGCTTCTTCCCGTCGCCGACGGTGACCTCGCGCTTCTCGAGCGTCAGGATGCGCGCCTCGACTGTCACGTTGCTCTCGCCCTCGCGGAAGTCCTTGACCTTCAGGGTGCGGACCTCGCCGTACCTTCCGCCTGCGGCCACGACCGGCATCGCCTCGTCCTTCTCCTTCTCGAATGTCGTGCGGTTCCCGAAGTTGATCTGGGCCTCGCCCTGCCACTCCTTCGTGTAGGCGTTCCGGACGCGGACAACGTCGCCCTTGACGAACGGCGCCTCCTCGGCCCACAGCGTGAAGGACTTCGATGCGGTCTGGTCGGCTATGATGCCGTAGTGTATCTTCTTCTTCTGGCCGTCGACCTCGACCTCCTTGGGGTTGAGCGCGATGACCTTCACCAGAAAATCGACGCTCTGCTCGTTTGCCGAAAGCTCGGCCAGCGTCTTCACGGTCCCTGCCGCAACCTTCAGGTCCGCCGGGTTGCCGCCGTGCTTCTTGACGATGCTGCGCTTGGCGGCGCCGAGGTCCTTGAGCCTGTAGACCTCGATGTACTCCCGAAGCTCCTTCTCTATCTGCTCGTTCCCTAATCCGTTCCCCTTATCTCCCAGCGCCTTCGAGATGTCCTCGACATGGGGCGCAAGCGTCTCTTTCGATGCCATACTTTTTTCCACCTGGGCCGTCCACGGTCACGGGCGCACAGCGCCCGAGACCGCTCCGACTTGCGGAGCCACAGCCGGAAACCTTCCCCCTGGGGCGATGGTCCCATTGGATTCGCCCTGGGTTGGGGGAATTGAGTCCCCGACCGGACCCTCTGGCCCGAGAGGGTCAAGGACCATATTGCGCGGCCTCCTAATAAATAGCCTGGGGGGAGGTGGGTGAAAGTGTGAATGATGTTCGCCTCGGTCCCACATTCACCGGCAGCGAAACTTATGATATTATCAATACATGATATGTGATCCGCAGACTATATCAATTGCCGGGTCGCCGCCGTATTGCGAGAAGGACTGCGGAAACGATGACAAGGGCCAGCAGCACGGAAAGCGAAAGGGATGACTGCTCAAGGAACGGGCGGCTCACTTTGGCCGGGGGTTTGGGCGGTGGGGGCGGCGGTATGGCCTCCACGAGGATGTCGACGCTCTTGGTCACCGTGTATCGGGAGTCGGAGACCGAAAGAGTGATGCGCTGTTGGCCTACGGTGAGGTTGCGCAGCCCGAGGACCGTGCCTTCGCCGATGCGGGAGCCGCCGATGCTCCATGCGTAGCTGAGCGCATCGCTGTATTGCACATATATCCAAGGGGAAATCCGAGTGGCCGTGGCGATGTCTGATAATAGGCTGCCATCTCACGACCATCCCTGGAGCGGCACACGCGCCTAATACTGCCCGGGCGGCGGGTACTGGCCCGGCGGCGGAGGAGGGGAATATTGGGGGACACCCTGGTCTCCGTAATAAGGCTGCGCCGGCTGGCCGTAGTAAGGCTGCTGCGGCGCGCCGTACTGCGGCGTGGCCCCGTACTGGGGCGTCTGGTAACCGTACTGCTGCTGCGGGACGTTGGAGCCCGGATATCCCGGAGCCTGGGCGACCGGAGGCCCTTTCCTCCAGATGTGTATTCCGCCCGCGAGCATGAGCGCACCCAGAGCTATCATCGGGATTGCAAGGAAGAACTGCATTGGTATGAGCATGATTATTCCCACTATCAGCAATATCACCCCGAACTGGATGAGGCCGCCGTGGAGCGTCTGGGGGCCGCGGTTGCCGCCATAATGCCCGTGGGAACGATGGCTATGATAGTGGTGCCTGCTCATGTTATGTTAAATGTGGTTCCGAGTACTTAAAATGTCATGGAAAAGGATTATTGACCGAATGGGGATTTGCGAGGCATGGAGAAGGTAAACCTCGCTCAGAAGTTCTCCCGCATAACGGAATACTGGAAGCCCTACATCGCCGCCGAGCTGAACGGGCAATACGTCAAGCTCGACAAGCTCAAGGGCGAGTTCGTATGGCACAAGCACGAATGCGAGGACGAGCTCTTCTGGGTCGTCAAGGGGCGATTCCGTCTCGAAATGAGGGAAAAGAATGTATGGCTCGAGGAAGGGGAGTTCATGGTGGTCCCCAAGGGCGTGGAGCACCGACCGGTCGCGGACGAGGAGGCCTGGGTCGTACTCTTCGAGCCCGCTTCGACGCTCAACACTGGAAATGTTGAGAACGAGCGAACACTCAAGCGGCTCGAGAACATCTGAGAGCCCGGAAGATGATGAAAGGGGTTGACTGTTAAAAGGCGCAATCACGTACAAAGGGATGGTGAGGAAGATGGATGAGCACAACGAGACAATCGAGGGAAAGGCGGAGGATGCGAAGGCATGCGCCGTCGTGGTTCTGGACAGCGGGGATGCAATCTACATCGAGGCGGTGGACAGCTGGCCTTCGGACATCCTGGGCAAGAGGGTGATTGTCACGGGCGTTCTGAAACGCAAGAAGCTCATCCTAGACCCCGTTACCGGCGCGGACGGGGGCATCAGCCAGGGCGCATGGGGGAAGCAGACGGTGCTCGAGGGCGCAAGCTGGAAACTGGCCTGAGGGCCATCGCATCAATGAATTGCAGCGGAAAATATTCGCCATTTATGAGGACAACGTATATTCGTCGCGCTTGCGAATGGCAGGGATGATGGAGATGGAACCAAAATGAAAGGAAAGGTCGTATTGATAACCGGGGCAACATCCGGCATCGGCAAGGCGGCGGCACTGGCTCTGGCCAGGCAGGGCGCCACGGTGGTGTTCACGTCCCGGGACGAGGCGAAAGGAAAGGCTGTCCAGAAGGAGCTGTCGGACGCCACTTCGAACCCGAACATCGAGATGCTCCCGTGCGACCTGGCCTCATTGCAGTCTATCAGGCAGTTCTGCGATGAATTCAGGCGGAGGCACGACAGGCTCGACGTGCTCATCAACAACGCTGGCGTATGGACCTACAAGAGGCAGGTTTCGAAGGAAGGGATTGAGCTCACGCTGGCGGTGAACGTGCTCGCGCCATTCCTCATGACTGACTTGTTGCTGGACCTGCTCAAGAAGAGCGCTCCGTCGAGAATCGTCTCCACGAGCTCCGGATTGCATTATGGGACAATAAATTTCGAGGACATGGAGGCAAAGAAGTTCAACGGCGCAAGGGCATACAGGCAATCGAAGCTCGGGCTCCTGCTTTTCACCCGGCTCCTTGCGAAAAGACTGGAGGGCTCTGGCGTCACGGTGAACGCGATGCTTCCCGGAATGGTGAAGACGGACCTGGGCAGGGAGGCGGGAGGGTTCTCCCGCGCTATGTTCAAGATGATGGGCACTACCCCGGAAAAGGGGGCGGACACGATAGTCTATCTGGCATCCTCACCTGAATTGGAGAAGGTCACCGGCGAGTGCTTTGTAAAACGAATGGTGAAGAAGACATCCAAGGAATCCTGCAACATGGCGCTGGCGCAGAGGTTCTGGGATGTCTGCGAGGAATACCTCAAGCAGCGAGGGGGCCTTTGAATGCCCGCACCGTCATCGGTGAGCATGGATCGCATCGCAGCCGCGTTCGAGTTCGCCTGCAACGCCCACAAAGGTGATACCAGGAAGGGCACCGCAATACCGTACATGGTGCACCCGATGGATGTGGCCTCGCTTCTCCTCAAGAGCGGCGCGCCCGAGGTGGTTGTCATTGCAGGCTTCCTGCACGACGTCGTCGAGGACACGGATATCCCGCTCGGCGCCATCCGGAAGATGTTCGGCGAGAAGGTGGCGAAACTCGTGGAAGGGGCCAGCGAGCCCGAGACCCTCAAGAAAGACCCAGACAAGAAAGGGACCTGGCGCAAGAGGAAGCAACACACCATCGAATTCATAGAGGGCGCATCCAGGGAGGCGAGGATGCTCTCCTGCGCGGACAAGGTGGCTAATCTGACGGACATGCTCACGGAAAGGCCGGCGAAGGGCGAGGCCATGTGGGCCAAGTTCAACGCCCCAAAGGAGGACCAGGGCCGGTATTATCGCGGCCTGCTGAAGGCCTTTGCCACAGGTCCGGAAAGCATTGCGGACCTGCCCATGCACGCACTGATGAGGGAATGCGTGGAGAGCCTGTTCGGGAAGAGGGCATGACGATGAGAGACCAATGAACTCCATCTCGCCGGATGATTCATGAGACCCGACCGGCAGGCTTATTGCGGGCCTCCCGAATTCGCAGAACGATAGGAATGACCGAGGTCTTTTACAGGGGCATGACTCTCGAAGACGTAGTACAGAGCGCAGAGCGCATCCTCCTCGTGAAAAGGGTGGAGCCGTACATAAATTACGAGAAGGTCCCCATCCACGAGGATTCCGAAAAATATCCGCCGTTCACGAGAATCCGGTACAGGTTCCATGTCACGGGCAAGCTCCGCGAGCCCTCGGGGGACAGCCTTGTCGGGAAGACGGTTCTCGTGCTGCCGTGGACCGACGGCACGGATTTCGGCGGCCACAAGAGCTACTACCTCGACGGAATAGGCGAATCGCCCATAATCGACCGGTACGAGACGAAGGCGAACCTGGAGAAGGACCCCGAATTCATACTCTTCATCTCTATTATCGAGAACGGCGAGATATATTTCCGGGCCTACGATTCCATGGACAACATTGATGCCGTGCGCGAGGCCATGGAGAGGCCGAAGGGAAACGATGGTCTCGTGGCCATAAGGAGCGGCCGGAAACCGCAGGGATGATGTGAATGTCGGAATGGCACCCCGAGGACGGAAGCACATTCGACGAGTTCGAGAACCCGATATGGCGGCACAGGTTCCTCAAGGACGCCACGCCTGAGCATCTGCTGAAGATAAGGGACGAGTTCGCCCGCGGCAACTGGTCAGTGTTCGGCTTTTTCGCAAGGGCCATTCTCGAGGGGAAACTGAAGCCGGAGATACCGAACACGGACTATATTCCACCGCCGAAACCCGTGGAGCGGAACGACGATTACCCGCAACCGGTGCTGGTAAAGCGCAACGATATCCCGCAGACTGTATTGACAAAGCCCAACGATGACCCGCAACCCGTTCCGGCGAAGAAGCAATCGGTGCTTTCAAAAATATTTGGAATGTCCCAGAAGGCCCCTCCCCCTGCGCCCAAATTGCCGAAAGAGGAGCCGGAGGAAACGAGAATCCCCGGCGAGAAGACGCCGGAGCCCAAGCCCTCCAAGCTCCCGCACGCCGTCTTCTGGGCGGATTTCCTCAAGCGGGCCTCTGAAGCGGAGAGAAGGGAGTTCCTCGAGTTCCTGCTGAGGGCCCAGATGGCCCACCGGCCCATCAAGGACCGCCAGATGAGATGGAAGCCTTCCGGCTTCACGCCGGCGTGCAGGAAGGCCCTGCTCGATTATCTCAACGCCTTCGAGACGCCCTGTCACGTCCCGGACCCGATGACGCTCACCGGAGGCCGGATACTTCATTACGGGCACATCCCCGACGAGAGGATGGTGCACCTCGCAGGCATCTTCGGCCTCGCCGAGGCCCTGCCTGCCCTGGAGAAGCTTCTCAAAATGAGGAGGCGCCTTTTCCAGCTCCACACGGACTATCCCACGGGCCCCAAATATGTCGACAGCCTCATTTCCGAATGCGTGCTCGCGGTGGTGCGCATCGGGCTTGCGGGCGACAGGCAAAAGGCGGTGGCCGTGCTCAATTCCGCGAAGTTGAAGGGAAAGGAGACTGTCTGGTTCGAGATATTCTCCGACAACAGGGGCCGCTCTTCGAGGTATGTGAGGGAGGAGACGCTGGAGGAAATCGGCATGCCCGGCAGGAACGACCTCCTGAAAACGGGCATCGCGGCACTTGAGAAGGACGGGGAGGAAAGGCGCTCCCTGGAGTGGCCCATCGGCAAGTATCCCCGATATCCCTGGGTGCTGCAGGAGACCGAGGGAGCGGGCTGCATCCGCGACGGGAAGCTCTACTACCAGAGCACCTCCATGACCAACATCATCGACCTGGCCAGCGGGAGGACCATCGTCAGGTTCAACACCGGCCAGACAAATTCGAATCAGGGCGTTGCATGCTACAACCAGATAACCGCCTTGGATGCGGCGGGCGACTTTGTGATGGTGACGCAGATAATTCCGCTCGCCGAGGGCAACGGCCGACACTGGGAGGCCGTTACCTTTGACCATGAGAACGGCGAGGTCAAAAGGACGTTCGAGCTGGCGGTGCAGCCCGAACGGGCCTACGGGCCCGTGGTCTGGCCCCAATCCGACGGAGGAATCGTCTTCCATTACGAGAGAAAGGTCTGGAAGCAATCCGCCGATGGAAAGCTCGTGTGGAAGCACGAGACATCCGAGCAGGAGACGGTCAGGTGCACCGGCGATGTGGTCGGCATCCTGACGAAAAAGGATTTCTGCCTGAGGAGGACGCCGGATTTCACGCCAATTCTGGACCTGGATTTGAAGGTCTTCCACGACGAGGTGAAAGGCGATTACAGGGAACCCCCCGAGATGCGCGAGGAGCTCATACTGCTTGAGGACAGGTTCTACGTTTTCCCCCGATGGGAGGGGCCCATCCTCGCCTATGATTTCAATGGAAAGCTCCTGTGGAAGAAAAAGCCAGAAAAGGGCGGGTACTGGCTCGGATACCCAAGAACGCTCGGCAAGGGCCTTTTCGGCAACATCTACGATTACATGTACATGGTGAGCGAGAACGGGGACCTGAAATGGTTCGACAGGCCCTCGGGGATGAAGGACATGTTCCTGTCGAACTCGCGGGGCGTTTTCATGAAGACCGACAGCGCCATCCTCTACAGGGCCTTTGAGGCAAATGAGACTCGTACCACCCTTCCCGATTTCCCGCACATCTCCGAGATGGTGTGCCTCGACGAGGATTGGCTTGTCCTCAATTTCTACGACAGGGAGCGCTACCTGGCGTGCCTGCCCAGGAAGGAATGGTGATGGAATGGAGCTATTGCTTGAATCCGAGAAGAAGGTGTGGAAGCACGGGGAGAAGGTAATCGTCAGGCTCGTGGCCCTCAACAACGCCTACGAGGCCGTCACGCTGGAACGCAAGCAGCTCATCGGGCCGAACCCCGTCCCGAGCGAGGCGACCGGCACGCCCATGCCTGTTTCCGTGGAGCCCGCGTTCTCCAAGAACACCCAGAACGAGATAAAGCTCAACCCGTTCTGCTTCTACGGCAGGCAGAGGACATACGAGGGCCTGTCCGCAGGGAAAACGACGTTCTATGCATATTACCTGAAACGCCCGAGCGCATCCCTTCTGCCGCAGCGCCCCGGGAAGCCGGAGGACCTCGAGGTCTCCGCAAAGCCGCTCGTCATCGAGGTCCTGCGGAAGTGAGAACATGTCCCAGGTGCACAACCGCGGCATCACGCTCAAGGAAATGGTCAGGGAATCCCACGCCATTCTGCTCGTGAAGCAGGCCAGACCGTTCCGGGTGGAGGAGAAGATACCGATACACGAGGACACAATAAAATATCCACCTTTCCTGAAGGTGAAGTTCAGGTTCCTGGTGACCGAGGTCATTTACAATGACTGCTGCGATATTTCAGCCGGGAAAGAGATAACGGCGGTCGACCAGAGGACCGGAACGGAGCTGCACATGCACAAGGTGTACCACCTCGAGGGGTCCCTTAAATCCCCAATATTCGAGCACTACGAGACCGGAGCGGACCTTCTCAAGGAAAAGGAGCTCATCCTTTTCGTCTCGCACGTCGGGCCGGATGAATCTCATTTTATCTCCTATGAATCGGTCTCCAAAAAACAAGAGGTGCTCGACCTCATCAAGAAGCTGGATAAGCGGCCCGAGAACGGCCGGGCATTCCCTTCGCCACCGGGACCCGCGCCCCAGATGCCAAAAAGACAGGGGTGATGCAAATGACCAGAACACATTACGAGGACATCACGCTCTCCGAGATGGTGAGCAGGTCCCGCATCATCCTGACGGTGAGCAGGCAGGAGCCTTTCCAGATAGAGGAATTGGTCCCCATCCACAAGGACACAAAGCTGCATCCCCCATTTCACAAGACCAAGTACAATTTCAGGGTCAATAATATCCTGTACGACCGTTACGCGGACGGCAGCGTACACATAGAGGGCGAGAAGATGGTCTCACCCGGCGACACCGTCATGGCCGTCCAGCAGGATTTCGAAACGGAGCTGTACTGCCACAAGCTCTACTACTTGGAGAACCGGGGCAAATCGCCCATATTCGACAGGTACGAGACAACGGCGGACCTTTTCAATGAGCCGGAGCTCATATTGTTCGTGTCCTCAATCAATGAGAATGAATTGATGTACATATCCTATGAATCATTATCGAGGAAGGACGAGATCCTGCTATTGATCAAGGGGCTCAAGGGACCCGGTTAGCTTTTGATTTATTGACCCATCATCGAAAGTTTTATCGTTGCAAAGGAGCGTGCAGAGAAACACAATCGGGGTGGACATATGGGATTTCTCGACAAGACCAAGGACCTGGGCAAGGCGACCGCTGGTTTCGGCGGAATGGTGGGACACAAAGGTGTCGACCTCGGCAAGAAGGGCGTGGAAGCCACCAAGCAGGCCATCCGCACGAAGCTCTGCGTCGAGTGCAAGAGCTACTCCAAGGTCGATGAAAACTCCGGCGACTGCCCGATAGGCGGCAAGAGGCTGTCGTCCGCGAGCGCCGACACCTGCCCGCAGAAAGCTTTCGCGCCGAAGTAACATCTAAAGGTATCAGCTCGAGTATCAACCGCCGCTCACGCGGCGGTCATTCTATTTTTTTCGGGATTGCGCCTGAGGCTTCAGTGCGTCATGGCCATCGGCTCCCGATGATTTCAGGACCAAAGGTAATGCTCACCAGAGGTAGATCCCGCAGCCGCGCAGTACGAACAGTATGCCCATGACGACCACCGCCAGCCCGAAGACGACCGTGACGACCTTGCCTGCCTTGATGTACTTCTCCGAGAGCTTCGCGCTCGAGGTCTCTGTCACCATAGCGATTGGTATTATCGGAACGGCATGCCCCAATCCGAAGAAGAACAGGAGCGCCCCGCCGGCAAGCAGGCTCACCTTCGAAGCGAGGAGGAGTATTATAACAGGCAGGACGAGCGAAAGGGCGCATGGCGCCCACGCCAGCGAGAAAAGGACTCCTAACAAGAGGGCCCCTCCTTCCGGCGAGCGTGCCCAGGCCTTCCGGACTGCGAGTGCCCATCCCGGCGTGCCCCCGCCTCCTTTCGCCCGTCCGAATTTGTCGCCCAGGTAGGAGGCAGCCCGCTCGAGGAACGAGAATGCGGAATTCAGGCCGAGAAGCACGAGCACCGTGCCTGCGATGATGAAGAATACCGGAGAAAGTGCCACGAACAGTCCGATATAACCAATCAGGAATCCGAGTAGTATGAAGATAAAAACTGTGCCTAGCGTGAAATAGAGGCCTATCGACAGGCCCACGACCGCAGGGGGACGACCCGCCCCTTTCTTCTGCTTGCTGCCCTTGCGGGACAGGAGGAAGGCGAGCATCGTCGCTAGCAGGGCGATGGAGCATGGTGCCAGGGATGTCAGCACGCCCAGCCCGAACATGCCGGCGAACCCGAGCTCTCCGCTCACGGGGGATGGCGCAGCGGTCCCTGCCCGTGCGGCATCCACGGCCCTGTCGATATCTTCTGCGCTGGCAGAACCGGTGTGCTTCGTGACCCGACCGTTCGGGTCGATTATCACCAGGGTCGGGTCCCCGTGCTTGCTGAAGTATTCGGCGTAGGGGCCATAGATGTTCATGTCGGGCCAGTCGTTCACGATGGCCCAGCTGATGTTGTACTGCTGTCGGATGGCGAACAGGTCCGTCGTGGGACAGTTCTCGGATGTGACCGTGATGAAGACGGCTTTCCCGTCGGCGAGCTCGCGCGCAGCCCTCATCTCGGAGAACTGTTTCTCGCCCGCCGGGGTGAGCACACCGCCGCAGTAAATCACTGCCAGGTGCAGCACAACGACCTTCCCGCGGCAGCTCTCCATCTGGATTAGGTTCCCGTCGATGTCGTTGGCACTGAAATCCGGCGCGTTGGCGGTCGCGTCCGTGCTCACGCGCGCCTGAAAAAAGAATGCGCATGATAGGATAAGCAGCACAGCTGCCGCGGCCACGGGCGCCGCGTAGCCCCTTGTGCTCAGCCGCCCACCCCTGCGTTCCGGTAGTACATCGCGTCCCTCAGCCAGCCCTCGAGATTCTCCTTTCCCGTGACCCCTTCCCATGAATGCCAGAGGTATTTTCCGGATGTATCCTTAACCAGGATTATCGTCAGTGGAATGAGGTACTGGGAGCCGTCCGGGTCGAATACCTGGAAGCAATCGTCGGCTCTCGAATCCGAGCCACCTGAGAGGAGGTCGAGAGAGTTCACGGCGGTCATGAAGACCGTGTTGTTCATTATCTCGCGGATATCCTGGCCTTGCTGGATGCAGGGCGCACAGCCCTCGCTGTGCACCAGTATGAGAAGGACCTTTGCGGAAACCTCCTGCTTCATCCAGGAGGTGAACTGGACCGGCTGGCCCCTATTCAAGTGCATTTGCGGATAGACGGTCCAGTAATCCTCCGCATCCTTGCCAGGGGCATGAAGCGGGTCGTAACCGTCTCCCGTGTCCTGAATGCCTTCCCGTGGGACGAGGAAGTAATAGCAGGCAACCACCAGGAGCATGACCGTAACGATTGCTACGCCAGCCCACATGACGCGTGGGCTGACCCGTCCCGCCCGCTCGTGGGAACGGCCTTCCGGCCCGTCGCTTTCGTCCTGGCCGCGTCTCTGCCGTCTATTTCCCTTTCGAACAGAGCGCCCGTATCTTTGATAGGATTTCGTCATAGCCTCTCCCGATGTCCTCCTCCTTCGGGCGGACCTTGTCCTTCTTTATGCCGAGTCCGTCCGCAACCACGAAATAAATTGTCGGCTTGAGGTTCTCGCCCTCAAGGCACTTCTTCGCGCAGGCCACCGCGCAGCCGTCGATGGCTACGAGCACCTTTGCGCTCCTGGCTCCCTCCACTATGCCCTTGACGTGCCCGCCTATGCCTACCGTGCAGTAGGGGGTCGCGGCGCCGCTGTCCCTGAGCCGCAGCGCTATTTCGTTCGCTATCTGCCCGCAATTGGCCGCTCCCGAGCAGGGCAGGACCAGTATGTCCGACGATTCGCACCCGCACTTAGATACCATGTTCCATCACCTTCCGCTGTCTTGTCAGCTTACCTCACTTTCATTTCTTAAGCATTCGCTTTATCTCATCCACAGAGGGCACGCGTCCAACGGCAACCTCCTCGCCGTCGATGGCGAGGGCCGGCGTCAGCATTATGCCCCTGTCGATTATCTTGTCCATGTCCTGGACCTTCACGACATCCGCCGTTACTCCGGCTTCCTTCACTGCCTTGCGGACATTCTCCTCCAGCCGCTTGCACTTGGCGCACCCTGTCCCGAACACCTCTATCTTCATCTTATCACTCCTTCGATTCCATTCGATTTGAATATCATTGCTTGTTCACCGTCCCGCACGACGCTCCGGCTTCATCTTCCGGGAAATATTTCTTCCTCAGCCAGAATGCGACATTGACGAGCGCTATGAGCACCGGCACCTCCATCAGCGGCCCGATGACGGCCGCGAACGCCTGGAGCGATGCGATGCCCCATACCCCTATGCAGACCGCTATCGCCAGCTCGAAGTTGTTGGATGCGGCGGTGAAGGACTGCGTTGCCGCCAGCGGGTAGCCGAACCTCAGCTTTATTGACAGGCCGAAGGAGACAAAGAACATCAGCAGGAAATAGATGACCAGCGGCACCGCAACGCGCACCACGTCCAGCGGCCTGTTGATTATCGCGTCGCCCTTGATGGAGAACATCACCACTATAGTGAAGAGAAGGCCGATGAGGGCCACGGGCCCTATCTTCTTGACGAATTTTCCGTCGTACCATTCCTTGCCTTTCTTGGCCACCAGCGTGTAGCGGGTGATGACGCCGGCCAGGAACGGGATGCCCAGGAATATGAAGACGCTCTTGGCGATGTCAACCATCGAGACATTGACAGCCGCGGAAGCGGTCGCTCCTCCGACCCATCCCGACATGACGGTGATGAACAGGTAGGCCAGGAAGGAGTACATGAATATCTGAAAGATGGAGTTCAGGGCCACGAGCACCGCGCAGTATTCGCTGTCCCCGTCGGCGAGCTGGTTCCACACAAGCACCATGGCGATGCACCGCGCCAGGCCGATCATAATGAGGCCCATCCTGAACTCGGGAAGGTCTGGCAGGAAGAGCCACGCCAGCCCGAACATCAGCAACGGCCCTATGACCCAGTTGAGCACCAGAGAGGTTCCAAAGACCTTCTTTGACTCCTTCGCGGTAACGAGGCGCCGGAGCTCCTCGTACTTCACCTTGGCAAGAGGCGGGTACATCATGACCAGCAGGCCGATGGCTATCGGCAGCGAGACCGTGTCCAGCTGAACGGCGTTAAGCAGGTCCTTGATTCCCGGGTATGCATATCCGAGGCCCACCCCGATAGCCATCGCCACGAATATCCACAAGGTGAGGAAGCGGTCCAGGAACGAGAGCCCCGGTTTTGTCTCTGCCATCACTACACGCTCCGCATCATTTCGATCTCCTTTTGAATTCCCCGTAGAGGGCGTCCTCATAGGCCTTCTCCGCCGGCGGGGGGACGTAGTTGAAGGCCTTGACCTGCTTGAGCAGGACGGCGCGTACCGCCTCCTCGCCTCGGCCCTCCGCCTCCCTTGCTTTAATAAATATGGTCTCGAGCTCAGCAATGGCGATCCTGTGCCCTCCTATCACCAGGTACTGGAGCTTCGCTGCTGCAGCGGCGGCGCAGCACGGCTTTTCCCCTGAGGTCATGCCATCACCCCGTGATTGAATCCTGGATTTCCACTCTCGGTCATCCAGCCATCACCCCGTACGCGAATCCGGCGAAGGCCGAGGTCAGGATGACCACCGAGACATAGGCGATGGTCTTCTTCGCGCCCACCAGCCTGTAGAGCACGAGCATGCTGGGCAGAGACACCGCCGGCCCCGAAAGGAGCAGGGCAAGCGCCGGCCCTCCGCCCATCACTCCCTGCGAATAGCCGAGAGTGGTCCCGATTATGGGAACCTCGAGCAGGGTTGGCATGTAGAGCAGGGCGCCGATGACCGCTGCCATGAAGCACGCACCCAGAGAATTGCCGCCAATGTAGGGCCGGAAGGTCTCCGCCGGCACGAAGTATGCTATCACCCCGACGAGGAATGCTCCGGTCAGCAGGACGGGGAATATCTTCCTGGTTAGGTCCCAGACCTCGTTGCCCCAGCTTGTGAGCTCGTCCCTGTTGTGGTACTGCGCTACCAGGTACAGCACCGCGGCAAGGAGCATGAACAGGATTCCCAAACGCAGGAATATGAAGAGCGACGATGTCCCGATGACGAGTATTGCCACCATCAGTATGAAGAGCAGGGGCGTCACCCAGCGTGGCTTTCCATTCTCATCCGGTTTCTGAACAGCGGCCTTCTTTCCCTTGCTGGCGCGCCTGGCCTCCTCCGCCTTCTTTCTTTCCTCTGTGCGGAATATAAGGGCCATGAACGCCCCTATCACGACCGAGAGCCCTATTGCTGCGACCGCACGGGCGGCCCCGAGGCCAGGACCCAGCAGGCGGGCCGTGTAGACTATCGCCAGAATATTGATGGCTGGCCCGGAATAGAGGAATGCGGTGGCAGGCCCGAGGCCCGCTCCTTTCTTGTAGATGCCCTGGAACAAGGGGAGTATGGTGCACGAGCACACCGCCAATACCGTGCCGGATATCGAGGCTAGGCTGTATGATATCCAGGGTCTCACGTCCGTCCCGAGGTATTTCAGGATGGCGTCCTTCTTGAGCAGAGCGCCGATGGCCCCTGCAATGAAGAAAGCGGGAATCAGGCAGAATACGGTGTGCTCGGCGATGTAGCTCCAGAGCGTCGCCAGACCCGCCGTCAGCGCCTCAACCAGCACATCCGCCAGCCTTCAGCCCCCCGCCATTTCAAATATTATTGAAATCATGATGTTTTGCGCCTATTAAAGGGTTGCTGTTTCAATATTTTTTGAATTAGATTTATATACGGCGGGGGACATGCTGAATCCGTGACCGCAAAGATACCCGAGGAGATATCGTGCGAGATAGGCCCGAGGGGCGGCATCGATGGCATTTCGAAGCGGCTTCCTGCCATGAAGGTGCTGGACGCCGTCGCATTGCTCCACGGCATACTTTCGGACAGGGTGAGGCTCCAGCTTCTCCTCGCATTGCGAGAGGGGGGGCTCTGCGTCTGCGTGCTCAAGAAATTGTCGTCATGCCCCGATACGCGCCTCTCGTACCATCTGTCCACGCTCAAGCGTGCCGGCCTCGTGAGCTCCAAGCGCGACCGCTCCTTCCTGAGATATTCGCTGACAGAAAGGGGAAAAAAGGCGGTGGACAAGTTCCTCAAGGAGCTCAGGGACCTGAAATAGCCGGAGGAAACAGTATGCGCAAGGACCTGAAATTGACAGGAGGGGCCCCGATGCGAAAAGATATCCGCGACGCTGTTTTCGGAAATCTGAAGTGGGACAAGGAGCTTAGCTGGTGGGGAACGAAGCTGGAGCTACCCCCCAAGAACAAGATAGAGGTATTCATAACGCCGGCCAACGACGACACCGACATCGACAAGCTCCTCGAGACCTCGAAGAGGGTGTTCCTCGCAATAAAGAAGGACGAAAAAAGGCTCAGGGAGGGCGCGGCGGCAAAACTGCTGAAGCTCCACAACGAGAGCTGGAACGAGGG
>Ga0315287_10000957_pt1 | contig 25934 bp, 27 predicted proteins | sample YL17G11_0_MG_FD_205037 | JGI IMG/M metagenome (GOLD analysis project Ga0315287, IMG submission 205037) | Sediment microbial communities from Yellowstone Lake, YNP, Wyoming, USA - YL17G11_0 | ecosystem: Environmental > Aquatic > Freshwater > Lake > Sediment | place: USA: Wyoming | collected... | reverse complement strand
GCACGGCACGCGACTATTGAGACACAGACTGGGAAACATGCCCGGGTAGGCCAACCTGTGCTAGCGGCTGCGCCCTTCGCCTGCTAGAATAGCGGCATGGAAGGCAAAGGCATGTTGTTGGACAGTTGCTGGTTGCCTGCCGCGCTGGCATGTTGGCTGGGCCTGGGAAGCCTGGGATTCTCGCAGGAGAACGCGGCATCTTCGCCGGACGCGAAGGCATCCGGTCCGGAGCCCCGTTCCGCTCAGTCCGAAGGCGCTGCTGTCCAGCAATGCGAATTTGGGATGGTCTTCAAGGCGCAAGGCGGCATCTTCAAGGACTTGGTCGGCACGGTGACCGTTCCTGCCGACTGGCCAAACCAGCAGCGCGTGCGGGTCGTCAAGGAAGAGCTGCCCCCCGGCGCCACCGTCACCTACAGGACCATCCCGGACGTAGGCCGGCAGATGTCGGTGAAGATTCCGGCGGTGCGTTCCGGGCAGGAGGCGCGGGCGGTGGTCACCTTTGAGGTCGAAGTCTTGACGCCCCCTGCGCCGGTGCAGGATACGAGCCAGTTCCGTGCGCCCGATCCGCACAAGGTGGGGCGCAGGATGGCGGCCCATCTTGCCCCGAGTCCGCAGATCGAAAGCAACTGTCCCGAGGTCCGCAAGGCAGCCAAAGAGGCCGTCGGCGAGCGCATCGCCGCGTGGGAGCAGGTGCAAGCCATTCACCAATGGGTGCGTAAGAACATCGCGTCTGCCGGCGGCTTGGAGAACGTGCAGACGTGCATACAGACGTTGCAGCTTCGCCGCGGCGTCTGCGCGGAGATCAACTCCCTGACAGTGGCGATGCTGCGCGCGGCCGGGTTTCCCGCCCGGCTCGTCCGCGTTCCCAAGCACTGTTACTATGAAGTCTACCTGCTGGATGGCGACGGCCAGGGGCAGTGGCTTAGCGGCGATGCCTCGGCGGCCGATACGATTACGCCCGGCAGCCTCCCTGGCGGCGTCATTCTCCAGAAGGGCGACAACGTGCCCATTGTGGATCCGAACACCAAGCGGAGGATCCAGGGACGTTTCCTGGGGGAGACGGCCACGGGCGTTGCCCCGAACAGGGCGGCGCGCCTCCAGTTCCAGCCTATCAGCCCCGCCCAGAAAGAAACGCCCCGCACTTCCCCTCCGTAAGGAAGTTCCGCCGTGAAGATGTTCGGTTCTTTGTCAAGCGCGGCCGCAGTGGCGTGCGGTCTGGGGATGGCGCACGAGCCGCCGACCCTTGGCGATGGCCAACTGATCCCCGTATCTGTCCGTGTACTGATTGCCCCGGATCTTGCTCTATCGGGGGGATTGATTCTTTTTCTGCGATAGACTATATTGGCGGTAATCAGGCGATTCGCCTTTATCTTCGCCCATCAGGCATTGAGCCGAGGCAGCGTTAGCGTACCTAGTGCCCGTTGCTCGCCGTGCAAGGCATAGCCATGCGAGCGGGCCGTTCTTGGGCGTGGGTATTACGAGTTCCCAAACATTACCCGAAGGCGAGAGCGCGGCTGGGGCTGGCGGTGCGGCGGCGGAGCCGGGCACATTGGCATTGGCGATCTGTGGCGCGCTGTTAAGATTGGGGGCATGGTTGAGGGCGAACAAGCAAGGAGGATTGCTGATTTTCAATTATCCAGGTGATCAACGGATTTCGCACCGCCGCCGACAGGGTTTCCTTGCAGCGACGCTTTGGTTGCGCGTGGCGTTGCTGGCACTGGCGGCAGTGCCCTCCGTCGCGTCGGCGGAGGATTTCGACTGGGGCCCCACCTTCAACATTTCCTCGCTGGGATACACCATCACCGGCCTGAATTTCACGTCGCCGGTCACGGACCAGGGAAAGTGGGGGACGTGCTGGGATTTCGCGGCCACCGCCGCGCTGGAGGCAAACTACAAGATCACGCGCAACGACACGGCTTACAGCATCGACCTCTCCGAGCAGCAAGTTCCCATGGCCTTCAAGAACTACGGCGGCGGCGGAAATGCCTCCGCCGCCATGTCGTACCAGGTCAGCAACGGCATCGTTCAGGAAACGGAATTGCCCTACCATCCCTACAGTCATTTCAAGTCGCCGTCGAGTGAATGGCCCTTGCATTCAGGCTGGCAGGACCGCGCGGTCATACCGACCTCGTATACGCGGGTGACGGCCACCACGGCCAACATGAAAGCCATGCTGAAGGCCTATGGTCCCATGACCGTTGGGATCAACGGCGACGGCTATGATTTCTACTGGCCCGGCGGTTCTGTCCCCAACAATAGCGGCAGCACGAACCACGAGGTCCTGCTGGTCGGCTACCATGATGCAACCAGTGCCGACCCCACCGGCATCAAAAGCCTCGGGGGCTATTGGATCATCAAGAATAGTTGGAGCACGGGGTGGGGCAGCTATGGCGGCTACGGCTTCGTGCCCTACACCTACATCGAGGGTCGCAACGACGTCTATGCGCTGAATGGCCAGGCTTATTACACCGGCGCCATGGCCACGGCCACGTGGAACGGCGGCAGCGGCGCCTGGGCCGCCGGCATGCAAACCTGGACCACCACCGCCGGCTCCTACGCCTGGGAGAACAAGGAAACACAGGCCGTCTTCAACGCCAGCGGCACGAGCAACGCGATTACTATCGGCGGCACGGCCATCGCCCACGGTTTGACCATCAACACGGGCGCCGTTGGCTACACGTTCTCCGCCGGGGCTTTGACGGTCACCGACAGTGGTATCGTCGCCAACGAGTCGGTCGTGATCAACTGCCCCGTGACGGTCGGCGCGCCGCAAACCTGGACCACTGCCGCCGGCAAGACGCTGACCGTCAACAACAACGTCCACACGGTCATCAGCACCCTGACCGTGGACGGGGCGGGCAACACGTACATCGGCGGCGTCATCGACGGAGGCGGAGTCATCAACAACCTCGGCGTCGCGCCGGGAAACCTCGTCAAGAACGGCGCCGGCACGCTCACCATCGCCGGCCCTAGCAGCTATGCCAGCACCATCAGCCTGAACGCCGGCACGCTCAACCTGGCCCCCGCCGCCGAACTTACCGCCGTCTATTCCGGCAATATCAGCGGCAGCGGCAGCCTGACGATGACCGGCACCGGTACGGTTGTCCTCTCCGGCACCAACAGCTACATCGGCTTGACCACCGTTACGGCCGGCACGCTGCAACTTGGGGCCAACGCCCAGGCCCTGGTGCTCACCCTTGCCGGCGGAGCGGACATCCAAGGCGGCAAGATCGCCCTAGAGTACTTGGGCGGCGCGCCCGATGTCCTAACGCCGCTGACCGCGAGCTACAACGGCGGGCTCTGGAACACCGGCCAGTTCAAGAGCACGACCGCGGATGCCTCGCATGGCCTGGGCTGGATCGACGACACCGGATCGAGCCAGATGAAGGTCGCCTATACGTTCTATGGCGACGCTACCCTTGACGGGAAGGTAGACGCCAGCGACCTGGCCAAGGTGCTGGCGAACTACAACCAACTCAGCGGCATGGTCTGGGACCAGGGCGACTTTGACTACAACGCAACGGTGGACGCCAACGACCTTGCCAAGGTGCTGGCAAACTACAACCAGGGTCCTATCGTCCCCGGCATCGACGCGACGTCCTACGGCCGTTTGGACGCCCAGGCGATCCAGATATTGACCGCGGCGGGCTTCAGTGTGGTGCCCGAGCCGAGCACGCTGGTCCTGCTGGCAGCCGGCCTGCTGGGCCTGCTCTGCTATGCCTGGCGTCGGCGGCGGCTGACGCCGACCGTGCGAACAACTGGAGGATCACGAAACACGCGGTCATTTGTTTCAGGAGATCGCACCGCACGGTTGTCTGCATTCCTCTCTCCTTCTTTCAGCATGGAGGTCAAAACAGCCCAAGCTCGTCCCGGGCGTCTTCGGTCATCCGGTCGGGCGTCCACGGCGGGCTGAGCGTGATTTGCACCTCCACCGTCCCCACGCCCTCCATGCCGCCCACCACGTCTTTGACTTCCCGAACCAACTCCGGCCCGAAGGGGCAGGCGGGCGTGGTCATCGTCATGATGATGTGAACATTCGACTTCCCATCGACCTCGTCGACGCCAATGCCATAGACCAGCCCCAAGTCAACCAGATTGACCAGCAACTCCGGGTCCTTGACCTGACGCATCGCGGCGAGGATGGATTCTTCGGAAACCGGCATGGATGCAGAACTCCCCCTACTCGCTGATTCTTACGAAAACCTCATCTCCTTCAACTTTCACTTCGTGCGCCGCCGTGCCGCGCACCGCCGGCATCGTCAGCGCCTGGCCGGTGCGGATGTCGAACCGGGCGCCGTGCCGCGGACAGGCAATCTGAAAACCCTCCAGTTCGCCCTCGCCCAGCGGGCCGCCGTCGTGCGTGCAGGCGTCGTCCAAGGCGTAAAACCGGCCGTCCATGTGAAACACGACCACAAAACGATCCTCGACCTCGAAGATCGCTTTCCCGGGGTCGGGGATATCGGACGCTTTGCAGACGCGGATGAAATCAGACATTGCCTTGCTCCTCATGCTCGCTTTCGACACTACCGCAATAGTTTCAGGAACGACTCTTCGGTCAATCCAGCACGGCGGATTTGGCTGCGGAGCAAAAACGGCGCAACCGAGCGGTGCAGGGGAATCACAAGATTCGGGCGGCCCTTCTTGGCTAGCACCGCGTGGCTGCCTTTCTGACGCAGAAAAGAATAGCCCGCGCGACCGAATGCCGCCACTGCTGCACGTCCAGAGATGCCCGACAGCCGTCCCAAGCTAAACCTCCACGGTAGTGGTGATTGCTGGTCTGACGGCTCGGCGCTTCTTCGGTGGAAGGGCCTCGATGTAAAGCGAAATTGCCTCTTTGACGTTCTTCAGAGCGGCTTCGACTGTCTTCCCTTGGCTCATACAGCCGGGCAATTCGGGCACATCGGCAACATAGCCCTTATAGTCTTGGTCGTAAATCAGATTGACAAGGATCTGCATGACAAACCTCCTCACACCGATCATAGATTGACCCATCCTCGGTGTCAACCTACTCGTACTCTCGAATCCTCCGCCCGATGGCCTTGCCCAACGCTTGCCGAACGCTCTCGATCGTGATGCGGTCGAACACCTGCTGGAAGAAGCCGGCAACGATCATGCGGATGGCTTCCTTACGGGTCAGGCCGCGGCAGCAGGCGTAGAACACCAGATCATCGTCCACGCGGCCGGCCGTCGCGGCGTGCGAGCATTTCACGTCGTCGGCCTCGATCTCCAGTCCGGGGATCGAGTCGGCCCGGGCGTCTTCGGAGAGGATCAGGTTGTCGTCCCGTTGGTAGCCGTCGGTCTTCTGCGCGTCGCGGTCCACCTTAATCATGCCCCGCCACACCAGCCGCGACTTGTCCTGCAACGCCCCTTTGTAGAGCAGGTCGCTGCGGCATCGGGGCGCCTTGTGGTGCTGCAACGTGTGGTAGGAGAGATGCTGTTTGCCTTCGGTGAACATGACGCCATTGACCTGCGTCTCGGCGCCCGGCCCGACCAGCACCACGTGCTGATTGACCTTGGCCAGCCTGCTGCCCAGCGCGCCGATGGTCCATTGCAGCGAGGCGTCGCGGCCGACCAGCGCCATCTGATGGGCGAAGTGCCACACGCCCGTCCCCCAGTCCTGCAAGTTCACGTAGCGCAGGCGGGCGCCGGGCCCCAGACAAATCTCGATTGCCCCGCAGTGTAGTCCGGCCGCCGCGGCGTCCAGGCTGGCCGTCTCCGCCAGCACCGTGGCCTCGGCCCCCTCGTCGAGCACAATCAGGGCATGGCCGAAATCGACCCCGCCGGGCGAAAGCGCCGAGAGCATGTGCAGCGGACGGTCGATCGCAACCCCTTTCGGCACGTAGAGCAGCATCGCGCCCGACCAGCAGGCGGCGTGCAATGCTGCAAACTTGTCGGCGTGAAAATCCACCGCGGAGAAAAGGTGCGGCCGCAGCAGATCGCCATGCTCGGCAACCAATTCGTCGAGGCTGCCAAACAACACGCCGCGCTGCGTCAAGACCGGATCAATGCGGCAGTTATAGGGGCGGCTATCCAGTGCGCTCACGCTGCCCGAGAGGTCCACGCCTTCGGTGAGAAGGGATTCCGAAAGGTCGGTACGGTTGCCACTACCGCTGGGCACTAAAGTGCCCAGCCCTCGGAGGTTAAACTGATCGAAATGGAATCCGCGGATGTCGGTCCGCATCCACTCTTCCAACTTTCGGTCGGGCAAAGGCAACGCTTCAAACGCGGCCCACGCCTGGCGCCGCAGCGCAACCACCCACGCCGGCTCTTGGCGCTCGGCCAAAAACGAGTCAAAAGAGTCGGCGGTAAATCCGCGATTTACGACAGATGCGGTCACGATCGGTTTTCGCCCAGCGCGACCACCGGTCGCGGCTTTGTGTTCAATCGACAATCAATAATCTGCAATCCAAAGAGCTACCCCACGGTTCCTTCCATCTGCAATTCGATCAGCCGGTTCATCTCCACGGCGTACTCCATCGGCAACTCCTTGACCAGCGGTTCGATGAATCCGCTGACGATCATCGTGGCAGCCTCGGCCTCGGTCAGCCCGCGGCTGGCGAGGTAGAAGAGTTGCTCCTCGCCGATGCGCGACACGCTGGCCTCGTGCCCCACCATCACGTCCTGCTCTTCGATCTCGAGGTAGGGGTATGTGTCGCTGCGGCTGCGTTCGTCGAGGATCAAGGCGTCGCAGACGACGTTGGCTTTCGATTGCTTCGCGCCCTTGCACATCCGCACCAGCCCGCGATAACTCGCCCGGCCGCCGTTCTTGGAGATCGACTTGGAGATGATCCGTCCGGAAGTATGCGGGGCGCAATGGACCAGCTTGGCGCCGGCATCCTGGTGCTGGCCGGCCGAAGCGAAGGCCACGGAGAGGATTTCGCCCCGGGCGCCCGGCTCCATCAGGTAGATCGAGGGGTATTTCATCGTCAGCCGGCTGCCGAGGTTGCCGTCGACCCATTCCACCAGCGAATCGCCGTAGGCCATCGCCCGCTTGGTCACCAGGTTGTAGATGTTGTTGGCCCAGTTTTGGATCGTCGTGTAGCGGACGCGCGAGCCGCGTTTGGCTACTACCTCGACCACGGCGGAGTGCAGGCTTTCGGTGCTGTACATCGGGGCGGTGCAGCCCTCGACGTAATGCACCTGGGCCCCCTCGTCAACGATGATGAGCGTCCGTTCGAACTGGCCCATGTTGGCCGCGTTGATGCGGAAGTAGGCCTGCAAGGGGAACTCGACCTTGACCCCCGGCGGAATGTAGATAAACGACCCGCCCGACCAAACCGCCGAGTTCAGCGCGGCGAACTTGTTGTCGGTCGGCGGAATGATCGTGGCGAAATACTGGCGCAGCAGGTCGGAATGTTCGCGCAGCGCGGTGTCGGTGTCGGTGAAGATCACGCCCTGCTTGGACATCTCCTCGCGCAGCGAGCCGTACACCACTTCGCTCTCGTACTGGGCCTTCACGCCGGCGAGGAACTTCTTTTCGGCCTCGGGAATGCCCAGCTTGTCGAAGGTGCTCTTGATTTCGGCCGGCACCTCGTCCCACGACTTCACCTGATGGTCGGTGGGCTTCAGGTAGTAGTAGATGTCGTTGAACTTGATCTGGATGTCGCCGCCCCAGTGCGGCATCGGCTTGGACTCGAATATCTCCAGGCTCTTCAGGCGGAAGTCGCGCATCCAGGCCGGCTCGAGCTTCATCTCCGAAATCTCCGCCACGACATTGCGATCCAAGCCCTTGCGCGACTTGAACACGTATTGCTCTTCGTTGCGGAAATCGTATTTATTGATTTCGCCGATCGGATCGGCGTGGAGTTCAGCGGCCATCGGAATCACTTCCTCATAGAACTAATACAACCTCCGTTTAGCGGCCGACGGCACGTCGGCCCGTGCTCGGCCGCAAGCCGCCGTACCGGCGGCTGCTAAACGTGTCGTTGGGTGTCGGGCGCCCTACGCAGTTTTCTTCGATACCGCCGACTCCATCGCTTCTTCGTCGGCGGCCGCCTCGGGGTGGGCGGCGCGAATCCGGTCGTACCCCTGCTTGTGCAGTTCCAGGGCCAATTCCGGCCCGCCCGTCTCGACGATCCGGCCGCCGAGCATCACGTGCGTGTAGTCGGGCCGGTTATACTCCAGCAGTTGCTCGTGGTGCGTGATGATCAGGATGCCCATCTCGTGGCCGCCGATCTCGGCGATGCTCTGGCTGGCCAGCCGCACGGCGTCCACGTCCAGCCCGCTGTCGGTCTCGTCGAGAATGGCGAACTTCGGCCGCAACATGGCCATCTGGAGGATTTCCGCCCGCTTCGTCTCGCCGCCGGAGAAGCCGTCGTTGACGTATCGCCGGGCGAACTCCGGATCGATCTTCAACTGCCGCATTTTCTCGTTCAACTCCTTGCGGAACTGCCGCATGGGGATCAGCTCTTCGCCTTCCTTGCGGTCTGGCCGGCGGACGTTGGTGGTGGCATGGCGGAGGAAATCGGCCATCTTTACGCCCGGAATGGCCACCGGCCGCTGGAACGCGAGGAACAGCCCCGCCCGGGCCCGCTCGTGCGGCTGCATGGCCAACACGTCGCGGCCTTCCAACTCGATGCGTCCGCCGGTGACCTGGTAGCCGGGGTGGCCCATAATGGCGAACCCGAGCGTGCTCTTGCCCGAGCCGTTGGGGCCCATCAACGCATGAACCTCGCCGCGGCGGATTTCCAGGCCAACGCCTCGCAGGATCGGCTTCTCGCCGACGCTGACGTGGAGATCGGTAATCGTCAGTGTCTCGCTCATGCTGGTTTCGTTGGACCTGAAGTCGCTTTCACTTTCTGATGCTCAAACACCGGCTGAACTTCCTCCACCCGAGCAAAACCGCACTGGTGCGGCATGGGCAACTCGTCGTCGACCTTCTTGCCGGGGCCAACCAAATGGCCCAGCCATCCGGCCCCGTCGCCCGATTGACGGGCGAGCCGTTGCCCCCGAATCTTGTCTTGCAGCCGCATCAATCCTTCCAAGAGCGATTCGGGCCGCGGCGGGCAGCCGGGAATGTACACGTCCACCGGCAGGACCAGATCGACGCCGCGCACCACGTGGTAGCCGTGCTCGAAGTACGGCCCGCCGGCCACCGTGCAGGCCCCCATCGCAATCACGTACTTCGGGTCGGCCATCTGCTCGTACAAGCGGCGGATGCGGCTGGCCATCTTGTAGGTGATCGTGCCGGCCACGATCATCAGGTCGGACTGCCGGGGGCTCGCCCGAAATGCCCCCGCGCCGAACCGATCCAGGTCGAACCGCCCGGCCCCGGCCGACATCATCTCGATCGCGCAGCAGGCCACGCCGAAGGTCATCGGCCACAGGCTGCCCGTCCGGGCCCAATTGATCGTCTGTTCGAGGGTAGTGATGATCACGCCCTCTTCAAATCGCCCTTCAACCCAGGGTTGTGCCATGTCGCCCTTCCTGCAACGGGTCTTGAAAACCCTGAAGTATACCCAACACTTACTCGGCTTGGAACCGGCAGTCGGCATCGCCGTCCAAGCGGCACTGGGTCAGCGTCACATTCTGCCCCAGCAGTTCGGAATACAGCATGCGCTCCATGCTGCAGACACTTTGGTCCTGTTCGGCCAGATTGGGGTAAGGGCAGGCGTGGGCGGTTAACACGGCCCCTTCGGTCGAATTCTCCACGGAAACGGGGATCCGCCGCTGGCTGAGCAGGTCGGCCAGCGACCTCATCCGCTCTTCCGGGGTATCTCCGTGAATTTGGCCGGCGTAGGCGGCAGCCAGCGTTTGGGCAATTCGCCGCACGGCCTCGCGGCGCAGTTCCGCGTCGTCAGTCTGACGAATATCGTTCCAAAGGGCCAAGGCCAAATCGGTGAAGTTCGAGCCGGTCAGGCCGATTCCCTTCTCGGTAAGCCAATAGCGGTGTTTTGGCCGGCCGCGGCCGTAGCGAATCGCCTCCCGCTGAATAGACTTTTGGCCCATCAACCGCGTCAGCCGCTGGCGGACCGCCGTGGGTGTAACCTCCATCGCGTCAGCCAGTTCCGACACGCCAAGTGGCCAGGTGATCCGCAATAAATCCAGCAGTTCGCTGTCGGAGTTTGGTATTCGGAAAGTCATGTGGTGCGGCTCCTTAGTGACAAAGATCTTCAAGTCCTCAATGCCATTCTATACGGCTGCCGTATTTTTGCAAGGTCCGCTGCTTAAATTGCTAAAAACACCTTCCCGCGGCAGCCAGAGAAGGAGGTCGTGCAACTTAAGCACGACCTCGACGTGCTCGGGCTGCCGTACGACGCCGACGGCATCGAACCGTCCGTCCATACCAAGATCGCCGATGCCTTCAACACGGCGTAGGGCGGAGAATACAACCCGCTGCCCCCCATCATACCCCCGAAGTAGCGGCGGTAGGAGTCGAACCTACGACACGCGGATTATGATTCCGCTGCTCTAACCAACTGAGCTACGCCGCCGATGTTATAAGTCGTTATGGTGCGACGACTTACACTGCTGGGAATGATGCCTCGGCTAACATCCTGGTCTAACTGACATGCCATGACGGCTCAATCGCCTCCAGTGGCTTTCGCACGTAGGCCAAGATACAGCGCATTTGGCCTAGCGGCAAGCCCCGGAGGGCGGCACCCCGGCATCAGCGGCGACGTCAGATGCATCCTAGCGATTTGACTGGTCTAAATCACGCCGTGGCTCGGAAACGGACTTGAATATCGCGCCACGTCGGTGTATTGTATACGCACGTACACATCCCATTTGGCCTCACCTGCGCTACTGGAAGAAGGTGATTCATGGAAATCCGACAGGTCGCGATCGACGAACTGAAACCGTGGGACAAGAACCCTCGCGTCAACGATAGCGCTGTCGATGCCGTTGTGAAGAGCATCCGGACATTTGGTTTCAATGTGCCCATTCTCTATGACCAGCACATGACGATTGTTGCGGGGCACGTTCGATGGAAGGCTGCAAAGAAGTTGGGGCTGGCAACCGTGCCCGGTATTCAACTCTCGTTGACCCGCGCCCAGCGAGAAGCATTCGCCGTTGCGGACAACAAGACGGCAGACATCGCCGTGTGGGACTACGATGTCCTGGGGGAGATACTGAAGGATCTGCCTCAAGAAGAGATCGACTTAACCACGCTGGGGTTCAGCGAGGCCGAACTGGATGCAATCCTCAAAGCGGAGGAGGACTTCGACTGGGATCAGTTCAGGGAAGACATCGAAGGCTCTCACCAGGACGCGACCCATATCTTTCTTCCGGTCAAAGTGCCGATCGACATGAAGCAGAACGTGAGCGATGCGATCCGTCGATGCGCGAAAGAACGGGCAATCACTGAGAAAGACAATCCGCGCTTGGCGGGCCTCGTTCTGATGTCGCTTCTGGGGATGTCGCCGTGCAAAAGCCATTAGCCGCGAAGGTTCAGGAAACAGTCAAGTACCTGCGCGCACTCTGGCCGCGTCTGGAGGGGAAGAACCGGTTTGTCGCCTTTTCGACGGGCAAAGACAGCCTCGCCATGACCGCGATGCTCTACGAGGCCGTGGAACCAGAGAAACCGATCTGCTTGTATTCGCACCACGGCCTTGAGTTCCCAGGCAACCTTGAATACCTGGAGGAGTTGAAGAACCGCGGATTTGTTGTGTCGGTTGTCAATCCGTTCCTGGGTTACTTCGACCTGATGGAACGGGGGATCGGCTTCCTTACCCGCAAGGACCCTTGGTGCGTACCGATGCTGGTCGGAACGGGCATTCTGGAGTGGCTGCAAACCCAAGGAGCGCGAAGTCCACGAGAGGCGGTCATGTTCCGTGGAATGTCCGGCAGCGAATACAGCCACAAGTTCCATACCCGCCTGGAACTCTACAAACGCCTCGACTTGCCGACCTTCAATCCGGTGCTCTCCTTCACCACCGATGAGATCATCGAGGTCATCCGAAGCCGATACGGCCTCCCGCTGAACCCCATCTACGAGCACATGGGGCGCACCTACTGCATTTGTTGTTACACCTCCGACGCCCGACGACAAGACTACAGTAACCTGCATTTCCCGGAGGTGTGTTCCCGCTACTATGGCCAGATCGAGCACATGCTGTTCGACAGCGGTCTCCTTGACAAGGCACGTCTCCTGCCCGAGCATAAGACGAAGGAGGAGAAACTGGCCAGACACGGTTTTGTGCATTGGAACCGCATCAAAGCGCAGAATGTGGTAGGTGCCGTCAAACGCCGTAGCCGGTCAGGTTCGCTCGTTTACCGAATTCGTGACGCGAGCTGGATTAACCAAACACTTGCAGGTGGTCAGAGGGAAATGGAGCGTCAAGGGCTCGGAAATCCGGTTCTGGGACCTGGACGAGAAGAAGGCTGACGTGCTGATCAAGCGGATGATTAACTGCCTTGACTGTGGTTTCTGCGTCGTTGAGTGTTTCCGATCTCGACATTTCGACCGGCAAAGCAAGACCCTGCAAATCGACGGCTGTAGGCAATGCGGTCGCTGCCTGCGACTGAGATTCTGCATGGGATGGCAGCATCGGTTCTGGCGGAGGGTCATTGTTGAAGGGGAATCGCATGGCGCGTGAAGTGGATCAAACCCAAGGCTGTCTTTTCGATCGTGGCAAGCGCGGCGAACCGGTCTTAGTCAGTGCGTGCCTGCTCGGCATTCCATGCCGTTGGCACGGGCGCAGACCGAAAAAGCGGGAGGAACTCATTCGCCGACTGCAACAGCGATACGTTCTCGTTCCGGTCTGTCCAGAACAACTCGGTGGGATGCCGACGCCCAGAACGGGCGAGACGCTCCACGGCACAGGTGCCCAGGTTCTCGATGAGGGCTTGCGGATCATCGCCCCGGAAACGGGCGAAGACGTGACTCAGTTCCACGTCAACGGGGCGCGGTACGCCTTGGAAATCGCGGAAATCCTCGGTGCCAAACGAGCGTATCTCAAAGGCGGGAGCCCTTCATGCGACCGTCAGGGCGTGACGGGGGAAGTCCTCACCCGCGGCGGCATCAGGGTGGTTCGCATCGGGTAGGTTGTTCTAGCCCCGGTATCGCGATACCCCGCCAGGGCGATTTGTAGGGGTTTTCGGGGGTTCGAGCCACCGTCGCGGAGACGCCCGAAGTGCTTGGCAATCAACGCAATGCGTTAATTTCCAAGAAGTTGCGGCGAGGGGCTTTACTGCCTTATGATTCCGCTGCTCTGACCAACTGAGCTACGCCGCCCAACGCCTTATTTCCAAGGCACTACCGACATTCGCCAACTCTCGACAATAATGAGTGCCCAATTGTAACCCATCTTCCGCGACTCGCAAGCCGTCGATGATCCGCCGGAGAAAGCAGCCGCATTCCTGAATCAATCCGCTCTCTTGTATTTCCATGCCGTGAGGGTGACGGGCGGGAGGAACCGACCGTTGGGGTCTTGCCAACGGAGCGAGGCCGTAATGCGTCGGGCGTCGGGATCGTTGGTGGGCGCGGCCAGTTCGACCGTCAGCTTCGCCTCGGGCAGTATCGCTTGGGCCCACGGCGAGATTCGCTCGTCGGCCGGCTTCAGCCGCGTCAATTCGGCCCACGGCAGCGCGCTCAGCCGCTCCATTTCGTTGGACAGTTCGATGATGGCCGCCTGTCGCTGGTCCAACGCCCGGCGCTGGGCCGTGGCGGCAGAGAGCAAGTGCAGGCAGACCATCATCAGCGTGCCCAACAGCACGGCGGCCACGGTCACTTCGAGGATGGTCACGCCTTTGCGGCAAGATGGGGACATCGGTCACACCAGCTTCTGGATCAAGGCAATCAGCGGAAGGAACAAGGCCACCACGATGAACATCACCACCAGGCCGAAAACGAGCACTACCGGCGGCACGAGCACCTGCACGGCGGCCTGGATGCGGTAGGCCAGGCGTCGGCGGTTGCTGTCGGCCATTTCCTGCAAGGCCCAGGGGAGGTTTCCCACCCGTTGGGCCGCCTGGAGTATGGCCCGATCGGCCCGGCGAATCAAGCCGTGCCGGTAGAGGCTTTGGCACCAGTCGCGTCCGACCTCGATGTCGGCCACCGCCCGCCACAGCCGCCGGCGGATGCCCCACTTCGGATACGACCGCGCCAGGGCGGCGATGCCTTCCGGCAGGGGCCGCTGTTGCCGGGCGACCAGCGACAGCGCGTCGAGAATCGCAGCCGTGTCGAACCGCCGCACGAGTCGGGCCAACCCCGGCAGGTCCCAGTCGATCCAGCCAAAGTAGCGCACGACGCCGTAAAGAATCAGCAGGAGTCCGGCCAGGTAGAGGGGCGCGAACAAGTACCAGAACTCCCCGCCGCCGCGGGCTAGGGAGATGAGCCATAGCGTCATCGACGGCAAGGTACTGCCGAAATCGGCAAATATCTTCGCAAACGAGGGGATGATCTTCAGCATGATGAACGCGAGGATCATCAGCCCGAAGGCCGGCAGCCACAGCAGATAGACAATTTTGCCGATCAGCGCAAGCCAGATCGGGTCGTGTTGGTGGTAGACCGTGGCGGCTTGACGCAGGGCCGGGGCCAACGCGGCCGACTGGCAGCCGACGCGAACCATCGGGGCCACTTGCCGCGGCAACAGGCCCCCGCAGCGATCCAGGGCGTCGGGCAGCGTCACGCCGGAGTTGAGCATGTCGGCCAAACGCTTCGCCTTTAGGCCAAACGAGCCGCCGCGTTCCCGCGCGAAGGCCTCGATGGCCGGCCCCAGCGGCATGAAGCGCTCGGCGGAAACGGTAAGCAACCACAAGAGCGCATATTGCTGCGAGGCGTGGTACTTGCCCACTGCGTCGATAAACACCACCACGGCGGCGATCCACCACGGAATGCCCATGATGCCGAGGAGGCTGGCACAGCTTCCCAATATGCCCACGGCGATCAGCACCCAGCCGGCCACGTTCAGCATCAGGTTCAGCACGTCGTCGTGCAACGGGTCGCGCGGCCCGGAAATCAAACGCTGCGACACCAGCAGGGCGATTCCCAGCAGGATCGGCCCGATTGTGGCCAAGACGAAGGTGATTTCGGACTGATCCATGATTCAACAATTCGTTTATTGACTGTCAGAAAATCAATGAACACACGTTAGCTCAAGGTTTGTATCAACGGAATCAATGGGATCATCATGGCGACGACGAACACCCCAACGAATGCCGTGATAATCATGAAGACCACCGGCAGCAGGACGGCCTCCAACAGCGTGCCGTGCGATTGGGCGCGGCCCTCGAACATCTCGGCGGCCGCGCGGAAAGCATCGGCCAAGGCGGGCGTCCGCTGCCCCCATTCGACCACCGGAATCAGGCTGGCGGGGAACTGCCGCCGGGCGGCCATGCTCTCGTACAGCGGCCGGCCGGCCTCCACCTCGCCGGCCACCTGACGGCATCCGCGGGCCAGATCGGCGTCGCGCAGCCCGGCCGCCGTCAGCCGCAGGGCGTCGGGCAAGGGCACGCGCTGTTCCAACAGCAGGCACATCAGCCGGGAAAACTGCGACAAATGACTCCAACGCAAAAGCGGCCCGACCATCGGCACACGATACAACAGCGGCCAAACCCAAGCCGCCCCAGGCACAACCCAGAGCAATACCGGCAATGCGGCGATCACCGCCAGCAACACACCGGCCAACCACATCCCGGGCCGGAAAGCTCCCAAGAACAAGATTGTGATCGCCGGTAAGTTCATACCAAAGTCTGCGTACACCTTCTTCAAATCATCCACGATGAACACTTTGGCCACAATGGTCAGAGCGGCCAACAGCGTCAACAGCACGATGGGATACGCCAGGCTGAGCCATACGCGGCGGCGCAGCTCCAGTTGGCTGCGCTGGAGGTCGACGTATTCCTCCAACACCTCGGCCAGCCGGCCGCTGCGGACACCGGCCAGCACCAGCCCGCGCAAATGGGCCGGCAGCCGGCGGCCCTCGGCGTCGATGGCGGCCGACAGATCGACGCCGGCATCGAGCCGGGCGGCCATGGCGCGGAGCATGCGCGGCAGCCGCCGCCCGGGCAGTTCGCCGGCCAACGCACGCAGTCCGTCGCCCAGCGGCAACCCGGCCTTGGTCAGTTGCGCCACCTGGGCCGCCAGTTCGGCCGCTTCCTCGGTAGAGAGTCTTTGGAACGAATTGAGAACCGGCCAGTGAAACAGGTCCATGGGCGATCACCCTCCTGCCAGCCAACGGAGCATGGCCGTGTAAGGGCCGAACAGGGCGACGGCGTAAACCAGCGTGGCGCTGCCCCCAACGCACACGGTCAACACGACCGGCAGGAATATCCGGACCAAATCCGACTGGTGCCGGGCGCGGCGGCGATAGGTTTCGGCCGCGTGCCGGAGCGCCGGCAACAGGGCGCCGTCGCGACCGGCGGCGAGCATGAGCCAATTGACCAGGGGGGGAAGGGTTCGGGGATCGCCGGAAGCGTCGGCCGCCAAGCGGATCGCTTCGTCCAGCGGCACGCGGTTTTCGACCAGCAAGGCCAGCACTTCGAGAAAGGCGGCAGAGCGCGACCAGCGGAGCATGGGTCCCATCCAAGGAAGCCAGCCGAGCAGCCAATCGCACCAACGGCTGTGCAAGATGCTTGCGCGCGTGCTGGCGAACCACCACGCGGCCAGAAACAGCACGGCGGCCGCCGGCACGACCGGCCCCCAATACCACGACCCGCGGCCGATCCAGGCCACCGTCACGAAGAACCGGTGGCCGGGCACACCCAGCGCGAGGAACGTCGCCGCCAGACTTGGCGCGATCACCCGGGCGAAGAACATCAGGCAGCCCCAGGCCACTGTGAACACCAGCAGGGGATAGATGGCGGCGATGACCGCGGCACGATGCGTCTCGGTCAGACGGCTCGCGGAGCCGGCCACGGCCTCCAGCGCCGCCGGCAACCGGCCGGCCTTGATGCCCGCCTCGACCACCGCCCGATAGGCCAGCGGAAAGCCGATCGTCTGATCCATGACGACTTGGGCGAGCGGCTCTCCGCGGGCGGTTCGCTCGGCCAACAGGGCGGCGAGTTGGCCCATCCGGCCGGGCAGATCGCCGCCCAATTCGGCCAGCCCTTGCTCCAGCGGCACCCCCGCCCGCACCAAGGCGGCGATCTCGTCGTTCAGGGCAATCAGATCGTCGAGGGTCATTCGTACAATCCGTAACCGGGCGCAAGGGGGACAGTCCCATTTTCGCGGCGGTCAAGCGCTTTCGCAAGGCACCGTCGGCGGCGCCGCGAAAATCGGGACAGTCCCCTTTGAACGGTTAGCAAAATCCCAATACTCGCCGTACTTCGGCCGGGCTGGTCAGGCCGTCATCGACGGCGCGGCAGGCACGTTGCCAGCGGCCGGTCATACCCGACTGGAGGGCCAGCTTCTCGATCGTGGCCGTGTCCGAGCGCGACAGAATCGCCTGGCTCAGTTCGCTGCGCGAAAGCGTCAGCATTTCCACCAGCAGAAAACGTCCTTGATAGCCCGTGCCGCGACAGGCATCGCAACCCTGCGCGAGCAAAGCACGCCGGACCGGCAGGCCGAGCCGCGCGGCGGTGTCTTCGTCGGCCTGGGCGCAGCAACAGAGCCGCCGCAACAGCCGCTGATTGAGGATGGCCAGCAGGCCGCTGCGGAGCACGTAGGGCTCGATGCCCATGTCGAGCAACCGACCGACGGTTTCGGCCGCGCTGCCCGCGTGAAAGGTGCTCAGCAGCAGGTGGCCGGTCAGCGAGGCCTGCAAGGCGGCTTAGGCCGTCGGCCGGTCGCGGATCTCGCCGACCATGATGACCTCGGGGTCCTGCCGCATGAGGAACCGCAGACCGGTGGCCAGGTCGAGCCCAGCGGCCGGATGGACCTGCGATTGGGCCACCCCGTCGACCGCCACCTCGATCGGGTCTTCGATGGAAACCAGGCTGCGGGCTCCGCCCACCAGTTCGCGCAGGCAGGCGTAGGCGGTGGTTGTCTTGCCGCTTCCGGCCGGTCCCGAGACGAGAATCGCCCCGGATGTTTCGCCCAGCAGCAAGCGGAGCGGCCGGAGCACGTCGTCCGGCAGTCCGAGGTCGTCGAGCCGCTGGTAGCGGTTGGATCCGCCGAACAGCCGCACCACCGCCCGCTCGCCGTGCAACGTGGGAAACGTGCTGACGCGCATCTCCACGTCGTCTTGGGGCAGGCGGACGCGGCCCTCTTGCGGACGATCGGTGTGGTAGGTCAACAGTCCGGCCAACACCTTCAGCCGGGCGATAACGTTGACGGCCAGCGGGGAGGGAAACTGCGCCACCGGCGCAAGCACGCCGTCGACGCGGAACTTCAGTTCGAGCCCCTCGCCGCCCGGCTGAAAATGGATGTCGCTGGCGCCGGCGGCGCGGGCGGCGGCCAGCGCGGCATCCACCACGCGCGTGGCGTATTCCGGGTCGGCCGTGTCAAGCGCGGCGAACCGGGCGCCCAAGCCATCGGCCATTGGCTGCCGCATAGATGCTTCCCCGAGAGACCATCGCTGGTGCAACGCTGTGTCGCCGGTCAATGTACCAGCTATCCAACGCCGCACGCAAGCAGGGGAGGCATCCGCCCGGCAGTCCCGGGGCGTTGCTTACACTCAGTACGGCTTGTACTGGCCGGGGATCGCGATCGGGTAGTTGCCGTCCTTGTCGGGCATGACCGGCGGATCGGCGTCGAAGGCGAACTTCTTGGGCATCTCGTCGGGCCCCTTGGCCACCGCCTCGTCCCACTTGACGACCTTTCCGGAATACGTCGTCATGCGGCCCAACACGGCCGTGAAGCTGCTGGTGGCCCCGTGCCAGCCGTCGTTGTGCTTTTCGTTCTTGCGGATGGCCTCGACCAGGACAACGTGCTCCTGATCGTACGCATTGCGCCCGCCGCGGCCGCTGTGGCAGTTGGAAACGCCCTTGGTGCCATGAACGGCTTCGGAGACGTTGTTCCACGTGTTGGGGATGTGGCGGCATTGGCTGTAGAGCTTGCTGCCGTCCTTGTAGGTGAACTCGACGAAGTGGTTGTCGAAGATCTGGCCCATCCCTTTTTTCGGGTCGCGGTCCTTGTAGCGCTGAAGGCACGAGCCCATGCCGTTGGCCTCGACTGGATGGTCGTTCTTCGCCCAGTTGCACACGTCCAAGTTGTGGACGTGCTGCTCGCAGATATTGTCGCCGCACAGCCAAACGAAGTGATACCAGTTGCGCATCTGGTACTCCATCTCGGTCTGGTTGGGTTGACGATCGCGGAACCAGATGCCGCCGCCGTTCCAGTAGGCCCTGCAGAGCACGAGATCGCCGATCGCTCCGTCGTGGATCTTCTTGATGCCGTCAATGTAGCTTTGTTCGTAGCGCCGCTGCAAGCCGACGACGACCTTGAGATTCTTCTCGTCGGCCGCCTTGTTGGCTTCCATCAGCGTGCGGAACCCGGGGGCGTCGACGCAGCACGGTTTCTCCATGAAGACGTGCTTGCCGGCCGCGATGGCGGCCGAATAGTGGATCGGGCGGAAGCCCGGCGGCGTGGCCAGCAGCACGATGTCCGGCCCGGCGGCAATCGCCTTCTGATAGGCGTCGAAGCCCACAAACACGCGTTCGGCGGGCAGATCGACCTTGGCGCCGTACTTCTTCCGCAGGCCGTCGGCGCAGCCCTTGGCCCGATCCTCGAAGGCGTCGGCCACGGCGATCAGCTTGACGTTCTCGCACGAATCAAGGTGATTCTCCGCAGCGCCATGACCGCGTCCGCCGCAGCCGATCAGGGCGATCTTCAGTTCATCGCCGCCGGCGGCATGTGCAGATCTCGCCATATTCAGCCCGCCGGCCAGCGCAATGCCGGCAGCGGCCGCCGTCGTGCCCTTCAGAAAATCGCGCCGCGTGGGTGTGTTTCGCTCGCTCATCGCCATATCTCCTTGGGGAAGGGGGGAAAACAGGGTTCAGGGTTCAGAGGTCAGGGTTCAGCATTTGTAATCTGCGTTCCATCAAATGCTGAACCCTGAACCCTGAACCCTCAGGCGCTATTCTTTGCCCGCTTGGGCCTTCTTGTAGTCGATCAATTCTTGCTTCTGGAACTCGTCCAAGTCGTATCGCGCGTCTTCCTCGGGCGTCGGAGTGCGCAAGGGGCGCACGACGCGGAAACCGACGAAATCGGCGTCGGTGAAATACCAAATACTCTGGGGAATCTGCGGGTCCTGCTGTTTCCAGTCCTTCGACGACCAGCGCCGCGCGGCGCTGCGCAACAACGGCGGCTCGTCGGTCCACGCCCCGCCGCGCACCACGTGCGGATAGGCCGTGGCGGCCACGGCCAGCGGGCTTTCGACCACTTTGCCCTGGTATTGCTTGTAGCGATCGGCGATGTACTGGTCCAGGCACAATTCGCTGACGTTGCCGTGCATGTCGTACAGGCCCCATGCGTTCGGCTTCTTCTTGCCTACCTTGTGATACTTCTCCTCGGCGTTGGCCGTAGACCAGGCGTAGTCGTCCAGTTTCTCGGGGTCGTCGCCGAACGAGTAGGCCGTCTTTGTGCCGGCACGGCAGGCATACTCCCATTCGGCCTCGCTGGGCAGGCGGTAGTAGCGGCCTGTCTTGGCGGAGAGCCACTTGCAGTACAGCTTGGCGGCAAGCTGGGTCATGCAGATGGCGGGGTAGCCCTCCTTGCCCATGCCGAAGGTCATGTCGCTATACGGCTTGGTGGGCCGCGAGATGGCGTCGGCCACCTTGTCGTTGTCGGTCGGCTGTTCGTTCTTCATCTTTCGCCGCTGGTTGTCCAGGGCGAGGCCCCACAACTCGTACTCGTCCCAGGTCACTTCGTGCTTTCCCATCCAGAACGGATCGATCTTGACTTTGGCCTGCGGGCCTTCGTCGTCCTTGCGGCCCTTTTCGCCGGCCGGACTGCCGAGCGTGAACTCGCCGCCGGGGATCGGCGCCATGTCGAACTTAACGTCGGTGGCGGGGATATTTTCGGTATACGGCTTCATGCCCGAGGGGTCGGCGGCCTCGGCGTCGGGATTGGCGACCGGCTTGGGCAGCCACTTCACGGTCGGCGTCTGCGTCGGGTCGGCCGCGGCATCTACAGCCGCGGTCGCTTCGGCGGCCACCTTCTCAGCCACCGGCGCCTCCGCGGCGGAAGTTTCATCGGCTGTCTCTTTCGCCGGCTTGGGATCGGGCATATCCTTGACGGGCGTCTCGACGCCCGGCAGGTCCGTGGCCGGAGTTTCGCCGGCCGGTGGCTCCTTCGCCGTCGGGGTCTCGGCGGCGGGCAACTCCTTCACCGCACTCTTTGCCGGCGGGTTCGTCGTCGGTTTTTTGTCGGCCGTCCCGGGGGCGCATCCCCAGAGCAGCGTCAGTGCTAACGCACAAAACCAAGTTTTCGCCCTGTAGGGGCGTGTGACAATAGCCCAGCAGTTCACTGCTGGGGGGAAAAACACAGCTATTCTGCGCGACAAGTCCCGTAGGGACGGTCGAAATGGGGCGCCTGCGGTTCGACCGTCCCTATGGGACGGAGATGGGGGCCAGGCACGCCCTCCTACCCAGCGATAAATCGCTGGGCTATTATCAAACGACCCTACGGGTCGAAATCCGCGCCCTACGGGTCGAAATCCGCGCCCTACGGGTCGAAATCTGCGCTGCTGATGCTTCATGATAAATCCCCGTCAGCTTGAATCAGTACGCTAATCTTTGAACTACCGGGAGGGACCTGCCCCTATGGGAAGGCTATGGTTGGTTTGTCTCTTGGGGGCGAGTGCGACGGCCGCTTCGTCTGCGGAACCGGGGCTGAGCCGCTTCCAGTTCGCGCAGACCGAAATGGCCGTGCCGATCAAGATTGTATTGTACGCGGCCGACAATGCGACTGCAAGCAAGGCGGCCGAGGCGGCTTTTGCCAAGTTTCACCAACTTAATTCCGTCCTCAGCGACTACGACCCGGAAAGCGAACTGCGGAGGCTCTGCAGCACCTCCTCCGAGGGAAAGCCCGTGCCGGTCAGCGACGATCTGTGGCGCGTCCTGGTCCGCGCCCAGGAGCTTGCCCAGCGGTCCGACGGCGCGTTCGACGTTACGATTGGTCCGGTCGTCAAACTCTGGCGGAGCGCGCGGCACACCAAGGAACTCCCCTCGCCGGAATCCCTCGCGGCGGCCCAATCCTTAGTCGGCTATCGCCTTGTGCGGCTTGAGCCCAAGGGCCGCAGCGTGGAGTTGCTCAAGCCGAACATGCGTTTGGACCTGGGCGGAATCGCCAAAGGTTACGCCGTCGACGAGGCGATGGCCGTGCTGCGCGGGCACGGCGTCGCGCGGATGATGGTCGAGGCCGGCGGCAACATCGGCCTGGGCGATCCCCCGCCGGAGCGGCCCGGCTGGCGGATTGGCATCGCCCCGCCCGACGCCCGGAAGCCGCCGCGGCAGTTTCTCTGGCTTTCGCGCGTGGCGATTTCCACTTCGGGCGACATGTGGCAATACGCGATCATTCAGGGCAAGCGTTACTCGCACCTCATCGACCCCCGCACCGGCATGGCGCTTGTGGACCATTGCAGCGTCACGGTCGTCGGCCCTGACGGCCTGAGCACCGACGGGCTGTCGTCCGCCGTGGCCATCCTCGGGCCGGAGAAAGGCCTGAAACTGCTCGAAGCCGCGCCCCAGACGGCGGCGCTGATCGTCCGCATCGTCGATGGGAAAGAGGAGGTCCGCGAGTCGAAGCGGTGGAAGAATCTGTCCGAGGCAAAGTAGTCGTAGTCAAGGTGGCCGTTTTCCCAATGCTTCATCAACTTCGTGTGTCCCACGGTCGCGGGAAATAGCGTCCGTTGCCTGCCAATGCACCGACCCGAGCCCCATGGCTCCAGGTTGTAGACCGATTTTGGGCGGAGTATAATCGCCGGATGGGAAAAGCCGAACACAATCCGCATTCAACGAGCAAACGACCGATGGTGTTAATCCCACGCGATACGAAACGAGTCTGGCGAATTGGGCTGGCGATTCTGGGGTTGCTGGTCCTGTTTGCAGGCCGCGCCTGCGGCGAGTCCAAGGATTTTTCCATCGTCGTGCTGCCCGATTCCCAGTTCTATGCCGCCCAGTTTACGAATGTGGGGCTGGCCCAGACCGAGTGGATATGCCGGAACATTGAGAAGCTTCAGATCAAATTCGTGGCGACGGTGGGAGACAACGTGGACGCCGGCTACATCGACGCGCAGTTCAAGAACTCCACCCGCTTCATGAACAAGCTGGATGACGTGGTTCCCTACGGCTTGGCCTGCGGCAACCACGATCTGATGGACGGCAAGAAGGGCAGTTGCACCAGCCGCAAGTTTGTTGATTACTATGGCCCGCAGCGTTTCAAAAAATACGCCTGGTTTGGCGGCGCCTCTCCCTCGGGATTCAGTTCCTACCAGATCTTTTCTGGCGGCGGGTACAAATTCATCGCCCTCGAACTGACCGTCGCCGCAGCAGAGGCCGAGGTTCAGTGGGCCAAGAAAGTCATTGCCGACAATCCGGGCATACCGGTCATCCTGACGACGCACCAGATGCTCACACCCAAGGCCGAGATTGACAAGGGCGCCGCTGTCAACGGTCCTGGCCGGCAGACGCCTGCGCAGGTGTGGGAACAGCTCGTCGAGCCGTCGCCGCAGATTTTTTTAATTCTCTGCGGCCACTACCATGGCGAGGCGTACATCACGAAGAAGACCCAGGCCGCCCAGCCCGTGCATGTGATTCTACAGGACTACCAAAATGACCCCAACGGCGGCGACGGTTGGCTGCGCATCTTCGCCTTCCATCCCGAGCACGACAAAGTCGACGTCCAAACCTACTCGCCGACGCTCAAGCGGTACAAGAAGGGCCCCAAGAGCGAGTTCAGCTTTGCCTTGGACTTCAAGCGGCTCGCTGCCCCGACGCCTGTGAAATGAAGATGCAGCCGGCTCTTGCCGGAGACGCCGCGTGGAGCAAGTGAACTACAGGAGGATCGGAGAAGGTGGCCGCCAATATCAAGTATGTGCGCCGCATGCGCGAGGGCTTGGTCGCAACGTCGAACGTCGCCGAGGTGTTTCTGGACTGGAAAGGCCCGACCGGCTGCGGTTCCTCAAATACCCCGACGGCGACCTGAGCAGTTTCCGCGGGCGGCATTTCAGCACGACGGGCAGCTACTCGGAAGTCGAGGGGGCCGTGGGGATGCAGAACACCTTCGCCTACATCCTGCGGCAGATTCGCCCCACGCGGGTGTTCATCCCCACCAGCACCGACCTGCACCCCGATCATCGGACCGCGCACGAGGAGCTGATGATCAGCCTCTTCCACGCCCAGGGCAACATCTGGCCCGAGCTGGGCCAGCCGATTGCCGAGGTGCCCAAGGTCTACGAGTTCGCCGTCTACTGCGATTTTCCCGAGCCGCCGCAGATTCGCATCGAAACGCCGCCGGCCATGCTGGAAGTCAAGCTCGCCGGCATCAGGGCCTACGCCAGCCAGGAGCAAGGAGCAAATCGTCGCGATCGTGGACATTCAGCGGGGCGTCGGGCCGATCGAATACCTCCGCGAACTGACGTTCAACCTCTACCGCCCGCAACAGTATCATCCGCTTTTCACGCGGACCGCTTGATGCGATACGCTAGTCGGGCCACGCCGGCGGCCCCGATGTAGCCGGCGTCGCCGCCGAGCGAGGCGAAGTCGATCACCGTTTTCTCGGCCAGCGCGGGGCGGACGTGACGCCGAACCTCTTCTTTCACCCGGTCGAGGAAACGCCGGCCGAGGGCGGCCTCCCGGCCGCCGAAGGTCATGGCCCCGCCCAACAACACGGCGTCGGGCTCGATGATCTGGATCATGTTGACGGCGCCGATGCCCATGTATCGGGCGGTCTCCAGGACGATTTCCAGCGACAGTTCGTCGCCCGTCTCGGCCTCGTCGGCGAGCAGCTTGGGCGTCAATTCGGCGCCCGCGGCGATTCGCTTCGAGAGCGACGTGGCCCGCCCGTTGTTGAGGGCTTCTTGCGTCCGGCGAATGACGCCCGTGGCGCTGGCGTAGGCCTCGAGGTGTCCGTTATGCCCGCAGTTGCACGGCCGGGCGCATTCGCTGACGTCGATGACGATGTGTCCCGATTCGCCGCCGTGGCTGTGCGCGCCTTGCACGACCACGTCGCCGATGATGATGCCGCAGCCGATGCCGGTGCCCAAGGTAAACAGGGCCATGCTCTGAAAATCGCGGCCCGAGCCGACCCAAAACTCGCCGTAGGCGGCGGCGTTGGCGTCGTTCTCAAAGGCCACGGGCATGCCACAGTGGTGGCTGACGCGATCGCGGATGGGGAAGTCGATCCAGCCCGTCAGATTGACCGGCGTGAGGATCATGCCGGAGGGGATGTCCATTTCGCCGGGCGAACCGAGCCCTACCCAGGAAACCGCGTTCGGAGCAAGGCCCGCCTCGCGGATCGCGCGGTGCACGCCGGCGCCCATCCGCCCGGAAGCGTCCTCGGCGCCCTTCTCGATCTCGGTCGGGATGCTCAGCCAGGAGAGCGGCCGGCCCAGGTCGTCGACCACTCCGATCTTGATGCTGGTGCCGCCGAGGTCGATGCCCGCGAACAGCGGCGCCTGGGCCTGCGCGGCCGCGATAAAGCGGCGTGTCTCTGCCATGATGCACCTGTATCGATCCACCAATGCCCGACAAAAACGGCAGTATAGGGGATTTTGACCCTGCGGGCAACCGGGGCGATTCTCGCGATTGGGTGTGGCAATGTTTCTTGGCAATCCCCGTCATTGTGTTTCTTGGCAATCTCCGTCATTCTGAGCGAAGCGAAGAATCTTGTACCGTTCGGGGACCTAAGATTCTTCGCTTCGCTCAGAATGACCATATTCGCCAGGATTTTTTGCCAGACCCGCCCGGTTGATATCTTGGTCGAGGACAATAAGGTGGAGGACAATAAGAGGGACAATAACCGACCACGGCCGTAGGCCGTGGTTTTGGCTTGCCCCGCCGGGCGGGGTGGATTACGCAATTGAAGGCCCCGTTGGGGCCGCTGGTTGCAGAGTGGGAAAGCCCTGCCAGGACTTGGTTAATGGTAATGGTTACGCAAACAATTGACC
>Ga0315287_10000956_pt1 | contig 25940 bp, 30 predicted proteins | sample YL17G11_0_MG_FD_205037 | JGI IMG/M metagenome (GOLD analysis project Ga0315287, IMG submission 205037) | Sediment microbial communities from Yellowstone Lake, YNP, Wyoming, USA - YL17G11_0 | ecosystem: Environmental > Aquatic > Freshwater > Lake > Sediment | place: USA: Wyoming | collected... | reverse complement strand
TCGGCCGCATCACGCCTCCGACGCTTTCGAGTCGCAGCCCGCGAAGCGCGTACACGCGCACCGGCACACGCGCAATGGCCGCCGCGACGGTGCCGAGAAGCCCGGCTTTCGTCGTCCCCGAGTTGACGATATCCGGACGAAGATGTCGCAGCACGCCGACAAGGTGAATCAAGGAGACAAGATCGCGGCCAATACTGGTCTCACGTGCCATCGGCACCGCCGCAGCGCAGACTCCCTCTCGTTCTGCCGCATACTCGAGCTCCGGGCCGGGCGACGCCACCACGGTCACGTCGAAGCCCGCGCGCCGCACCGCCGAGAGTTGCCCGTTAAGAAGGTAACGGGCGGACATCCCGTGAGTGACGACGTAGACAACGCGCGGCCTCATGCCTGCCGCTTCGCGGCCGCGCGGCCGTTCCCGCGCAAGCCCCCCCCCGCCGCCGCAGAGCTGACACCCAAGCGGCGTGAGGCGAGAACGTAGTTTGTGGCCTGAATCCAGCGGGCCAGGTACGCGTCGAACACCAGGAAGATCGCGAGCAACAGCCAGAATGTCCGCTCGGTGATGTGGCGGTTGTAGCCGTAGCTTATGGCCAGGCTCCACCACGCCACCGTCAACACCAGGGCGACACTGCGGAACGGTGTGTGCCAGGCTTTGCGTGCCAGCCGGGCCGCGCCAAAGAGCAACGCCGCCATGAACGTCGCATAGGCGGTGATTCCGACGAGCCCAGTCTCGGCGAGAAAGCGGAGCGGCGTGCTGTGCACCTCGAACAGCGAGCCCGGGTAACCCGAGCCTGCAAAACCTCCGAAGCCGATACCCATCAACGGGTTGTCGAGGAAGGCCTGTAGCGCGCCGGTGCGCTGCTGGAAGAAGAACATGTCCGCCGCTTCTCCGCCCTCGACCTCGGGGCTGAGTGCAGCGCGAAGGCGGGGCACCACTTCCACCACCCGCGTGCGGAAGAACCCGGTCTGCTCGGGGACGTCCTTGCCAATGACCAGGAGACCGACAAGGAACAGCGCGGACACAACGAGCACACTCGCAACGACAGCCCTTCTTCGTCGGCCGGCAGCCCACAGTATCGTCGCCAAGGCGGCCAGCCCGATGAAAAGCGAGAGGTACACCGAGCGCCGGCCCGACGCGGCGATGCCGTAGAGCACGAGAGGGAGCGAAAGAGCAAGGGCCACGCGCTGGACCCGCGCCTGGCCCGGCCAGGCCACGGCCAGCAGGATGATCCAAAAGACCGTGAGCAGGTAGATTCCCATGTGCGCTCGGTTGCGGAACGGACCGAACGCGGTCACGCTCCAACCCGCGCGTGCCGAGTCGAAAACGACCCAGGCGCCCACCACGACGCCGGCCCAGCTCACCGCTCGCAAGAAGGTCGGAAACTCGCCCAAGAATGCAAGGCCGATGTTGTGAAGCACTAGAAGCAACAACACCAGAAATGTGAGGACGGCAAGATCCAGGATGGCCTGCTGGAACAGCGGCGCAGGCACATTCAGAATCGTCGTCGTCGCGACCAGTAGCAGGACGAGGGCGAGCACGGAGACGACGTGAAACCGTGGCTTCAGCCCGCGCGTCAGCGCGTAGGCGGTGAAGTACACGAGCATGAGGCCGGTGATGACCTCGAACAACCCCACGTTGTGCTTGGTTGGCAGCAGCTTGGTGCCGGTCAGGAAAGCCGTGAGCGCGAGCGCGGCCAGCAAGACCTGCAACGCCACCGGAGCGCGGCGGCGCCTCGGCCGCCCGGACAAGGACAGCCGCCTGTCGTTTCGCACCATCCCAACTTCAAGGTGCCACCCCGTCCTGTGAGCCGTTCGCGACTCAGCCACGTCGATCACCATTTACGGCCGGACCGCCGTTGCCTCGGCTCGCGCTGTCCAGCACGTCGGCCAGGCGCCGGGCGAGATGACGGCGATTGTGGGCCACCAGCGGCGGCTGCTCGACATCGATCCGCTTCGGCAGTTCACCCTTGCGCGCGAGCAGGGAAAGCAAGGCACGGACGATACCGTCGCGGTCGTCCGGGCGCGCGATCACCCCCACGCCGGCCTCAGTGATGAGCCGTCCGCAATTGCCGCCGGGCTCCACCAGCCCGAGGACCGGCTTGCCGGTAAGCAGGTAATCGAACACCTTTGCGGGGTAGCCGAACTCGGACCAATACGAGGGATTCTCCACGACGAGATGGGCATCCGCGCGGTTGAGCACGTCGAAGACACGACCGTGAGGGACGTGGGGCTCGATCTCGAAGAGCTCGCTAAGGCCGTATCGTTTCGGCATCTCCGACGAGAGGTTGCCGACGAAGTGCACCCGCAGCGTGGAGGCGGTTGCTCGTCCCTCCTGCACCAGCGTGGCCATCGCGTCGAAGAACCCAGAAAAGTCGTACGCGCCATACACCGAGCCGACGTAGCACAGCCGGAACGGCCGTTGGCCAGCTTCTCGCGTGTCGTTAACCCTCAAGGCGTCGGCGGGGTCGAAGCCATTGGGAATCGACACGACATCATCCCCAAGCCGGTGATACCGCCGAGCCAGGTGGTCGGCCATGCGCACCGAGACCGCCACGATCTTGCGCGCTTCGCCAGCGCACGCGCGCTCCAAACGCTCCGCGTGGCGCCGATGCAAGCGAGTCGGGAAATCGGCGGTCGGCAGGTCGCCCCACAGGTCACGAAAGTCCACAACCAGGGGAAGGCCATGCTTCTTGGCGAGACGCCGGCCGACCACGAGGTCCGTGCCGGGCCCGTGAGTCGCGACCACGGCGTCGTACCGCACTTCCCTTAGCGCTTGATGCCCGATATGCATGGCGAAGGGCTCCCAGAGCACCTGGCGGTCGGGAACGAACGCCATACGCGACACCCAGCGCATCCCCTCGCGAGCTGCCCACCGGAGACCCGAGCCCGGGTTCACGGCACCACGCGGCCCGGCGCCCGCGAGCGGGCAACGCGCGCGGACTACACGGACACTTCTTGGCAGGCCGTCAATCGCCTCGGTATCCACGGCGTCGGCCCGCTGCACCTCGGCGGTCAGCACCGTCGGCAACCAGTCGAATTCCGGCAGGTACGTGCAAAGCTGTGCCCAGCGCGGCGCGCCGCCGGCGACCATCGGGGGAAACACATACGAGACGACGAGCACGCGGCGCACTGGTTCAGGCACTCGCTTCCCGCACGTCGCGGCGGCCCACCTTCGAGATGATCCAGCGGTGCTTGCCGGCAGCCGTGAGTGGAATGGCCTCGGGGTACTCGAACTCGATGGCGACGCCGTCGCCGAGGTAGCCTCGCGCCCCGGAGCGCACGCGTGCCTCCGCGGCGACATCGAAGCCGGGCTCGCGCTCGATCAGCACCCGGAAACGATCCACGGTCTCCTGAATGACCTGGTACTTCTGGATCCCCTTCTCATAGACCAGCAGATGCGTGAAGAACTGCCCGTGAACGAAGCGCCCGTCGGCCGTGACGATGAAGTCGTGGGCGCGACCCTGTAGACCCTCAAGGTAACCGAGCCCTCTACCACACTCGCACCCGACTTCCCACCCCTCGGCCACGTCCCCCGTCCGGTAGCGAATCAGCGGCGAGAGCATGTTGTTGAGCTGCGTCAGGACGATCTCCTTGCGCCCGTCGCCGGTGGGCACCAGCTCGATCAGGACGTCTTCGTCCATGGTGTGCAGTCGCCCGCAGGGAGCCTCGAAGGCCACCTCGCCCAGCTCGCTGACGCCGTAGGTGTCGGCCACGGGGGCGCCGAACCCCTCGGCGATCGTCTCCCGCTCCCACGGGTAGAGCTGCTCGCACGCCGAGAAGACGATGCGCGGACGCCCACGGTCCAGTCGCAGCCCTTCGCTCAGTACGAAGCGAGCGAAGAGAAAGAGGGACGACGCCATCCCCCGCACGTAGACCGGGCGGAAGCGTTCCAGCACCTCGCGGTAGCAGCGCATGTTCTCAGGGTTGAGGTCGTAGTTCGAGAAGAACTTGCGGTTCATCAGATAGTGCCGGACGCTCAGCGTCTTCTGCTTCCAGCGGTCGATCGGCTTCCTGACGATGAAGCGGGGGCTGCCCCAGAACATTGCATGGCGCGCGCCCATATCGACGCCCCACCATCCGACGGCGCGAAAGAGCCCGGCTGCACTCGCCGCGCCGGTCGGCGGATCGGTCGCAAACGTTAACGGGTCCCCCGTCGACCCGCCCGAGCGGTGCCACGTCAACTTCCCGCGGTCGGCGCCCTCGGCGATGAAGCGTTCGGTTTGCGCGCGCACATCTTCCTTGGCGACGAACAAACCGAGGCGTGTGAAGTCGTCCAGGCCGCGCATATCGCGCGGGTCAATACCCAGCTCGCGGAATCGGTCCCTGTAGAAGGGCACCCTATCCGCAGCGTTCCGCAGTATCTGTTGTAGCTTCGCCCACTGCAGCGAGCGCACCCGCTCGGCAGAGAGCGATTCCGTGCGCGCCCGCTCCGCAAGGGCGCGGAACAGGTCACGACCGATCAGTCTGTTGAAGACCGGGTAGAGCACCGTCCGGAAGAACGGCCCGTAAAGTGATGTGGGCATCAGTGCAACCTGCCGTCTGTACGAAGCACCGATTTGTAGACCTCGAGCATCTCATCGGCATGACGGGCCCAGGAGAACTTCTGTTCCACGAGACGCCGGCCAGCTTCGCCCATGGCTGTTCGACGCCCCTCGTCTCGGACCAAGGAGAGGATCGCTTGTTTCAACTCAGTGTAGTTCTCCGGTTCCACGAGGAGACCGGTCGTGCCGTCCTCGATCACCTCAGGGATCCCGGCGGTGCGGCTGGCGACGACGGCCCGCGAGGCTGCGCCTGCTTCGACGAGCGCGTTCGGCAGGCCTTCCGCAACCCTCTTCGACGGATGCACGACGATATCGCAGGCGGCCAACCAGGTCGCCACTTCATTGTGTGGCTTCGCTCCGGCGACAAGCACAGAGCTCGCTATCCCGAGCTCGGCGGCGCGGTTCTTGAGATGGCCATCCTCTGAGCCCCGGCCAAGGTACGCAAGCATGAGAGCTGGTTCGAACGCGCGTATCTCCCCGAAAACCTCGAGGAGCTCCCCGACGCCCTTTCGTGGATCGTTGCGCCCGACGTGCAGGAGGAGGCAGGCGGACAAGGGCAGACCCAGCGTCTTCCGTGCTTGATCGCGAGGGATTCGGCCGAACTCGGTGACGTCGACACCCGTGCAGACAACGCGAAACGGCCTCGCGGGCTTGCCAAACGAGGCGGCGAGAGACGCCAGCGCGTTTGCGACGAACACGCACTGATCGGAGTGCTCAACCGCCCAGCGAATCGGCCGGCGCTGCACGCGGCGCCCTGCGAGAACCGAGAGATAGCCGCGCTCGGTCACCACCGACGGCACGCCAAGTTCGCACCCGAGACGCGCTGCCGCGTAGCCATCGGGCACGAGCATCTGGGCGTGAATGAGGTCGAATCGCGTCGAGCGCACGAGTCGGCGCACCTCCGAGCGAACGCCGAAGTAATAAAGAGGGCCGAATAGCCCGAGGTCCAGGGCGGCAGGGAGCTTCAGGTACCGGGGGGCGCGAACCGCAACGCCGTCAACCTCCCAAGATCCGGGTGTTGCCCGGCTCTCCGCGAGTGCGCTGCGCAACCGCGGCGTCCATGCCGGGATCCGGGGAGCTGACGGCACTGGCGACAACACGGTGAACTCTGCACCTCTGGCACGGAGCTCGGCGACCTGCCTGCGAATAAACGGCGCCTGGCCCGGATCACTGGGCCGGGGATAGAGGTGAGAAAGCAGCAGAACTCTCAATGGCAGCGACCCGCGTGCTTGGCCGTCAGGCCGGCCAGATCCGCCGCACATTCGAACCTCTGCCGCGAATCGCCGGCCTTGCCTTTGGGCTCATATCTACCCACTTCCTACCACCTCTTGGAGAACGGCACTGCATTGGAGCGCCAGTCCGTCGCTCATCTCCGGATACAGCGGGAGACTCAGGACCTCACCTGCCGCCTGTTCTGTCACCGGCAGTGAACCCCCCGACACGCCCAGATACGAGTAGGCCTTCTGCAGGTGCAACGACAACGGATAGTGAATGCCGGCCTCGATACCGCGGCGGCGCAGCTCCGCTGCGACCTCGTCCCGGCGCGGCACGCGGACGACATAGAGGTGGTAGACGGGCTCGGCGACCGGCGCCGCTGCGACCGGCCGGATTCTCGTCCCGGCGAACGATCGATCGAGCAGGGACGCCAGCTCGCGCCGGCGGCGGTTCCACGCGTCGAGGTGGCGGAGCTTGACCCGGAGCACCGCGCCCTGCAGGCCGTCCATTCGCGAGTTGCGGCCTTCGAAGTCGTGCTCGTATTTCTGCGCGCGCCCGTGATTGCGCGCCTTGCGAATGAACTCTGCGATCGCGGTCTGGTTGGTCACGACAGCGCCCGCATCGCCGTAGGCGCCGAGGTTCTTGCCCGGGTAGAAGCTGAACGTGGCCGCATCGCCCAGCGTCCCGGCCGAGCGCCCGCCGTAGCGAGCGCCGTGTGCCTGCGCCGCGTCCTCGATGACCTTGAGGCCGTGCCGCCGGGCGAGCACGAGCAGCGGGTCCATATCCACCGGTTGCCCGTACAGGTGGACCGGCAGGACAGCCTTCGTCCTCGCGGTGATCGCCTGCTCGATCAGACCGACATTCATGAGCAACGTGTCGGGCCGTACGTCGACGAACACCGGCCGCGCCCCGACCGCCGAGATAGCCTCGGTGGTGGCAATAAAGGTGTGAGCCACCGTGATGACCTCATCGCCCGGACCGATCCCGAACGCCTTGAACACGAGCTCCAGCGCATCGGTGCCGTTGCCGCACGCAACGCAATGGCCGGCTTCGCAGAAGGCGGCGAACTCGGACTCAAACGCCTCGACCTCGGGACCGAGGATGAAAGCCGCAGAGTCGATGGTCCGTCCGATGGCGGCATCGATCTCGTCCTTGATGCTCGCGTACTGCGCGTGCAGGTCGACCAGCGGGACCCGCATGGTCACCCCTCGCTCCGCGACGGCGGCCCATAGACCAACTCGCCGCGCTCGCGGTCGCGCAACGCCGCGACCTCCCCGACGATCCGCGCTGGGTTGCCAACGACCACGGCGCCCGCCGGCACGTCCCGGGTCACGACAGCGCCGGCGCCGACCAGGGCGCCTTCGCCGATCGTGATCCCCGGCAGCAGCGTGGCGTTGGCGCCGATGATCGCCCCACGCCGCAGCGTCACGCCCTGGAGCATCTCCTTGGTCCTGGCAGCGGCGGGAAACTTCGCGTTGGTGATCACCACGTTGGGACCCAGCCAGCACCGGTCCTCGATCACCGTGAACTCGGGGACGAACACCCTGGAGTGCAGCCTCACTCCGTCACCCATCGTCACCCGGAACTCGACCACGCTTCCCGTGCCGACAGAACAGTCGTCGCCGATACGCGTGTGCTCGCGAATGAGCACGTTGTGACCACTCTGAAATCGGTCGCCAATCACGGCCCCCGCGTAGATGACCGTGTGCGATCGGATCACCGCCGCGTCGCCAATGCGCAGCTCGATCTCCCCGGCGGCAGTGCCCCGCGGCGGCCGGCCGAGCAGCACGAACGGATCGACCGTGCAGTCGCGGCCCAAGTGAACGTTGGGGAAGATCGCGGACAGTTCGGTCATTGTGCTCATCACCTCCCCAGCGGGACGTTACTTGGCACGTATCGCAGCCGCACCTCGCGCCCACTGAAGGCGGCCTCGTACAGCGCCGTAATCAGCTCCAGCGACTTGCGGCCCTCCATGCCGTCGAGCATCGGCCGCCTGGCCGTGGTGATGCAGTCGACGACGTCCTTGTAGAACTCGTGGTGGCCGAACCCGTACACCGTCGGCGGGTTCGTCGAACTCTCGGGGATCAGCTCGTCCCCCGGGCCCGGCTCGGTGAAGTTCCAGGTCTCGATGCGATTCACGGCGAAGCCGCCGATGACGACAGAGCCCTTCTCGCCGAGGATCGACAGGCTCCCCTCGAGATCCTTCGGGCGGGTTGCGGTCGTCGCCTCGACGATCCCGAGTGCGCCCGACACGAACTTGAAGATCGCGACCCCGGTGTCCTCGGTCTCGATGTCGACGAGCCGCGTGGCGCAGTACGCCTGCACCGACTCCACCGGCCCCATCATCCACTGCAGCAGGTCGACGTGGTGGCTCGCCTGGTTGGTGAACACGCCGCCGTCGTCCTTCCACGTGCCCCGCCACGCGTCCTGGTTGTAGTACTCCTGGGTGCGGCACCAGCGGACGCGCACCGTCCCCAGCACCATCTTGCCGAACCGGCCCGCCTGCAGCGCCCGGCGCAGCATCACCACAGGCCGGTTGTACCGGTTCTGTTGCACCACGTGCAGGCCGACACCCGCGTGCTCGCATGCCTCGATCATCCGGTCCGCCGAGTCAAGCGTGAGCGCCATCGGCTTCTCGACGATGACGTGCTTGGTGAACGGGGCGGCGTCGATCACCACCTGCGCGTGATTGCCGGATTCGGTCGCCACCGTCACGATGTCGGGCCGCAGCGCCCGCAGCATTTCGACGTGGTCGTAGGAAGCCGGGACTCCCGCCCGCGCCGCCACCGCGTCGGCCCTCGCGCGGACGGCGTCGCAGACGCCCACGAGCCGCAGGCTCGGTAACACCTTGACGACCTCGACGTGCCGCGACGAGATCCGCCCGCATCCGATCAGCGCTACAGATAGCGGTGTACTCACCAGGACTCCCTTCCCTTCAAGAGCATTCGCCAAGCCACCGCAACGCGATCGTCGTGCTTGACGTGATCCCCGGGAGGAGAACGATGTTCACGGGCGATCGCAGCTCAGGTAGCGCACCGACCCACCAGGATGAAGCCCGAGCCCGAGGACTCGATGGCGATGATCCGATAGTCGACGAACCTGGCGGCGCGAGCCAGGTCGTGCACCTCACGCTCGTGGTAGAAGTGCACGTCTCCTCTCCCGGTCAATCGGTAGCGCAAGCGGCGCGCGGGCTCGCGAAGCAGGGAGTGACCGGGAAAGGACGCGATGACCTTCCCTCTCGTCACTGCCGCCATCTTGCGGAGGAGCCCCTCTGGCTCGGGAAGGTAGTCGAAGACGCCCATTGCGAAGGTGATGTCGAACATCTCCTGAATATCGAGGGCAAGGAAATCCGCCTCGATGAACTCGCAGACGCCGCTCACGCCGCGGAGTTGGGCCTCGGTGCGGGCCAGCTTCACCATGTTCGACGAAAAGTCGACGCCCACGATCCGGGCCGCGCCCCGGCGCGCGAACTCCCCGGTGTAGATCCCGGACCCGCAGCCGACGTCGAGCACCGTCTTCCCGGCGACGTCGCCGGCCTGCTCGAACGTGATCTCGTAGCGCTCGAAGATCGCCTTCCGGAAGACGCGATCGAACCAGCGCGAGAGCGGCGACCTGTCGAGCCTGTAGATCGCGTCGAAGCTGCTCGCGTCCCTCTCGAACCTCTCGCGGACGTGCTCAGCGGCGGGTTGTTTCATCGACCCTCACACCGACATCGCGGCCGCGATCTGCACCAGCGGCCTGAACGTGAACTCTCGGAGCATCGGACGCAGCCTCTTCTCGATCAAACCGGTCCCCAGGTTGTGGAGGATGGTGTACTTGATGTTGTCTCGCTTGACGGCCGCAGAGAGCGGCAGGCGCGGCGAGTAGAGCCAACCCCTGTGGAACTCGTAGGGGTGAAAGTAAAGGACTGCCGTCTGGCCCCGCCCATCGAGATCCTTGAGAGCCCGGCGGAGCACGCTGCCGGGGAACACCCGAAAGTATGTGCCACCCCCGACCGCGAGTCGGTGGCTGCCCACCTGGTACGTGGCCAGGGGAAACTCGCGCAGGGGACCGTTCTTCGTCGCGATGAAGAACGGTCCCTGCGGCGCCTCGGGGATGCCGTAGCGCCCGCGAGAGGCGGGCACGACGCTGGAGTCGTACGAGAAACCGAGCTCGAGGAGAACCTCGAAGCACCAGTGGTCGAGGCTGCCTACCGAGAACTCCGGCGCGCGAAATCCGAGCACGGGCTTACCCGTGAGGTCCTGGAGTCGCTTGACCGCACCCTCCAACTCCGACCTGAACGCGGCGCGCTCCATTGTCCGAACGAGCTGGTGGTGCTGCGAGTGGCAGGCGATCTCGTGGCCCCTGTTCGCGATCTCTCGCACGAGCGCGGGCCGGGCATCAGCGACCATGCCGAGAACGAAGAAGGTGGCCTTTGTCTCCGTCCCATCCAGGAGGTCGAGCACGCGCTGAGTGTTCGTCACCAATGCGGCCGACGGTTCAGCGCGTTCCCCCGTCAGCCTGCGCACCATGAGCTGGTGCCAGTCTTCGAGATCAACGGTCAGGGCGTGAACGGTCATCGGGTCACATGTAACCGGAGCCTGTCAGCTCGATTCTCACGTCAGCCCCAGCGCCCGCGCGAAATCCGCCGAACGTCTCTCCCAGGAGAACTCGCCCAACGCCCGCCGACGGCCAGCCTCGCCGAGCCGCGCTGCCAACGCCGGGTCTCTCAAAACCCGGACGATCGCTGCGGCCAGCTCAGCCGAGTCGCTCGGATCGACGAGCAGGCCTGTCTCCCCATCTACGACCACTTCTGGAACAGCACCGTGGCGACCGCCCACGGACGGCTTGCCGCGAGCAGCAGCTTCCAGGAAGGTGAGGCCGAAGCCCTCGACCCACCGCGACTCGGCGCGGCTCGGCTGCACGAACACGTCACACGCGTCGAACAACGCGACCTTGTCCTCGTCATCGACGAAGCCGAGAAAGATCGTACGATCGGCGACGCCGACCTCTGCTGCGATCCTCCGCAGGCGTGCCTCGTCGGGCCCCATTCCGGCCGCGACGTACACCGCGTTGGGCACCTCGCGGAGGACAGACGGGAGGGCGCGCAGGAGGACATCCAGGCCCTTGCGCGGATCGAGCCTGCAAACACTGAGAATGACCCTCTTGTCGCCAGGCAGGCCGTGCTCCCGGAGACAGGCTGGCGCCCCCTTGCGTGCTGAACCCCAGACTTGGGCGTTCAGACCAAGGTAGGTCACGACGAGCTTCTCGGCGGGTATGCCGAGACCCCGTGCTAGATCGCTTGTGTACCGGCTGTTAGCCAGGACGCGGGATGCCATACGATACGCACGCGCCTTCCACCACTCCTTGATCGGGTTGGGCTCACCGAAGCTCGCTCGCACGTCCGACCCGTGGATAAGGACATAGACTGGCGAGCCCAGGCTGGGCAACGTGCCAAGCGCACGACATGGTGCCTGGGAGGTGGCCAGCACCGCTCGGGGCCGAAGGGACCGGACGAACCGAGACAGTCTCAGGCCAGCCCTGACGTAGCCAAGGCCTCGAACGCCGATCATTTCGCGCCGATGAACCCTCACGCCATTTCGATCGCTCTCGACCGGTTCGCCCGCCACGGCTGGTGCCAGGACTGCGACTTGCAGTCCACTCTTCGCGAGGTGCGAACCAAGCTCGTAGCAAACCTCCGAGACGGAAGACCGCAGGGGCGGGAAATCGACGGTGAAGATCAACAAGTCGGTGCATGCCGGGGCACTGATCACTGCGATGTCCCAACAACAGACGCTTCGCGGTACAGCTCAAACACCTCGGCAAGGTGCGCCTGCATCGTCTTTGCCGGACGTATACCACCCGCCAGACGCTTGATCTCGTCAGGGCGATCCGCCAGTTTCCCGATGGCCGCCCGCCACGCGGCTGGGTCGGCTGGCGGTAGAAGAAGGCCGTTGACCTCGTGCTCGACGTAGTCCGGAATGCCGCCGATGCGGCTCCCGAGAACGGGAATGCCGGCGGCCAGGAACTCGATGCCCGCGAAGCCGTACGGCTCCTCCCAGATCGAGGGCACCAGACCGACGTCGACCCCGGCGAGAATGATCCCGAGATCCTCGCGACGGTACGGCCCGCAAAGCTCCACCAAGCCCCGTTCCACTAGCGGCCATATCGTTTTCGCCGCCGCATCGCTCTGCGCCCCGAAGACCAGCAGCCTCGCGGCTGCAGGGTCGAGACCCTCCCACGCCTGTCTCAGGACATCGGCCCCTTTGAGGTGCGTCAGCTTGTTGAGCAGCCCGAATCGCACCGGCCGCGGCGCCACGCGCGGTGGCCGCCGTTCGATGCGCTCGAGGTCACCGAGGACGAGGTTGAGCGTCCTGAGGCGAGACTCCTCAACGCCATAGCGCGCCAACAGCTCGCTTACCCTGTGACTCATCCCGACAACGAGGTCGACGCGGTTGAGCGCCGCGACGAAGGCCCGACGCCGCTCCGGGAACGCCTCGCTGAGAGAGCTCCCCGCCGGCAGAACGGCTGGAAGCGACGAACCCGGCCTGGCGTGACCGGCTGCCCGCAAGCGCCGCGCGGCGGCCGCCGCTGCGGTCGCGAGCCGCGCCCGAAGGCTGTCACGTCGGCCCAGCGTGAGGCGCTGGGCATTGCGGAGCTTCGCGGCCGAAGGTCTGGCCGCATTGCAGCGCACGCAGCGCCGGCCACCGGCAAAGTCCTCGCACACCTCGCCGCCGACCTCGTCGTACAGTCTCGTCGTCGGGCACAGCCCCTGGTAGTTCTGGACCGTGAGGATGGCGGGATAGCCGCCGTCCTTGATCGGGCCGACGACGGACGCCGGCCACCCGAGCAGGCTCTGGATGTGCACGACATCAGGCCGGACCTCATCGAGCACCCGGTCGACCAGGCACTCGGTCCTTCGATCGCCGAGATCGAGCGCCGGCCGAGCGTTCCGCCCGATGTGAATGCTGTCGGACCGGGGGTTGCGGATCTCGTGGACCTGCACGCTACCAATCGGCCACGTCACCCTCCGCGTCGCGAAGAGCAGGTCGAACGCGCCAACACACAGGTAGTGGACCGAGTGACCCGCCGCCGCTTGCGCGGCCATGAGGCCCATCGCGTACAGCGTCAGACCTCCCCCGGTGATGGGGGGGTACCCGGTCCCGAGGTGGAGGATACGCATCATTCACGCGAAGGGGTTGTGCTTATCCACGTAGTTGGCGCACGGCCCGCTGGACAGCCTTGTTTGGCTCTAGCACTTCCGCCAGCGTACGCGTCTCCCACAAGCAGAGTCTGCTCCTTGGCGACCCTTCGATCCAATCGTCGAGCATCAGCAAGGGCTCGCAAAAACTGAATGGCGGCAGTTGCAGGTTGAGCATGCGAAAACGACCAGAGACGATGTCCGTGTTGTGGGTGCACTCCGGATGAGATGTCGTCAAGAAGTACTTGATCCTACTCCGTAGCAGGTTCGCAAGGGTCTGGAAGGCCCGCCTGTTCGAAAAGTGGATAAGGACATCGCGGCAGATCCACAGATCGGCAGGGGGCAGCGGATCCGATGTGATATCGAGCCTGACGAAGCGGGTGTTGCCATTCCCGTAAGCCACCTGAAGCTTGGCCACCAAGGCATCGACGATCTCGCCGCCGGTGTATTCCACGTCCGATGATCGGGGGACCAACCGAAACCAGTTGTAGTCACCGCATGGCGCGTCGAGTACTTGAGTCGCACCAAGGCGATCAATCAGCGCGGGGAGTTCCTTCCGGATGTTCTCGGTGTACCTGACCGTTGAACCCGGCCCGGAGATGCTCTCAGGATCGCCCCAGCGATTCCGTTGATATGCCGATGTGAACACAACCCGCAGGTCCCTCCGGTCCGCCAAACGCCATCGCACTTGGCGGTAGCGGTCCAGCAGGTCGGGACCGCCAGGCACCCGCATCGCCAGCCCTCTGAGCCGTTCCTTGACTGTCATCCGTGCCGCTCTCCCTGCCGCACCGCGTTTCGCCGGCCCGGCCGGCCGACGAACGAGCGTAGGAGCCGCCTGGCGACGTTCTTCGGCGTTACCCCGACGACACGCTGTCGCGGCCATGGCCCCCTCTTCGCGTACTCCCAGTACACCCCGCGCAACGGGTGAGAACAGAGATAGTGCCAGGGCTTGCGCCGCACGCAGTAGTGAACGACCACGGGACTGCGAGTGACTTCGGATCGTTCCGCCTCGTCGAAAGCGAGAGGCTCGCTCGACGGTATGAAGAAGGCTGCCTGCGCATTGAAGACCTGAGGCACGGGCTTCCACTTCCCGCGAAGGAGAACGGTGAGGGCGTCCTGATCGGGAAAACGGATGCGTGGGCGGTTCGACGGGTCAGCGAGAAACGCAACCGCCTTCTCGCTCAGACCGTTCTCCCGCCAGTAGCGCAGGTTCATCAAGAGGACTCCGGAGTTGAGCCCGGGCTCGCCCGCCGGCAGGCCCAGGTCGGGGTGGGGCTGTGTGGCGTCCTTGGCGGCCGCGAGCGGGAGTCCCTCCAGGTCGATATCCCAGAGCTTGTCCAAGGGCCCGAGCACGATGACATCGCCGTCGAGGTAGAGCACCTTCTCGATCGACGCGTCGATGAGATCGGGCAGGAGCAGCCTGTAGCAGTTGACGTCGCCAAACCGCCCGATATTCGGTACGCCGGCGAGGCGTCGCTGATCGACAGCAAGGAATGTCACTGTGCAGCCGTGTTGCCGGCACAGTGCAGCAAGCTTTCCTGTGCTTTGCTCACTGAGATTCTTGCCCGCGATGAAAACATCGATCGGACGTGCTTGGTTTCGGTTCTCGAGAAGCGAGAAGAGAGCCGTTCCCAGATACGGCACGTACCGATCATCGCCCGCCAGCGCTACCCTGATGCGGCTATCGTGACTCACTGGCGCTCCCGGACAGGACTCGGCACCGCCGCCCCGCAAGGTCGCCTGAGCAACTCGACACGGCGTGCACAGGCTCGCAACCTAGAAAGCCGTTGTGAATGGAAAATCCTCGACATCCGCAGCCCTCACGCGCTGCTCTGCATTGCGGAGCCGCAGTATCGGAACGCCGCCATAGAACGAAGCCCACAACGAGAATGAGCTGGGCGGGCCGACGATCAAGTCGCAGAAGGAGAGAGCGAACAGCTCTTCGACCGGGCCGAGGCGGGAGAAGGTGACGGGCAAACCGCCGAACGCCGTGGGGTCCTGTGGCTCGTCTGAGCACAGCAGAAACGTCGGATCATCGTCGGAGAAAGTGGACCGAATCTCCTCGATCCAAGCCCGATACTGTGCGGCGTCGAAGAAGAACGCGCCCTGTCGGAACTCGCGGTAATCACCGTGCCGCATATGGACGCCGACCAGCCGGCGATTCCCACGGCGCGCTTGCATAGCTGCCTCACGGGCTCTGCCAACGAGAGCATTGCGCGGCCGAAGGAAAGACTTGATTGCATCGGCGTGTGCCCGAAACTCCTCGCGGTTCTCGAGGATGTACCTGCGCTGCAAGACCACCAAGGGCCTCCGGCCCCCGTTGAGAGCCTCGCCCAGAGAACGGAACGGTTCCCCAGCGGTAATGGCGCGGACCCGACCGCCAAACAAAGGGTCGCGGCCGAATAGTGGCCCCGTGATGAGGCGCACCGCTCTGGCGATAAGGCCCCGCAGCTTGCTCCGGTCGGACGCTCTTGGCCCGCGTGGCGGAAAACAAGGCAGCAGTCGATCGTGAGTGCTCTCGAAGTGCTCCGCGTATTCATCGAGCGCCGGATCGAAAACCGTGTGCCCGTGCTCAACGCCATAGCCGATGGCGTTCGCGAAGACGAAGAGCCGGTTCCCGAGCTGGCCGGACTTGTTGCAGATGATGATCATGGCCGCGAAGGACCCGGCGCCGTTCCTCGCCGGCCTCTCAACCAGGTTCGCCAGTGCCTGACCGGACGCGTGATCCGACGCAGCACGCGACTCCTGAACGACACCCACTGCAAGGAGCGTGACCGGAAAGGATCGCCGGGCGCCCTTCCTTCCCTGACCAGCTTCCTGTAGCGGATCCGTGCCTCTCGATTGATCCGAGCGCCGGAGAGGAAGTAGTCGTACGAGTAGGGCCATGTGCGGGCCTGCTCGTAGCCGTTGGCGACCAACAGGTGCGAGTACTCACCGCACAGCACCCTGAGGTCGGGCAGATCGTTCAGGTGGCAGCGCGTCTGGGGGTAACGTGTGAGCTCCACGTCACCCGGTCGAAACCCGCTGAAATGGAAGAAGTGAAGCGGACCGTCGTTGCAGAGCCAGTCCGCCGCAGACCTCGTGACTCGCCGAGCATGCAGGTTCCACCAGGCGACGTTGTAGCCGGGATCGCGAACGATACCGAAGCCCGGAAACAATGACAGGGCGATGTCCACGAACCGTTGGTCCACGAAATATCCTGCTTCTGGCGCCGCCAGGCATTTGTCGAAGAGTTTCTTCTGCCACCATTCAAGAAAGGCCAGCGCGTTGCAGCTGGACCGTACGCCAATGAATCCGAGATTGAACGCGCCATAGCGAAGAAGGGTGGAATCGTCGGGGGTTAGCCCATCGTCCGGGTAATCCTTGTCGACATGTGGCGTGAGGAGAATTTCGTGGTCGTCGAGCCGGCCAAACAGGTCGGACAGCGGGGCCAGGATGAGGATGTCTGGGTCGAGGTAGGCGACCTTGGTGCATTTCCTGGTGGTTAGCAGGAACGTCAAGAGGTACGGCTTCACGGCCGTGCAGAGCTCAACGACGCCGTACTTGAACTTGAATGACGTTAGCTCCGGGATCTGGAGATCCGCCAGACGGACGACTTCAAAAGGCTGATCCTTGGGCTCGAAGTGGCCTTCGAGCTCGTCCACGACGAGGACGTAGCAGCGACCACCAGGATGCGACGAAAGGAACGACTTGGCCAACACCCGAGCCTGCGGCAGGTAACTCTTGCTGATAATCGTACAGATGATCGGTTCATCCATCCTGATTCACTTCCGTATGGGCAACCCGCAAGGAAACTCGAGCGCCCCGGAGTGGTTTGGCGGCCACGTTGTTCCCGCTGCCCCGACGACGACTACTTCAGACGGTCGTCAACATGTCTTATGAGTCGGGTGCATTAGAAGGCGAGCAGGATGGGGCCCTGGCGTTGTGTCTGTCCTCTTCATTAGCTCGGCATGGATACCGAAAGCCAGAACCAATCAAGCTCAGCTTCACGGACTGGTGCTAAGGAGAACTCTAGCTACTGCGCCATCCGTAGATCAGAACCTGGAGGTCGAACGGACCCAGCTCCTGTCGGCCCCGACGGGCGAGTGGGTAGGGGGACGGGTTTGCCTCCCTAATGTGATAGCGGAAACCCGCCCCCGAAAGGAGTGCGAGCAATTCATGGAGCCGTTGGGACTCTCCCCTTGTTCCATGGAACTCCAACACCAGGTTCTTCACATTTCCCAGCTCACCCTTGCATTCCTGCAGGACGCCATACTCTGCACCCTCGATATCGACTTTGAGCAGGTCAACCTTGCGGTCAAGGAAAGGAGAGAGCCTCGTGGTGCGTACCGCCACGAGGCCGTGGCCTCCACTGTCCCGAACCAACCGGCCCCCTACACCCCCGTCTGCGCGGAAGACAGCACGCCCGTCCCGATCCGAGAGCGCTGCCTCGTGGAGCTCGATGTTCTCCGAGCCAATCGTGCATACGTTGCGTCGAAGCAGTTGGAACAACACCGGGTCCGCTTCAAACGCAACGATTGATGCGGACGGATAGAGCAATCGAAAGTAGAGAACCGACAACCCAACGTTAGCACCACAGTCTATGATCCTCGGCGCCGGATTGTCCGATTCAAAACGGTACGCCTGGTCTACGAAAATCTCTCTAATTGAGTGGAGGTGCCAGTAGGGATGGGTGACAAGCACACACCTCCCAGCCAAGCGCACCCGCGTTTCTGAACCACGCTCGGCCAGGCGCAGCTTCAACATGTCGAAGCGCGACAACTGGGCCATCGGTCTGAGGCGCTGGTCGAATCCGTGACCGCCACGGCCGCGCCAGCGACGCCAGTAGGTTCGGGGGCCGGGCACTCAGCGACCCCGATCTGACGATTGGTCGCCGTCTAGATCATTGTCAACCCGCAACCAGCGATTCGAGTCATGCGAGAACCTGGCGATGACGCGCGCGGGGGTGCCAGCAACCATGCTGAAGTCAGGCACGGACTTGGTCACAACTGCATTAGCGCCGACTACGCAGTTCCTTCCGATCGCTACCCCACTCAGGACGCAGGCATGATAGCCAATGAAGCTATTTGCGCCCACGCTGACCGGGCCCTTGCGGGTCAGAGGCTGTTGCCCAATCGGCCCATTTCGAGGGTCGAAACCATGTGAGTGGTCCGAGAGGTAAACGAATTCGCTGAAAACACAGTCATCCTCGATCCGCACCTCGTCAATACTGGTGATGCATGCAAAGAAGCCTATGTATACGTTACTACCAATGACAATTCTCGGAGTGAAGCGCTGTCCCGCGTATTCCTCGTAGGCGCTGAGCCATGCACTGGGTTGGATCCGCGTTCCCGCACCTATTGTGATGTGCCTCGCGCCATCAAGTTGCCTGGGAAAGCCAATTTTGGAACCGCTCCCCAGACGCAAGTCGCCGAGACGCCGCACGAGATCTCTCTTGCGAGCGAGCGTCCGTCGCAAGAGGCGAAGCTCCGCAAGGGAAGGCAAACCCATCACTTCGACCTCCGTTCCAACGAACCACTTTGGGCGATCAACAAGTTCCAGGTAGTTGCGTCATCTCGCTCGGCACGCGCACGTGTTCGGACCGACTGGAAGAGGATCATTCGCGGGGACCCTGCCGGGCGCATGGACGTCACGGCTGCTGACTCAGAGTCAATGGCATGGTCAGGGAGGGTCGCAGTAGCCGACGTCCCAGCCCAGCATCGGGCGGACAACGCCTGGCCAGTGGGCACCTGCGTACTCGCCTCGGACGGCATCTCCCTCGCTGCGATCGACCACCTGGAAGGAGACGACATCTCGCTCCAGGGCATGAATCACGTTCGGGTTGTATGTTCCGATCGCGACAAGTACAGAGATCGTACCCTCCGCAAGAAAATTGCCGGGAATCTTGCAGCGCGCCAGGACGTGACCCGGACGCCTCGGGCGGGTCCACCATTCGCGGTTATTCCAGTCGTTTGACGCTAGGAGTGTTATGCCATCCTCGTTTACGAGGTGGACGATAGCCGTGGGCCTCAAGGCAGACTGACAGTCTCGGTACAGGACCTCTATGAAGAACGGTTCGCGGATATCGACGGACTCGATGAGTGCACCACCCGCCTCCCTCACGCGAACAGCAAGCAACCGCGCAGTCTCGTTGCCGGGCGCAGACCCATCGTCGGGCCAAGTCCGCTCCGCATTGCTCAAGGCGCCAAGAGTCATGTAGCTCCTGGTGACCTGTGCGGTGGGGCCATCGGCGATTATCCTGCCCCGTTGCAGGAGAAAAGTCCTCTGGCAAAGCCTGTTGATTGTCGCCATGTTGTGGGAGACGAACAAGACGGTTCTCCCACCGGAACTGCATTCCTCCATCTTGGTGAGGCACCTCTTTTGGAACGCTGCATCGCCTACAGCGAGCACCTCATCCACGAGTAGAATCTCCGGCTCTAGATGGGCGGCGACGGCGAAGGCAAGGCGGACGTACATGCCGCTCGAGTAGTGCTTGACGGCGGTGTCGATGAACTGATCGATCTCGGCGAAGGCGACGATCTCGTCGAACTTGCGGGCGATCTCAGCGCGGTGCATGCCGAGGATGGCGCCGTTGAGGTAGATGTTCTCGCGGCCGGTGAGCTCGGGGTGGAAGCCGGTGCCGACCTCGAGCAGGCTGGCGGCGCGGCCGAACAGGTCGGCCTCGCCCTCGGTGGGCTCGGTGATGCGGGTGAGGATCTTGAGCAGCGTGCTCTTGCCGGCGCCGTTGCGGCCGATGATGCCGACGACCTCGCCGGGCATGACGTCGAAGGAGACGTCCTTGAGCGCCCAGATCGTCGGGTGCTCCGCGCGGCGGCGGCGCAGCGCGCCGATCGGCGAGGTGAGCGCCGAGACGAAGCTGTCGCGCAGGCTGCCGTAGCGGGCGCGGCGGGCGCCGATGCGGTACTGCTTGGAAAGGCCGCGGACGCGGATGATCGGGGTCATTGCTTCCCGCAGATTCGACGAGATCCTTCGCTGCGACCAGGATGACGGTGTCGGACGCGAACGATGGGGGTCATTCTCAGACGATGCCCGCGAACAGGCGTTCCATGTGGCGGAAGGAGAAGGCGGCGGGCCTCACCACTCGGCTGTCCTGAACTGGAGCCCTTACTGTCGCCGTCGCGCAGCAGCGGCTGCAGCCCTGCTCTTGAGTGAATTGCCAGCCGTCCCGGGCGATGGAGGTCGCCATCCGTCAAGGGGCCAGCTCTCCGGAGCTGCGTCGGAGTTAAGAAGGCGTTGTACCGTCGCACTTGAGGTCATTCCACACTCGGACCAGGCCCCGATCGCGGCGACTCAGATCACGCTGGTTTAGCGCAATAGCGTCCATGCCTTCCTCGATGAGCTCGAATCCACGCTCTTGCAAAAACGCATAGCACGCGGCGCGTTCATCTCCCAAGTGTTCGCGCTCAAATAGCAGTAGCCGCGGCTTCAAGCGTTCGATATCGATCAGCTTGATGACCTCGAAGTCGTAGCCCTCGGTGTCAATTTGGATGATATCCACGTGTTCGATCCCGTGCTTGCGGCAGAGCGAGTCGAAGGTGAGACATGGCACCGACTCGCACACCAGTCGCTGGTCGATGTCGGGAATGGTCGCTCGATGGCTCAGAATCACGTCCTTCCGAAACGAGCCCAAACCGTCGTACCACTCCGGTAGCCCGGGTTGGTTCGCAGCGCTGGCCAGATAATAGAAGGGCAAGGGGCCGTCCTGGCAGCCGACCGCGAGGTTCTCCAGTTTCACGCGCGTGATGTGGCCGTAGTTCTGGCGCAAGCGCCGGAACACGTAAGGCACCGGCTCAATCATGATGCCGGACCAACGGCGGTTGAGAATGCACCGACGCAGTGGGTCTTTCTGCACACCATCGTTGGATCCAACTTGAATGAAGAAAGCACTCGGATAGGTCCGCGCAAACGCCTCGATGATGCGAGGGATCTTGCCCGGACGCAGGCGGTGCGGTAGACAGGCTCGTACCCACGCCAGCGACCGCCGCAGCGCGGAGTTCCCGGGCAGGAATCGACCGAGCGCACGGTCAACGCTACCGAAGACAGCGGGGGCGTAGCTGGGCAGGTTCACGGACTCCCCGCGCTCCAGTGCCATGTGTCGAAGAGGATGGGATCAGGTGCAAGCCTGAACGGGATCCCCAAGCCCAGATCGAGGACGTCGTGCTCTCCATGCCTCGGGAATATGTTCTCGCGGCCAGTGAGCTCGGGGTGGAAGCCGGTGCCAACCTCGAGCAGGCTCGCGACGCGGCCGTACAGGTCGGCCTCGCCCTCGGTGGGCTCGGTGATACGGGTGAGGATCTTCAGCAGCGTGCTCTTGCCGGCACCGTTGCGGCCGATGATGCCAACGACCTCGCCGGGCATGACGTCGAAGGAGACGTCCTTGAGCGCCCAGATCGTCGGGTGTTCCGCGCGGCGGCGCAGCGCCCGCAGCGGCGAACGCGCGAGCCCGACGAGCGAGTCGCGCAGGCTGCCGTAGCGGGCGCGGCGGGCGCCGATGCGGTACTGCTTGGAGAGGCCGCGGACGCGGATGATCGGGGTCATGGCGTCAGATGCCAGGTAGCCACGAGTCCAGGAGGCGCTCCAGGCGCGCCGAGATTCCTTCGTCGCCGCTGCGCGGCTCCTCGGAATGACGGAGCGGGCGGCGAGATCCTTCGCTGCGCTCACCTGTCCTGCCGGAGGCAGGGGGATGACAGAGAGGGACACGGATGATGGGGCTCATGGGGTGGTAGTGCGTGCCGGCTGAGCTGCAACGCGGTTGCGTTCTTCCGGGACCAGTGCCAGTTCGAGATGCGCGCCACATGCTGAGGCCCACCGTTGCACGAAGGCGACGGTGGGGTTCGCGGTCCAGCGCTCCGCCTGGGCAACCGCCTGTTGCGTGCTGCCCAGCAGGTCCGCCAGCTCCCGCTGAGTGAGCCCCGCAGCCTCACGGGCATCCCGCAGCAGGTAGCCGGCGACCTGGCGTTCCCAGGCTGGCAGCTTGCCCCAGCGGCGCAGCGCCTGCCACTCGGCGAACGCACGCGGGCGGCCGCGCGACAGTGTGATCGCAGCCGCCGTGGAGGGTGTTGTCCTCGAGTTCGGGCCGGCTCTCATGGTCCTCTGTTCGCCCACAGCGCGACCTCGTCGGCGGTGGGTCGGGCATCAGGCCTGCACTGTGCGGGGTTGCCTCGTGCTAGCATGATTTCGGAGAGGTAAGGATCATGAATAGAGTCATTCACGCACTGGTCCGCAAGGGCGAGAAGGCCTGGGTGGCCGAGTGCCAGGAGGTCGCAGTCGTGACGCAAGGAGCTACCTTGGACGACACGATCGCCAACCTCAGCGAGGCCGTCTCTCTCCATCTGGATGGCGAGGATCCTGCGACCTTCGGGCTGGCGCCTGACCCGATCCTCTCCGTGACCCTCGAGATCGAACCAGCCTCGCATACCGCCTAGACTGCGCCGGCTTTCCGGTTCAGACGTCATCAAGGTACTTTGCTCCTTTGGCTTCGAGGTCGTGAGCCAGCGTGGCAGTCACGTGAAGCTTCGCAGAATCAGCGGCAATCATCGACAGGTTCTGACCGTGCCTGCCCACGCGGAGCTGGACACAGGGACCTTGCGAGCGATTCTCCGACAGGCATCTCGTTTCGTTCCGGAGAGCGAGCTGCGCCCGAACTTTTTCTCTGGCGACTGACCAGCACCACAACGACCCGGCCTGAGACGCGGGCGACGAGATCGCTTCGCCGCCTTCGCTGCGCTCAGACGACTCGCAATGACAGATGCTGTCGCGCAAGCTGCCGTAGCGGGTGCGGCGGGCGCCGATGCGGTACCGCTTGGAGAGGCCGCGGACGCGGATGATGGGGGTCATGGGTTTACGGATGTATGATTGAGCCGGGAGTGAATATGATCTTCCACGTGACGGTAGAGCGCGCCGAAGACGGCTGGGTCGTGGTCGAGTGCCCCGCCTTGCCGGGTTGTGTCTCGCAGGGCCGAACGGAAGAGGAGGCCCTTCGCAACATCAAAGAGGCCATCACTGCGTGGCTCTGGGCCGAGGACCAGAAGGCTGTCGCCAAGCTCCCGCCTAACATGGCGCTCGACCCAGTCGTGGTCGCTGTCTGAGCGATGGGTCGTCTCGCCAACATCTCCGGCAAGGAGGCCGTGCGTGCGTTCGGCCGTGCCGGCTGGAAAAAGGTCGGGCAGGTCGGAAGCCACGTCGTCTTGACCAAACCGGGAAGCCGGGTAAACCTCTCCATTCCGCAGCACGATGAGCTCTCGGTCGGGACCCTTCGCGCCTTGATTCGTTGTGCCGGCATGACAGTCGAGGAGTTTCTCGCCCTGCTCTAGCTGTCCAGCCATGGCGCAGCACGTGCCAGGAACTGCCGGGGTGGGCGACGAGATTGCTTCGCCGCCTTCGCTGCGCTCAGACGACTCGCAATGACAGATGCTGTCGCGCAAGCTGCCGTAGCGGGCGCGGTGGGCGACGATGCGGTACTGCTTGGAGAGGCCGCGGACGCGGATGATGGGAGTCATGGCGTCAGATGCCGGGTAGCCACGAGTTCAGGAGGCGCTCCAGGGGCGACGGGTCCTTCGCTGCCGTCGGAATGCATGGGAGAGAGTGAGTGATGAGAAGGTCGCTGGGGTGAATGCCGATCCTCACTCGATCGACAGCCTGAGGCCTAGCCCTGAGCGGTCAGAGTCACCGTTCTGGGCCCCTCGACTCGCTGCGATGCGTCGAGCACTTCGATTGACACCACGTTGCCGTCCGCGTCGTAGTCGAGGATGACACCCGGCTTGTCCTCATCGCTCTCCGCGACCGGCACATCGCGGAACACCACCGTCAGGGTGTCCGTGACACCGTCATAAGTGACTCTCATTGCTGCCTCCAGTACTTCGCCACCTTGCTGGTACGGTACACGGTCACCACCGTGACCAGTCCTGGCGTCACGTCCACGATAACCCGGATCAGGTAGATTGTCTCGTCCGGCAGGAACGAGTGCCGAGACTGTCGCACCTCGCGGCCAGACCGCAGCAGGACTGTCTGCTCAGGAGAGCGCGCCACTCGGCGCACGACGGTCTCGGGTATCCCACGCCGTGTCGCCCCCTGCTTGGCGTGTTCGCTCAACACGACCCGGCTCTTGTTCATTGCTGTCCTTCGCTCACGCGCCCGCTGCGGCGGCATTGTCGGCAACGGCGGCGGATGTGGCCGGTTGGGATCATGGCGCGCTAGTAGTGCGGCGAGACCCTTCGCTGCGTTCGCCTGTGCTGTCAGGGGCCGGGTGATGACGGCAAGACTGGATGATGACGGTCATTGCTGCTCGTAGATTCGACTGGGTTTCCCGAGGAGCTGCGTCTCCAAGGATGGCGGTTCCGTCTTGTCACGGAGTGCTACCCTGACGGCAAACACGCGAGGACGGTCGCCCCGAATCGACCAGGCCTGTCGAGGGCCCCGATGATCAGATGTCATAGTGAGTGCGCGCACGGAGGATGTAGACGATCTTCGCGGCTTCATCGATTCGATAGACGATCCTGTCCTTGTGAGTCAGCCGCACTGACCAGTAGCCAGCCAGCTCCCCAACAAGCTTCTTGCCACGGTGCGGCGCAACGGCGATCTGGTTGAGCAGGATGTCCTTGAGCTTACGCTTGAGCTTCGGAGTAAGTGTGGCAACGTCCGTCTCGGCGCGACGGGTGACCTCGATGCGGTACGTTGGTGCCGGCTCAGGCATCGCCCAGAACGTGCTCCACGGTTATGGTCCGTCCGGCCGCAATGTCCGCATTCGCCTCGGCAAGGCTATCCCGCATCCCCGGCACGGCAAGTAATTCAAGCGTCTCGAGCAGGCCGTCGTACTCGTCCGCCGAGATGAGCACCACGCCACCGTCTCGATGCTGAATATGCACGGTCTCGTGGCCGTGTATAGCCCGCCGGATAAGCTCAAACAGCTCCTTCCGCGCTTCAGTTGCTGTCACGGCGCTCATGCTCGGCCTCCGAGGCTAATGTACGCGTTTACGTACATATCGTCAAGTGATCACACGACGTCCGCGAACTGGCGTTCCATGTGGCGGAAGGAGAGGGCGGCGAACAGCAGCGCCGCGACGGTGATGGCGCCCGAGTACGCCAGCGGGCCCCATGGAACGGGCTGGCCGAGCAGCGAGGCGCGAAAGCCCTCGATGATGCCGGTCATCGGGTTGATGGTCAGGACCCAGCGCCACTTCTCGGGCATGAGGCTCGACGGGTAGATCACCGGCGAGACGAACATCCACACCTGGACGACGAACGGAATCGCGTGTCGCACGTCGCGATACTTGACGTTGAGCGCCGAGGTCCACAGCGCGACGGCCAGGGCGAACAACGTGGTCAGGACGACGAGCGGCAGGAAGAGCAGCAGGTTCCAGGTGGGGACAAAGCGGTAGTACGCGAACAGGCCGATGAAGACGACGAAGGCGATGGCGAAGTCGACGAGCGCCGCCGCGACCGCCGCGGCGGGGACGAGCAGGCGCGGGAAGTACACCTTCTTGATCAGGTTCGAGCTGCCGACGACGCTGTTGCTGCCGGCGGTGACGGCGGCGGCGAAGAAGCTCCACGGCAGCAGGCCGGCGTAGCTGAAGATCGGGTACGGCACGCCGTTGGAGGGCACCTTGGCGAGCTTGCCGAAGAACACCGTGAAGACGACCATCGTCACCAGCGGCTGGATGATCGCCCAGGCGATGCCGAGTACGGCCTGCGTGTAGCGAACCTTGACGTCGCGCCAGGTGAGGAAGTAGAGCAGCTCGCGGTACGCCCACAGCTCGTCGAGGTCGAGCACCGCCCACTTCCGCGACGGCCGAATGCGGACGACAGGCTCGGCGGGTAGCTCGTGGTCGAGGGCGTCTGTGGTGCTCACAGTGGACATACGGTCATCCTGAGCTCAGCCCGTGTGGTGCGGGCATCTTGCCCGCAGGTTTCGGCAGCACCCCGAAATGTGCGGGCTGGAAGCCCGCATGAGTGGTGCCTCTTTGTGGTGCGGGCATCTTGCCCGCACACTTCGGGAGACGGCCGGAATG
>Ga0315287_10000955_pt1 | contig 25956 bp, 33 predicted proteins | sample YL17G11_0_MG_FD_205037 | JGI IMG/M metagenome (GOLD analysis project Ga0315287, IMG submission 205037) | Sediment microbial communities from Yellowstone Lake, YNP, Wyoming, USA - YL17G11_0 | ecosystem: Environmental > Aquatic > Freshwater > Lake > Sediment | place: USA: Wyoming | collected... | reverse complement strand
GGGAACAGCACGTTTATTATGATCCCCATCAAGAGCGTCTGTTTCAGGGCGTGCGACAGCTCCATGAGCGCGAGGTCCCTTCCCGAGTACTCCAGTATCATGGCCTCGTGGACCATGGTGAGCTCAAGGTGGGTCTCGGGGTTGTCGACCGGGACCCTGGCGGTCTCCACTATCATGACTATAAAGAGGGGGATTGATATGAGGACGGAGGCGGGGTTCAGTATGAACGCCGACTCGGACGTCTTTACGAACATCTCGTGCAGGTTGATTGTCTTGAGCGTGTAAGCGAGGGCGGCGAAAACGATGATCGTTATCGGCTCGACCACCGAGGACAAGCTCATCTCCCTGGAGCTTCCCATGCCGCCGAATGTGCTTCCCGCATCTAGGCCTGAAAGGGCCATGAAGAATCTTGCGAGGGTTAGCAGGTAAAGGAAGAGTATGACGTTGCCGAGCTCAAGCGGGGGCTCCGGGACAAAGAACAATGGTACGCACAAGGCCGCCACCAGCATTATTGCCATGTTCGCGTAAGGTGTGGCCCTCATCACCCAGGACGAGTTCTCGGAGTAGACCCTCTCCTTCCGCCATAGCTTAAGGAGGTTATGGTACGTCTGCATGAGCGGGGGGCCGCGCCGCCGCTGAACCCTAGCCTTAACCCTCCTTATGAGGCTCATGTAGAACGGGCTGATCAAGAGGGCGAAGGCCACGTTAGCCGCCCCGAAGAACACATACTCCGACGTCACAGGAACCACCCGATGAAGATGAGGAGCGCAAGCACGGTGACGAAGGTATATGCTATGTACGAGTCAAGCCAGCCGTTCTGGAGCCGGCAGACCAGGGCAGAGGCGGCCTCCACGGCGTGGAGTATCGGCATGTACATGTATTCCTCGAAGAATTTGACGAGGTGTATCTCGGCGCGCCCCTCCTTGAAGATGCTCTCGTACCTGTCGAAGAACTTCCTCTCCTCGTCCTTCCGCGTCCTGTAGACCTGCCTGAACATGGTCATTATAGGCTCTGAGAATCCAGACGCCGTGTACTCCATCCTGCAGTTCTGCGATATGATGCCGCAGCCCCAGGTCTCGGACACCCTGGCTTTCCCGGACGCGGTGTAGTAGACGGCCACCGACACGAGCGCGAACGCAAGGAGGAGGAGGCCGCCGACGGGGAGTATGTCCAGCGTCTCGGGGGCGTTGCCTACGGACGAGATTATCTGCTTCGAGAACACTCCAAGCACCACGCACAGGAGCGCGAGAAAGGCCTGGCCAGTAATCATCAACCACCCTGATTCCACGGCCTTGGCAGCTCTCGCTGTCCTCGGGACGGCGAGGAAGGTTATGCCGAAGGCCTTGACGAAGCAGGCCGCCGCGAAGGCGCTTGTGAGGGCGAAGATGGACAGGCACACTATCATGAGAATCTGGAGCGTCCCATGGGGCAGGAGGTACGAGCTCATGAGGGCCTGGAATATCATAAGCTCGCTCGCGAAGCCATTGAACGGTGGCATCGCGGAAATTGAGACCGCGCCGATGAAGAAGAGGAGCGCCGTCTTGGGCATCCTCCTCACGAGGCCGCCCATCTCCTCGATGTTGCGCGTGCCTGTTGCGTTGACAACGGACCCCGCCGCCATGAACAAGAGGCTCTTGAAGACCCCGTGGTTGAGTGTGTGGAACAGCGCCCCGGCGAGGCTCAGGGCCGCTAGGGCTTCTATGCCGTCGGCCTTGAATATCATGTAGGCGCCGACGCCGATGAAGATTATGCCTATGTTCTCTATGCTGTGGTAGGCGAGGAGCCGCTTTATGTCATGCTCCTTGAGCGCGTACAGCACCCCGAGCACGGCCGACAAGGTGCCTGCGGCTAGGATGAGCACTCCCCACCATAGGCTCGCGGACGCGCCGTTTGATAGTATGAACCGGACGAGGCCGTACACGGCGACCTTCAGCATGACGCCTGACATGAGGGCGGAGACGTTGGAGGGGCTTGCGGGGTGGGCGTACGGGAGCCACTTGTGGAACGGGATTATCCCCGCCTTTATGCTGAAGCCTACGAACGCGCACAGGAATGCGAGCCCTGCGGTGGCGGCGTCTTTGGACGCCAGGTTCCACATGCCTGCCATGCCCGCCGTCCCCTGGGCGAGGAAGAACGAGGACATGAGGAAGACCGTGCTAAGCTGCGTCATCACGAGGTAGAAGAGCCCGGCCTTCCTGTTCTCCTCCCTGTCGTAGTCGTGGATGACGAGGAGGAACGACGTCAGCGACATAAGCTCCCAGAAGAAGATGAACGTGAACATGTTCGACGAGGCCACCACGAGCGCCATAGACATCCCAAAGATGCAGGTCAGGGTGGCAAGGGCGTTCTTTCGGGATTCGTGGCTTGCGTGTTCAATGTACTCGATGGAATAAATTCCCACGCTGAAGGCGCCGACCGCTATCAAAATGAGGAAGATGCCGGCCAGTCTGTCGACTTGGAAGTCGAACCTGAGGGGGCCGACCAGGCCGTATCCCGGGATGGTTTGGGGTCCGCCGCCGTACAGTGCGGTCAAGGCTACCATCGCGAGGAGCACGGAGGCGAGGACCATCGCCACGAACGAGGCCGCCCTGAGGCTCCTGCCGCCGCCTTTAACCGGCATCATCGGCAGTAGCGCGCCGAGGGCTAGGAGTGTGATGGCGCTGTAGAATAATGCCGTTAGCATACTATGTCCCCCTTGGCGCGTTGGCGCGCGGGAAACGACTTTCTATTACAATGGACATGTGTGGTCACATACGTTTGTCTGCTCCAATAAATATGTCGGGCCACTTAATATACAGTCCGACCGCGTCAGGCAGTGCGGCCTATGTTGGCTATCTCCTTCGCGACCCTTTCGTAATACGCGTCGAGCTCGCCCTTAAGCCTCTCCCTCAGTTTCTCCCTGCTGATGCTACTATAGCTGTATTTCCGCCCCCTCCTCGTGGGCAGCGGCCTCCTGGTGGCTAGGCCGAGGGCTATGAGGTCCTGTACCGTGCGCTGGATGCTCGTGCGGTCGCGCCCGACTCTCTTGGCTATCTCGGGCGTCTCCATGTCCTTTCCTGCGAGCAGCCAGTAGACCTCGCTCTGTAGGCCTCTTATGCCGAGGATGCTGCAAAGTATGTCGTGCCGGCAGAGGTCGTCTCTTCTTGAGAGCGACGGCATCTCTCTTCTGGTCATCGTATCCTATTCGCATCCGGGATATAAAAGTGCATTAATGTTGAACAGTAATGTTTATATATCCATATCGCCATATTATAGTCGCCGGAGGATGGACGAACTAGAAGATATACGGCAGAGGCGGATGAAGGACATCTTAGTGAGGTAGAGTAAAATGAGCGAACCTATGGATTTGACGGACTCGACGTTCGAGGCTGAATGCGCAAAACACGACGTCTTCGTCGTGGACTGCTGGGCGCCCTGGTGCGGCCCGTGCAGGATGATATCCCCTATAGTGGATGAGATGGCCAGGGACCACACTGGCAAGGTGGCCTACGGCAAACTGAACGTGGACGACAACCAGGGGGTGGCCGCAAAGCACAGGATAATGAGCATACCCACGCTACTCGTGTTCAAGAAAGGCAAGCTCGTAGACAGGATAACCGGCGCGATGCCCCGGCAAACACTAGAACCCAAGATACTCAAGCACGTCGGCTGAGCCTTTCCGCCGGGAAAGTAAGTCAGTGCGTCTCAGCCCCAGGAGGGCGCGCCAAATGCCGCCATTTTTAATTTATATGCGAGCCCGCGTAATTTTGTATCAATCACAATACTATCTCTGTGACTTGATGCAAAATGAAAGCGCTGGTGAATGAAGTTTTAAGCAATCAGGGAATACAAGGCGGCGAAATAGGGTTTGATGAGTCTGAGCAGTTGAGGATTGTCGTCTTCGGCGCCGGCGGAGGCGGCGGAAACACAGTCAACAGGCTATGCAAGATAGGTGTTAGCGGCGCGGAGCTAGCCGCCTGCAACACCGACGCACAAGACCTCAAGAAGATAGACCCGAGAATCACCAAAATCCTGATAGGGGCGAAACTCACCCGCGGCCTCGGGGCCGGCGGATTCCCTGAGATGGGTATGAAGGCTGCCGAAGCCAGCAAAGGTGACCTCGTGAGCTACCTTGAGGGGACGCACCTCCTCTTCCTGTGCGCGGGCATGGGGGGTGGAACAGGAACCGGCTCGGCGCCGATAGTGGCGGAGATAGGTAAGGAAGTAGGCGCCATAGTCGTCGCGATAGTAACATACCCGTTCAAGCTAGAGCGTGCAAGGATTCAGAAGGCCAGGGAGGGGATAGAGAAGCTGAGGAAGGCCGCCGACACCGTAATCGTCGTCGACAACAACAAGCTCGTGGAATACGTCCCGAACCTGCCGATAGACAAGTCGTTCCTCATCGCGGACGAGATAGTCGCCCGGGCGGTGAAGGGCATAACCGAGACGATAAAGGAGCCTTCGCTCATCAACCTCGACTTCGCGGACATACGCGCAGTCCTAGGGGGCGGCAAGGTCTCCGTCATCGGGATAGGCGACGGCGAAGGCCCGGACAAGGTCGAAGTCGGGGTAAGGAACACGCTCGAGCACCCGCTCCTGGACGTGGACTACAAAGGGGCCAAGGGAGCCCTGATACACATCACGGGGGGGCCAGACCTGACGATTGGAGAGGCCAACAGGGTCGGCGAACTCATAACGCAGGAGTTCGACGAGTCCGCCAACGTCATGTGGGGCGCGAGGGTGAACCCAACGTTCGAGGACAGGATAGAGATAATCAACATCGCCACCGGCGTCAAGAGCCAGCACATACTCGGAGCCGGCAGCGACGATGAAACGAGCGACTCCGACCTGGACTTGGACATACGCTCCCTCTGATGGGCGCTAGCCAGCCGAAAGCAGGTAGGTGACAGGTCCCATGACGCCGGAAGAGCTTCTATCGCAGACGTACTTCGGGAACACCATACTCGCATACACTGAGGCATTAGGCATAGTCCTGCTTTCCATCATCGTCGGCAAGATAGTCTATTACTTCATCAACCAGTATCTGAAGGCGTTGTTCAAGAAGACAGAGGCGAAGCTGGACGACCTCCTGATTGACGCGTTAGAGGAGCCCCTGGTGGTGTTCATCTTCACATGGGGACTCTACATAGGCCTACATACGCTGGCAATACCCCCCTCCATTGAGCCCTTCGCTGAGGGGGTCATCACCGCGATGATTGTTATGACGGTGGCCTGGCTGTTGCTACGTATCATAAACATCGGCGTGAAGGAGTACCTGGTCCCGTTCTCCCGGAAGACCGACAGTTCACTCGACGACCAGCTCATCCCCATCTTCAGCAAGGGCCTGAAGGCCGTCGTGATAGTCGTAAGCCTTTTGGTGACGTTGAGCAACTTCGGGGTGGACATAACCGCCCTCATCGCCGGATTGGGCATCGGCGGCCTCGCGGTCGCATTGGCCTCGAAGGACACGGTCGAGAACATGTTCGGCGCCTTCGCGATACTACTCGACAAGCCATTCATGGTCAACGACAGGATAACCGTGGACGGAGTGACCGGCGACGTCCTGGAAGTCGGCCTCAGGAGCACGAGGATACTGACCCTAGAGAACACTGAGATGTACATGCCCAACAGCAGGATTGTGACGAGCAAGATAGAGAACATCACGAGGCCGAGTAGGCACATCGCGACGGTGGAGACGCTATCCCTCACCTACGAGACGCCGCAGGCGAAGCTCAGGGAGGCCATCTCCATAGTCAAGGAAGTGCTATCTAAGACTGATGGAGTATACGGCGGCTACGCTCCTACTGTGGCCTTCACGGATTTCGGCGCGTCAAGCCTCAACATTCTTGTGAAATACTGGGTTAACGACTACCTTGACAAGTCAGTCGTCCTGGACAGGGTGAATCAAACGATAAAGGAGCGGTTCGAGGGGGCGGGCATAGCGTTCGCATACCCGACGCAGAAGGTCATATTATCGAAGTAGGTGAGAGTGTTTACCTTTTCGCCTGTATCCTGCCCGGCGATGGCGAAGAGAATTCGCCCTCCTTAATCAGGCCGTTCACGCACTCGTCCGTCTCCTCCCTCGGTACTCCCAGCCATTCCTCCTGTTCCTCAATGAATTTGAGTGTGACGGTGCCGTATATCCCGACAAGGGCACAGACGGATTCCTGGAGTTGGTTCCACATGATGTTACCTCGCTATTACCTCTCCTGGCAGGATGAGTATAAAAGCATAAACAATGTTCAATCAATTGTTCACAAGCGCCACTCATAGACGACATAGCCTAAACTGCCCAAATCACCAGCCAATTCCTCGTTCTCCACCATCCCGGCCATACTCGCTCTCAGGAGGGGATACGACTTTACGAACCCGTCCAGGGAAGCCCTAGGCCCGATAATATATCTGGCGTTCAGGACGGATGTATTATAGGCGAACCGCTCCCTCGGGAGCGGCCTAATGTCCCGGAAGGCCCCCCCGTCATACACCACAGCCTGCTCAATTATCCCCTTCAACGATGGGCCGCATCCGGTCAGGTAACTCGGGGCAATCACCAGGTCGCCCCCCCTCGCATGTGACGACACGAACCCGCACAGCCGCTCCATGGCATCCAGCGGCATCCGGTAAATCACCCTACCCTCCACGAACAGGCCCCAGTCCTGGACAAGGCAGTAGAGGAAAGGATAATATGCGACAAGCAGGGCTGCTATCGAGGCGACGAATACGTGCTTCGCCTTCGGCAGAAGGTAGGCGTAAGCCGACCCGTAAAGCCCTGAAATGAAAACGCCGAGGGCGATGGAATACATGGGATAAACCGGTATGACCATGTGGTCCGCCCTCCCGTACCCGAACGGTATGGTGAGGGCGCAGACATAGAAAACCCACATCAGCGCCCTCCTCTCCCCGGCCTCCACCAGCCTGAGGCCGAGCATGGATGCAATAGGGTAGAATCCGACCAGTGAGATGAGGAAGCCGTTGTCGTCAAGCGGAAGGAGTATCAAAAGTAGTGTGAAGGGGAAGTACATGCACGCCGCCGGGAAGTCGACTCCAACGCTCTCTGACATCAGCCACCTCGAAACCGCCTTTAACTGCCTGGAGAAAACAACTGCCAGGACAGCGGCTGCCAAGGCCAAACCCACCTTGAACCTTGACATCTGATAAACAAGCTCGTCTGCGAACACCTGCCCGTGGGCTAAGAGCATATATGACAGGAAAAATACTGGGATTGCCAGGCAGACACAGACGCATGCTACAAGGCTCCGCCTGTCATAGGCGACCACATACAACACCAGTGCGCAGAGGAACACGAGGCCAGCGTACTCCGTTAAAACCGACAGGCCGCCGACCAGGCAGGCTGCATATAGGTGCGTCTTCCTCCTGCCCCTGGCGTAAACGAGCGCCAGGAGCATCATCAACGCCGCCTCGAAAGCCAGCATGTTATTTGCGAAACCCATCCTACCCCAGTACACAGCCTCCGGATACACAGCGTAGGCCATCGAAGACGCGAAGCCGGTCCTTGCCCCGCCGAACTCCCGGCCTATGAGATATATGACGACAGTCGTCGCCACCGACGTGCAGAGGCTTAGAACCCTCAAAGCCAGAATTCCATCTCCCGCTCCCATCAGCGAAGACGCAACGGCATAGTAGAGCGGCGGGTGCGGCAGCCACAGGTATTCCATCGCGAACAGTCGGCTCCTCCCATCCATCAGGTTCATGGCGATGTCCAGGTTCGCGCCCTCGTCCCAATCCCACCGCGGTATCGACTCCAGATTCACCACCCTCAGCGTGAACGCCGTGACGATGACCACAGCCAGGAACGGAATCTCCCTTTTCATGGCATCTTGAGTCAAACCTTCCTCATCTTCACTACCAGGTCAATTCCCCAATGTGTCCTCGCCTCCAAGACCTCAAAGCGTCCGGAGAAAAGCCGCAACCATCCCGCCGCCCCCAACTCGGTCTTGTGCGTGTCAAGCCACATCCTCCCGACAGTCCGCACCCATACGGACCACACGGCCTTCCAGAGAAAGTTGTTCGCCGGTGTGGAGACTACAAGAATCCCCCCTGGTTTAAGCGCACGGCTCACGGATTCAAGGGCGCAGCCGGCGTCCGCTACGTGCTCGAGCACCTCCAGCGCAACAATCCTATCGAAACAGCCGTCCCTGAACGGGAGGGCAAGGACATCCGAAACCGCGAAAAGGCACCCCTTGGGTGGCCTCCCGCACCTCCTCAAGTCGCATCCTACACCACCCCCCGCGTACTCTATGAAGGAGTAGTCCCCCATGCTCTCGCACGGTCTCCCGCAGCCAATGTCGAGCAGGATACCGCCGTAGCCGTCAAGGAGCCCCGTCACCTTTCCATACCTGCCGCGGTGGAAAGCCTCCCTCATCCTGTCGAATAACACACTAAGGATTTGTCGGCCGCACTTAATACCCTCCGGGCCGCTAACCCCCGCAGGTCAAGGCTCGACACCCAGTGAACTCGCCCCTAATGTAAAGGAACCAGACGGCATAGGCGGCGAACAGCGGGTAGTACGAGAGGATGTACAACCAGCCTGTGAGCAGTTCCCCGTAAGGGACCACGGCAAGGAGCAGTATCAGGAGCGGCAGGTAATGCCGGGCATAGTTCCCGCTCCTGAGAATGTACAATGTGGGCAGAAGCAGGATGGGATACTGGTAGTCCTTGAAGCGCAACGCGGTCAGCGCGTACGCAAGGCATGTGAAAAAGACGATTCTCGTCGTGTCCCCTCTCCGCATCATCGAGCGTATCGCCCGCAGGCTGACATATGCCACCGATGCGGCGACGGCGGAGTATAAGGCAAGGGGCAGGTAGTCCGGGCCGCGGATCCCGGCAAACCCGAGGATGTCGGTAATGAACGCGAGGTTGCAGGGGGCAATTATCCCCCGCTCGTTGGGGAAGCTGTACCAGACGCCGATGTTCCTGGAGTAACCCTCCCAGTACGCCGGAGCCGCCAAAAACGGTATCGCCAGATACGCCAGTAGAACGGCAGCCGACACGAGGAGGTAACGTCGCCTGCGCGCGTCATCCGAGAACAGGAGCAGGACAAGGAAGAATGCGGGAGTCACCTTGAAGGCGGCAGCCGCCAGCACTAATGCGCAGAATGGGGCGAGCCTCCCCCTTACATAAAACAGGAAGCCTGCCCACAGGAGCGCCTGCTCTATGAACGCCGCATTCCCGGAGATTATCTGCAGTAAAAGGGAGCAGTTGTATCCGAGGAAGAGAAAGAAGTATGTAGTCGGGTCAACTTCACCTTCAAGGAAAAACCTGACCCAGACGTACGCCGTGAATCCCACAACCAGCGTCTGCAGGAGGGCGTAGATGTACCTAGCGGACTGGAAGTCAACCAGCGTGAACGGCGCCCAGAAAAGTATGGTGGGTGGAGGATACGGGTACGGGAAAGGCAGGGTGTATCCGAGGTAAGTCGACATGGCGGCGTTGTCGTAGGGGCTATGCCCGTCCACGAATGACCTGGCTGCGTAGTAATATATCGTGAAGTCGTTCCTGTACTGTGCCGGCGCCTGGTAGAATGCGGTCTCCGCCAAAAGCAGGATGAACACGAGGAACTCTAACCGCCCGCACTTCCAGAAGAACCTGCCCGGCAGGCCTATCCTCTCCAGGTAATCCATCCCTAACCCCGACCATCCCGCAGCGGCGCAGGCATCACATATATAATCGTCGTGGGCTTATTATTGTTCGATGAAGCGGCCGGACCTGGCGCCGAAGGGCATGGAACTTGACCTCGCGTACGTGGACGGACTCCTCGGGGAGAAGCTTGAGGCCGCCGAGGTGAAGAGGCTCCTTGAGAAGATGCGGTATGGGGCGGAGATAAAGGGCGGGAAGATAATGGTATCAATCCCCCCGTACCGCGCCGACATCATGCACCCCATAGACCTGGTCGAGGACATAGCAATAGCCTACGGGTACATGGGCTTCAAGCCCCAGGTGCCGAAGCTATACTCGCTCGGGAAGGCGGACGCGCTCGAACTCTCCGTCGAAGACGTCAGGGACTGCCTCATAGGCATGCAGTTCACGGAGGTCATGAACCTGATACTCACGAACAACAGGGACCTCTACGACAGGATGAATGCCCCCCGGGGCAGGCCGGTGGAGGCCCTTAAGCCGGTGAGCGCCGAGCAGGGCGTCGCAAGAACATGGATTCTCCCGTCGCTGATGGTCGTCCTTGAGCGGAACAAGAACAGGGAGTACCCGCAGAGGATATTCGAGGCCGGCGAGGCGCTCGACCCGGAAGGCAGGACGGAGATGAGAGTGGCCGGGGCGATAGCGCACGCCAGGACCAACTTCAGCGAGATAAAGGCCGCCGTGGCAGGCCTCCTGGTGAACCTCAAACTGGACTCAAAGGACGAGCCGTACGACCACCCCTCGTTCATCAAGGGCCGCTCAGCTAAGAACAAACACGGCTTCTTCGGCGAAGTCGCACCCGAGGTGCTGTCGAACTTCGGCCTCGAGGTGCCTGTGACCGTTTTCGAACTGAAGCTTAACTGATGATGGATTCGCACACAGAATACCGCCTCAAAAAGCTCATCCGAGAGCTTGAAGGCATATCCGGCAGGCACACGGAGCTCATATCAGTGTACGTCCCGGCGGGATACAACCTGATCAACGTCATGAACCAGCTCGCGAGCGAGCAGGGGACAGCCACCAACATAAAGAGCACGGGAACCCGGAACAATGTCGTCAACGCCCTGGAGCGCACCCTCCAGCACCTGAAGCTGTACAAGCAGACGCCCAAGAACGGCCTAGTCGTGTTCTGCGGCAACGCCAGCCAGCGGGAAGGCCAGTCCGACATAAAGGTGTGGGGCATAGAGCCTCCCGAGCCGATAGCCATCCGCCTCTACCGCTGCGACAAGCAGTTCATACTCGACCCGCTCAAGGACCTCATCAAGCCGAAGGACGTCTACGGCCTCATAGTCCTCGACAACAAGATGGCGACCATCGCCACGCTCAAGGGCGCGAGGTACGTCATACACAAGAAGCTCACGTCGGGATACAGCGGCAAACACAGGGCGGGCGGCCAGTCAGCCCACAGGTTCGAGCGCCTCATCAGGGAGGAGTCGCACAACATGAAGAAGCGCATAGGCGAGGCGGCGAACGATGTCTTCCTCCCCCATGTGAAAGACCTCAGGGGCATAATCATCGGCGGCCCGGCGGCGACGAAGGAGGCCTTCGTCGACGGCGAATACATGAACCACGAGCTCAGGAAGAAGATACTGGCGGTCAAGGACATCACATACACCGACGAGTCCGGCATAAGGGAGCTCATCAACGCGAGCGCCGAAGACCTCAAGGAGGTGGAGATGGTCCGCCAGAAGGTATGGTTCCAGCGGTTCATGAGAAGCCTCATCGAGGACGGCCTCGCCGCATACGGCCCCGACCTCATACGCGCAGTGGATCTGAACGCGGTCGACGTCCTCCTCCTATCGGAGAACCTCGACGAGCGGGAGCTCGAGGGCCTCTACGACAAGGCCCAGGCCTCCGGCGCAAAGGTGGAGATACTCTCCGACGAGTTCGAGGAGGGAGTCCAGCTCTGGAACACCTTCAAGGGAAAGGCGGCGATACTGCGTTACAGGATTTAGGCGGCTTCTTCTTAAGGAGCGTGACCCACCATACCGCGCTCAACGCCGAGACGGTGGCTGTGTTAAGAGCCAGGAAGAGGAACGTCAGCATCCCGGAAATCACGACCCCCACATACGGTATCACCTGCGGTGGGCCTGTCAACACAGACTCGACGGCGTAAAGGATTTGGGCGAGGAGCGCCGATGTGGCGCAGACCATGAGGGCTTCCGGGAGATTCGACTTCACATACGCAACCGACAGCCTGAAGTAGCCGGGCAGGTCCATGTCATAGAGCGCGGCCATATACAGTAAAGGCATCAGTGCCACGCTCAACACAAGCGCTCCCGCCGAAACGACCGCGGCCGCGGCGAAGCCCGCAGTCAATGCGGCCGTCAGGTTATGGGTCGCGTACAATGCGAGAGACGGGGCGAATGGGAGAAAGAGTAGGGCGAAAAGCGTAAACGCGGCGGCGTTCACGCTGAAGACCCGCCGCCATCTCGCCAGGCCCCACACACTCAGGGAGTCGATAGTCACAGGTTTCCCGTTAACCGCGTCACATGCGGCCCCGAATAGCGCGGCATCGAACACCGCACCGACGGCAAGGGAGGCCGCTATAGCGAGGAAAAGCCCGATGGAAGCGGTTGCCAGTATGACATACGGGTTGGCCTCCAGCCACCATTCTGCAGCCGCCAAAGCCAGGGGGGCAGGGATTATGAGGCACAGGACGGCCATGGTGGCCGCATACTTCGCAGGCGCGACAAAAAGGAGCAGCCAGTTCCTCCTGAGGACACCAGGGCCGCCGGCTAAGGCTTCAACTATCATCCCTGAGTCCTCCAACCCTCCTGTAGAGGTCGAGTTGCCAGAGCGTCGTAAGCGGCGCTAGAACGAGAGTCGAGAATAGAATCGTCACAACCATGAACAAGGCGAAGCCCATAAAAAGCGTCTGCACTACGAGGGTTCTGGCCTGGAATCCAAAGGCGTACTCTGAGAACGGCGTAAACCCGGACAGCACAACGAAGGCGACTGGGACTGCTGCGAAGCCCACGAGCTGGCCGACATACGATGCGAGGCCGTACAGTAGTCCGGCCGCCGTCCAGTTCTTCCTGAACGTATCGAAGCCGTCCATCAGCGACTTGACGATGCCCCGCTTAGTGAGCACTAGATTGTACGGGACGAACATCAGGCCGCATCCCAAGGCGAGGCCGAATAGGGTGAAGACGTTGACCTTGAGGAAAATCTGGGCCAGGAGCATCGGGACAAGAAGCGCCCCCGCAACCAGCCATGTCAAGACATAGAACAGGGTAAGCCTCCAAACCGCGCGCGCATCCGGCGAGAAGGAGTCCATAACCCCTAAAGACCCTCCGCCAAGGGCCTTTTCAGCCATCCTAATCGCTGCGGCCGTGTAGAAGGCGGGGATGATTATCACGGCTGCAATCGAGGCGAACACCGTTAAGACGGCGGTTAATACGCCGACCAGCTTCCCGAAGACGGTGAAAGAGACGGCCGTCGCAGCCACCATGACGGCGAAAAAACCCAGAACAGAGACGACGGCGAGGAGGTAGGGTGCGCCAAGGACCTGGTTCCTGTTCCATACAGCATAGCCGCTCCTCACGCACTCGGCCAAGTCGATGCCGGACACGATAGGTTATTGCGTCTGAATGTTAATATCGCCTACAGAGCATCAGGCAGCCTAAGAAACCGCTGGTTTTTATAGGTGAATTGGCTATAGATAAGAGCAGTTTTTTCTAAGAAAGCTGCCATGCTATTCTGACGGTGGAGCTGCCTCCAGAGGCGGTTTGCGGCTGTCTTTTTTAAGAAGGCCTATGGCGCATCGTAATCGCCCCGTTGCGTGCTCAAGGGCGTATCGTCCTCTCAAGAGGGCGCGTCAACAGAAGCCTAGAATACACTCGTGGCCGGCCGGGGATTCTAAGGTCATGGGTTTCACCGGCTACAAGGCGGGCATGACACACTGCATCGCCCTTGATGAAAACAAGGGTTCCGTCTCATCCGGTTCTGAAGTCTTCGTCCCTGTCACCGTCATCGAAGTCCCACCGGTAAAGGTCGTCGGCATCAGGCTTTACAAGAAGGGCCTCGGCGGCGAAGAGTCGTTCACCGACATATGGTGCGACACCCCCGGCGACGACGTCGCCAAGCGGTCCTCGATACCCTCGAAGCCGGAATCCGCAAAGAAGCTCGCCGCCGCGGAGAAGGAGCTGAAAACAGTCTCAGAAGTCAGGATAATCATATCAAGCCAGCCGGCATTGACGAACTCGCCGCAGAAGATGCCGGACATCATGGAGCTGGCATTAAGCGGCGACATCAGCGCGAAATTCGCCCACGCCAGGGAGGTGCTGGGCAAGAACGTCTCCATCAAGGACGTATTCAAGGAGAAGACTTTCGTGGACGTCACGTCCGTCACCAAGGGCAAAGGATACGGCGGCGTCATAGAACGATACGGCGTCAGAAAACAGCCCCGGAAGGCGAAGGGCAAGAGAAGGCACCCCGGAACCGGCGGGTCATGGCACCCAGCCCACAAGCTCTGGGTGGAGCCGCTCCCGGGACAGGTCGGCTACCACACAAGGACAGAATACAACAAGCTCATAATGAAGATAGGCGACCAGGGCGGGGAAGTCTCGCCCGCCGGCGGGTTCCTCCACTACGGGCCCGTAAAGAGCGAATACATGATGCTCTATGGGAGCGTCCCAGGACCAGCGAAAAGGATTATCCGGATTAGCTTCCCGAGGAGAAGCCATGACCCCTCCAACTACACACTCAAACACATAGACTTAAGCTCGAAGCAGGGTGCATAAACAATGGTGAACGTACTGTCGCTCGAAGGGAAGCCGAAGGGGAAGGCGCAGCTACCCGAGGCATTCAAGACCCCCTACAGGCCGGACCTCATACAGAAGGCTGTGGTGGCCGAACAGAGCTGCAGACGCCAGCCTTACGCGACCAATGTTGACGCAGGCCTCAGGACGAGCGGAGACTACTTCGGCTCAAGGCGCAACAAGTTCAGGCAGACGATAAACAAGGGCATGAGCAGGCTACCAAGGCTTAAGACGGGCGGCGGGGGCCTAGGCAGGGTCATCAGGCTACCTAGCGCGAGGGGTGGTCGACGCGCACACCCGCCGAAAGGCAAGGACTACTCGAAGAAGATCAACCGGAAGGAGCGCAAGCTGGCGTTATACTCGGCGGTCGCGGCGACAGCCGACCTGGAGCTCGTGCAGCAAAGAGGCCACTCCGCCATAGGAAAGGAGCTGCCGCTCATAGTCGAGGACAGGATACAGGAGCTGAAGAAGGCTTCGGAGCTGTCGAAGGCGCTTAAGGCGGTCGGGCTCGCGGACGAGCTCGGCTCAGACAGGAAAGCCAAGGTGCTAATAGTAGTCGGCGAAGATAAGGGCATCGTGAAGGCGGCCGGCAGCATCGCGGGCGTCGACGTGGCGACAGTGGACGCTTTGACGGTCGAAGAGCTCGCGCCAGGCACTCACGCCGGCAGGCTCACAATATGGAGCGAATCCGCTCTCAGGGGGTTGGAGTAGATGGACCCGCAGGAGATAGTGTTGTACCCGCTGATGGGCGAGAAGGCCACCATGATAAGAGAGAAGGACAACGTCCTCACATTCATAGTCAACAAGAAGGCCGACAAGAAGACAGTGAAGGAGGCCGTGGAAAAGCTACTGAACGTCAAAGTCACCGATGTCCGGGTCATGCACACGACAGACGGCCTCAAGAAGGCCCATGTCAAGCTGGACAAGAAGCACAACGCCGACGAGATAGCGTCGCAGATGGGGGTGCTGTAGATGCCGAACCGGAACATACCCCAGAGGCGCGGAAGGGGCACTCCAAGGTACAGGAGCCCTTCGCACAGGTACAAGGGTAACATAATCTACCCGAGGATGGACTACGGGGGACTCGTCACAGGCCAGGTAGTCGCATTCGTAGACGACCCGGGCAGGACGGCGCCGCTAGCCGAAGTCCTACTGGACAACTTCTCATCCACTAAAATGATAGCGGCGGAAGGCTTGAGCGTAGGCCAGATAGTGGAGATGGGCTCACAGGCCAAAATCAACCCTGGGAACGTCCTACCGCTTGCTAACATCATGCCGGGAACCGAGGTCTTCAACGTCGAAATCCAGCCGGGCGACGGAGGCAAGGCTGTCAGGACATCCGGGACGGCCGCGCTGATCGTCATGCACGACAGACTCACCGGGAGGACGCAGCTTAAGCTGCCGTCAAAGAAAACCACTCTCGTACAAAGCATCGCGCTGGCGACCATAGGCCGCGTCGCAGGCTCAGGCAGGCCGGACAAGCCGATGGTGCACGCTGGCCAGAATTTCTACCGCTTCAGAAGCCGCGGTAAGCTGTGGCCCGTGGTCGTGGGCCGCGCCAAGAACGCAGTCGACCACAAGCACGGAGGAGGCCGTCACCCGCACGTGGGCAGGCCGACGACCGTATCAAGGAATGCTCCGCCCGGAAGGAAGGTCGGGCACATAGCCGCAAGGAGGACGGGGCTGAAGAAGAAGTGATAACATGGTGAAGAGGGAAGTGCAGTACAGGGGCCACACGGCGGACGAGCTCATGCAGATGGGCGATGAAGAGGTTATGAAGCTCATCACAGCGAGGGCCAGGAGAACCCTCAAGAGGGGTCTGACCCCGGAGCAGTCCACGCTACTTGAGCGCGTCGACGAGGCAAGGGCGAAAGGCCAGAAGACCGCCATCAAGACACACGTCAGGGACATGGTCATACTGCCTAAGATGGTCGGCCTCAAATTCGGCGTCCACAACGGGAAGGGCTTCACCGAATTCGAAGCCACGACCGAGATGGTAGGCCGCTACGTCAGCGAGTTCACATACAACCGCAAGCCGGTCAGGCACGGGTCGCCGGGGGTCGGAGCCACAAGGTCGTCGCTGTTCGTGCCGATAAAGTAAAAATGGAGTTGAAGTACTCGATTAAGCCGGGCGAGAAAACCGTCAAGGCGATGGGCAGGGACATGAACGTGTCCTTCAAGGACATGATAATGATAGCAGAGGCCCTGAAGGGGATGAAAGTCCCCACCGCGGCGAAACTACTCGAGGACGTCATCGAATTGAAGCGGACCATACCCTACAGGCGCTTCAACAAGGGCATAGGCCACCGCATAGGCGACCAGTTCAAGATGGGTAAGTACCCGAAGAAGGGAGCCAAATACGCGCTCGAAATCGTCATGAACCTCCAGGCGAACGCGGAGTTCAAGGGCTACGACCCGGAAAAAGTCACCATAATCCACTCGCAGGCCCTCCTTGGCGTATGCAGGCCCAGGAGGAAGCCCAAGGGCAGATACACCACATGGGAGACGGAATACTGCCACATGCAGCTTGTGGGCAGGGAGAAGTAAAATGGCGATTGAGAGGCATTTCATACAGGAGGGCGTGATAAGGAGCGAGATAGAGAGTTTCCTCCGCAACGAGCTCAACAGGGCAGGTTACAGCGGGATTAACATACAGAAGACGCCGCTGACGACGAGGGTCATACTCTACGTGGAGAAGCCGCCCATCGTGATAGGCAAGAAGGGAAAGAGGATAAACACCCTCACCACCCTACTGCACGAGAAGTTCGGAATAGACAACCCCTCGATAGACGTCCAGAAGATAGAGCAGCCGACCCTCGACCCGAACATCATAGCAAGAAGGGTTGCGGCCGCCCTAGAGCGGAACATGAACCGCAGAAGGATAGCCTACAAGGCTGTCAGGGCCGTCATGGGCTCAGGCGCATTGGGGGTCGAGGTAATACTCGCCGGTAAGATAGTTGGTAAGGGCGGGAGGTCCAGGACGGAGAAATACTCTGAAGGCTACATGAGAAACACCGGTGAGAGCGCCAAACTGGTGAGGATCGGCTCGACCCAGGCCGCCCTGAAGGCGGGGGTTATCGGAGTCACAGTCAAAATCGTCCCCCCGGGAACGAAGTTCCCGGACCAGATAGGGGTGATACTGGGCGTCAAGGAGCCGGAGAAGCCGCAGGAGAAGAAAAAGAAGACGCCGAGGAAGAGGAAGCCGAAGGCTGCCGAGACGGCACCGGAGGAGCCCGAAGAGGCTCCGGCCGAGGCCGAGGAGACGGAAAAACAAGAAGGCGCTTAAATACACCAAATTAGTATATAATATCCCAAAAATGGCGATAATCCGTTCAAGTGAAATACAGGGCATGAACGACTCTGAGATGGATGAACGACTGGCCCAGCTAAGGAAGGAACTCATGAAGATACGCGGCGTACTCGCGTCCGGCGGGGTGCCTGAGGAAGTCGGCAAGGCCAGGGAGATCAGGCGCACCATCGCGCGTATAAAGACCATCAAGGCCCAGAAGACGGCTGCAAAGGGTGGCGGGGAGGTAAAAGGTAGGAAATGAATTGCCCCAAGTGCGGTCTGCCAAAGGAACTCTGCGTCTGCGATGAGATGACCCGTGTCGGCCAGAAAATCAAGGTCCGCGGGGACAAGAGGCGCTACGGCAAATACGTGACCGTGATAGAGGGCTTCGACAACGTCGACGTCGACAAGGTCGCGAAAGACCTCAAGACGAAGATGGCGTGCGGCGGCACATCAAAGAACAACATTATCGAGCTCCAAGGCAACCACGTCAAAAGAGTCAAGGAAGTCCTGATAGGCATGGGCTTCTCTGACGACATGATAGATGTCGCCTGATAGCAAGTCCAGAGCCATTCTAGGCAAAGGATGATAACCCCCTACAACATACTCCGGCACGAATTGACCGGCCTGTCTGTCAAGGCGGTGCATGGGGGCAGGACAGTCGAAGGCGTCGTGGACGACGAGACTGAAAAGACAATCAAGATAAAGACCCGAAACGGGGTCGAAACGATGGTCAAGGAATCCAGCGTGCTGGAATTCCGGCTGCCATCAGATGCGGCCGTATCGGTCGAAGGCGGACTAATCGCCTCCCGGCCGGAAGACCGCGTCAAGAAAAAGCATAGGATAAGGTTTTGAACATGGAATGCAAAGACAGGAACTGCCCGGTGCACGGAACCCTCTCCGCGAGGGGGACCGTCCTGGACGGGCGGGTAGTCTCAGACAAGATGCAGGGGACGGTCATCGTCCAGAGGGACCTGATGATCAAAGTCAAGAAGTACGACAGATACAAGCGGAGCAGGTCAAGGATACCGGCCCACAACCCACCGTGCATAGGGGCTAAGGCCGGCGACCTCGTAAAGATAATGGAGTGCCGCAAGCTCGCGAAGACCGTCAGTTTCGTCGTAATAGAAAAGCTCGGTAAGCCGGACCAGACGATACCTGAAGAGAAGCAACCTGCACAAGCTCATAAGGCTGAATCTAAAAAGCCGGCTGCCAAGAAGCCGGCTGCCAAGAAGCCGGCGAAGAAGGTGACCTCGGATGGCTAAGCCCCTGGGTGGAATACCTAAGAACCTGCCGCTCGGCAGGGCGGTCGCAGCCAATGTCACCAAGGCGGTGACAACATACGGGCGGCTTGTCTGCGCCGACAACACGGGCGCTAAGGAGATAATGATAATCGCGGTTAAAGGTTACAAGGGAATCCGGAACAGGATGCCGGTCGCCGGAGTCGGTGACATGGTCGTCGCCTCAGTCAAGAAGGGCAGGCCGGACATCAGAAAACAGATCGTCCACGCGGTTATAATACGTCAGAGGATGCCATACCGCCGGGCAAGCGGCACGAGGATAGCATTCTCTGACAACGCAGCCATAATAGTCAGCGAGGAAGGGATGCCAAAGGGCACGGAAATCAAGGGCCCCGTCGCCAGGGAGGCGACCGAGAGATGGCAGAAGATAGGCTCAATATCCAGCATCGTAGTGTAAAATGAAAAGGCCAACGTCAAAGCAGCCGAGGAGGCAGAGGAAGTGGCTCTACGAGGCTCCGCTCCACGCGAGGGGTAACCTGGTATCAGCAGCCCTGGCAAAGGACCTCAAGGAGAAATACAAGCGGAACAGCCTCCAAGTGCGCAAGGGCGACAAAGTCAAGATCATGCGCGGCAACATGAAAGGCCACAGTGGCGAGGTCATGAGGGTCGACAGGAAGTCGTCCAAGATATACGTCCAGGGGGTCACCGCCAAGAAGGCCGACGGCAAGATAGTCGAGAGGCCGATACACTCGTCAAACGTCTTTATAACCGATATCTATGACGAGGACAAGGAGCGGAAGGACAAGCTCATGAGGAAAACGGAGGCCAAATAATGCACACCAAGAGGATAGCTGTCGGCGGAGTCAAAGGAGTCAAGTGGACCGCCACACCCAGGGGTCCGCACAGGAGGGGGGAGTCCATGCCGCTAGTCGACGTAATAAAGGAGCTCGGCTTTGCCGACAACACCCGCGAGGCGAGGAAGATAATAGTTGGAGGACTGGTCAGTGTGGACGGCGAAAGATGCAAGAAGCTCAACCACGGCGTAGGCCTCATGGACATCGTGTCCCTACCGTCCCTGAAGAAGGACTGGAGAATAGTCCCAAGGAAGAACGGCCTGATAATCAACGAGATATCCCACAAGGACGCGAAACTGAAGCCGTGCAGGGTCAAGGTCAAGAGGCTGCTGCCGAAGGGCGTCATGCAGGTGACGGTCCACGACGGATACGCGTTCAACACCGACAAGAAGTACTCGGTCAACGACATGCTCGTCTTCGAGATACCCGGACGCAAGGTAGTCGAAGTCGTGCCGTTCGCCACCGGTTGCTCAGCCATCGTCGTAAGCGGAAGGCACCGCGGCAAGACCGGGGAGATAAAGGAGATAGTCAAGGGCTCTGCCGCAAGGAAGTCGCTCACGACAGTGGGAGACTCGCAGACGCTGACCGACTACGTTTTCGTGACCGGCAAAGGAAAGCCGGTGGTTGAGGTATGATGGCAAACGTGATGGAGAAGCCGAGGCTTGAGAAAGTGACGGTCAACATAGGTGTGGGCGAGTCCGGAGAACGTCTCGGGAAGGCCGAGAAGCTGGTCACAAAGCTCACCTCAAAGAAGCCTGTCAGGACGGTCTCCAAGCACAAGATACCGACCTGGGACCTGAAGAAAGGCGAACCCATCGGATGCAAGGTCACTCTCCGAGGAAAGGCAGCTGACGAGATAATCAGGCGGACGCTCTACGCTAAGAACAACGAGCTCAAGCCCGGGAACTTCGACAGGAACGGCAACGTGTCGTTCGGCATACAGGAGTACATAGACATTCAGGGGCTGAAATACGACCCCGAGATAGGCGTCTTCGGAATGAACGTGAACATAAACCTGGGGAAGCCCGGATACAGCATCCAGCGCCGCGTCAGAAAGTCCTCTAAGGTCCCATCCTACGCGAGAGTGCAGAGGGAGGAGGCCATAGAGTTCATGAAAATAAACTTTGGTGTTAAAATTGAAGAAGAAGACTGAATCGGGCAAGAACAAGAAGGCCTGGGCGAAGAACATCAACTGCAGCGTATGCGGCACAAACAAGGGTATGATACACAAATACGGCCTGGAGATCTGCAGACGGTGCTTTAGGGAAGTCGCCCCGAGCATAGGATTCAAGAAACTAAGCTAAAATGGCAGAGATAAAGCTTTTCGGGAGATGGGACTATAACGTGGCGCTCAAAGACCAGGGGATGGCTAGGTACATCTGCCTCAGCCCGATGTACCTGCCGCACACATCAGGTAGGTACATAGGCAAACAGTTCTCGAAGAGCAAGATGAACATCGTAGAGCGACTCGTCAACAAGATGATGCGCTCAGGACAGGGCACGAGGAAGGTGGCCGGCCGGTACATAAGGGGCGGCGGCAACACCGGCAAGAAGATGAACGCCCTCAAGATAGTCGAGAAGGCGTTCGAGCTGGTGGAGGCGAGGGCCAAGAAGAACCCCCTACAGGTCTTCATCGACGCCGTACAGAACGCGGGACCCCGCGAGGAGACGACCACCATCATCTACGGCGGCATAAGGTACCACCAGTCCGTGGACGTTTCGACGCAGAGGCGAGTCGACTTCGCGCTGAAGTACCTATCGCTCGGCGCATTCGCGACGGCATTCAACAAGAACAAGGCAATAGCAGAGTGCCTCGCCGACGAGATAATGTGGGCGTCTAATTCTGAGAACAAGTCTTACGCAATCCAGAGAAAAGAGGAAACAGAGAGAATTGCGCAATCAGCCAGATGAGGTAGCACATGGGCCGTCAAGAGCAGGTAGCGGAAAAGGTAATGCACGTCGTCAGCGACTTGGACAGGGTGCGGAACATAGGCATAGTCGCCCACATAGACCACGGGAAGACGACGCTCTCCGACAGCCTCCTTGCGAACGCTGGTCTGATCTCGATGGACAACGCCGGCAAGCAGCTGGCCATGGACTTCCACGAGGACGAGCAGCAGAGGGGAATCACCATCAACGCGGCCAACGTATCGATGACCCACGAATATGACGGCAAACAGTTCCTCATCAACATGATAGACACCCCCGGCCACGTGGACTTCGGCGGGGACGTCACCCGCGCCATGCGGGCGGTTGACGGCGTCGTGGTCGTCGTGTGCGCGGTCGAGGGCGTCATGCCCCAGACGAAGACGGTCCTGAGCCAGGCGCTCAAGGAACGGTGCAGGCCGGTCGTCCTAATCAACAAGGTGGACCGCCTCATAAACGAGCTCAAGCTCACGCCAGATGAGCTGCAGAAGAGGCTCCTGAAAATCATCGCGGAAGCCAACAAGATAGTGCAGATGAAGCAGCCCGAGGGCATAGACTGGCGCGTCGACGTCAACGGCGGCTCCGTCGCCTTTGGAAGCGGCTTCCACAAGTGGGCGATAAACGTCCCCTACATGAAGAAGACGGGGATAGGCTTCGCGGACATAATAAAATACTGCAACGACGGCAACCAGAAGGAGCTGTCGAAGAGGGCCCCGGTCCACACAATCATCCTAGACATGGCGGTAAGGCACCTGCCAAGCCCCGTCCAAGCCCAGAAGATAAGGATACCGCAGATATGGAAGGGCGACCTAGAAAGCGAAATCGGAAAGAGCATGATGGAATGCGACGCCAAAGGGAAGGTCGCCATCATGATAACGAACATACAGACCTTCGACAAGAGGGAAGGCGAAGTCGCCACCGGCAGGATATTCTCAGGCACCGTCAAAGAAGGCCAGGAACTATACCTCATCAACGGCAAGATGAGAGAGAGGGTCACGCATGTCGGCCTCTACATGGGCGCCTCAAGGCAGAACGTTGAAGCCATACCCGCAGGCAATATCGTCGCACTCACAGGCCTCAAGCACGCGTACACCGGCGAGACAGTCTCCGAGGACGACATAGCACCTTTCGAGGCGATACAGCACCACAGCGAGCCGGTCGTCACGGTCGCGGTCGAGGCCAAGCACATGAAGGACCTCCCGAGGGTCATCGAAGTCCTCCGCCAGGCCGCGAAGGAGGACCCGACGCTGAGAGCCGCGCTCAACGAGGAAACGGGCGAACACCTGCTGTCCGGAATGGGCGAACTCCACCTCGAGGTCATAACCAACAGGATAAAGGCGAGCGGCCTGGAAATGGTCGTGTCGCAGCCCATAGTCGTCTACCGCGAGACCATAGACGGCGAATTCGGCCCTGTCGAAGGAAAATCCCCGAACAAACACAACAAGTTCCTCATGCGCGTCGAACCCCTCGAAGACGAGGTGTTCGAAGCCATAAGAGCCAAAGACATAGAGGAAGGACGCCGCAAAGACCGAAGCAAGGACATATGGCAGACCCTATACGGATTCGGCATGGAAAAGGAGGAGGCCAAGAGGGTCATAGACGTCTACCACGGCAACATGATGTTAGATATGACGAAGGGGGTCCAACACCTCGACGAGGTCATGGAACTACTACTCGACGGATTCGAGAACGTCATGGACAACGGCGCCCTAGCTAAGGAGCCGATGACGAAAGTCAAGGTCATCCTGGAAGACGTGTCACTCCACGAGGACGCCATACACAGGGGGCCGGCGCAGATACTGCCGGCGGTAAAAAACCCGATGTACATCTGCATACTAAAGAGCAGGCCGGGCCTACTCGAGCCAATGCAGAACCTATGGGTCGACGTGCCCCAGCAGTACATGGGCTCCGTTACCCGCGAGATGCAGCGCAGGCGGGGCGTAGTAACCAACATGACGGCGAAGGACGAGCTCATGACCATCGAGGCGAAAGTCCCAGTCGGGGAGTCTTTCGGCTTCGCAGGCGACATCAGAAGCGCGACAGAAGGCCACGCGCTCTGGAGCACGGAGAACGCGGGATACGCCAGGCTGCCGACCGAGCTTCAGACTAAAATAGTCTCCCAGATACGCGACCGCAAGGGCCTGAAGAAGGAGCTGCCCAAGGCGGAGGACTACGCGAACTGAGGTTTATATAAGCAATACAACAATAACTAAAGCTAAAATTTAACAAATGGAGGATAGGGAAAAATGGCTGACAAACCGCACATGAACCTTGTGTTCATAGGGCACGTGGACCACGGAAAATCCACGCTCGTCGGCAGGCTCATGTACGAGCTCGGCGAGGTAACAGAGCAGCAGATGAAGAACCTCAGGGAAGAGGCTGCGAAGTCCGGCAAGGCGACGTTCGAGTACGCCTGGGTCATGGACTCCTTGAAGGAGGAGCGGGAGCGCGGAGTCACAATCGACATAGCGCACAAGAAATTCCAGACACAGAAGAAGTACTTCACCATCATCGACGCCCCTGGACACAGGGACTTCGTGAAGAACATGATAACAGGCGCCTCGCAGGCAGACGCGGCAGTCCTGGTCATCGACGTGCAGAACGGCGTGCAGCCCCAGACGAAGGAGCACGCCTTCCTGGCAAAGACCCTAGGCCTGAAGCAGCTGGTAATCGCCATCAACAAGATGGACGCCGTCAACTACGAAGAAGAGAAATACAACAAATGCGTGGACGACGTTAAAAATCTGCTGAAAAGCATCGGATACGACGTCAGCAAGATACCGTTCATACCGACATCCGCCTACCAGGGAGACAACCTGAAGACCAAGAGCGCGAAGACACCCTACTACAAGGGCAACCCGCTACTAACCGAACTCGACAACCTCGTGCCCCCGGCCAAGCAGACCGACAAGCCCCTCAGGCTGCCGGTGCAGGACGTCTACACCATCACCGGCGTCGGAACAGTCCCCGTAGGCCGCGTGGAGACGGGAGTCATGAAGCCGAACGACAAGATAATCTTCATGCCAGCCAACGTGACAGGGGAAGTGAAGACGGTCGAGATGCACCACGAGCAGCTGCCGAAGGCAGAGCCCGGAGACAACATCGGATTCAACGTCCGCGGAATAGGCAAGAACGACGTCAAACGCGGAGACGTGGTCGGACTAGTCTCGAACCCGCCGACGGTGGCTGAGGAGTTCACGGCGAACATCGTCGTCCTCCAACACCCCAGCGCAATAACGGTGGGCTACACCCCGGTCTTCCACATACACACGGCACAGGTCGCCATGGAGTTCGTGGAACTCATAAGGACCCTGGACCCGAAGACAGGCCAGGTAAAGCAGGAGAAGCCCGAATTCCTGAAGGCGGGCGACGTCGCGGTCGTTAGAATCAGGCCCACAAGGCCGACCGTCGTCGAAGCAGCCAAGGAATTCCCACCGCTCGGCCGATTCGCAATCCGCGACATGGGCCAGACAGTGGCTGCAGGAATGGTTATTGAGGTGAAGAAGAAGGTGATGTGAAGAACATCCCTTCAACCAACCCTTTTTTGAAGGCTAAAAGATGGAGAAAGCACGAATCATCCTCATAGGAAAGGAGAACAGGATACTGGACGACGTATGCGGACAGATAGTCGACGTCGCGCAGAAGACTGGGACCAAGTTCAGCGGACCCATACCCATGCCGACCAAGAAGATGAGGGTGACATGCCGGAAGGCCACAAGCGGCGACGGCACGGAAACCTGGGACCGATGGGACATGCGGGTACACAAGCGCATCATCGACCTCAACGCCAACGAAAGGAGCCTTAGGCAGATAATGCGAATACAGGTCCCGGACGGCGTGCACATCGAAATAGAGCTGACAAAATAAAAGGATAAACGACGGGGTACGAGGAACCCTATCCTCCAATACCCCGCCAAACCATTCTTTTTAATACCGTAACCCCCTTATTATCAACCCTACATCCGCATCCAACCATCGTCCATGAACCTCCAAATAGAGGGGATAAAAGCAGCGTAACATACGCTCCCTTAGTGTAGACCGGCCTATCATTCCGGACTTTCGATCCGGTGACTCGGGTTCAAATCCCGAAGGGAGCATCCATCAAACGGGTTCGAATCACCAAGGTTTTATACCCGTTTGAAGCTATAGATAGTGGGCGTTTCTTCGGAGGTAAAAATGGAAACAACCCCCGAAGACAGAGAAACAGAAGAAGACGACATATACCACACCAGACGGACATTTGAGCGAGA
>Ga0315287_10000953_pt1 | contig 25974 bp, 21 predicted proteins | sample YL17G11_0_MG_FD_205037 | JGI IMG/M metagenome (GOLD analysis project Ga0315287, IMG submission 205037) | Sediment microbial communities from Yellowstone Lake, YNP, Wyoming, USA - YL17G11_0 | ecosystem: Environmental > Aquatic > Freshwater > Lake > Sediment | place: USA: Wyoming | collected... | reverse complement strand
GGGCGGGGGGGGGCGCCCGCGGCCGCCGGGGGGGCCGGAGGGACCGCGCCGGCGGCGCCCGCGTCCGCCCCCCCCGCCCGCCCCCCCCCCGCCCCCCGCCGCCCTCACCCTTGGTGCATGAGCACGGCCACGATGTCGGAATCGTGCGTGTACGCGTCCGTGCCCCATAGCTGGCGGGCGCGCACCTGGCGGTTGGCGGACGTCGCGGCGTCGGCGGGGACGCGCACTTCAAAGCGGAGCGCGGCGTCGCCGGCCGCGCCGCCCCCCCCCTCTCCATCCTCGGCCGCCGTCACCGCCGCCACCAGGTCCGAGAGGGGCTCGCCCTCGCGGTAGCGGATGACGGGCAGCTTCTCCTGGGTCGGGGGCGGGGTGGCGCCGGGGTCTGCAGAGGGGGGCACCGCGCGCGTCGGCCGGCGTCGGCGCGCGCGCGGCCCCGCGGCGGGACCCCTCCACCCCCCTCCTCGCGACCCTGCCCCGCCCACCCTTTTTGACGGGCGTCGCCTTGGGCGCCTGCCGGGGGCGGGACGAGCGGCGGCGGGCGCCGTCCTGAGGAGGGAAAGGGGGCGGTGCGGTCGCCGGCGCGCGCTCTCGCCCTCCTTCGGGCGCCGCGCCCGACAGCGCCGGCAGTTGGTCAGTGTCGCGCCGGCGCCGCGCCGCGGTCGCGGGCCGGGGATCGGGCGCCGCGCGCGCCGCGCCGCGGCCGGTCGGCGTGCCGCCCCTTCCCCATCTCTCCCCACCTCGTCCGCCGACAGCTCGCTGCCGCTCCGCTTTTGGCCGACCGCGTCGGTCATCGCGTGGCGACGGGAGACAGGGGGGAGGAGGCAGTGGAGGGCAGCGGCCACGCAGGCGGGCACGCCGGCTGCGGCGGGCCGCGCGCCGGCCGCGACCCGGCGGGCGACGGGCGCGAGGGGCACCGGCGAGGGCGCGGGGGCGAGGGCGCCGAAGGGTGGGCGCGCGGTTTTGTGGCGCAGTCTCGCCGATGGAGACGCTGCCGCCCGCGGCGAGCGCGCCGGCCCTCCCACCCCCTCCCTGGCGCATCGTGGCGGCGCCGTGGACGGGCGAACCTCACGCGCGCGGCATCGCGGCGGCAACCCCCCTGCGCCGCGGCGCGCTCGTCGACGCGGCCCCGGCGGTGCGCCTCGACGCCGCCGCCTACGCCGCGGTCAACGCGACCCCCCTCGCCCACTACGTCTTTGCCGAGCGCGGGACGGGAGGGGGGCTGGTCGCGCTGTCCGCGGGGTCGTTGTTCAACCACTCGCGCCGCCCCAACGTCGACTACCGGCTCGACGGCGCGCGCGCCCGCATCCTGTTCACCGCGGCGCGCGACGTCGAGGCCGGGGAGGAGTTGACCATCAGCTACGGGGTGCCCTGGTGGGAGGAGGGAGGGGAGGCGGAGGGCGGGCGGGGGGGGGGGGCGACGCACGCCCACATGGACGACGCCGACGCGTTCCTTGCGGCCGTGCGTCTGGGGGGCAGTGACAGCGCGTGAGCGATGGTTTGTTGGTGGTCCTCGCGCGTAACAAAAGCCCCGAGACCCCCTCGCCGGCCCGACCCCGCACGCCTCTCCCGTTCCCCTCTTGCTCCCTCCCCCTCGTCACGCGGGCGCCTCCCCGATGCGGGGCGCGGTCACCGACTCGGCGTCCGAGTCGGACGACGCAGCGGACGACGCGGCCTTGGCCGCCTTTTCCGCCGCGCGCTCGGCCGCCTTTTTGCGCTCGCGCTCCAGCAGCTCCCGCATCAACTCCTTGGCCGCCCCCAGCTTGGACAGGACGGCCTTGTACGTCTGCAAGTCGCGCGAGACGGCGGGCAGGGGGAGGCCGCCGGACGCGGCCAGCGCGCCGAGCGCTTGCGGGTCGGACGCGCCCGCGGCTTCCAGCAGGCGGAAGAGGCCCACCGCCTGGAACCGGTTGTAGTGCAGGGTGGACGCCTCGGCCCGGGCCTTGAGGTCGGCGAGCGCGTCCGCGCCGGCGCCGGGCGCGGTCGCGAGGCCGGCCGCGCCCGCGCCCTTGGCCCACGCCTCCAGGGCCGCCGCGTCGGCCCGGTACCGGGCGGGGTCTTCGCCCAGCGCCTCGATGAACGCGGTGAACACGGCGTCGCCGTCGCCGGCGGGGAGGCCGCCCAGGATTTGGTCGAGCGACGACGCGAGGCCGAGCGCGGTCAGCGGGCTGTACGCGTAGTTGGCGTTGTGCCGGATGAGGTGCTGCTGGACGAGAAGCTCCTGCACGACCACGTTGTAGATGGCGGGCAGGGGCTGGGGGGGCGTGCGTGTGTGGGGGGGGGCGTGGGAGGGGCGGCCGTCTCTCCACCCTCTTCGCCCCCCTCTCCGCGCTGCCCCCTCTCTCGCTCGCACCCGGCGGAAGGCCGTGGTGAACTTGGCCTTGGTGTCGGCGACGGTGGGCGGCGCCCAGGCTGGGCAGGGGAGGGAAGAGGGTCGGGGGTAGGCGTGGGGGCGGTTGGCGCGGGCCCGAGCCTCGGCGGGCGCCGCACCACTCCCCGGGCGCGTCCCGCAGTCGCCCACGGTCGCGCGACGGCCGCCGGGTGGCGCGCGGGCGCGCGATGGCGCGCGCCGCCCCGCCGCCCGCAGGTGCCGCCAGCCAGCCCCCGCCTCCTGCCACACTCCACACCCACCGGCCGCCACAACAAGCGCCGCGCGGGCGCGGACCGTGGGCGCGGCGCGGGGCGGCGGGCGCGCGCTGGGGAGGGGGGGTGGGAGGGCAGCGTCGGCGCGCGCTTGCCGCGGGGGCGCGCAGGGCGCCATGGGCGCCGGGCGCCGCCCCGGGCGGGCGCGATCGGGCGCCGCGGGCGCTGCGGGGCCGGAGCGGGGCGCGCGACCGGCGCCCGGCGCGGCGCGGCCGCCGTGCCGCGAGAGGCCGCCGGCCGCTCTCCCGCATTCCGCACCTCGAGCGCCGGGCGGCGGCCGGGGCGCGCGCGCGGATCGTCCGGGCGGTGAGCATGGCGGGTGGGAGGGGGGGTGGGAGTGTGCACGGGGGGGGGCACCGCCCGGCCGCGGCGCGTCCACCACGGCGGCGGTCGCTGCCGAGCCCCCGTCCCGGCGGACGCCGCGACGCTCCCTGCCGCTCTCGTCAGACCGCACAAAGCACACGGCCCGATCGCGCCCCCTCTCTCTCTTCACGCGGCGTACGCCCCCGCCCGCTCCCGCCTCGACGTGCACGCTGCGCGCACGAGCGCCGCGCCGTCGACCCCCCCCCACTCGCACCCGACGCCGCCCGCGGTCGCGTGCGCGGCGGCGACGGCCAGGGCGGGCGGGATCAGGGTCTCGAAGAGGGACGCGTCGCCCGCGTCGACGGGGTCGCCGTCGTTCAACCCCAGGCAGAGCGTCGCCAACGCGTCGACCGCCAGGTCGACCGCGGCCTGCGGGGACGGGCGAGGCCTCGGCGCGAGCTTGGCCGCGCGGCTGCCCCCTTGCTCGAGCGCGGCCGCGCGCGCGCCGGCGAAGCGGTCGACCTCGATCTCGATGTCCTGCGTGACGGTGAGGCGGCGAGCACCGAGAATGACCGCACGAGACGCGACCAGCCCGCCCCCCCCCGCGGCCGCCATCCAGAGGCAGAGCGTGACGTTGCGCGACTGCGCGCACGGTCCGTGCGCTTTGGCCAGCGCCGTCGCGGCCTCGGCCCACCGGCTCCCGCTCTCGCTCGCGTCCGTGTCCACCAGCGCGCGCGCGAATTCGGGGTACGCGAGTTCGTCCCACCCGACGCCGCCGCCGGGCGCGGCGAGCCGCGAGAGCAGGCCCACGATGGGGAGGCCGCCCTGCACCGTGCGGGCGAGGCGCTTGGTGGCGGCGGGGGGCGGGTGGGGGGCGGCGGGGGGGGGGGGGGCGGCGGCCGTCGCGGCGCGGCTTGCGCGCCGGCGGGGCGCGCTGGCCAGCCGGCGGCTCGCCGCACCGCGTGGCTGGGCGGTGGCCTGCGTCCGCATGCGGGACGAGGGCGGCGGCCGGCGCGGGAAGGCGGCGGGAGCTGTGTGCGGCCGACCCATTCGCGCCGCCGCCGCAGGTGCGGCACACCCCCGAGCCGCCACCATGGCCGCCACCACGACCAAGCCCGGCAAGCAGGGCGCCCCTGGCATCGCCTTCCCCCCCCTCGGCGACGTCCTGGCCGCCGTGCAGCGCGACTGGCAGCAGCCCAAGAAGCTGTCGACCGCGCTCGACGCCTGGGTCAAGGCGCAGCACCCGGCGCTGGATGTGCTGGCTGCGACGCTTGCTGGCGGGACGCAGGTGGGAGTGGATTGGGGGGGACTGGAGGCGCTGCGCGGCGGCCGCCGGTCGTGGCGGCCAGGCGGCGGTCGCGCTGCCTCGGGCGGGGCCGCCGTCGAATGCGCATGCATGCCTGGCACCCCCTGGCACGGCGGCACGCGCCGGGCGCGCCCCCGTCGCCCCACGCACCGGACAGCCGGGCGCCCGCCAATCGATGCCCACCTCCACCCCCTCCTCCACCCATCAGGGCGCCTTTCTCGGCGGCGTCATGGGCACCCTGACCAAGGCCGACCCCGCGGCATCGTCGGCCGCTTTCGCGGGGTCGCCCGAAATGCAGAAACAGATGGCGTCGCTCCAGGCGGGCGGCCCCTTTGCCCAGGCCCGCAACTTTGCGGTGATGACGGGCGTCAATGCCGGCATCGCGTGCGCCTACCGGCGGTGGAAGGGGGAGGACGACGTCTACGGGACCATGTGCGCCGCGTTTGGCTCCGGCGCCGCCTTCTCGCTCGTCTCCGGCATGGGCTCCGCCGGCAACCCGGCCCAGGCCGCGTTCACCACGGGCGTCGCGTTTGCCGTGTTTCAAGGCGGGTTCCACAAAATTGGGCAAGCGTTTTCGGGCGGTTCGGGCGCGGCCAAGCCGGAAGAGTATGCGCGCGCGTCCTACATGCTGCAAACGATGGGGCTGAGCAAGTACGACAAGCAGGTGAAAAAGGCGCAACTGACGGACGCCACCCTCTTGCTCTGGACCGAGGCCGCGCTCGCCGACGCCAAGATTCCTCCTGGGCCCCGCCTGCGCATCCTGGCTCACTTGGACGGGTACAAGCGGGCGGGCAAAGGGGGGGTGCCCGCGCCGCCGGCGGGCGCGGCACTCGAGGGCGGCGTGGTCGTCAAGTGACGCGAGGAGGAACGAAAGGGCAAGGGGCGGCGCCGCCGCCGCGGCGCCGGCGCCGCCCTGTCGGAGGGCGGCGCCTTCCGCGACTGATTTGGTGGGGCGGGGTGGGCCTGCAAGCGTGGCGCGCGCTGGCAGAGCGACTACGGCGAGGGAGCGAGTGGCGCGCTCTCTTTCGCTCCACTCCTCCCAGCGCCACCGCCGCTGTCGCCGGCGGTCCCGCGCCGCCTGGCGCGTGGCGCGCCCGCTCCAGCCCGCCCCCCTTTCCAGCATGGGCGCGTCGTCGTCGGCGCCAACGCCGCGGCCACCGCCCGCCGCGCCGCCGCCGCCCGGTTACGACCCCTCCACGGGCACGTACGCGGCGCCCGTCGTGCATGCGGGGGTGCGTGGCGTGTCGAGAGGGGATGGTGGGGCGGCGGCGCGGCGGTGCTCGCATTCCGCGGCGCCGACCGCCCTCCTCCCTCCACAGCCGGCCGCTCACCCCCCTCCATACTATGGCTACGGTCACCCGCTGCCGCATGGGCCCGGCCTCGGCTTCCCACCGGCCAGCTTTGTGCCTCCTCCTCCTCCTTTGCCCCCCGCCCCCACTGCCGCCGTCGCCCAGACGGCCACCATCCGCAACGCGGTCAACCTGAAGAAGGCGACGCTGAAGCTGCTGCCGCTGGGCGACGGGTCCGGGCGCCTGGTGGTCTCGTTCGCGTTCGACGCGTCGTCCCCCGCGGCGCTCTCCATCTTTGTCGGCGCCGCCGAGGACGCCGCGTCCCGGTGCGCGCTGCGGTCGGACGCGCCGCCCGGGGGGTGCCTGCTGGTGGGGGCGGGGATGGGGCAGTCGTTCCCGCCGCGCGGGGACGGGGGGGCGCCGACCGACGCGGCGGTCGCGGCTGGCGCCCTGATGGACGCCGCCGTCGCGCGCGCCCTGGCCGCCGGCCCGCCCGCGGCCGGCGGCCGGCACGCGCTCGTGGTCAGGCTGGAAGCGGCGACCGGGAGCGACGCCTCCGCGGCCGCCACTCTCTTGGCCTCCCTGACCCCCGGCGCCCCCGCGACCGATGGCGTCCAATCCCAGACCACGTTCGCCGCCCTGGCGCCCGACTCGTCGTCCCCCTCGGGCCTGGCCCCGCGCGTGCTCAAACAAAAAATTTGGGTGGCGGGCGTGTCGTACGAACTGCAGGAGATTTATGGCATGGAGAGTGCTGCGAGGGCGGCGGCGGGGCGAGGGAGAGGGGGAGGGGTGGGGGCGGCGACGGCGACAGCGGCGGCGGCTGCGCGCACGCCCACCCTTCCCTCCACCACCACCACCCCGACCGTCCTGCCCGGCACCTCTGCCTCCCCCGACGACGACGAGGAGCGCTTGTGCGTCATCTGCTTGTCCGCCGACCGCGACACGACCGCGCTCCCGTGCCGCCACATGTGCATGTGCGCGCCGTGCGCGGCCGAGCTGCGCCGCCGGTCGCCGCGGTGCCCCATCTGCCGGGACATGGTGGAGAGCTTGCTGCACATCAAGCTGCAAGGGGGTGGAGGGGGTGGGGAGGGTGGTGGGGCGTGTTGACGGGAGGGAGAGTCTGCTTTGGCGCTGCTTTCCCTCTTTTCTTTTCTTTTTTCGCCGCCCCCGGCGTGCAACTTGCACGCGCCAACCGGGTGGTGGCTTGCACACGCCAACCGGGTGGTGGAACGGCCGACCACCCCGCAAACGCACACGCCCCCCTGGCTGCCTCTCTCCCCCGCGCGCGCAACTCCACACCCCTGCCCTCACGCGCCGCCGCCGTCGGACGAGCGGCCGCGCTTCACGCCACCGCCGCCCCCCCCGCCGGCATCATAGATGCGCTCTAGGTCGGCCCCCGACCACTGGCCGCCGGCCCGGGCGGCGACGGCGGCCCACACCGCCGACGCGGCCGGCCCGCCGCGCGCGCCCGCGAGCGCGCCGACCTGCGCCCCGACCTTTTGAACCACCGACTTGAGCCGGGCATCCCCCCGCGCCGACGCCGCCAGCGCGGCCAGCTCGGCCGCCGACTTGAGCAGGCCGTCGGAGAGCGCCACCGGCGGCGGCGGCTCGCGCGCGGGCGTCGGCGTGCGCGACGCCGACCGCCCGCGCGCGCGGCCGGTCGGCGCGGGGCCGCCCTCGATCGTGTGCCGCAGCTTGCGCAGCAGGCCCAGGGCGCGCGTCTCCAAGTGGGTGCCGCGAGGGAGATGCTCGAGGCCTGGCGCGTTGGCGGCCTCCTTTTGGTGGCGCTCTTGCGCCGCCTGCGCGAGCTTCTCCCCCAGCCCCAGTTCCGCGTCCGCCGCCATCGCGGCCCACCGCCCCAGGCCGTGCCGCCACACGCCGACCATGAAGCGGGAGTCGTCGCCCCGGGTCCAGCGCGCGGCGGGCGCCCACTTGGGGTCGGGCAGGTCGTCGAACTCGGCCTTGAATTGGGCCACGTGGTCGGTCAAAGGGGCCAGGGCGCGGCCGAGGACGGCGACGCAGTCGATGACGTCGCCGACGTAGACCTGGAGAAAGAGGAGAGAGGGTGGGGGTGGGTGAGCGCGGCGACCGCGCGCGCGGGGGGGGGGGGGGCGGGGGCCCGCGCCGCGCCGCGCGGGGGCCGGCGGGCGGGCCCCCCCCCCCCCGCCCCCGCGCGCGCCCCCCCCCCCCCCCCCCCCCCCCCCCCCCCCCCGCCGGGCCGCCCCCCCCCGCGGCGCCCGGCCGCGCCCGCCCGCCGGGCCGGGCCCCCGGGGGGGCGCCCCCCCCCCCCCCCCCCTCTCCTCTCCTTGTCCCTCCTACCTTGACCGGGCACCCAAACCAGTCGAGCGTCGCCTCCGCCCCCCCGGCCGCCGCCGCTTCCGCGCACGCCGTTTTGAGGCGGTCGAAGAGGGCGGCCTGCTGGGCGTGGGTGTATTTTTCCGCGAAACCGCCGCCGACGTCGCGCGCGACGTCGGCGAGCCGGTCGGCGCGCAGGTACTTGCGCGCGGAGCGCACAAACAGGCCCGCGTCCCGGCGCGACATGGTGACGGGCCAGTCGGGAGGCGTGGAGGTCGCCCCGGGCGGCAGCGGCCAGGAATCGACGCGCAGCGCCGCGTCTGCGAGCGGCAGCCCCGGCCCCTCTGGACCCGCCATCGACCGCTCCCGGCGCCGCTCCCGGTCGCGCTCCCGGCGGCGCTCGCGCTCGCGCTCCAGGGTGCGCGGGTCGCGGCCGCGCGCGCGGAAGCCGGAGAGGTCGTCGTCGTCCGACCCGCCGCCGCCGCCGCCGCCGCCGATCTCGGCCAAGTCGCCCGCGCGCAGGCGGGCTTGGCGGACGCCCAGGTCGGCCGTGCCGCCGTCTTCCGGGGGGCGGTCCTCTTTGGAGACGATGCGGTCCCAGAAGGTGGCGTCGTCGTCGGCGGTGCGCGCTTCAAACGACGTGACGTTGAACGAATCCAGCAGTTCCGCACACGGCGCCGCCGCCCCAGGCTTGGAGTCGATGACCTCCGCGCGCGCCAGGATGGCGTCGATGTCTTCGTCGACGAGCGCGCGGTGGTGCTTGTCGCGCGACGCGTCGTCCTCTTTGAAGATTTCTTCCGCGCCGAAACGCAGGATGGCCGCCATGTCGTCCCGGGAGAAGGATTTGGTGACGGCCGCGTCGGCGGCGGCCAGGGTGGCGGCGGCAGCGTGGGTGAGGGCTTCGCCGCGGCCGCCGCCCGAGCGGCCGGTGACGGCGTCGGCGCCCGAAGTGTCCATGCGTTGAATGACGAGGTGGTCGAGCACCATTTTCTGCTTGGCCCGCTCCAGGATGTCTTCCTCGACCGATCCGGACGTAAGGAAGCGGTAGATGTTGACCGTCTGCGACTGCCCGATGCGGTGCGCGCGCGACATTGCCTGGAAATCGTTTTGCGGGTTCCAGTCCGAGTCGAAGATGATGACCGTGTCGGCGGTGGCCAGGTTGATGCCTGGAGAAGAGAGGAGGGGAGGAAGGAGGGGTGGGAGAGGGGAACGAGGGTGCGCGCGCGCACGCCCCGCCGCCCTCTCGTGTCCTACCCAACCCGCCCGCCCGCGTCGAGAGCAGAAACACGAAGTCCGCGCTCCCCGGCGCGTTGAAATGGTCCATGGCCGCGTGCCGGGCCGCCGCCGGCGTGGAGCCGTCGAGGCGTTGAAAGAGAAAGCCGCGCAGTTTGCAGTAGTCGGCGACGATGTCGAGCATGCGCACCATCTGGGAGAAGACGAGCACGCGGTGCCCGGTCTCCTTGAGGCGGCGCAGCAGCTTGTCCAGGAGCACCATTTTGCCCGACGTGAGGACGAGGCGGTCGGCTTCCTCGGCCTGGGCCACGGCGGCCGCCGCTGCCGCCGCAGCGTCCGCCCCCGCCCCCCCCGCCGCCGCCGCCTGCGCGGCCGCCGCCGCTTTGGGGTCCTTGGTCGAGTCCAGGCGGTATTCGGCCTCGGCCGATTCAAACAGAAACGGGTGGTTGCAACATTTCTTCAATTCGGTGATGATGTTGAGGAGCGACACCTGGGCCGACCCCTTGGTCCCCCGGTTGAGGTCCCGGAAGTTGCGGGTGAGCACCCACCGATAATACTGCTTCTGCAGGGGCGTCATGCCCACGCGCAGGATGCGCTCGTTTTTCGGGGGGAGCGATTTCTCGACGTCTTTGATCACGCGGCGCAGCAGGTGCGGCTTGAGCTCGGCGTGCAGGCGCAGCACCTGCTCCGCCTCGCGCACGCCGTACTCGGCCTCGAACGCGTCGGCGTCGTCGAATTTGATGGGGTCGAGGAAATGGAGGAGGGCCCAGAGTTCCTTTAAAGAGTTTTGGAGGGGGGTGCCGGTGACGAGGAGCTTGTTTTTAAAGTGCATCGCGTCCAGGCCTTTGTAGAGGGCGGCGTTGTTGTTTTTCAGGCGGTGGGCCTAGAGGGAAGAGGGGGAGGGAGGGAGGTGGGCGCGCGCGTGCGTCGCCCCCCCCCCGTCTCTCCTCTCTCTCCCCTCTTCTCTCTGACCTCGTCCACCACCAGGTAGGACCACTTGACGCGCCCCAGCAGGGCGGCATCCTTGAGCACGAGCTCGTACGTGGTGACGAGGACGTCGAAAGCGGTCGTGCGCGGCGGGAGGATGGGGGGGGCGCCCGCCGCGCCGCTCGCGCGCCCGCACCCGTCCCACCCAAACTCAAAGTGGCGGATGACCTCGCGCGACTTGGTGTCGCCCACGTAGACGACCGAGTTGGCCGAGGGGAGCCATTTTTGCAGTTCCCGGATCCAGTTGGGCACGGTCGAGAGCGGGACGACGATGAGGAACGGCCCCCCGACGTTGAGCTCGTCGCGCAGGTAGCCCAGCATGGAGACGCACTGCACGGTTTTGCCCAGGCCCATCTGAGGGGGGAGACGAGGGGCAGGGTGTGGGTGGGAAGGGGTTGGCCGCCGCGCGCACGTGCCTCTTCTTTCCCTCCCCTCCTACCTCGTCCGCCAGGATGCAGTTTTCGTTCTTGGACCACGAGTAGACGAGCCAGTTGAGGCCTTGGAGCTGGTAATCGCGCAGCGTGCCCCGCTGCAGAAACGCGGGCTGGACCTGGAGCGCGCGCGCGCCCTTGGCCGCCAGGGCGTGCCGCGCCGCGTCAACCGTCACCGTGCGCTCGCGCAGGCGCGCCATGCGCGCGTCAAAGTCGGCGATGGAGGCGGCCCCGTTTTTGGCGGCGGCCGCGTCCGGGGCGGCTTCCCACGTCGCCTGCTGGTAGGGAAGGTTGCGCCATTTCACCAGGTACGCCAGCTCCCCCCCTTTGCTCGGGTCCGGCACGCACTTGATGACGCGCTCCACCTCTTCGTGCTCCTGCGCCTCCTCCTCCTCCATGGCGAGTTGCACGTCGGCGTACTCGGCCGCCTCTCTCGACATGTGGGGGCGCGCGGCGCGGTACTCGTCGACGCGCTTGACGTAGTTGAGCACGCGTTTGAAGCCTGGCAGTTGAGCGAGGGTGTCGCGCTCCTCCCAGGTGGTGTGGAGGTAGGACCAGCGGCGCCACTTGATGCGAAACTCGGCGTGGAGCCAGGGGTCGGCAGGGTCTTCGACCTCGCCGGGCGCGATGCGGTGGGCGAGCACGCGCTCCACTTCGTCGTCCAAATCCAGCGAGGGTGCGCCGGGCTCGCGAAAGGCCGGCACGTGGTCGAGCGAGCGCCGCGCGGCGGCCGCCGCGGCTTTGCGCTCGCCTTCCGACCCGTCGTCGTCGTCCGAGTCGCCGTCAAAGTCGCGGTCGGGCGTGGTGCGCGCCGAGGAGCGGGGGGCCGACGGCGCGCGGTAGGCCTTGGCCTTGGCCTTGCCCTTGCCCTTGGCCGCCGCGCCCGAGACGCGGCGCGGGCGCTGGCGCGCGGGCGCCCAGTCGTCGTCCGACGCCGACTCCATGGCGGCGGCGCGCACGGCGGGGCGCTTGCCGGCGGTCGCGCGGCGCGGGCGGGAACCGGACTCGTCCGCCATCGCGGCCGCCAGCGCGGCGTCACCCTCGGGGGGGGGCAGCGGGGTGCCGGCCGCCGCAGGAGGAGGGGGAGGAGGGGGGAGGGCGGCAGCGGCGGCCGCGGCGCGGCGCGCCGACTCGGGGCGGCGCGGAGGAGGGGGAGGAGGGGCGCGCGCGGCGCCCGCGGCCGACAGCTCGGCCGACGGCCCAGCACCACCGGCAGCGCCCTCCTGGGCGGCGCGCAGGGCGTCGGCGGCGGCTGCGGCTTTGCGTGCGGCGGCGGTCGGGTCGAGAAGCGGGGGCAGCCCTGGCGGCGGCGCGCCGCCGGGTGGCGGCCTGCGGGGAGAGCGTGGGGAGTGTCGGCGAGTGCAAGGCGGGCGGCGGCGGCTGCGGCCGCGAGGGCCGCGATGGTGGACCGCCGGCGCACCGCGCCCACGCGCGGCCCCCGATCGGCACCCCCGGGCCATGGCGGACGCTCGATTGACGTGCACAAATCGAGCGCCCCGGATGCGCGGTGGCAGAGCGCGCGGGCGCGCGGCGGGCGCGCCCGTGCGCGCGCGGCGCGCGCGCCCGCCCGCCGGGAAGGGCTCACCCGTCGTCGCTCATGGCCGGCGTCCACGCGCCGGGTGGGGCGGCGTGGGTGGTGGTAGGGAGGGGAGGTGTGTGGGGGCGGCGGCGGCGGTGCGCGTCGAGCCACTGGCGGCCGGCGCGGCGTGGCGAGGGCGAGAGAGGCTGCTCTGCTGCTCTTTGGGGTGGGCACGACGCGCTGCAGGCGGCTCAAGGCGCTGGGGGGGGCGCCAGGCCGACCTGTGGCTTGCTCGCGCGGTGTGCCGCGCGGGGGTGGCCTCGTCGCCTCTCCACACACAATCACGCTCTCGGTCGCTCGCTGACGATGCGCGCGGTCCAGGGCGAGGCCGCGATGGCGCGCTGGGCGGCGGCGGGTAGCTGATGCTCTGCCTTTGGCGGCCCGAAAACGGGGCCTGTCGCGCCTGCACGGCCTCGCGCCCCGCGGTTGCGGCCGCGACTCCCTACAAGGACGGGGCGCCGCGGCGTGGGATCGCCTGGAGCCTGTGACGGGCGGTCGAAGCGTGCGAAAGGACGCAGAGGGGGTGTTTAGGGCAGCAGGCGGAGAGCCGCGCCACCGTCGCGCGGCGGCACACCGCGGAGCGCACCCGAGAGGTGAGCCATTCCCCGGCCGCGTGCGAGCCGACCGCCTGCGCCCCCAGGCGCGGCGCGGTGGTGGCGCGCCGGCCGCACGGCGCGGCCGCGGCGCGGGATGCCGGCGGTGGGGCGACCAGGGCGCGCGCGGGCCTCGCTACCCCTCAGCTTGCCGTCCGCCACGCCCACGGAGCTGCGCCATTGTTGCACGCGCCCCCCTATGGAGGCAGCGGCGCCCCGGGCGCGCGCGGTCGGCCGCACTCTCACTTTGTTCCACCTCCCCAGCCACCTCCGTCGCCATGGGCAGCGACAAAGGCCCCACTGTGGGCGATGACTTCGTTTACTCCAAGGGGCTGACCGCCGCAGGTAAGAGGCGACGGAGGAGAGGACGGGGAGGGCGGACTCGACCAGGATCGGCGCGCCGCCCGCCGCTCGCGCGCGGGCGGCGGGCGCGCCCCGCCGCGCTCGCCACGCCGCCCGCCGCTTTTTGCGCACGTTTGTGCGTCGGCTGGCGGGGGAGGGGGGGGGCGCCGCGGCCTGCACGCGCTGCCGCGGCGGCGCGCCCCGGCGCCGCCCTCGCCCCCCCTTTCCCACCCCTTGCACCCCGCTCCCACCCCCAGAGGCCGCCACCCTGCTCGAGCAACATGGCCGCAACGAGCTGGAAGAGAAGAAGCAGTCCAAGTAAGTGGAGGGGAGAGGGGAAGAGCGAGGGAGGGCGGCGGCGCGGCCCCGCCGTGGCGGCGCGCGGCCTTCCGCTCACGCTCCCTCCCTCTCTCCACCTCCAGGCTCCTTGTGTACCTCAAGCTGGTGCGCGCAGAGGGGGGTGGCGGTCGGAGGCGGCACCCGCGGCGGTTGGAGGGAGCTGGTGAGAAGCCACGCGCGCGAGTCGCGACCCGTCGTCTCCCTCCCACCACCCGCAGCTCATCATGCCCATGCCCATCATGATCTGGATCGCCGTGATCGTGGAGGCTGGTGAGAGAGAGGAGAGGGAGGAGAGGGAGAGGGAGGAGAAGGAGAGGAAGAGGCACGAGCGCGCGCCCCGACCCTTTTCTCCTCGCTTCTCCACCTTTCAGCCATCCAAAACTGGATCGACATGGCCATCTTGCTCGCCATCCAGTTTATCAATGCCACGATCGGGTGGTACGAGACCGTCAAGGCGGCCGACGCGGTCGCCGCGCTCAAGAAATCGCTCAAACCGCTCGCGACCGTCAAGCGCGACGGCACCTGGGCCAACATCGACGCCGGCCTCGTCGTCCCGGGCGACCTCGTCCTCCTCGCCTCGGGCTCCGCTGTCCCCGCCGACTGCATCGTCAACGAGGGCAACATCGATTGCGACCAGTCGGCGCTCACCGGCGAGTCGCTCCCGGTCACGCTCAAGAAAGGGTTTCCCGCCCAGATGGGGTCGACCGTGGTGCGCGGTGAGGTGAATGCCACCGTGCAGCACACCGGCAAGGACACCTTCTTCGGGCGCACGGCCATGCTCCTCAACCAGGGCGAGTCGCTCGGCAACCTCCAAAAAGTGCTCCTCAAGATCGTCTTGACCCTGTCCGCCCTCTCGATCACGCTGTGCCTCATCGTGCTCGTCTACCTGCTCGTGCACGGGAAGGAGCCCATTCGGGAGGTGCTGTCGTTCGTGGTTGTGCTGCTCGTCGCGTCGATCCCGATCGCCATCGAAATCGTGTCGACCACCACCCTCGCCCTCGGCTCCCGCGCGCTGTCCAAGCAGGGCGCCATCGTGTCCAAGCTGACGGCCATTGAAGAGATGGCGGGCATGAACATGCTGTGCTCCGACAAGACTGGCACCCTCACCCTCAACAAGATGGTCATCCAGGACGATTGCCCCACCTGGGTCGACGGGTGGGACATGAAGCGCACGCTGCAGGCGGCCGCGATGGCGGCCAAGTGGTGGGAGCCGCCGCGCGACGCGCTCGACACGATGACTCTGGGCGCCGCCGACATCGAAGCTCTCAAGCCGTACGCGCACCTCGACTTTATGCCGTTCGACCCCATGGTCAAGCGCACCGAGGCGACGATCGAGGGGCCGGAAGGCAAGTTCAAGGTGACCAAGGGCGCGACGCACATCATCCTCGAGCTCTGCTCCAACAAGGACGCCATCCACCACGAGGTTGAAGCCAAGGTGACCGAGTACGGCATGCGCGGCATTCGGTGCATGGCGGTGGCGCGCACCGAGCCCAAGCCGGAGCTCGCCGCGAAAGACGACTGGATCTTCATCGGCGTCCTCACCTTCCTCGACCCGCCCCGCTTCGACACCAAGGAAACGATCGAGCAGGCGATGGAGATGGGGGTGGACGTCAAGATGGTGACGGGCGACAACGTGTTGATTGCGCGCGAGACGGCGCGCGTGCTCGGGATGGGGACCAACATTTCGACGACCGAGGGCCTCCCATCGATGAACGAGGACGGTTCCGTCCCCAACGACCTCGCCAAGACGCACGGCGAAATGATCATCAATTCCGACGGGTTTGCCCAAGTCTTCCCCGAGCACAAGTACCTCATCGTCGAGGCCCTGCGCCAGGCCGGTTTCGCGACCGGCATGACGGGCGACGGCGTCAACGACGCGCCCGCGCTCAAGCGGGCGGACGTCGGCATCGCCGTCTCGGGCGCGACCGACGCGGCGCGCGCAGCGGCCGACATCGTCCTCACCGAGCCCGGCCTCAACACGGTCGTCCACGCCATGATCGTCGCGCGCCAGATCTTCCGCCGCATCAACAACTTTATCAACTACCGCGTGGCGGCCACGCTGCAGCTGCTCTGCTTCTTCTTCGTCGCCGTGTTTGCCTTCCCGCCGCACAACTACCAACCCGCCGACGCCTCCCTGCGCCTCACCGAGGTCCAGGAGGAGCAGCCGAACCAGATTTGCGTCGACGGCATCTGGCCCAACTATTTCAAGGTGAGGGACGAGCGAGGGGGAGAGAGGAGACGGGAGAGAGAAGCGCGCGCTCGCGCGCGGCGGCTTCGTCGCCCCGCGGCGGCCTCACCGCCGCCGCGCTCGCCCTCGCGTTTCGGCACCGCGCGGCAGCGCCGCGGAGAGAGAGAGGAGAGGGTGAGGGGAGGAAGGGGAGAGACAGGGGGGCGCGCGGCGCGCGCCGACCCCCCCCCCCCGTTCCTCTTCCCTTCCAGCTCCCGGTCATCATGCTCATGCTCATCACCGTGCTCAACGACGGCACCCTCATCTCCATCGGGTACGACAACGTCATTCCCTCGCCGCGCCCCGACAAGTGGAACCTGAGGGCCGTGTTTTTCATCGCGTCGGTCCTCGCGGCCGTCGCCATGGGCTCGTCCCTGCTCCTCCTGTGGGGCGCCCTGGACTCGCACAAGGAGGCCGGCACCATGTTTAAAGCTTTCGGCCTCCCCCCGATGCCGTATGAAAAAATCATCACCGCCATCTACCTCAAGGTGTCGATCTCCGACTTCCTGACGCTCTTCTCGTCGCGCACGAACTCCTGGTTCTGGACGTCGCGCCCCGCGCTGCCGCTCATGTGCGCGGCGGGCGTTGCGCTGCTCACTTCGACCCTGCTGGGGACGTTCTGGCCGCCCACCGACATCTCGCCGACGGGCCAGGGCGGTTTCTCCATCATGGAGCACCTGCCGGTCGTGGGGCTGGGCCGTTCCGCCATCTCGCCCGATTTCAAGGCCGGCGGCAAGTACGGCGACACCAAGCTGTGGTCGATTTGGATCTGGATCTACTGCATCGTGTGGTGGTTTGTGCAGGACGCGGCCAAGGTGGCGGCCTGGAAGATTCTGTACAAGTTTGACATTTTCCAGGTCGCGACGGCGACGATGGTCAACATGCGCGGCACGGCACGGTTTGACGACAAGGCGCGCCCGCTGGCCCGCGTGTCGGCGGGCATGGTGGAGGAGAAGCTGCTGGACAAGAAGCTGGCGAATGCGGAAGCCGCGCTCAAGGGCGACCCGAAGGCGGCGGGGGGGCTCGGGCTTGCGCGCACGTCGCTGGGGCGCGGCTCGGAAGGCCGCGGCCGCTCGGCCGAGGACGTGCGCCGCGCGTTCGAGCGCGTGTCGGCCGGCATGCTGCCCGAGTCGCGCGAGGCGGCGGCGGGGCACATGGAGCAGGTGCGCCGCGCGACCGAGTCGCTGCAGCGCGTCTCGGCCGCGTACGCGCGCCAGGCGGCCGAGGCGGGGGAGCGGTCGGGGGCGGCGGACAACACGATCGACCGCCTGCCGTGAGCGGAGGAGGCGGCGGGCGAGGGGGTGGGTGGGGCAACAACGCGGCGGCCGCGCGCTGCGCGGCGCGGCCTTGCCGCGCCGCGCCGGTGGTGTGGGGTGCGGCGGCGCGCGCCCGCGGTCGCTGCCGCCGGCCCGACCGGGGCAGCGGCGCGCGGGGTGCGGCCGTGGTGCAAAAACGCCGTGCGTGAAGAGCAAAGGAGAGAGCGACTAGAGGGGGTGGCCGGTCGAGGCAGCCGGCGCGACGCGTCTCTCCTCCCTCACACCTCATCCGGCTGGTGGCCCCCGCCTCCGAACCGCCATCATGCGCTCGGTGCGTCTCGCGCCAAGCAGGCTGGCCCGCGGCCCCGGCGGCCGTGGGACGGCCGCGGGCCGCGGGCGGCCGCGACCCCTCGACCGCCGCCGCCGGCCGCCCAGGCCCCCTCTCGCTCCCTCCGGGTCGCGCATTGTGGTCGTAGCCACCGACCTCGGGCGCGCATTGGGCGCGACCCCCGCGCCCCCCCCCCGCGCCCGCCGCGGCGGCCGCCCCCCCCGCGCCGCTGCCGCCCACGCCCCTCCCACCCCCTCCCTTCTCAGTTCGCCTCCGTGTCCGCCATCCGGGGCACCACGCTGGCGGCCGCGCCGCGCGCACCGCGCGCGGTGGTCGCCATGGCGGTCGTCGCCGACGGCGACCGCCTGCGCCTCTCCAATCTGGCCCCCGCGCCCGGCTCCCGCCGCCCCAACAAGCGCAAGGGGCGCGGGCACGCGGCTGGGCAGGTGAGAGAGAGAGAGGGAGAGAGAGAGGTGGAGGGATGGAGGGGCCGCCACGCCGCCGACCGCCCACCACCCTCCTCTCCTCCTCCCTGCCCAGGGCGCGTCCTGCGGCTTCGGCATGCGCGGCCAAAAATCGCGGTCCGGCTCGGGCGTGCGCCCCGGGTTCGAGGGCGGCCAGACGCCGCTCTACCGCCGCGTGCCCAAGCTCAAGGGTATCGCGGGCGGCAACCCCGCGGGCGTCCCTTCCTTTGTCACCGTCAACGTGGGCCAGCTGGAGACCGAGTGCGAGGCCGGCGCGGTCGTCGACGCGGCGTCGCTCGCGCGCGTCGTCGGCGCGACCGGCTCACGCGGCAAGCTCCCGCTCAAGGTCCTGGGCGACGGCGCCCTCTCCAAGCCGCTCACCGTCAACGCGGCCGCGTTCTCCGCCTCCGCCCTGGCCAAGATCGAGGCCGCGGGCGGGTCTGTCAACATTCTCCCTGGCAAGCCCAAGTGGGTGCGCGCGGCCAAGGTCAAGGCGGGGGCCGTGGCCGCGGGCGAGGCGAGCGAGTGAACGAGGCCCGCTCGATTTTTGGGGGCGAACTGGCGTGGGGGTGCGTGTGTCTTCCCTCGTTTGGCGGTGCGTGTGGCGGGCGCCCGCGTCCCCGCCCCCCCCTCACTCTCTCACGCCCGCGTCAGCCGCGCCACGCACGCCGCGTCGCCGCCTCCCAGCCACGCCACGCGCGTGTAGCGCACGCCGGCGGGTTCGAGGCCGTCGAAAAACGCGGCGTCGGCCGAGCAGCAGACCGCGGGGAGCCATTTGAGGGGGGTCGAGGGAGAGGCGTGGCCGCCACCATCGTCGCTCATGACCGCGTGGTACGCACATCCGGTCACGCGCAGCTCGGCGCCGCCGCAGGCGAGCGGCGCGACGGTGCCGCGCGCCGCCGCGCCGCGGTCGGCCAGCACGCCCCGCAAGCGTTTCACCGCGCCCGCCAGCGGGTCGCGCGAGACACGCGCCGCCATTTTTAACATGCTTCGCGCCAACGGCGTGGCCCTCCCCCCCGCCGCGTCGGCGACGAGCGCGAGCGCCGCGGCGTCGTCGCGCAGAAAGGGCGCCACCGCGTCCCCTGTTGCCGCCGCCAGGGCCGCGGTTTGCAGGTGGGTAAATCCTCGATTGTCGTCGCCCCAGGGCGACGCGTGGCGGGCGATGAGCGCGTCGGCCCGCGCCGCGACCGCCCTCTCCAGCAACGCCTCGTGCCCGCCCAGCGCCTGGGGATGCTGGCCGCACCGCTCGGCTAGGCCCCGCATCCACAGCGCGCGCGCCTTGGACGCGAGCCAGGCCTGGAGCGCGGGGCGCGCGCGTCGAGCCAGTGTTGTGGGGAGGAGGACGAAGAGTGGGGGCGGTTGGCGGCGGCGCGGGCCAGGTGGCGCGCTGCGGCGTGCACGGCGGTGCGCATGGTGGGCGGCGACGCCGCGGGCGGCGCGCCGCGCGGGCGGGCGCCCGATGGGACGAGGGAGTGGGGGTTGCCGCTCGCGCGCGCCCGCTCGCCTCCCGCCACTCTCCGCCGACCATGGCGACACCAGCTGCCGCCCCAGAGGCGTCAGCCCTTCCACCTCCATGGAACGACACGGCCACCGTCGTCAAGGCAGCCCTGGCCGACGCCGCGGCCGCGACGCTCGCCGGCCGTGCGCGAGACCCCGCCGCCGCCGCCGACGCCGCCGACAAGCTCACCGCCGCCGCCCTCACCCGCCTCGCCTCCCTGCGGCGCCCGCTCAAGTTTGCGGTGACGGCGTGCGTGGGCGCCGACTCGGGCGACGGCGCGGCGGTCGCGGCGGCGGCGGCGTGGGAGGGGGCGACGGACGGAGGCGTGACCGAGGTGTATCGGGACGGGGACGTGAAAGCTGTGATGACCGCGTACTGGGTCGCCGTGTGAAGACGAGAGAGACGAGAGAGGAGAGAGCAGACGGAGCTAGGGACGTCACACTCTCGCCACCTCGCCTGCTGCCGCCCTCGCGGGCGGTCGTCCCGTCGCCACCGCGGCCACCGCGTCCGCGGCCGGGCCGCGGCATGGACGCCGCCGTCGTGCCGCCGCCGCATGCGCCGCCCTCGGTCTCCTCCTCGTCCTCCTCCTCCGACAGCGACGATGACGCGCCGGCAGCTCTTCCGATGGACGCCGACCTGGCGCACGTGGCGGCGCTGCTGGCCGGAGGGGGGGGCGCGGCCAGGCGCAGCAGGGGCGCGGTGGGGGCCGCCCGAGCGCCGCCACGCCTTGCTGGCGCATACCAAGACCCTGGCGCCCCTGTGCACGTGCGCCCGGATTACGCGACCCCCGGCCCTCGGTCAACGCGTGAGCGCGCACACTGCGCCGCGTGCGACTGCGCCGTCCCGCACGCCTCCTGGGGCGCCCACGTGCGCGGGCTGCGGCACACTCGGGCGACGCTGGGGGCGGCGCTGACAGGGGGGCGGCGCGCGGTGGCGGTGACACCGTTTGAAGCGCCGCCGCCGGCGCGGCGCCCGCGGCGGGGGCCGACGGTTGCCGACCCAGACCTGTCCTCTCTCCAATCAACCGCCACCCGCGAACTGCTGCGCCACGTGGGCGTCACCGACGGCGGCGCCCGCCTCGCCGAGCGCTTTTCGGTCGACCGCCTCGCCGCCGCGCGCGCCGCGGTCGCGTCCGCGCGCGCCCTGGCCAAATTCGGCGAGGTGCGCCTGCTGGCCGCCACGCCTGCGACGTTGGCCTGCGTGGCGGCGGCGGTGGGAGGGGAGAAAGGTGGGCGCGGCGTGAGCGGGTTGCTGATCTCACTCGACGGCTGCCACGCCGCCGACGCGCCCGCGGCGGCCGCGGGCCTCGTCCTGCTCGCTCGCGCACTCGCCACCAACGACGTGCTCCGCCTGCTGCGTGTCGACGCGGCCGACGTGGACGTCGATGGCCCCGCCGCCGCGCGCGTGTGGCGCGCGGTGCTCGCGGCGCTGCAGGCCATGCTCTTGGCCAACGACACGCTGCAAGCATTGCACTTGAACGTGCAGCCGGGGTCGGCCGACCAGGCCGACGTTGACCGTCTGTTGGAAGCGGCGGCGGCCGCCCCGGGCCTGCGCCGCGCCGCCCTCCTGTCCGCCGCCCACCCGCGAGTCTCCGCACACGCCTGCCCTTTCTCCCACCTGCCCGTCCACCTCATGGCCGTCATCGCGGACGCGGGCGTGCGCCGGCGCGGGTGTTCTGTTGTGGTCAAGTGCGACGGAGGGGGGGGAGGAGGAGGGCGGTAGTGGTGGCGGGTGACGGGCGAGTTGATGGATTGTGTGCGTGATTTGGTTTGCACTGCGCGCGTGTGAGGGAGGTGGGCGCCAACGGGAACGCAGAGCGAGCGACGCCGACACTCGCGGCGCCCTGCCCACGGCGGCCGCGACCGCCATCAATGCCCGCCTTCGACGCATGGCGCCGCCTCGCCTTGCCGGGCGGCGTGGTGGCGTCCCTGGTGGCATACGGCGTGTGCCAGGTGAGCGGATTGGGGATGGGGCGGGGGGGCGGTGGGCAGTTGGGGCGCGGAGATGCGTCAAGGCACCGTGGGCGATCGCAGTCGCCGCCTGGAGCGGCGAATCGCGCCGCGCCGGCCTAACGACGCGCAAATCACCCACCACCCTTATTTCTCCCTCTTCCAACAACAGGAACGCCTCATGGCGCACCCCTTTGCCGGTGCCCGGTTCGACCACGCCCTCTTCCTGGTTCTCTGCAACCGGGTGGTGACGGTGGCGGCTGCGGCAACGGCGCTGGCGCGTGCGCGTGGCGCCCGACGCGGCGCCGCCCTCTCCCTCACTCCTGCCGCCCCTCTTGCCTCGTACGCCGCTGTCGCGCTCACCAATGTGGGTGCCAGCGCGTGCCAGTACGAAGCGGTGAAGCGCGTCGGCTTTGCCGCGGCGACGGTGGGAAAGTGTTTGAAGCCGGTGCCTGTTTTGCTGTGGGCGTGGGTTGTGCTGGGGCGGCGGTGTTCCAGGGTGGACGCGGGAGCGACGGTGGCGGTCGTAACCGGGTGCTGGCTGTTTCTAGGTGGGGGCGGCGCGTCGGCCACCACCTCCCCCACCACCACAACCACAACCGGCGCCCTCCTTCTGCTCGCCTACCTCGCCCTGGACGGTCTGACGGCCAACCTGCAGCAGCGCATGTTCAAGCGCGGCGCGGCGGTGTCGGCGGCCGACCAGACGCTCTTCGTCGCGGCGTTTGCGGCCGCCGCGGCGCTGGGGGGGTTGCTGCTGGGACCGGAGGGGCGCACGCTGGCCGCAGCATTCGCCTATGTCGTACGCCACCCTTCCACCATCGCCTGGATCGCGGCCCTGTCCGCCACAGCCACCGCGGGCTCCCTCCTCATCGCGGCGACCGTGCGCGCGCACGGCGCCCTCGCCCTCGCCCTCGCCATGTCCGTGCGCCAGCTGGCGTCGGTTGCCGTGTCGGCTGCGACGTATGGGCGGCCGCTGACGGCGCGGCAGTGGGCGGGGGCGGGGGTGGTTGGTGTGGGGCTGCTTGTGCGTGCGAGACACGACAGAGGGGAGGCCACGGGGGCGCCGCCGCGGCGACGGCGATCGCGCGGTTGATGGAATGCATGGTCACCAGTTACAGCCCTGCAGCAGCGTTGTTGAGCCCTTCCCCGCCGCGCGCGCCTGCCGGAAGCGGCCCTCCTGCCGCTGCCACCCCTGCCTGCGCCCAACTGGGCGCCACAGCGATCCTCAACGCCCCGGATTGTACCGGCCAATCCACCAAATGCTTGGCGTGCTGGTCGGCGTCGGCCTCGACGTTGGGGCACACCGCGTAGTACAGTCGCTTCTCGGGCGACCCGTACGGCACGCGCGCCCTGCCGGCCGCGCGGCGCAGGTGGTCGGTGAGGCGGCACCAGTTGCTGGAGAGGGTGCCGATTTGCGCGTCGGCGGCGGCCGTAATGAAGGCGTCCCCCAGCGCCAGCCGCACCAGGTGCTCCATGCGCCACATGCCGGCCCAGGACATGACTTGGGAAAAGGACGCGCCGCCAGGCTGGCGGTGCATGTCCAGAAAGTGGAATTTGTAGCGGCTTCCGTGCGCGTCGACCGCGGCGTCGATCATGGCCCGGTCGTCGGACGACAGGTAGACGTGGCGGATGTTTAATTTCGTCGCAATGGGATCCAACTCGTCTATGTAGGTTTGGACGGGGAGCAGGGCAGCTTCCGACCCTTTGTCCCCGGCGCGCATAAACACCGACGCCAGCGGCCTCGGCGGCACGCCGCCCGTCTCCCAGAACGCATTCATGTAGGCGGGCAAGATTATGCGTTGGATCATGGAGGGGCGGGGGCGGGTGATGTACTTGATGAGTTGGGCTTGCCACCACGACGGCGGCCGCTCGCGCCACGCGGCCAGCGGCGACCCAGGGCCGGCTTGAACGCTCAGTTCGCACTGCGACACGCCAAAAAGCTCCGACACCGAGTGCGCGCGCATGATGGCCACGTCGGGGCGGCCAAGAGCGAATTCCGGGGCCGTCTGCCACCCCGCCGGCGGCGCGCACCGCGACGCGGGCACAAACCAGCAGTCTTTGTTGGTGACGGTGGACGAGGCGGTGTCTCCGCACGGACGCCCAACATCCGCACAGCCACAGGCGCTCGAGGGCGCATACTCCCACCCTTGGTCCGGCGCCAACGTCAACACCCTGTTGTCCGACGCCGCCAGCGACAGCATGTAGGCGTGGATGTGCAGGGTCGACCCCAGGCCGCTCGTCCACTCGCCCGCGAGGACGAGGTGGCGGGCGGACGCGCAGTCGGGCGGGTTTTGGTGCGCGTGGAGCGCGGCCTGGAACGCGGCCGTGTCTGCGTAGGGCGCGTCGCACCAGTCCTCGTGTTGGCACGTGGGGTATGATGCATTGACGATGGGCGCCGTGTCAAACCAGGGCGAGGGCGGGGTCCAGGAGACGATGGCGGCGTCGTCGTCGGGGGGGGAGCCGGGCTGGCGCGTGTAGCCGGCCATCAGGTCGTCGAGAGCGGGTGAAGAAGAGGTTGTCGGACGGCCTGAAGGAGGCGGCAGAGGCCCGCGGCGGGCGATGCGGGCGTCTGCGCGGCGGCGCGCCGGCGCCGCAAGAGCGCGGTCGGCGGCGGTTGCGCCGGCAAGCGCCAGCATCAGCAGCGCCAGCGCGAGGGCACGCCAGGGGGGCGCCATGGTGCGCCCTCTCGCGCGCAGCAAGAGCCCGCCCATCTTTGTTTTGCGCCAACGCCGGCGCCAGCACTCTCTGCGATCCCGATTGGCAGCCGCGCGCCGGCCGCCATGCCGTCCCGCGTGATGTCCGCCCTGCTGATGGCCGCGGCGGCCGTGGTCGCGGCCCCCGCGCGCGCCGCCACCGCGCCGGCCTCCCCCTCCTCCGGCGACATCTTCCTCACTTACGGCACCGGCCCGTTCACCCGCCAAACCGCGCGCCTGGCCGGCGAGGCGCGCGCGACGGGCGCGTTTGGCAAGGTGGTTGCAGCGGACGGGGCGATGATCGATCCCACCTACGCCTCGGCCCACGCCTCCATCCTGGGCGCCCCCCGCGGCGGCGGCTACTGGCTGTGGAAGCCGTATTTGGTGGCGAAACTGTTGCACGAGGCGGCGGACGGCGACGTGGTCATGTACGTCGACGCGGGGTCGAAGCTGGTGGGGGATCCCAGGCCTCTTTTAAACCTGGCCCGCAAGCACGGCTTCCTCGGGTTTCGCATGGGGCACCAATCCAAAGCGTGGACCAAGGGCGACGTGTACGAAGCGCTCAATATGGACCTCGCCACGTATGGCGCCGAGCGCCAACTCTCCGGCGCCGTCCTCCTCTTCAAAAAGTGCCCGCGCACCGTCGACCTCGTCCAACGCTGGCTAGCGCTGTGTGAACGCCCGGAGCTCATCACCGACGCGCCGTCCCGCGCCCCCAACGACCCCGCGTTCCAAGACCACCGGCACGACCAGAGCATTCTCACGCTGCTGTTGCTCAAGCATGGGGTGCCCCTGGTGTTGGAAGACCAGACGCATCCGAAAGAGGTGGCAAAGGCTGTGTTTGTCGCGCGCTTGCGCGACGGCATGATGGAGTAGGGGAGAGAGAGGGAATGGGGAGGCGCGGTGGCGTGTGTGTGTGCGTGTGCGTGTGCAGTGTGTTGGCCGCCCGGGCGTGGCGGTGGCGGGAGCAGAGAAAACTGTCGAGGCGCACCGCCGCCGCGCGCGCCACCACCGCCTCACAACCCCCACAGAGCCATGGCGCCCCTCGCCGCGAGCGCGGTCGCCGCCCTCCTCCTGCTGGCGGCCGGCGCGGGCGCGGCCGAGCCCGCGCCGCACGCCTCCTCTTCTTCAATCTCGTCCCTCTTCCACGCGCGCGCCCGGCAGCACTGCGGCAATTGGCAGCATGAATACGCGGCTCTGCACCGGCGCATGGGGGCGGGCGAGCAGGCGCCGCGCGTGGCGGTCAGGTAGGAATGGGGGCACGATGCGGGCGCGGGCGAGGGCGATGGGCGTCGCGGGGCGAGAGCCGGCCCGCCACGGCGGGCGTGGATCTCGGCCGCGACGCTGGGCGGCAGCGGCAAGGGGACCGCCGCCGGCGCCCGCTCGCGCCGCCGCGCGCCGCCGAGTCGAGCCCGCGGCACCTCCCCTCCTCTCTCAGCGTCGCCGTCGAGGCCGGCCTCGCCGACCGCCTGATCGGCACGTTCACCGCGTTTTATTACGCGCTGCTGTCTGGGCGCAGATTTGAAATTTTGAGCTACGGAGACCTCCCCCCCCTGGACGCCGCGCTCGAGCCCGGGCGGGTGGATTGGAGGAGGCAGACCCCGCTGAACGATGCAGTGCTCGACCCTCTCAAATTCACGTACAAGGGCCTGCGCGGCAACACCGAGCCGCGCGCGTATGGGCCCGAAATCGACCCCTCCAAATTCTTCCCCGTCTACGCCATCAACAAGGACGACGTCGTGGACGATTTGTTGTTGGCCGGCGACGTCGCGTCCAAGCCGGCGGGAGGGGCGGCGGCCGAGACGGTGGTGATCGCGACGAATCGCGGCCGCGTCTTCCGCCTGTTTGACAACCCGCACCACCGCGCCTGGCTGCTGGACCACGGGCTCCAGCCCGAACTCTGCATCGCGTGCTCCTTTCACTACCTCTTCAAGGCGCGGCCAGAGGTCGAGGCGATGTTCGCGACCGCGTTCACCGCGCTCTCCGACCCCGCCCCGTTGAAGATCGGAATCAACGTGCGCGCGGGCGACCAAGTGTGGCGGGGCGTGGATTCGACGCCGTGGGAGGTGGCCGAGGTGAGAGAGGGGAGGGGGCGGGAGGGGGGAAGAGAGCGCGGCGGGGGGGGGGGGGCGGCGGGGCGCGGGGGGGGGGGGGGGGGCGCCCCCCCCCCCCCCCGCCCCCCCCCCCCCCCCCCCCCCCCCCGGGCCCGCGCGCCCCCCCCG
>Ga0315287_10000952_pt1 | contig 25977 bp, 23 predicted proteins | sample YL17G11_0_MG_FD_205037 | JGI IMG/M metagenome (GOLD analysis project Ga0315287, IMG submission 205037) | Sediment microbial communities from Yellowstone Lake, YNP, Wyoming, USA - YL17G11_0 | ecosystem: Environmental > Aquatic > Freshwater > Lake > Sediment | place: USA: Wyoming | collected... | reverse complement strand
AACTCGTCCTACATGGTGACGACCGCGTCGGCGATAGCGATACCTGCGGGCGGCGCGAGCCTCTTGTTCCACGAGTGGTTCGACATCGAGGCGTACTACGACTTCGGCTTCGTCGAGGTCTCCAAGGACGGCGTCACATGGACGTCGCTCCCTGGCACGTACACCACCGATGAGGACCCGAACGGCGGCAACCCGGGCAACGGCATCACGGGCGTCTCCCGCACATATGTGACGGAGACAATGGACCTGAGCGCCTTCGCGGGCTCTTCGGTCTACCTCAGGTTCCGGATGCAGCAGGACCCGTACACGCACGGCGCGGGCTGGCTCGTGGACGATGTCTCGGTGACGGACACCGGCGGCAATGTGCTCTTCGAGGACCTCGTTGACGACGCCTCGGGCGCGAAGTGGACCGTGACGGGCACGGACAACGCGGCACCCGGCTGGGAGGTCATCTCCGGGCCGCTCGCGACCTTCATCAGGCACTACTACATCATGGAGTGGAGGAACTTCATCGGGTTCGATTCGACGCTTGCGACGAGCTACCAGTTCGTCGACCTGACGGATCCGAACAACAACGCCACGATGTTCTGGTCGCACACGCCTGGCCTGCTCATCTGGTACCGCAACTTCCTGTACGAGGAGAACAACGCGGGGATGCACCCCGGCTATGTCGCGATCGGTGTAGTCGACGCGCACCCACAGCCGATCTACCAGGCCGACGGCCTGATGGTGAGGCAGCGGATCCTGCTCATGGACGCGGCGTTCGGCCTCAGAGCGACGACTGCGAACACGATCCCGCTCGTTGGCGTCATGCAGGAGTTCGAGTCGCTGGCCGCCCAGCCGACGTTCGATGACAGGAACGAGTTCTTCTACCTCCAGTTCTACAAGGGGGTCACGAGGTCCTGTGGCATGGAGCTGCCCACCTACGGCGTGACGGTGAAGGTAGTGAGCGAGAGCGCGGACCTCACGGGCGCGCAGCTGCTCATCGACCTCAAGGCGATCTCAGGGTAGCGTGGAGCGGAAACCGTTTCTCCAAACCTCTTCAGTTTCTCTCATTTACATCGGACCACGGTGCGCGCCGCCCGGCGGCCCGGTCAATGCATCCCGGCGTAGCGCGAGAGCACCGCGATCGCGGTCTCCGTGATCCACAGGTCCTGGTCGGGGTGCGGCCTGCTGGACCTGTACCAGAGCCCGTCCTTCGACCTCATGCCGATGAGCCATTCGATCGGCCTGTGCATCCTCTCGTCGTCCCTGTCGTACCCTGCGGCAGTGAGTATGTCGAGGGCGCAGAGCCCGCTCCCGAGGTAGGTCGGGTACTTGAGCGTCGTCCAGTTCATCTCCGATTTGAGGAACGACGAGTGGTGGTTTCGCTGGAAGAACCTGTCCAGGACGAAGTCGAGCCCCCTTTCCTGATCCCTGGTCACCCTCCTCTTGCGTGCGACGTTCGCGGCGTAGGTTAGCCCTCTCACGGCCATCAGCGTCGTCCAGATGCAGCTCGGGATGTGCTCGTATTCCAGAGGATCGTACTCGGGCACGTCCCCGGATTCGACCAGCCGGATGAAATCGTCCATCCCGAGGTTCTTGTACAGGGGCAGATACCGCATGTCCTGGATGTAGGGTATGTTCCATCCGCCGTCCCTGCGCTGCGCGGAGGCGAGCCACTTCTCGAGCCGCTTGGCCCTCGGGTCGTCCATCATCTCGAACTGGCAGAGGCTCCTCAGCGCGTAGCCGTTGTAGTGCGGTGCGGGGAAGGCGTTGCTGATCGGCCCCGCGATGTAGCCCTCCGGTCGCTGCCATCCGAACATCCGTTCGAACGCGGCCTCTATGTTCCCCTCGTGCCTCTTTGTATCGAAGTCCCCGAGTGCGTGCAGGTTCCGGAGCATCGTGATGTAGGTCCATCCGATGGGTGGCCCAGGACCCCTGTCCTCTTCGAGCTTCCTCTGCCTCGGGATCGGCCATGTGCCATCCTCTCTGAGCGAGTCGAGCAGACGCACCCTCGGGGCGTACGACGCGAGTTCCCTGGCCGCCTGCTGTAGGCTCGCATCCTCCCTGTCCTTTCCCATCATGTCGTACAGGAGCCAATACTTCACAGGGGGAGTCGAGACCTGGAGCAGCTTCCGCGTTGACTCTTCCACGATCCTGCGGATCTCGGCGGTCGTCTCCACGGACTCCTCAAATGCGTGAGAAGGTGATTTTCATTTCGGTCATCTTGTGGTTCGGCCCAAGCGCTGCGATTGGATTCAAGTCTCGTCCGGGATGGCGTTCGTCGGCCTCCTGCGGGGCTCGGAGATCGGCCCGTGTCGATGCCGCTTCTGAAAGAAATCCCTAATGCAATCGAATCGATGGTTCCATCTTTCGGGGAGACTCATTTAGACAACAAGTTGACCATGTACAGGTTGGATGGTTAGGTGACCCGATGGAGAAACTGAACTGCTGGGAGTTCATGAAGTGCGGCAAAGAGAGCGGAGGGTCGAAGGCGGAGGAGTTGGGAGTGTGCCCCGCATCTGTGTATTCACAGGCAGATGCTGTGAACGGGGGAAGGGACGGTGGCAGGATCTGTTGGGCCATCGCCGGGACGTTGTGCGGAGGAAAGCCCATTGGCATGTTCGTGCCCAAGATCGTCAATTGCTTGAACTGCCGTTTCTACAAGAAAGTAGTTGAGGAAGAGGGTTCGAACCTGCAGTTCATGATCTAACGGGCAACTCTGAGCCAGCCACGATAGGCTCCAGCACGTTGGCCACGGAGCTATCTCTGGGGGTGAAGTGTCCGACACAAGCCACTCTCCAGTGGGCCAGAACCCGGACCAAGGGTTCTGTCACAAGTCGGGTGGTGAAATGAAGGGTGGGTTTTGGTGTATGCGACCGTCGACGGCCTGCTTGTCTTCGAAAACTGAGCGCCCACTGTAGCCTCCGCTAGCATGTGGTAGGTTGATGTAGTCCGTCGTCGATACACCCCGCTGGTGGGGACCTTACGACCGTTCTAACTGGGTTCTCTAATGGGGGTGCAGACACGAGGGGACACTTAGTGAAGATGTGCCTAGGTATTTTGATTGCATCAGCTCTCGTCGCTCCGGGCATGCTGCTCGTGGGCAACGCTAGAGCGGCCGAACCGGTTCCGTGGACGTTGGCGGTGTTCTACAACGGGGACAACGACCTCGAGAAGTACTACGACGACTACAGCCTTCCGGCGCTACTGAACATCCCGGCCAGCGATGACTTCGAGATCGTCGTCATGCTGGACAGGATGAGCACGCAGGGCATAGAGCTCATCGAGATCGAGGGCGGGACGGCGACGGTCGTGAACACGTATCCCGAGATGAACTTCGGGGACGGCGCGACGTTCGCGTGGTTCCTGACAGAGGTGTCAACGCTCTACCCGTCCGACAACCTTGCCGTCACGGCATCCGACCACGGCTACGCGTGGAGGTACTTCAGCAACGACCAGACATCGGGCGACAAGATCACGATGCCCGAGTACCAGGCCGCGCTGGTGAGCGCTGGCGTGTACATCGATGTCATGTCGTTCGACTGCTGCAACATGGCCGCGATCGAGGTCGTGTACCAGACGTCGCTAACGGGCATGGTCGACAACATGGTCGCGTCGGAGGAAACCATCCCGATGAACGGCTTCCCGTACGACCTGATGTTCACGCCGCTCGCGAACGACGCTCTCAGGACCCCGGACCAGGTCGCCGTCGACATGGTGGACGGATGGGCCGCGTACTACGACCCGCTGAACTGGGCGCAGACCGTCGCTCTCTCGGCCGTGGACGTCGCGAGCATCGGCGCGCAGGCATCGGTGTTCGATGCGTGGAGCGCCAGGATGTACACCGACCTGAGCCTCTACAAGAAGAGCTACAAGACCGCGCTGAGCAATGCGTACTGCGCCTGGGCGACATCGGAGCATGTGGACATGGCGGACCTCGGCGAGTGGCTGCTAGCTGACACAAAGATCAAGGACACGGTGCTGAAGTCGGCGACATCGGCCATGATAGCCGCGATAGACTCCTCGGTACTTGCGTTCGACAACGGGCCGGGTGCGGCGGCTTGCCACGGGCTCACGCTCTGGTGGGGCGTGGGCGGAGACTGGTCGACATACAGTGCCGCGTACCTGGACGTCGCCTATGCCGTGGACATGGACTGGTACACGTTCCTGGCTGCGTACAACGCTTGATTCAAACCTTCCCAAGTGGGAGAGGCAGGCGGCCTCTCTCCAATTCTTTCATTTTTTCGCGCCACAACGGTTTTTTGCTGCTCGCCGGGTTGCATTTCTGGGCTATTGTCTTCGCCGCGTTCTCAGGCGCAATATCCAGCTCTAGGGTTCTGAAAAAATCGGACTATGGTCACTCGGACCTCCCGAACAATCGATTCGTCCCATTCGGCTCCGGTCGTGCGCCTGGGACGCGCCGGGGCTGAACCGTAGGCCCTCTGCCGCCATCACGGTACGGTGTGGTCAGAACGCATCAGACGCTCGGAAAGACCCCTACGGATGCCGTCGACATACTCCCGTTGCAGGGCTTCAAATGGCACAAACTTTTGAAGCTAGCCAGCACCCGAAGATTTACAGCCCAAAATGTCGGACGCAAATCACCCGATGGCTAGACAGAACCCAGACCAAGAAAGTTATAAATACTCACGAAATCATAATGACATTTGTCTGACGAAACAGCACATATCGTCGGACGGAGCGGACCGCGGATGGTTGAGTCGGAGCGCGTCACGATCAGGCTGCCCAACGAGAGGATTCAGGCACTTCAGGCCCTCGTCGACCAGGGTAAGTTCTCGACCATCTCCGACACCATCAGGGCGGCGATCGACAAGTTCGTCGAAGGGGAGTTCACCCCGGAGTACATCGAGAAGATCACGGTGGAGCTGCCGAAGGGGAACGTTGTGAACCTGAAGCAGCTGGTACAAGAGGGCGACTCCGTTTCTGTGGATGATGCCATCAGGAACGCTGTGCGCGAATACATACGGAAGAGGGTCTCAAAGGCGATGCAAGAGCTCGAACGGTGAGACGCTCTAGAACAACGATGCGCAAAGGATGGGATATGATGGTCACGCACGCACACGGGCATGAGCGAACGCCCTCCCGGGTCGGGGGCGATTAGCGCATGCTCGACAAACTCGTAAAGGGCGCCCTCGAGTGCGAGCGCGACTTCGAGGCCCATCTCTCGCCGAAGATATGCATCATCGGCTGCGGCGGCGGAGGCTCCAACAGCATCAACCGCATCAGCAGGCTCGGCCTCCAGGGCGTCGACACCGTCGCCATCAACACGGACAAGTTCCATCTCTCGAAGATCAACGCGGGTAGGCAGCTGCTGATCGGTGAGCACGCGACCTATGGGTACGGCACGGGCGGGAACGCCGAGCTCGGTGAGAAGCTCGCGTACGACGCCGTCCAGGATATCGAGGCGCTCGTCCGACAATATGACATAGTGTTCATCACCGCGGGCATGGGCGGCGGCACGGGCACGGGGACCGCCCCGGTCGTGGCCGAGCTCGCGCGTAAGCACGGCGCGATCGCGGTCGCGCTGGTCACACTACCGTTCGACATCGAGAAGAGCAGGTTGAGGACGGCCTTCGAAGGCATCTCCAAACTGAGAGAGCGGGCGCACAGCACGATCATACTCGACAACAACAGGTTGCTCAAGTTGGTGCCGAAGCTGCCCGTCGAGCAGGCGTTCATGGTTATGGACCAGCTCATCGGAGAAGTGATCAGGAGCGTCACAGACACGATCTGTCAGACCAGCATGATCAACCTCGACTTCGCGGACTTCCGCGCCATGATGCTCCGCGGAGGGGCATCGACCGTCCTGTACGGTGAGAGCGAGGACGCGGAGAAGGTGGTGCTCGAGGCCATGCACAACCCCTTGCTCGATGTCGACCTTGCGGGAGCGGCCGGCGCCCTGATACACATCACTGGCGGGCCCACCCTCTCCATAAAGAAGGCGTTCGAGGTCCTCAATGGGGTGACCCGTGAGCTGAGCGACACGGCATACGTCAAGCTCGGCGCGAGGATAGACCCGGACTTCGGCCGCAACATCAAGCTCATGGCTATCGTGACGGGCATACCGTCGCCGGAAGTGAACATGGCCAACCCCTACGCGCTTCCAGGCGGGAAGTTCAGCGGGTACACGAAGCCGTTCCAGATAGCCGATGTGTTAGGATAACCGGAATTCCCCCCCACACAACAACCAAAAAAGCGCCCCCTACCGTAACGCTGGGGGGCGCGCAACTTTTCTAGATCCATTGGGTCGTCGTTCGTGCCCGCATCGATGCGTCGATCGTCTAATCGTCCGCCTGCTTATCGGAACCGGCCGTCTTCTTCGCTGCGGGTCTCTTGGCGGGCGTGCCCTTCGCCGTCCCCTTGTCGATCGCCCCGTCGAATATCCCCATGAGCGTGTGGAACTCCCAGGTCGACGGCACGGCCCTCGCGATCAGGCGCCTGAACATCACCTTGGTCTTCACCTTCTTGTGCACCGGGTAGTCGATGACTTCCAGTAGCCTCGCGAAGTACTCGTTCAGCATCTCCATCTCCATCTCCGAGGCCTTCTTCGGCTCCCACTTCTCGACGCCGGACGCGAACATCTCATAGAAGACTGTCGAAGCCGCGTGGCTCAGGTTCAGGATGCTGTACTCGGGGTTGGCCGGGATCGTTATGAGGAAGTCGCACCGCCTGAGCAGCTCCTTGTCCAGCCCGAAATCCTCCCTCCCGAACACGAGCGCTATCGTCCCTTCGAGGTCCTTGACCTTCCCCGCGAACTCCCTCGGGGTCATCGAGATCCGGTTGAAGTGCTTGTCGTTGGTCGTGTCCACTCCCGATGTGGCCGCGACGAAGTCCGCCCCGGTGAGAGCCTCGTCGTCCGTGAACACCGTGCGGGCGCTCTTGAGGATGTCGATCCCGTGCATCGCGCGCTTCGTCGCTTCCTCGCCTATGACACAGGGCCTGACCAGCACCAGCTCCTCGAGCCCGAAGTTCTTCATGGCCCGGGCGACTGCGCCCACGTTCCCATCGTTCAGAGGTTCGATGAGGACGACCCTGATGTGCGGCACGCCACCAGCACGGATGCCTTAGATATTTAACTCTGTAGCAGATAATCTGGGCGTGGAGAAAGAGGTCAGGGTGGCGCTCAAGCTCGCCTACGACGGCACGGCCTTCTTCGGGTTCCAGAGACAGCCCGCGGGGAGGACCGTCGAGGGGGATTTGGTCAACGCCCTCATGAAGGTGGGCGCCATAAGCTCGCATAAGGGGTGCGGCTACCGGAGCTCCAGCCGGACGGACCGGGGCGTCAGCGCGCTCGGGAACATCGTATCGTTCCGGACGCAGTTCGACCCGGCTGCGATCTGCTCGGCGGTCAACTCGAAGATGGAGGACGTTTGGGTCTACTCGGCCGTGCAGGTCCCCGACGAGTTCCACCCGAGGGCCGCGAGGCAGAGATGGTACCGGTACCATCTGGCCAAGGCCGACCAGGACCTGAAGGTCATGAAGGAGGTCGCCTCCAGGTTCGTCGGGGTGCACGATTTCTCGAGCTACTCCAAGAGCGACGGCCGCAACCCGATGAGGAAGCTCGATTCCATAGACATCCGGCAGGACGGCATGTTCTACGCGATAGACTTCCGGGCGGAGAGTTTCCTGTGGAACATGGTCCGGAGGATGGTCTGGATGATGGACGAGGGCGGCTCCGGCAGGATGGCGCTCGATTGCATAGGGCCGGAACCGGGGAGGATGCCCAAGAGGATGGGGCTCGCACCTCCGGAATACCTCGTCCTGATGGACATCGACTGCGGGATCGATTTCCCGGTCAACGGGCGCGTGGCGATAGGCCTCGAGAGGGCCGTCGCCAAGAGGTTGAGGCGGGGCGCGATGCGCCTCAGCTTCGACAGGCTGCTGCTCGAGGCGGTCTCCAAGCCTGGTGAAGCTTGATATCCCATCAGCCGGCTATCCCGGCTGGATGAGGATCGCGGTCACAGGCACACCGGGCGTCGGCAAGACCAGCGCGTGCGCGCACGTGAAGTCACTGCCGGTCTACAGCGTCAACGAGCTCGCCAAGGAGTTCGAAGCCGTCTCGGGGTACGACCGGAAACGCAGGACCAAGGAGGTCGATGCGCGCAAGCTCGCCCGCAGGATCGCGAAGATGGATGGCGACATGGTGCTCGAAGGCCATTTCTCCCACATGCTGGGCGTCGACATCGCCGTCGTCCTGAGGTGCTCGCCGAGAGTCCTGGCCGCGCGCCTCAATTCGAAGGGATGGGCCGTGTCGAAGGTCGCCGAGAACATCGAGGCGGAGGCGGTCGATGTGATCCTCGTGGAGGCGGTCGGGAAGGTCCCCGTGGTCTGCGAGGTCGACACGACGAAGAGGACCCCGCTGCAGGTGGGGCGCATCATAGACCGGATAGCCAAGGGAGGAAGTCAAAAATATCCAGTCGGTCATGTTGACTGGAGCCGGGAGGTTCTGAGTTGGTTCTAGACAGCTACAGGGGCGAGGCCGACAGGATACTGTCCCCAGCGGCCAAGCGTCTGAGCAAGATCAACCCCAACCACCTGTCAGTGGCGTCCCTGGTGTTCGCGTTACTCGCGGGCGTGTTCTTCGCGACCGAGCCGCTGCACTTCCTGATCATCGCGGCCGTCCTGGTCGCTCTCAACGGACTCTTCGACGCCCTCGACGGGAAGGTGGCGCGGCTGTCGGCGAAGGAGTCGAAGCGCGGGGATTTCGTGGACCACGTGATCGACCGCTACGCCGACGTGTTCATCCTGGCGGGCATAGCGATAGGGTCGTACTGCTCGGTCTTCGTCGGCCTGTTCGCGATCGTCGGCGTCATGCTGTCGAGCTACATGGGCACGCAGGCCCAGGCGCTCGGCCTCAGGCGCGAGTACCGTGGCATCCTCGGCCGCGCCGACAGGCTGGCCCTGCTCATCGTCATACCGATCCTGCAGTACGTGTTCGACTTCGTGAACGGGGAGCTGTCCCGGGACCTGTTCGGCTACTCCATCATCGGCTGGATGATGATCTACTTCGGCATCGCCGGGAACATAACGGCACTCCAGCGCGCGCACATGATCTGGAAATCACTTGCGTGACCGTCTCGGCTGGCCCTTGACCTTGTAGTACGTGAGGGGGTGCGTCATCCACTCCAGGCCGCAGAGGCTGTCGGGTTCGTGGCAGATCCCGTAGCTCTTCATCGTGCTGCACTCCGGCGGAGTGTACTCCGTGCCCGAGATCTCCCCGGTTATGTGCTGGATCTGGTACCTGCTCTTGCTCTCGTCGAAGTCAGGCGCGGTCGAGAAGGTGCTCAGCACCTCGTCCGAGTTCATGCCGAGCGTGTGGAGGAAGGCGACGAGCGCGAACCTCCCGGAGTGCGGGACGTTCTCGCCGGCCTGTATCATGCCTAGGAGCTTCTTCATGCACGGGGGGAACCTCTCGATGCTCACCTTCCCGATATCCCTGGACTTCTGCTCCGCCCTCAGCTGCTCGTAGATGCCCCTGATCTCGCCGATGTCCTGGGCGAAGGTCCTCAGGATGTCGTCGTCGACGGGCAGCGGAAGCTCGGAGGTGATCTTGTCCGTCAGCATCTGCTGGATCAGCCGCACGAGCCTCTGCTTCGTGACGATGACCTTCCCGTCCTTGACGCGCTGGTTGACGAGCTTCCAGTCCTTGCTCCGCATGGCCGCCGAGAAGCGAAGGAAATCCGTGAAGTGAAGGGATATGTCCCCGTCCGTGGCGACCTCGAGCCCAAGCTCCGTCGCCACGTCCTTGATGAATGCCAGGTCCTCCTTCCTGAGCCGCTCGTCGGCCTTCTTCGCCTCCGCGATCGCGTACCGCTTCACAAGCATCGGGTCCGCGACCGCCGACACTATCATCCTGGCGACGGGGTAGCTCAGGAGCTCGAGGCTCGCGTCGATCGCGGACGCCATCGGATGATCGTCTATCATGCCGTCGTTGACGGCCTCCATTACCCGCTCCTTGCCGAGGAACCGGGCCCGCTCGTAGGCGACCCCGTTCACGAGCCCGTCGAGGGAGACCCCTGAATCCTTGAGGTGTCTCCCCGACTCCTTGAGGAACGGGTACTTGGCGGCGAGCTTAACATCCAAGGGCTGTCCTCCTGACGCCTGCCTCGAATCACGCGGTCCGTACAATAAACCCACTGTTACTGTAAGCCTTTGCCGCAGGTCAGGTGGAACTGCGCCGACGAGAGCGCCTTCGGCTCGTCGAAGATCGCCCAGAGCTCCGACGGGTCCGTGAACGGCCTCTTCCGTACGATCGCCATGGCCCTCCTCCTGCCGATCCCCTGGACCGCCCCGAGCATCGACAGCGTCGCCGTGTTCGCATCCGTGGGGTGAACGATCCCGGTGACGCTCCTCTGGCCGCGGCCCGTCACGGCGATGTCCACCCATCTGCCGACCTCGACCGGGTACGGGATGTCGACCAGGATCGGGTAGCTCCCCACCTGCCTCCCGAAGGTCCTGCCACCTTGCCTGAGTTCGGTGTACACCGAGGTGAGCACCGTCCTGTCCGGAAGGAGCTTCTCGAGCATCGGTCGGTCGATCTCCTCCCTGACGGCGCGCTTGAAGCCCTCGAACGCCGCCCTGTGCCTCACGCCAGGGTGCTCGCACCTGACGGGCATGACCTGGCGTATGTTGATCCGCCTGAGCAGCAGCCCTTCGCCGAGGACCTGCCTGAGGAACGCCATGTTGAGGTCGTAGGTGTCCCTCGTCTCCCCCTCCAGGCCGCACACGAAGTTGAGCCCGGGCAGAACCGCCGGCAAGCCGGTCGGGCCACGCACCGCGCCGAACTCGTTGACGATCCGGACCGCCTCCAGGGTCTGCTCGGCCGTCGCGTTCAGGTTGTTCGCCTTGGCCACCTGCGGGTCCGCCGACTCGAGCCCGAACGCGAGCACGTTGCCGCTCGTGCAGTTCTCCACAATCGCCTTGGTGATTCGGCGCGACTCCTCCGGGTGCTCCGCGATCACCGCCGGGTTGGCGTTGTCCAGGTGGAACACCCTCGGTCTCATGGCACGCCTGACCGCCTCCAGCAGGCGGCTCACCGCGTCCGCGTTCGGCCTCGGCGTCTCCGTCTCGCCGACCTCCTCAGACATGTAGCAGTAGACGCACGACTGCGCGCCGAGCCTGATGTTCCTGACGCCGGCCTTCGCCAGCGCCTCGGTCTCGTGCACGATGTCGGCCGCCTCCCTGAACTGGACCTCCCCCAGGAGTGGTTCGACGCAGAACTTGCACCCGCCGGACATGTATCTGACGCACCCGCGGTACATCTGGACCTCGGCTATGAGCGGGCCCGCGATGTCCGGGTGCTCCGAGCACGCCTCCGCCCCCCTCACGAGCCAGTCGGACCACTCCTGCTGCGTCCGCCTCCGGTCCTCGAACGACCCGCCTGACACGAGGTCGAACAGGCCCGCGTCGAGGTCCAAGGCGGCTATGCGGTCGAACGCATCCGCGAGCTCCTTCGGCGGGCTGGCCGCGCCGAGGCTGGCGATGGACCCCCCTGCGAACGTGCGCGCTATCGCCCGGAGCTCGTTGTCGCTCGCAGGCATCCCTCTGAGGTACTTGCCTGGGACGGCCACGTTCCTGATCGCCACCAGGAGCTTGGCCTTCGACAGGTCCAGCGAGCCCGCCCGCCACTGGTCTACGGTGGCGTACTGCGGGTCCGCCCCGGCCGCCTTCAGCGCCCCGAACGCGAGTCTTACGTAAGGTGATATGTACGGTGGGACGCCCAGGCAGGCCGGTTCGTCCGTGTATCCGTCAAGGATTAGTGCCCTCATCTCGGCGGTGAATCGTTTTATCGGATAATATGTTCCGTTTTCGGCGCGCCTGCCGACTGGCGGTGTTCGGTATGAGTGAAGGTATCATGCCAACGTATTAATCCGGCGAATTATTCTCCTGAAGCAGTAATAAGCGTAACAAACACGCTGTCTGGTTGTTCGAAATGTGAAAACCGGACAACGACTTTCGTCTCCTAGCGAAAACAAAGGGGAATGATTGAATGGCAAAGAAGTCCAAGCCGGCTAAGAAGAAGGCTGTGAAGAGTGCGCCCGCCAAGAAGAAGGCGGCCGCGTCAGCGAAGAAACCGCTCGAGAAGATGTCCGTCGACCAGCTGCTGAAGAAGGCCTACGAGCCCGCGCGGCTCGCGATGATCTACCACCCGTTCTACCAGGGCAAGATCGAGATCGTCCCGAAGTGCTGCGTGAGGGACTTCAACGACTTCGCCATCTGGTACACACCAGGTGTGGCCGAGCCGTGCAAGGCGATCAACAAGAACAAGGACCTGTCATACATACACACGAACCGCTGGAACACCGTCGCTGTCATATCCGACGGCACGAGGGTCCTGGGCCTGGGCGACATCGGTCCCGAGGCCGGCATGCCGGTCATGGAGGGCAAGTCGCTCCTGTTCAAGTACCTCGGCGGCGTGGACGCGTACCCGCTCTGCCTGGGCACGAAGGACCCCGAGAAGTTCATCGAGACGGTCAAGTTCCTGCAGCCATCTCTCGGAGGCATCAACCTCGAGGACATCTCCCAACCTAAGTGCTTCTACATACTCGAGAGGCTGAGGGCGGAGTGCGAGATCCCCGTCTGGCACGATGACCAGCAGGGCACGGGCACGATAGTCGCCGCGGGCGCAGTGAACGCCGCGAAGGTCGTCGGCAAGAAGCCGGCCGAGATGAAGGCCGTGTTCATCGGCGCGGGCGCCGCGAACATAGCCATCTCGAGGATCATGCACATCTCCGGCTTCAAGTGGGAGAACATGGTCATGTGCGACTCCAAGGGCACGCTGCACCCTGGCAGGCTCGACGTCAAGGCGGAGTTCAAGGAGAAGTGGTTCATGTGCGAGAACTCCAACAAGGAGGGCGTCGTGGGAATGCCCGTGGACGCGCTCAAGGGCGCGGACATCGTCGTCTGCGCATCGAAGCCGGGCCCGGGCACCGTCAAGCCTGAGTGGATCAAGGGCATGGCCGATGACGCGATCGTGTTCGCGACCGCCAACCCGATACCCGAGATCTGGCCCTGGGAGGCGCTCGAGGCGGGCGCGAAGGTCGTCGCGACCGGCAGGTCGGACTTCCCGAACCAGGTCAACAACTCGCTCGGGTTCCCTGGTATCTTCAGGGGCACGCTCGATGTCAAGGCCAAGACCATCTCCGACACGATGTGCCTGGCCGCGGTCCTGGCGCTCGCCAAGACCGCCGAGAAGAAGGGTCTCAGCGAGACCTACATCGTCCCGACCATGGACGAGTGGGAGGTCTTCCCGACCGAGGCCGCAGCCGTCGGGATGGCAGCCATCAGCGAGGGGCTCGCCAGGGTGAAGAAGTCCCGCAAGGAGCTCTACGAGGGCGCCGAGGCCATCATCAAGCGTGCGAGGGACCAGACCAAGTACCTGATGAAGGGCAAGTTCATCCTCCCGCCGCCGAAGGCGTGAACCACCTCGGCCATGCGATGGTAGAAACCCTTTCAAAAAACACTTTTCCTCTCATTTCTGAAAGGTCTCACAGAGGCGCGGGCCCTGCGGGCCGGTGGCCCCCATCTCTCGGATCGTCGGAGTTCCTGCACCCGTCATATGAACCCGGGGCCACGTTATCATCCATTGGTGGAAAATGCCGGGTGATGTGTATGGCGGGACTCGTCTCTTGGAGCCTGATGCCGACACGCGCCTCGCCGCGCGATGTCAGCGGTGGCGTCGATGTTGCGCCCAGCGGGAAGTTCAGTGCATCCGTAGTGGCGGGTGACTTCATCGTTGAGGGTCTCGGTCAGATCCTAGTCTTGATCCTGCAGATGGTCCTCGGGGGTCTGTGACGCCGTGCAATCGGGACAATGATGCCGAGAGAAGGGACCCGAACTACAGGAGGCCCATCTCGACGATCTCGACGCTCTGGACGCCGGAGACGCCTGCTATGGCCTGCTCCAACTCCTCCGCCCCGCCCTGCTTGTCCTCCATGACTATGAGCACATGCAGCGCACTGAGCCCGAACGCCAGCGGCTTCTTCTCCGAGGCCTTCAGCGCGGCTCCCTTCGGGAGCACGGCCTTCACGCCGGTCAGGAGCATGTCGAGGTCGACCTCGACGCCCTCTGGTAGTATCCTGTACTGAAGCCCTACTGCTCCCACGAAAAACACCTCACGGACCAGTGAACCCGCACGCGGGGCACTTGTAGTGAACGCTCTGGTCCCTGCAGTTCATGCATCTGCCGATCGTGGCCTTTCCGCAACTCGGGCATAGGAAGGTGGTCTCGGTCTTCCTAACCAGGCGGATGCCGCATGAGGAGCAAATTTTTTCCTGGCCAATCAAGCTTTTCGACCTCGGGGACGAGGTATAAGCTATCCGTATATAACATTAATGCAGACTCATCTGCCAGCCCGGACGGAGGATTGAAGCCCCCAGCAGGCGATTCCGTCACCCGTCGGGGTTCATCGGGATGAAGTGTCTAGTCGTCTACGACAGCGTCTACGGGAATACCAAGACCGTCGCCGGGACCATCGCTGAGCAGATCAGGTCCGAGGGTCACTCCGCTGAGGTCCGCTCCGCGAGGGACGGCCTTCCGGAGAAGCTCGACGCGGAGTTGGTCTTCATCGGGTCGCCCACAAGGATGGCCAGGATGACGCGCCGCGCCAAGAATTCGGTCAAGTCGCTGAGGAAGGCCGATTGGGGCGGCAGACCGATTGTGTTCTTCGACACCGTGATGCCGAAAGTCGAGCAGGAGAAGGGGCGCTGGTCCATGACGGCCTCCCAGAGCATGCACGACATGGCCAAGGGACTCGGGCTGAACGCGGACGCGAGGTTGCTGCATGTCGAGGTCACCGGGATCAAGGGCCCGCTCGCCGAGAATGCCACGGAGAAGGCGAAAGGGTTCACGCACGACATCCTATCGTCCATCGGCAGGTGAGTGGCAGCGTCAGTATCGTGGTTCACGGCGTGAAGGATCGGCCTCTGCACGGCTAGCGTGCTACGACTTCGCAAACGTGAGGTAGATAAACGTTGCTGGGGAATCGCATTTTATGCGCGCGCTGTGATTTTAATGCTCCCTCCCGAAAGGCCGTTCGCGGAACTGGCACGCAAGAATCCAACTCTTGTCAGCAATCATTATATACATGAACCGACTACACACCCCGCTAACGCAGCCTAGGGTATCCTACGCCGCCCAGGGCCCGTAGCTCAGCTAGGTAGGAATCTTATGCATTCTATGATTGCAAGACTCCCTAGAAAGAGCATCTGCCTTTTAAGCAGGTGGCCCGGGGTTCGAATGACTATGCCTCACAGACTAGTCTCGGAAATCCCCGCGGGCCCGCCGGGCGTCGCCTCAGGTGCGTCTGAGGGGTTGGCGGGGATGAAACGCTTTGATGCGATGGATACTGGGTTCGCGGGGTGAGTTGAATGGCCGAAGAATTTAACGTCTTGGAGCATGATCTCGTTCCCGAGCATCATCTCCTGCCGGAGAAGGAGGCCGAGAAGGTTCTGAAGGAGCTCAGGCTCACGAAGGACCAGCTTCCGAAGATCAAACTGGCCGATCCGTGCATACGCGCGCTCGACGTGCTAGCCGGGCCAGTGGAAGAAGGTATGGTCATAAAGGTCGTCAGGCGCAGTGCGACGAGCGGAGTCTCGGCCTGCTACAGACTCGTAATTAGGGGGTGAACCCTTTTGAGGGAACTTGTTGAAACCTATTTCAGAGAGAGAAGCGTCGTCAACCACCACACGGCTTCCTACAATGACTTCCTGCCAACGATAGACCACCCGAACAGCAGGATGCAGAATATCGTCGACAACGTCCGCGCATCCCCCGACGAGGCGGAGCGCGGCCTCATCAGGCTCGACCCAGACAGGACCGAGGGCAAGATCATAGAGGTCAGGATTGGTCGCAGGCGGGACGAGAAGACGGGCCAGATCGACGTGAACGCCAAGCCCACCATCTCGGTGCTCAAGCCGGTCATCAAGGAGGCGAACGGGGCGACCCACGACCTCTCTCCAATGGAGGCGAGGCTGAGGAACCTCAACTACTCCGCCCCGATATGGCTCGAGTTCACCGTCGTCGAGGACGGCATCGAGAGGGAACCGGAGAAGGTCCACATAGGCGACCTCCCCGTCATGATACAGTCCAAGAAGTGCAACCTGCACAGGGACAGCATGGACGTCGACAGGGAGCCCACCGAGGAGGAGTATCGGAAATTCCTCATCAAGATGGGCGAGGACCTGTGCGACCCCGGCGGTTACTTCATCATCGGCGGCACCGAGAGGGCGCTGATATCGCTTGAGGACCTGGCGCCGAACAGGGTCATGGTCGAGATGAACGAGCGGTACGGCACGAGCCTGCATGTCGCCAAGGTCTTCTCCCAGAGAGAGGGGTACAGGGCGCTGACCCTCATGGAGAAGAAGAAGGACGGCATACTCGCGGTGTCAGTCCCCGCGGCGTCCGGCCAGATACCACTCATAGTGCTCATGAAGGCCCTGGGCATGGAGAACGACGAGCAGATCTTCAAGTCGATCGTCTCCGACCCCCAGATGGCCAACATCGTGTACGCGAACATCGAGGAGTGCCAGAACAAGAAGCTCTACCCGCCGAACGGGATATACACGACCGAGGACGCCATACTCTTCCTGGAGCGCAAGTTCGCGACCGGCCAGGCGAAGGAGTACAGGGCGAAGAAGGTCGAGAGCATCATCGACAGGTCGCTCCTGCCGCACCTGGGCGACACGTCCGACGTGCGCCTGAAGAAGGCCATATTCCTGGGCCGTGTCGCGAGGACCATCCTCGAGCTCGAGCTCGGCAAGCGCAAGGAGGACGACAAGGACCACTACGCCAACAAGAGGTTGAAGCTCGCTGGCGACCTCATGGAGGACCTGTTCCGGGTCTCGTTCACGAACCTGATCAAGGATCTCAAGTACCAGCTCGAGCGCGGATACACGCGCAAGAAGGGTCTGAAGATATCGTCCGCCATACGGCCGGACCTCCTGACCCACAGGCTGCTGCACGCGTTCGCCACCGGCAACTGGGTCGGCGGCAGGGCAGGCGTCTCGCAGCTGCTGGACAGGACATCGAACATGTCGGCGTTGTCCCACCTGAGGCGCGTCACGTCCCCGCTCACGAGGAGCCAGCCGCACTTCGAGGCCCGTGACCTGCACCCGACACAGTGGGGCAGGCTCTGCCCGAACGAGACCCCTGAGGGTCAGAACTGTGGTCTGGTCAAGAACTGCGCCCTCATCATCGACGTGTCCGAGGGCACGGACGAGAAGGAGGTCATCTGGCTGCTCAGGGACCTGGGTGTCAGGGAGGTCGGCGAGCAGCAGACCACCGAGACCAGGATCTACGTCAACGGCGACCTGATCGGCCTGCACGACAAGCCCAAGGAGCTCGTCGAGGAGATACGCCAGAGGAGACGCTCTGGCCTGCTCTCCCCCGAGGTCAACATCAGGTTCGACGACCACATGAACGAGGTCATAATCAACTGCGACGAGGGGCGGCTGAGGAGGCCTCTGCTCGTCGTGCGCCACGGCAAGACCCTGCTGACGCACAAGCACATCGAGGACATGCGCACGGGGAAGGCCAAGTGGGGCGACATCATACGCGAGGGCGTCGTCGAATGGGTCGACGCTGAGGAGGAGGAGGACACATTCATCGCCGTGTTCGCCTACGAGACGCCCCAGAAGTGCGAGCACTGCGGCAAGTTCCTCTCGGAGTTGGACGTCGAGTGGAGGAACCCGGGCGAGGAAGGCAAGATCTCCCTCGAGTGCAAGGCCTGCGGCGGGACGATGCAGGTGGAGTCCATGCTCAAGGACGAGCACACGCACCTCGAGACCGACCCGATGGTCATCCTCGGGGTCTGCTCGGGCGTGGTCCCCTATCCGGAGCACAACTCCAGCCCCAGGGTCACCATGGGGTCTGGCATGGCCAAGCAGTCGCTCGGCCTCAGCTCGTCGAACTTCAGGATCCGGCCGGACACCAGGAGCCACCTGATGCACTATCCGCAGAAGCCCATGGCCACCACCAAGTCGATGGACTTCGTCCACTTCGACCGGAGGCCAGGCGGCCAGAACTTCGTCGTCGCGATCGTGTCCTACGCTGGGTACAACATGGAGGACGCTGTCATCATGAACAAGTCCTCCGTCGAGCGCGGGCTCGGCAGGTCGACCTTCATGAGGACCTACCGTGCAGAGGAGCGCAGGTACCCCGGCGGTCAGGAGGACCACTTCGAGATACCGAGCCCCGATGTCAGGGGCGCAAGGGCCGACCTGTCCTACAGCAACCTGGGCGAGGACGGCCTCATCAGCCCCGAGACGAAGGTCGACGGCGGCGATGTGCTCATCGGCAAGACCTCTCCCCCGAGGTTCCTCGAGGAGGAGGCAGACTTCCTCACGCCGCAGAAGAGGCGTGAGACATCGGTCACCGTGAGGCCGGGCGAGAGCGGGTACGTCGACGCCGTGATGCTCACCGAGAGCGAGAACGGTTCCAGGCTCGTCAAGGTCAAGGTCAGGGACGAGCGCGTCCCCGAGCTCGGCGACAAGTTCGCGTCGAGACACGGCCAGAAGGGCGTCGTGGGTCTCCTGGTCGCCCAAGAGGACATGCCGTTCACCGAGGACGGTCTCGTGCCGGACCTGCTCATCAACCCCCACGCGGTCCCGTCCCGTATGACGGTGGCGCACGTGCTCGAGATGATCGGCGGCAAGGTCGGCTCCATGGAGGGCAGGACCATCGACGGCACGCCGTTCAGCGGGGAACGAGAGGACGCCATCAGGGACGGCCTCGTCAGGAACGGGTTCAAGCACAACGGCAAAGAGGTCATGTACGACGGCACGACTGGCCGGAGGATCGAGGCCGAGATATTCATCGGCGTCATCTACTACCAGAAGCTCCACCACATGGTCTCGGGCAAGCTCCATGTCCGGAGCAGGGGCCCGGTCCAGATACTCACCAGGCAGCCGACCGAGGGGCGCTCGAGGCAGGGCGGCCTGAGGTTCGGTGAGATGGAGAGGGACTGTCTGATCGGCCACGGCGCGGCCATGGTCATCAAGGACAGGCTGCTGGACGAGTCCGACGGGACGCTCCAGTACGTCTGCGGCAACCCGAGCTGCGGCCACATCGCCATACTCGACAGGCGTGGCACGTTGAGGTGCCCTGTCTGCGGGAACAACTCGAAGATATACCAGGTGCAGACATCGTACGCGTTCAAGCTGCTCCTGGACGAGCTGCTCTCGCTCGGTGTCGCCATGCGCCTGCAACTGGAGGACTTGAAATGAACGTCACCGGCGTCAGCAAGCGCATAGCGGCGATCAAGTTCGCCCATCTCTCACCGGACGAGATCAGGAAGATGAGCACGACCAAGATCATCACCGCGGACACCTACGACGACGACGGGTTCCCGATCGACATGGGCCTGATGGACCCGCACCTGGGGGTCATAGAGCCTGGCCTGAGGTGCAAGACCTGCGGCAAGAAGGTCGACGAGTGCCCGGGCCACTTCGGTCACATCGACCTGGCCATGCCTGTGATACATGTGGGCTACGTGAAGGAGATCAAGAAGCTCCTGCAGTCCACGTGCAGGTCCTGCGGCAAGCTCCTGCTCACGGCGGAGCAGGCCGCGGAGTACCGGAAGCAGCGCGACCGGATGGAGGAGCTCGGCGGCGACATGCTCGACACGGGCGCCATATCCAAGGAGACCGCCAGGGACGCGGCCTCCAGGACCACCTGCCCACACTGCGGCACGGTCCAGCTGAAGATCACGCTCGACAAGCCCACTACCTTCAGGGAGGAGGGACACAAGCTCACCCCGAAGGAGGTCAGGGAGAGGCTCGAGCGCATACCCGACGAGGACCTCATATCGCTGGGCATGGACCCGACGGTCTCACGGCCCGAGTGGATGATCCTCACCGCGCTGCCGGTGCCCCCGGTCACGGTCAGGCCGTCCATCACCCTCGAGAGCGGCGACAGGTCCGAGGACGACGTCACGCACAAGCTCGTCGATGTCCTGAGGATCAACCAGAGGCTCAGGGAGAACAGGGACGCGGGCGCACCGCAGCTCATAGTCGAGGACCTGTGGGAGCTGCTCCAGTACCATGTAACGACCTACTTCGACAACCAGACCTCGGGCATCCCGCCGGCCAGGCACAGGTCCGGCAGGCCGCTCAAGACGCTGGTCCAGAGGTTGAAGGGCAAGGAGGGCAGGTTCAGGTCGAACCTGTCCGGCAAGCGCGTCAACTTCTCGGCCCGTACGGTCATATCACCGGACCCGATGCTCTCGATCAACGAGGTCGGCGTGCCGGCTGAGGCCGCGAGGGAGCTGACCATCCCGATACACGTGACGGACCGGAACCTGGCGGCGGCCAAGGAGATCACGACGCGCGGGCCGTGCCCGCCGGGCGAGGTCTACGTACCCGGTGTGAACTACGTCATCCGGTCCGACGGCCGGAGGATCAAGGTCACGGACAAGAACGCCGCGACGGTCGCCGAGACCGTGGAGCCGGGGTACATCATAGAGAGGCACCTGGTCGACGGGGACATCGTCCTGTTCAACAGGCAGCCGTCGCTGCACAGGATGTCCATCATGGCGCACGAGGTCAGGGTCATGCCCCACAAGACCTTCAGGTTCAACCTCTGCGTATGCCCGCCGTACAACGCGGACTTCGACGGGGACGAGATGAACCTGCACGTGCTGCAGAGCGAGGAGGCCAGGGCCGAGGCGAAGGTGCTGATGCGGGTCCAGGAGCACATCCTGTCCCCCAGGTTCGGCGGCCCGGTCATAGGCGGCATACACGACCACATAACTGGCGCGTTCCTGCTGACCTACAGGGACTCGAAGTTCACCCGTGAGGAGACGATCAAGATCATAGAGAAGATCAGCCTCGCGGAGCTGCCGAAGCCGAAGGTCACCGGCGGGGTGCCGTACTGGACTGGCAAGCAGCTGTTCAGCATGATCCTCCCGAAGGACCTGCACATGACCTTCAAGGCGTCCATCTGCCAGAGGTGCGACACCTGCAAGAAGGAGAAGTGCGAGCACGACGCGTTCGTCGTCGTCAGGGGCGGCGAGCTGGTCACTGGCACGATCGATGAGAAGGCCATGGGCGCGTTCAAGGGCAGGATCCTGGACAAGCTGGCCAGGGACTACGGCCCCGACAGGGCCAGGATATTCGTGGACTGCGCCACGAAGCTGGCGATCGGTGCCATCATGATACGCGGCTTCACGACCGGGATAGACGACGAGGACATCCCGGACCAGGCGAAACGCGAGATCGCGGACGCCATGGCCCAGGCCAAGGCGAAGGTCGAGGAGCATATCGCGGCCTACAGGCGGGGCGAGCTCGAGCAGATGCCCGGCAGGTCGCTCGAGGAGACGCTCGAGGTCGAGATCATGAAGGTCCTGGGCAAGGCGAGGGACACGGCTGGGCAGATCGCGGGCCGCCACCTCGGTCTCGAGAACTCTGCGGTCATCATGGCCAAGTGCGGCGCGAGGGGTTCGATGCTCAACCTGTCCCAGATGGCCGGTGCGATCGGCCAGCAGGCGGTCAGGGGCGAGCGTCTGTCCAGGGGGTACTGGAACAGGACCTTGCCGCACTTCGAGAAGGGGGACCTGGGCGCCGAGGCGAAGGGGTTCATCAAGAACTCCTACAAGAGCGGGCTGACGCCGACGGAGTACTTCTTCCACTCGATGGGTGGCAGGGAAGGCCTGGTCGACACGGCAGTCAGGACATCCAGGTCCGGTTACATGCAGCGCAGGCTGGTCAACGCGCTCGAGGACCTCAAGGTCATGCATGACGGCTCCGTCAGGAACACCGCGGGCACGATCATCCAGTTCAAGTACGGCGAGGACGGCACCGACCCGACGAGGAGCATCCAGGGCGACTCCGTGGACGTGGACGACATCATCCTCGGGGTCCTGGGCGACCGGGGCGAGCTGATCGCCAAGATCCAGGACAAGGGCGTCGTGAGCTACGGTATACAGGACAGGGACCTGCTCGAGACCACCCAGGAGGATGCCGAGACCGAGGAGGAGCCTGAGTTCGAGTCAGGCGGCCCAGAGGAGGGCGGATGACCATGACCGGCAAACCAGTCGAAGTGTTCACAACCAAAGGCCTCGACGAGAAGACGGCGGAGAAGCTCGCGGAGGCCGGGTACACCTTCACCAAGGTCGTGAGGGCGAACGAGAAGACCCTGAGGGAGCTGGAGAAGCTCCTGGGCGAGCGGAAGCTGAAGCAGGTCATGGCGGCGGTCAAGTCCAAGGACCGGGCGCCGAAGAAGAAGAAGGATGTCCCGCTCAAGAAGCCGACGCTGGCCAAGAAGGCGCTCCCGGTCAAGGTGGGTCCGGAGACGGCCTACGAGGTGAAGCTCAACAAGCTCCTCGCGAAGATGGGCAAGTCGCTCCCGAGGTTAGTGGTCGCGGAGATCGCGGGCAGGATCCAGGGAGTCGACATGCCCGAGAAGCTCATCGACAAGATCCTCACGCAGACCTGCGAGCGTTTCGAGACGCACGCCATCGACCCGAGCGAGTCGGTCGGCATCCTGGCCGCGCAGAGCATAGGCGAGCCAGGCACGCAGATGACCATGCGTACGTTCCACTACGCCGGCGTCGCGGAGATGAACGTCACGCTGGGCCTCCCGAGGCTGATCGAGATAGTCGACGCGAGGCGGGTCCCGAGCACGCCCATCATGGAGATACACATCGAGGCGGGCGCCCAGGACGACGTCGAGAAGGTCCGCGCGATCGCATCGAACATCGAGCGCACGAACCTCATCGACATCGCCGATGTCGAGACGGACATCAACAACATGGAGGTCGTCGTCAAGCTCGACAGGCGGAAGATGGCGCGGAAGGGCATCACGCCCGAGGATGTCCTGAGGAAGCTCAACAAGTCGAAGGGCATCAAGGGCCTGGCGGAGATGCGCGACGCGAACATAGTGGTGAAGTGCGACGAACCGTCCTACAAGAAGCTCCAGCGCATATCGGAGGACACGAAGCAGAGCCCGATCAAGGGCGTCGAGGGCATAAACAGGGCCGTCATCCGGAAGGTCAGCGGCTCTTACATCGTGTACACCGAGGGCTCGAACCTGCAGAAGGTCCTGGAGATAGCGCATGTGGACAAGCGCAGGACCACCACGAACAGCATACTCGAGATATTCGAGGTGCTGGGGGTGGAGGCGGCCAGGAACTCGATAATCAACGAGGCCACGAAGACGCTCGAGGAGCAGGGCCTGACCGTGGACATACGCCACATCATGCTCGTCTCCGACCTGATGACCAACGACGGCGATGTCAAGGCCATCGGCAGGCACGGCATATCCGGGCGCAAGTCGAGCGTGCTCGCGAGGGCGGCGTTCGAGATCACTTCGACGCACCTGCTGCGCGCGGGCATCACGGGCGAAGTCGACACGCTGGAAGGCGTCGTAGAAAACATTATAGTCGGCCAGCCGGTTACCGTTGGCACTGGCGCGGTAAACCTGGTCTGGTCACCACACAAGAAGGAAGGTGAGAAGGAATGATAGACATCATGAGGGCGCTCAAGACGGCCGCGACCACGGGCGATGTCCGGTTCGGCCTCGCAGAGACGAAGAAGTCCATGAAGAGTGGCGAGGCGAAGATGGTCGTCGTCGCGAGCAACTGCCCGGAGAAGGATTCGCTCCAAGGCCAGCCCGGCCACAAGTTCCTCGCGTTCGATGGCGACAACGTGGAACTCGGGTCCGCCTGCGGCAAGCCCTTCTCGATATCCGCACTGGTCATCGTGAGTCCTGGCGAGTCGAACATACTCTCCGCGTGAAGAAGTGGTAACGAATGGGAGACATCACCTTTACGGAGGACACCCTCCGGTACATTTCCCTTTTCGAGAAGGTCACGGGGACGCAGGTCAAGGACTGCCTCGAGACCGAGGAGAAGCTCGTGTTCGTGGTGGAGAAGGGCCAGGGCAGCCGCGCCGTCGGGAAGAAGGGCGAGAACGTCATACGCCTGAAGAACCTCACGGGCAAGAACATCCACGTGATCGAGTACTCCGAGGACCCCGAGACGTTCGTCAAGAACGTGTTCCACACCTACAGCGTCCAATCCGTGGCGCTCGAGGACCGCGGGAGCATCATCCATGCCACCGTCACGGTCGACCCGAAGGTCAAGGGGAAGGCCATAGGCAAGAACGGCAAGAACCTGCGGATCGCGCGCGAGATCGTCTCCAGGCACCATAACATCCAGAGCATCAGCGTCGCCTGAGCGGCTCCCGCTCCACCTCGAGCCTGTCCGCGGTCGGATATTCTTCCACGAGGAAGCACGGCAGCTCCAGCTCCGACGCGATCTCCTCGAGGACCCACGGGGCCACTTCGAGCCTCTTCTTGGCGCCATCGACCCACAGGAGGCGCCGCGGGACCCCGAACCTCCTCGCGATCTCCCGGGCCGCGCCCGCCGGGTCGCCGGTCTCGACGACCCCCTTCACGAGCGTCCCGTCGTCCGTGAGCAGCTCGTGCGGCTTCCTGACGTTCCTCGCGCGCCGGGTGATCCTGCGCCTCAGCTGGACCCCGTCCTTGAACCCCGAGGAGCAGTAGTGCAGCGGCACGGAGACATCCGACCGGAGCATCCTCAGCGACAGCCCCTGACTGCCCGCGACGCCCGAGGAGATGTCGTCCCTGGTGTCGCATCCGAGCGCCCTGAGGCTGCGCCAGTTGGTCTCGGAGAACTCCAGCTCGTTCAGGTTCACGAAGCCGAGCTCCATGGAGTCGGCGTGCGCGATCAATGCCACGAGGTCCACCTCGCGCCAGGGGAGGGCCGGGACCTCGAACCCGACACCCATGCCCAGGTCCTGGGATAGTTCGACGGCTTCATCGAACACGGAACCGCGGAGCCTCCTCCACATCCCCACAGGCGGGTGGAACCTTATCTCGTCCAGGCCGGCCTTCGCGAGCCTGCCGATCCTGACCGGGTCGGTGGTCGATGTGTAGAGGTGGATGTGATGCCTCTCGCCGAACCTCCGCTTCAGCCCCTCGATGGCCTCCACGGTCCTGTCCATGACCAGGAAGGGGTCCCCTCCCGTGATGCCCGTCCCGAGGGCGTCCATCAGCCCGGCCTCGTCGAGCACCTCGTCGACGGATGCGACCCGCCTCTCGTTCGCGAAGTAGACATCCTTCCCGCGCTTCTGCGCGGACAGGGGACAGTAGGAGCACCTGCGTCTGCATCTGCCGGTCACCAGGAGCACGAGCTTCGCGCCCTTCTCGCACAGCACGCACCCGCGCGGGAGCGCCCCCGTGTGCGCCGAGCCCCTCTGCATCCTTCGGATCCTGCTCACGCACCTCGTATCCTGCTCGGGGTAATTGAATAGATTCGTCGTCCCCGGGCGAAAGCTTAACCTGGGGGTGTCAGATGCATGGACCATGGAGAAGAATAGCAGGGTGATACTGGCCTTGGACGTGACATCGCGCGCGGATGCGATGAGGGTGGTCGAGGCGGTCGTGGACCACGTCGACGCGATCAAGATCAACTGGCCCCTGATACTCGCCGCAGGACCGGACATCATCAGGGACATGTCCAAGGTCAAGGCGGTCATATGCGACATGAAGATCGCCGACATACCGAACACCAACAGGCTGATAGTGGAGCAGGCCATGGGCAGGGGGGCTAGCGCGGTCATAGCCCACGGGTTCACGGGCGACGACTCGGTCAAGGCGTGCGTCGACGCCGCCAAGGGACAGGTCTATGTCGTCACCGAGATGAGCCACCCTGGTGGGAAGCAGTTCACGGCCCCGGTCGCCGACAGGCTCGCGGCACTCGCGAAGAGCGCAGGCGCGCGCGGGATAGTCGCGCCCGCGACCCGGCCCGAGAGGATCGCGGCCCTCAGGGGGATTATAGGCGGGCTCGAGATCATCAGCCCGGGCGTCGGCGCGCAGGGGGGCAGGGCGTCGGATGCGCTCAGGGCCGGCGCGGACTACATCATCGTCGGCCGCGCGATATACGAGGCTGCGGACCCGAAGGCGGCTGCGATGGCCATCGCGGAAGAGGCCAGGACAGCCTTCTAGACGCTG
>Ga0315287_10000950_pt1 | contig 26011 bp, 21 predicted proteins | sample YL17G11_0_MG_FD_205037 | JGI IMG/M metagenome (GOLD analysis project Ga0315287, IMG submission 205037) | Sediment microbial communities from Yellowstone Lake, YNP, Wyoming, USA - YL17G11_0 | ecosystem: Environmental > Aquatic > Freshwater > Lake > Sediment | place: USA: Wyoming | collected... | reverse complement strand
GCCCGCGGAAATCACTTTGTAGGCCGAACCGTTCAGCTCGATCACTCCGAAGCCGGTTATATTAAGGCCAGGGTCAAATCCTGCAACCCTCATAATCGGTCCTAGGCCGCGCTGGCGCTGATCTTTTGCAATTCCTCCGCGGAAATGTCGAAGTTGGCGTAGACATTCTGGACATCCTCGTGCTCTTCCAGTGAGTCCACCAGCCGCACCATCTGCTCGGCCTCTTTGCCGGTGAGCTTGATCGAGGTCTGGGGGATCATGGAGATTTCAGCGACGCTGCATTTCAAGCCTTTTTTATCGAACGCTTCTTTGACCTGCTCGAAAGCATCCGGGGAGGTGGTCACCTCCCAGACCGATTCCGCGTCCTTGACATCGTCAGCGCCGGCTTCCAGGGCCACTTCCATGAGCTGGTCCTCGCTGGCCGCGCTCTTCTCAAACAGGATCAACCCTTTTCTCTGGAACATCCAGGCCACGCACCCGGACTCGCCCAGGTTGCCGCCCCCGCGCGAGAAAATCTTTCTTATCTCCGGTGCGGTGCGGTTCTTGCTGTCGGTCATCACCTCCACGAGCATGGCCACCCCGCCCGGGCCGTAGCCCTCGTAGAGCGCCTCTTCGTAAGTCACGCCCTCCAACTCGCCCGTGCCTTTCTTGATGGCGTTGGTGACATTGTCTTTGGGCATGTTGGCGGCCCTTGCCGCGCTGAGCGCGGTGCGCAGCCTGGGGTTTGAGTCCGGGTCTCCGCCCCCGATCCTCGCCCCCACGATTATCTCGCGGATGATCTTGGTGAAGAGCTTGCCCCGCTTCGCGTCTTCCTTGCCCTTCTTATGCTTTATGGACGCCCATTTGGAATGACCAGACATAGTTCCCCCTATGCTAAAATCTTAGCGCCTGTATATTACCACACCATCATTGGCTTTGCAAAAATTTTAATCAAGATCGCGGGCTTTTTAGCGTTGCGTTGATTTTGAGAGTTGTATTGCGGGGCAAATCCAGGCAGCAAAACGCGGGCCACGGGCTAATCACTCCCTACCTGGGCGGCCTTTTTTTCAGCTTTACCGGGAGCAGGCTTTTCAGTTCCAGGTGGCGGGACGCGGAAAGTACTTCGATCCCGATCAACTTTCCCCGCGCGTCCACATCTATTGTGATGTCGTCGCTCACGATCTTGCTCAATACCTTGCACCCCTTGCCCATCCTGATATAGAGCAAATCATAGGCCGAATCATAGCTTATCTTCATCCCTCACCCCCAATTACCGTAAAACCTTTACCGTTATCAATGCGGTCTTTAATTGACAGCACCCAATAAAAAGTGTGTAATGAAATTCAGGCAATAGCAAGCATTTGGATGATAGAGGCTGGCACTCATGAATGAAAGAAGCAATATCAGATTAAACTGGATGCGTCTCGCCGTCAAAAAACTCCTTAAAATTCTATCCCTGTCCCTTGTTTTATTTGGGATAATTTTTTCAATTTTTTTTATGAACAAAGCGGATGAAGACGGACTGGCTTTATACTATAATGTCAAATGCATTTTATTGGACTATAGAAACTGGTTCAAGCCCAGGCCTTATAAATTTAATGCAGTTTCCTATTCTTTCAATTCGGTTCAAACCAATTGGTATCCATCAGATCCAAATTATGAAAATGTTTCGAGTTTTAAAATTATTCGCGCAGTCAGCGGTAGGAACAAGTTTGAATTTATTGCAAATCTCCCGAAAACCGAGGATCAATATTTGGATAAAAATGTCGCTCCAAATACGGTTTATGTTTATAAATTCACGGCCTGCAACTTTTTGCGATGCTCCGAGCCTCAAACGAAAGAAGTAAGAACTTACAACGCCCCACCGTTGCCCCCGAGCGAATTAGCCGCAAAGAGCATATCACCTTATGAAGTTGAATTAAGTTGGAAAGACAATTCAGACCATGAAAAGGGATTTGAAATTGAAAGCGGAATAAAGAGGAGCTATTACAGCGTGGGCAAAACAGGCCCGGATCAGACAAAATTTGTTGTATCGGAAGCTCTCCCCGGCCAATTCTATAAATTTAGAGTAAAAGCATTTGACGGATATTATGCTTCAGAAAACAACCCGGTAATTTCTTTGGTCTCACCCGACCTGGAAAGAATAGGCACCAGGAAATTAATTCCAGGAACCACAAATGACCTGGAAAGCGCTTCATTTGCCAAAGCTGACCGGGAATGGGGGATAGCATTCAGTGAAAATTTAAATAATCCCCGTGTCAAGAAAGAAGAAATGGAGTTCAACACCGAAATTTATTTCATGAGAATTAGTGCAGGACTGGAACCAATCGGGAAAAAAGTTCGAATCAGTTTTTACCCGGGCGAATCAGGTAGCCCTTCTTTAACCTGGAATGGCGAAGAATATGGTGTTGTCTGGACAGATTCCCGTAACGCGCAAACCTACGATTGCGACGGAACTGAAAATTGCGATATGCACAGAGAAATATTTTTTTCAAGAATCACTGCCGGAGGTCAAAGAATAGGCGATGAAGTCCGAGTTACCGGAAAAAATAATTATACCTTCTATCCATATTTGTTTTGGATGAAAGACCGCTACGTTTTATTTTTTTTGGGAAATCAAGGAATCTACTACGCATATCTTGATAGGGATGGTCACAAAATCAATGAACCTAAACGAATTATTGACAAAGTGGATGAATCACGAGCATTTAGTATGATTCAATCGGGAGATATTTTCGCCCTTGCATGGATGGTAAAGAAGACAATTAATAGCCCTACTAGAGCAGACCGAGCAGACCTGTATTTTTCACTTTTTGCCCCGGAGAAAGACCAGAAAATCAATCCGATAGCCATATCTGGAATTTGTTTCAACGACAGAAAATGCAATGATAAGCTAGATGACCCTTTATCTTCCACAATCTTCTGGACCGGGCACGATTATGGTATCTGCTGGGGAAACTTTCAAAGTGATATAATTATCACCTTGATATCCGGAAAAACTCTTCGCCCCTATTCAAGATATAAAGTGCTGAACGGGTATTCTTTGTCCCCAAAATGTGTTGGGAACGGCTCAGAAATTGGACTAATTTCTGAAAAACACGGCTGGGTTACAAAAAATGAAATTAATTTTGCCATCTTTTCAGAAACCGGAAGTCAGATAACAAAAGAATATTTTTTAATATCCAATAAGGACTCGAATTTTTCCTATGTTTCGCAATTGTATTGGAGCGGCAAATACTTTTTCTTGGCTGACCAAAAATCAATCGTCATGGTCAAACCTTGACCATTCCCAACCTTGCAATGCCGACAAGCTCAGGCTTTTTCTGGGCTTAAACGACATAGAAGCAAAGTTTGAGTAAAATTATTTATTCGATTTCCGCCAGTTGCTGAACCCTTCCGGGAAGGCATTGCGCCAGAAGCCGCGGATGAAGACCATGCCGAAGAGGAACCTCCCGACCAGGAACCCGGTTGACCACAGGAACGAATAGGCCGCGATCTGTTCCTTGCTCCCGCAGTGCCCGATCTCGTAGAAGAACAGGATTGAGAGCGCTTGCGGGCCTCCGTAGCCGCCGACATTGATGGGCAGGAAATGGCCGTAAAAAATTATGGGGATTGCGATCACCGCGAGCGGGAGCGGGACAGTGATGTCCAGGGCGCGGAGCGTGGCGTAGTTGCAGATCAGCCCGCCGATCAGGCAAATGACCCGGGCCCCGTAAACGATCAGATAATGGTACCAGCGCGCGATGCTGAAAGTCCGGAGCAACTGGGTCGCCCCGGCCGCGACCTTGAGCAGAAAGCTTTGGCCGACTCGCGGTCCGGCGTCCGCCTTGTGCGAGCGCTCGATCCAGGCCGCCATCTTCGGCTGGAGCGGCGAGTGCCAGAAGGCCAGGTTGGCGACATACACCACCCAGAAAACAATCATCGCGAAGAGCCAGTATATATTTATCTGGGGCACCAGGTTGGTCCTGAGGTTGTAGATGACCGCGATGGTGAGCGCGGTGGCCACCGCGGCTAGGTCGTTGAGCACGGTCCAGAATGTGGAGCTTACCGCGTGCGTGGGTGACACGCCCTTCTTGCGCCAGAGCCAGATCGGGAAGAAGACCTCGGCGAGCGGGGCGAAGACCACCTGTATGACATAGGGCGCCACGCGCAGTTCAAATTTTTCATAGGTTGTGAGCTTGGCGTTGAACCAGGAATAGGCCTGGCCGAAGGTGAAAGTGTCTATGGTCCCGAACAAGAGCGTGAACCCGACCATGAAGGGTATGAAGAGCTTGAGGTCCGCGCCGGCCATGATCTGGAACATCTTCCGGAAATCGATGAAGAAATAGAGCCAGGCCAGGATCGCAATGGTGATGACCCAGGGGATCAACTGGTTGATGGTCCCGGGTTTTTTTATTTGTTCTTGAGGGACACCGCTGCTGTCTTTTGGTTTTGCTTCTGACATTTTTTCCGGATTTTATTGGAACTCATTCTCCGGTGTTTTTCCCGGATTATCAAGCCGGTCGTCATAGCTGTCTTTTGCGGACAGGTCGATGCCTCGCGAAAGGGCCTCTTCCTTGTAAGAACCCTCGCGCAGTCTGATCTCCCCGGCCGGGCTGACCCGGATCGCGGATTCGCCCAGCACCGGGCACGCGGTCTCGCAATAGCCGCATCCGTTGCACCGGCTCGGGATCACCACCGGCACGCGCTTGCCGCTGACGGTCCTGAACACGATCGCGTTGTAGGGGCAGATTTCATCACAGACCAGGCATTCCTTGTCCCAGGCATAGACCAGGCATCGCGCCTGGTCAATGGCCGCGGTGCCCAGCTTGGCGTGTTTTTTTTCTTCGAGGTCGAGCCCGCGGAGCGCGTCGGTGGGGCAGACATGCCCGCAGGCCCGGCATTCCTGGTCGCAGCCGGCCAGGCGCATGTCCATCCGGGGAGCGAACACCCCGGGCATTCCCTGCTCCAGTCCCTGGCTCTGGATCACATAGGTCGGGCAGACTTTCACGCAATCCCCGCAGCGGGTGCAGCGGGCCAGGAACTCGGTTTCCGGGGGCGCTCCGGGCGGACGGATAAGGTTGTTGGGCCGGTTTTTCAAATCCGCGGACTGGCGGCCCATCACTCCCGCGCCCAGGCCCAGGAAGCCGGCGAGGATGAGCCTTCTCTTGCCGAGATCGGTCCCGGTGTCGCGCAGCGACTTTCCCTTGAATGAATATTTTATGGCGTCCTCCGGACAGCGGTCCTGGCAGACAAAACACTTGATGCACTCGGGCTCGTGATCCTTCCAGGTCTTGTTCTCAACCGCGCCGGTCGGGCAGACCCTTTCGCAGGTCCTGCAGTTGGTGCATTCCGGAGAGACATGTTTTGCGAGCAGAGAAAACCTCGAACAAATTCCGAGCAGGGCGCCGAGCGGGCAGAGGTTCCGGCAGAAAAAGCGCGGGCTGATTGAAGAGAGTCCGATTATGGATAGGAAAATTCCCAAGGTCAAAAACACTTGCCGGTAAAACGGGGGCTTGAGTTCCAGGTATTTCAGGCTCGTGATGTCCAGTTTTTCAAACACCGGGTTTAAGCCGTGGACGAAAAGGTCGGCCAGACCCATGAGCAAAGGATAGAATACTATGGTGTAGATCCGGGTTATGAGCGGGATCGGGTCCAGATAAAAAGAAAGGTTGATCCCGATCAGCGCGCAAATAAAAACCGCGGCCAGGAAAAAATACTTCAACCATTGCAATTCTTTTTTTTGCTCCTTGCTTTTTCTTTTTTTGAAAAGAGCGGACTCGGTCAAGTCAATGGTGGTCCCCATCGGGCAAGCCCAGCCGCAAAACACCCGGCCCAAAAGCACGGTGGCCAGAAGCGTGATGAACGCCAGGCCGAAGTCGTGGTTCCAGTAGCGGTCCGAGATGGCGGCCGCTCCCATAGCCAGCGGGTCAAAGTTCAGAAACAGGTCGCTCGGGACCTCTTTTTTATAAAGCGGCCAGTCCATGAACAGGAAAAACAAAAAAAGGGCCAGAAAAATTATCTGGACGACTCGCCGGGTTTTGGACATACTTGAAATAGTTTAGCCGGTATTGGCCGGTAATTAAAGTATCGGGCAGGATCAATGATTGAATGTGAAAACTATCTCCTCTATAATACTTGAAGGGCTGGGCACTTAAAAAGGAGGATCAAGATGGCTGTTTTCACCGCTTATGTGGAATGGGATCCGGAGACAAAAATTTATGTGGGTATTGTGCCGGGAATTCCCGGCGCGCACACCCAGGGCGCAACTCTTGATGAGCTTCAACAAAACCTCAAGGAAGTGCTGGAGCTTTGCTTGGAGGAAAATAAAAAAAGCAGCGAAGAACTTCCCAAATTTATCGGCTTGCAGCAGATCGAGGTTTCCGTATGACCAAGCTTGCCATTGTTGATTTCAAAACAATGGAAAAGCTGCTTAAAAAACTTGGATTTGAACCAGTAAGACAAAAAGGGAGCCATATTTTTTACCGCCATCCTGATGGCAGGACCACTACGTTGCCCAATCATCCGGGCAGAGATTTGGCCAGACCGATCATCCGAGAAATCCTCAGGGAAATTGAACTCACCAAAGAGCAATATTCTGAAGAGCTCGAAAAAATTTGAAACCTAAGTTTTATCACGCAGATTATACTGCGTAGCCATCTCACCGCTATTTGGGTGCCTGTAAGTCCAAAAACGATTCATCCAGGTTCTTAAATATCGCGGCTCAGGGTTTGAGAAGGCCCCAAAATTCTAGTATGATTTGATCAAGTCCGAGGAAACGGGAGGAGTGAAAAATGGATTATCAGACCATCAAGTTTGAGGGCCAGGGACCGATCGGGGTGTTGACCTTTAACCGGCCCGAGCGGATGAACGCCATCAACTACGAGATGCGCGACGAGCTGCGCGACTTTTTCAACCAGCGGCTCAAGGACACGGAGACGCGCGTGATCGTGATCACGGGATCGGGCAAGGGCTTTTGCTCGGGCCTGGACATCAAGGACTCCAAGATCACCAGCCCTGAGAACAATTACACGCCCAAGCTCGCCTACGAGCTCCAGCAGCTCTTCTCGGACACCATCGTGTTCATGCGGCGCTGCCCCCAGCCCATCATCGGCGCGCTCAACGGCGCTGCGGTGGGCGCGGGACTTTCCATCGCCATGGCCTGCGACATCCGGCTCGCGGCGCCCGAGGCCAAGTTCTGCGCGGCCTACATCAACATCGGCACCGGCGGCGCGGACATGGGCTCGTCCTGGCTGTTCACCCGGGCAGTCGGGCTGGGGAACGCGGCCCGCTACCTTTTGACCGGAGATTTTTTCAGCGCGGAAGAGGCGCTGCGCATCCATTTTGTCCAGGGCATTTTCCCCAAAGACCAGCTTTTCGATGAGGCCATGAAGATCGCGAAAAACATGACCACCAAGTCCGCGCTCGGACTGCGGCTGACCAAGGAGGCTATCAACCAGAACATGGGCGCGGCGAGTATTGAGGACGCGATCCGTCTGGAGGACCGCAACCAGGCGCTGTGCATCGCCCAGCTTGCCGCAGGCGCGGCCGCGGCCAAAAAGAGCCAATAAACGGAGCACGAAAAAAAGTCAATGGCAAACGAGCTAAAAAATCTTTTCAGCCCGATCAGGATCAACAAGCTGGACCTGAAAAACCGCGCGGTCATGCCCGCCATGGGCACGGGCTTTGGAAAAAAGGACGGCATGGCCGGCGAGAAATTGCTCGCCTATCTCGAGCGCCGCGCAATGGGAGGCGCCGGACTGATCATCACCGAGGTATGCGCGATCGACCCGGCCGGCAAAGGGTTCCCCGCGGAGCTTTGCTGCCACGATGACTCATTCATCTTCAGCCTGAAACAGATTTCGCGCGCGATAAAAAAACACGGCGCGGCCTCCGCAATCCAGCTCCACCACGCGGGCCGGGAGACTTTCGCGGCCGTCACCGGCTCTATCCCGGAAGCGCCCAGCGCAATCCCGAGCGCGATCCTGAACCAGCCCTGCCAGGAGATGAGCATCGAGCGCATCAAGGAAATTGTGGATGCCTATGCCAAAGCCGCGGCGCGTTGCCGGGAAGCCGGGTTTGATGCAATTGAGATCCACGCCGCGCACGGCTATCTTCCCGGCCAGTTCCTGTCCCCGTTCTCCAACCACCGCACGGATATTTACGGAGGCGCCAATGAGAACCGACCCCGCTTCGTGCTCGAAATCCTGAAAGCGGTGCGCGCAAAAGTCGGCCCGGATTTTTGCGTCCTGATCCGGGTATCAGCCGATGAGGCGATCAGGGGCGGGTATGACCTCGGCTACATGAAATGGCTGGCGCCCTGGCTGGTCAGCGCGGGCGCGGACGCAATCCACGCCTCGGTCGGAGTATATTCCACGCCCGGAAACCTGATCATCGCCAGCTTTGATACCGAGCCCGGGTTCAACCTGCACCGCGCCGCGGCCATCAAGGAAGAGGTCTCAGTCCCGGTGATCGGCGTGGGCCGGATCAACGACCCGCGGCTTGCGGACCAGGCCATTGCCCGTGGAGGCGCGGACCTGATCGCTTTCGGAAGACAGCACCTGACGGACCCGGATTTTCTGGCCAAGGCGGAGCGCGGCGCATTCGAAGACATCCGTTTCTGCCTGGCCTGCAACCAGGGCTGCATCGAGCGTCTGAGCTACGAGCTTAAGCCGGTCACCTGCACCATCAACCCGGAATGCGGCAGGGAATACAAAAGCACATGCGCCAAGGTGGGAACGCCCAGGAAAGTCCTTGTGGTCGGCGCCGGACCGGCCGGGCTATCCGCGGCTTATGCCGCGGCAGAGTGCGGGCACCAGGTTTCCATTTTCGAGCGGGAAAAGGAGCCGGGCGGACAGCTTTTAAGCGCCTCCAGGCCCCCGAATAAAAAGCCCTATATGGACTGGGTTGAATGGATCACGCGCAAGCTTAAAGAACTGGGCGTGGAGATCAATTTGGAAAAAGAAGTGACGCCGCAATTGATCATTTCCATGAAACCCGATCTCGTGGTCTTGTCCACAGGCGCCATGCCAATTGTCCCGGAAATCCCGGGGATCAACTCGGAAAATGTCTGCGACGCGCGCGAACTCTTGCTGGGCAAGGTCCCTCCTCAAAGCCCCGCGGTGGTGCTCGGCGCCGGGTATGTGGGGATGGAGACCGCGGACTTCCTGATCGCCAATGGCGTCAGCGTCACGGTCCTGGAAATGAAAACCGAAGCGCCGGTGCCCAAATTCACCGCGCACGGATATTGGCTCAACCATCGCTTGAAAAAATCCGGCTCGTCGCTTCTGCTCGGCGCTTTGGTCAAGCGGGTTGAAGCGGACGCGGTTGTATTCGAGCAGGCGGGAGAGGAGCGGAGAGTGGAGGCGGCGCAGGTGGTCACGGCGCTGGGAGCGGTTCCGGAAAAATCTTTGGAGCCGGTCTTGCAGAAGTTGGGCGTGATCTATTATGTCCTGGGAGACGCGGAACAGCCGCGCCGGCTTTTGGATGCGGTGCATGAAGCCTATGAAATTTTCAATCCCCCAAAATAGTTTTAAAGGGTCAGGCCTCTTCGCTGATGTCGATCCGGGATGATGGGGCCAGACCCCTCATTTTAAAAGGAGTCGGGGAGCGTCCCATCGGGATGAAGCTTCGGCCAATATGTAGTAATTTATTAGAGGCGGGATTATGGGCGCAGAGAGCCAAAAAACCAGATCAATTGTCAGTGTGGTCAAGGTCAAGGATTCGGTGGTTGAAGCGGTCAAAGAAGCCATGGACCTGGCCAAAGTCATGGACGCCATTGAGCCGGGCGCAAAAGTGTGCCTCAAGCCCAACCTCGGCTTTGACCTGTTCTTTCCCGGAGCGGTCACCTCGCCCTGGGTACTGGAAGGCGTGATCCGCGCCCTCAAAGGCCGGGCCGGCTCGATATCGATCGTGGAATCCGACCAGGTGCTGGTGGACATTGAAAAAGCCTTCCATCGCTCGGGCATGGAGCGGCTGCTCAAGGAATACGGGGTTGAGTTTGTGAACATGTCCAAGGGAAAATTTGTGGAGCTGCCCGTGAAAAATCACCGCAAGCTCCAGGCGATAAGGATCCCTGAAATCCTGACCAAAAGCACGCTCGTGACCGTGCCCGTGATGAAGACCCACGACAAGACCGTGGTCTCGGGCGCGGTCAAGAACCAGTGGGGATGCCTGGACGTGCTCCGGCACAACTATCACCTGGAGATCGACCAGGTGCTCTCGGACGTGCACAAAATTTTAAAGCCCGCGTTTGCGGTATGCGACGCCACCATCGCGCTCGAGGGCGACGGCCCCAAGACCGGCAGGCCCCGGCTTGTGGACCGGGTGCTGGCCTCAAAAGACATCGTGGCCATTGACGCGGTCTCGGCGAGGATCATGGGATTTGACCCGGAAAAGATCGGACATCTGCGCCTGCTCACCGAGGACGGGGTCGGCTCTTACAAAAATTATCAGATCGTCGGCGAAGACATCCAGGGCGTAAATTTGCAATTCCAGCCCGCGGGCCACAACGGCGTGAGCGTGATCGAGCTTGCGTTCAGAAAATCATTCTTGCGGAAACTGGTCTTTGAAACCCCGGTGCTGGACCTGATGTGCTTCGGCGCGAACATCTATTACCTGATCTGGTACCACATCGGCCCGGGATCGCGCGTCCGCGACCAGGTGATCAAGGAGAGCAGATATGGCGGGCAATGGCGCTGAGCGCAAGGTAGCCATCGTGGGCGGCGGCATCGCCGGTCTGAGCGCCGCGTATTATCTGGGCAAGGCCGGGGTCGGGGTTGATTTGTTCGAGGCCGAAAAAGAGACCGGGGGCCTGGCCGGGAGCTTTGACTTTGAGGGCCGGCAAGTCGAGCGCTACTACCATTTCATCTGCCTCCCGGACCAGCACCTGATCGGTCTCGCGGATGAGCTGGGCATAAAGGACAAATTAAACTGGCGCCGCACGCGCACCACTTTTTTCTACCAGGGCAAATTGCACCAGTTCACCTCGCCCATTGACCTGCTCAATTTTTCTCCGATCCCTCTGCGCTCCCGTCTGAACCTGGGCCTGGAGACACTGAAGTGGAAAAACCTCAAAGACTGGCAGCACCTGGACGACATCTCCGCGAAAGAATGGATGCTTAAATCCCTGGGCGAGCAGGCTTATCAAGTGATCTGGTCGCCGCTGCTCTCCATGAAGTTCGGGCAGTACCAGGACCAGGTGAGCGCGGCCTGGCTCTGGCACAGAGTCCACCGAGTGGCCAATTCCCGCAAAAGCCCGTTCCATCCCCAGGTGATGGGACATTTTTCAGGAGGGACCGAAACCCTTCTCAAAAGCCTGCGCGAGGCGATAACAAAGCAGGGCGGCCGGATTTTTTGTTCCGCGCCGGTGGAAGCCGTGATTAAAAAATCCGACCAGGTATCAGGCATCCTGGTTTCCGGCCAGACCCGTAATTACGGTTCCGTCATCGTTACCAACCCTCTGCCCCAGGCCGCGGCATTGATGCCCAGGGAATTGGCCGATTTCAGCGCCAGGCTCCAGCGGGTTTCTTTCATCGGCGTGGTCTGCCTGGTGTTCTGGATCGACCGGACCATCTCGAACGCCTTCTGGTGCAACATCAATGACAAGCGCATACCGTTCAACGGCATCATCGAAACCTCCCAGCTCAACCCCGAGACCGCCCGCGGCGGCGCATTGATCTATGTGCCCCATTATCTGCCCGTGAGCGCGCCCCGGTTTTCTTTCCCGGACGAGCAGCTGCTCGATGAATTCCTCAAGGCGCTCCCCATCCTCAAGCCCGGGATGGGCAAGGAGTCCATCAAAGGCTTCCGCGTGTTCCGTTCTCGGTTCGCCCAGCCCATCTGCTCCAAGGGGTTCCGACATCTCGTGCCTCAGCACACCACGCCCCTGAAAGGACTGTTCCTGATCGATTGCACCCAGCTATATCCCGAAGACCGCACCATCTCCGGGACCATCGGCGTGGCTAAAACCGCGGCCGGCCTTGTGATCGAGCACCTTAAAAATTAAACGGCAAAAAAGATGCGATTGCTTTCCCCGGTGATGCCCATAAAATAGCTGTATGCATGTTTTGCTGATCCAGCCTTCGCAGTATAAGGACGAGGTGAGCCTGCTCTACGGCAAGCTCGGGTCCATCGAGCAGCCGCCCATGGGACTGGCCATGCTTGCCGCGGCGCTCCTGGAAGCCGGGTTTGATGTGGACATCGTTGACATCGATGCGCAGAAGTCCACGCTTCAGGAAATTTTATCTGTGATTGACAAGCGCCAGACCAGACTGGTCGGCCTTTCCGCGACCACCCCGCTCTTCAAGAGCGCGGTGCGCCTGAGCGGGCAGATCAAAGCAGAGCGGCCCGAAATTCTCATCTGCCTGGGAGGATACCACGCGTCCATGGAGCCGCTTAGTTGTCTGGAACCATCAAGCATCGACTTCGTGGTCAGGGGCGAGGGCGAGGAAGCGGTTGTCGAGCTTGCGAGAGCGGTGGCGGAGGGCGCGGCCGCGGAGCGGCTGTCTCAGGTCAAGGGTCTTTTTTTCAAAGACCAAGGCAAGCCCGTTGAAAACCCGGAGCGCGAGCCGGTCATGGACCTGGACTCGCTGCCCATGCCCGCGCGGCACCTGCTCATGAACCAGAACTACACCTACCCGGACACCAAGTATTCCCCGGCCTTTCCGGTCTATACCAGCCGGGGCTGCCCGGGCAAATGCAGTTTCTGCCTCCAGCATTATGTGAGCGGCCGCCGCTTGAGGCTGCGGAGCGCTTCAAAAGTCGCGGACGAGCTCGAGCACCTGGTCTCAAAATACGGCGCGCGCGAAATCCATTTCTGGGACGACATGTTTTCAACCAACAAGAAGCATGTGTTCGCGGTGCGCGATGAGATCAAGCGCCGGGGGATCAAGGTCGCGATTTCCTTCCCGGCCGGCATCCGGGTGGACACCGCTTCCGTCGAGGTCCTGGAGGCGATGAAGGAAATGGGCGGGTACTCGGTCGCGTTCGGGGTGGAGTCCGGGGTCCAGGAAATCCTGGACAACTGCAAAAAGGGGATCACGCTTTCCGAGGTGCGGGAGGCGGTCAGGAACGCAAAAAAAATCGGGCTGGAAACCTGGTGCTTTTTCATGTTCGGCCTTCCCGGAGAGACTGTGGAGACGGTCAGGCGCACCATTGATTTCGCAATCGAGCTTGACCCGGATGTGGTCAAGTTCCATGTGTTCAAGCCCTTCCCGGGAAGCGAGGTTTACCAGCAGTTGAAAGCGCAGGGCCTGATCCTGGACTTTGACCCGGAAAAATACGCCATCCACACCTATCCCATCCACCGCACCGCCTCGATGAGCGCGCAAGAAATTTTCCAGGCCCAGCAGCTCGCGTACCGCAGCTTTTATTTCCGGCCCAGTACCCTGGTCAGGCAGGTGTTGCGGCTGAACTCGTGGACGCGCGTGAAAAATAATGTCAGCGTGGGGTTTAGGATTTTGCGGATGGGGTTTTAATGTGGTTTATTATTTAGTGAGCCGGGGCTTGGAAAGAGCATGGACTTAAACAAACTATACGCGGCCCGTTTTCCGGAACAGGACCTTGAGAAGAAGGCCGCGATCTGGAAGGTGCTCTGCGAGGATTTTTTCCAGCAGTTCATCAGTCCGACCGACACCGTGCTCGACCTGGGCGCGGGGCACGGCGAATTCCTTTGCCACATCAAATGCGGGCAGCGGATCGCGGTGGAGCTTAACCCGGACGCCGGGCGCTGGCTGCCCAAGGACACCAGGCTGATCGCCAAGCCGTCCTGGGAAATCGGCGAGCTTAATTCAAGCTCGGTCAACGCGGCATTCGCCAGCAACTTTTTCGAGCACCTCCCGACCAAGGACAAGCTCATGCAGACCCTCTCCGAGATCAACCGCGTGCTCGTGCCCGAGGGCCGGTTGATCATCCTCCAGCCCAACCTGGCTTATCTCACCGACCAGTTCTTTGATTTCATCGACCACAACCTGCCCCTCTCTCACAAGTCCATGATCGAGGCGTTATCCATCAGCGGCTTTGAGCTCATGCGCTGCACCCCCAAATTTTTGCCCTTCACCACCAAAAGCCGGATGCCCCAGTCGCCCTGGCTGGTGCGCTGGTACCTGCGCGTACCTGTTGCCTGGCGGGTTCTGGGAAAGCAGATGTTCATCCTGGCCCGGAAAGGCCGGGGCGCGGATAAATAGATCGATCTGATTATTTCTTGTCGGTCTTGTTCACCGGCTCTTCAACATAGGCCTTGCCCGGTTCTTGAAGGAAATAGGGCCTGGCCTTGAGGCTGGGAAGGTCAGGGCCGATGTATCCCACCCAGTTCCCGTCCTCGGCGGTTATCCTGGTCGGCTTGAAATTATAAGCGCCCGGGAAAGTCACTTTACAGGCAAGCTGCTGGGTCTTTTGATACAAATATATGCGATAGGGGATTGATCCGGTAACCGGGTTCAGGCGCTGCCGGGCTTCCTGAGTCCGGCTGAAGCGCCACCACTTGCCGTTGAACGAGCATTCCATAATGGGCATGGAAAAGCTCTTTAAAAAATCGATCGGGTACTCGAACCGGAATCTGAACTCAACATAAGCCGCGGAAAGGTTCGGGTCTTTTTTCGCAAAAGTGAATGTATAATCATTGCTCCTGTCCGCCTGGTAAGGCCCCGGGTCGGTCATAACCACCCGGGTGTTGCTCATCGGCTCGGGACGCCTTTCATAAACCCAGACCGCATCCTCTGTGGAGACCACGCGGTAATTCTTGTCGATGAGATCAAAAAGCAGGTCAAGCCCCTCGCCCGGGAAGTCCCAAGGCATGCCCCGGTGGATCACAACTATATATTTGCCCTTCATTTTTTTCACGGAGTCCAGCAATTTGTCCTGGTAAACCGGAAGGTTGGTGTAATAAATGGTGTCAAAGGGCACTTCAGGCTTGCGGCCCAAATACGCGTAAACCCAGCTGTTGTAGGGATAGGGGTAGTCAATGCCCTCTGAGCCGTGCGCTTTTTCCATTTTCTGCACCGCTTCAAAATCGGGCTTGTATGAGGGAGGCATCCTCACTCCCAGGGCCGGGAAAGAATCCTTTCCCTTGTAAACTGTTTGCAGGGCGAGCTTGAAGAAACCAAGCCCGGGGAACAGGAGCGCCACCGCCAAAAGCTGGGCCGCGATTTTAGAAATGTTGACCGGCTTGTAAGACCCGGCAAAGATCAGGCCGGTGACGATCACCGCGGGCAAAAAGCTGAATTCGAGGTGCAGGTTCCCGCCCCGGACGATGTTGGACGCCCAGTATAAAAATCCGAAGCCGACCAGGGCCGGTACCCAGAGCCAGTCCGAAAGATTGATCTTCTTGAACCGCCAAAATGCGGCCAGGACCAAAAGCGTGAAAAAATGGATGAATGCCGGGAGGTAAAGGAAAACAAATTTCGGCTTTTCCAGCACCCCCCAGATGTCCGGCTTGAACGTGCCGTAGCACCAGACAAAATGTTTCTGGAGGTCGGACAGGAACGACAAATAATTTTTAAACCAGACCGTGCCCACATAAATGACCAAGAGCATTAAAAAGCTGACCAGCAGCCCCGCACCCGGCCAGAGCAGCAGGTTGGAGCGCTCCCGGCCCGGTCCCGTCAGCCAGGCGCCCAGGCCCAGGTAAATAAATATGGTGGCCACGCTGAACAGGCCGATCTCCGGGGAAAAAAAGAATAAAAACCATGCTGCGGGGAAAACCAGAAAATAGATCAGGATGTTCCGCTTCTGATATCCCCAATGCAAGACCGCGAGCAGCAGGATGGGCAGGAAAGAGCGCAAGGACCCGCAGTAATAAATCCGCTCCAGGCCCCAGAGGATGGTGGCGGCCCAGATATAAATCCGGGAAAACAAGGGCAGCTTGAGTATCCGGAGCGATGCCGCCAGGATGGCCATGCACAAAATGGGGTTGGCGATGTCGGTAAAAACTTTTATCGCGTAAAGGTTGTTGCCCAGGGGCTTGACGACCAGGGCCAGGAAATAATGGTACACGGGCCCGTACCAGGGGAAGAAGTCCCGGTAGGGGACCTGTCCCTCCCAGATCCTGACGCTGGACATCATAAGCGGGGCGTCGTGGGTCAGGTCATAATCCCAGACCAGCTCCGGGACCATCACGATTAAGAGGACGGTTGTGTAGATGACAAAGGCGATGATCTCGAAATATTTGTCCAGGACCGCCAGATTTTTTTGCCAATTCGGAGCGGACTCCGGCTTTTTCTCCAAAGCCCTGGCCCCGGCTTTCTTGCCGGCCTTCTTTGCTGACTTTTTGGCCATCTAAATCCCGTCCCCGCAAAATCGGCGGTCATGAGATTGCAGAATATTTTGGTTCATTGCAGGCGATCCACGGCAAAATTGTATCATTAACCGCGGGATCGGTAAAGAATAATTTTCGCGCGCTTGAGGGTTTGCCCGGATGCCCGGGTTTCGCGGTTTTGAATTATCGGCAATTCGGCTAGAATTTCAGGACGGATTTGGAGAAATAACAATGATTATCGTAATGCAAAGAAACGCTGGCGAAAAAGATGTCAACTCGGCGGTTGAGAAGAAGAAGGGCGCGGACGGCCTGACCATCGCGGTCCATCCCCGGCCGGGAAAGGCAATGGTCGACGGCCCGCAGTCGCTTAACTTCGCGCAGTTCGGCGAGCTGATGAGAGAGGTCAGGCCCATCGCAAAGGCGCTGGGAAGAGAAATCTGAAAATGCCCCAAAAACCCAACGATAATAAAAGCGCGCTCGTTCTTTCCGGACAAAAAATTTCCATCCGCCTGGATAAAAATTCCGGCACCATGCATCTCTCGCGGAAAGACGGCAAGGTGAAATTCGGGCCCATCCTTTTCTGGGCCGGGTTCAAGCCCAAGCCCAATGACAACAAATTTCTGTTCTCGACCGTGGTCGTTCCCGGAGAGCCGCAGTTGTTGAAAAAACAAAAAACCCCGGTCGGGAGCGCGGACATCATCCGATGGCCGGTAACGCTCGCGGGTTGCGAGTTCATCTGGGAGACCGCGTTTTTCGAGGAGGAAGAGTTCGCGCTGTTCCGCGTCCGGCTGGTCAACCAAAGCAAAAGCCCGGTCTGGGTGGACGCGCTCAGCCCCTTCTCCTACCGTGGGGCGGGAGACGGCCTGGAACTGGGAGCGGGGTACACGGTCTGGAAATTTTTCCGGCTCGGCTATCAGTCCTGGAGCCCGGCCGGCGCCCTTGATTTTATGGAACCGCAGCCCCGGCCCAAAAATTTCCTGGCCCGGAAGCTCGGGGTCGCGCCTTTCCTCCATAAGCGGCAAAACCCGCACCTCTGGAGCTCCGAGTGGATGGCGCAAATTGTGGAGCCCGAGCTCGACGCCACCGCCCTGCTCGGGTTCATCACCAGCAAGGGTCAGACCGGGGTGATCGAGGCCGAGGCCAAGTACGAGCGCTTTCGCAGGTTCGAGGCCGTCGCGGACTGCGAAGGCATCGAAGTCTCTCCCGGCGAGGAGCTTTGCTCGGAATGGGCCATAGTCATGCTCTCGGACGCACCGCGCGCGACCCAGAAAAAATATTTTGAGCTTTGGGCGCAGGCCATGTCCGCGCGCAAATCCAAGACCATGTCCGGGTGGTGCTCCTGGTATTATTACTTTGAAAAAATCGACCAGTTCGCTTTTGAGAAAAATCTCGAGCAGGCCAAAAAACTAAGCCCCAAGATCGAACTGTTCCTGCTCGATGAAGGCTACGAGTCAAATGTCGGAGACTGGCTTGACTGGCATCCGAAATTTTCCGCCGGACCCGAACAAATGGCGGAAAAAATCCACGCCGCGGGTTTCAAGGCCGGAATCTGGCTCGCGCCCTTCCTGGCTTCCAGAACTTCCCGGCTTTTCAAAGAGCACAGAGGCTGGTTCCTGAAAACCGGGCGCGGCGACCCCGTGCTGGCAATGACCAACCCCAACTTCAAAGGCATCCTGGCTTATGCATTGGACGCCACAAATCCGGAATTCCAAAAATGGCTCAAAGGATTGACCGAAAAACTGGTCCATGAGTCCGGGTTCGATTATTTAAAACTCGACTTCATATACGCGGCATCCCTTTACGGCAAAAGATACGACCCCAAGGCAACCGGCGCGGCCGCGCTCCGCAAAGGCCTGGAGGTCATCCGCGAGGCTGCGGGCGAAAAAACCTGCATCCTGGGCTGCGGCGCCCCGTTCGGGCCTGCGATCGGATTGGTTGACTCCATGCGCGTTTCCCAGGACACGGACCGGAGATGGAAAAACGCCATGGACCTCGCGTTCGGGATCGACATCGCGCCCGCAATGAGAAGCAGCTTGAAGCAAAGCATCTGCCGCTCGCTCACCGGAGGACGGCTCTGGTCGCTGGACCCCGACTGCCTGGTGCTTGGCAACACCCAAGCATATAACCAGTCCTTGAATGTTTTTTCCACCGGCGGGAAACTCGACGAGAACGACATCAAGACCCAGCTCGTCATTTTTTACATGCTTGCCGGACAGGCGCTCTTGAGCGAGGACCTGCAAAAATTGAATCAGCAGCAGCTTGATTGGTTCTCGTCCATGCTTCCCGTGCCCGACCGGGCCGCGGAGCCGATCGACCTGTTCGACCGCGAGTTCTCGCAGGAACTGTTTTTGGCCGGGGAGGAGACGAGCCTGCTCGCGATCTTCAACTGGTCAAACCGGCCCCAGCCCTGCAGGATCAACCTGCTCAAATACGGTCTTAAGAAAAAATACCACGCTTTTGAGTTCTGGGGCAAAAAATATCACGGAGAGATCGAAGGCAGGTGGGAGTCCGGCAAGATCAATCCCCGCGCCGTCAAATTCTTCGCGCTCACCGAAGTAAAAGACCGGCCGCAAATCATCGGCCTGGATTTTCACCTGGGCATGGGAAAAGATTGCGCGGAACTGAAGACCTCGGGGAAATCTTCAAAAATTACCGCTATAATAAATCTTCCGGGCAGGCGCAAGGGAAACCTTTACATCAAATTCCCGGACCAGCGCGAACCCAGACAGGTTGCTGTGGAGTTTGAGGACAAACTTGCGCTGGAAATTGAATAGATGATTTCGCGGCGATAAAAAATGTGGACCACAACCACCATCAGCCTGGGCGCGGGCGTCACCATCGCGCTCTACATCCTGGCTTTTTACGCGCTGGTCCTGGCCATCACGCGCGGGCACGGCGTTGAGGGCACACTCGCCTGGATCTTCGCGATCCTGGCCTTCCCCGGAGTGGGCGCCGTCGCGTACCTCCTGCTCGCCAGCCCCAGCATCAAGCGCACCACCAAGCGCAAAAAGAAAACCATCGCGGCCTTGCGCAAAGCCATGCCCCAGGGGATCAGCGATGAAAAGCTCAGGGAAATGCCCGCGGCGTCCATCATGCGCATGGCCTATCAACTCACTTACCTGACGCCCAAGACCGGGAACCAGATTGAAATCCTGTCCGGAAGCGTGTCAGCGTTCGAGCACATTGAGGGCGCGCTCAAGTCCGCGAAAAAAAGCATCTGGGCCGAATACTACATCATCCAGCACGACGAGACCGGGAAAAGGTTCATGGACATCCTGGCCGCCAAGGCAAAAGAGGGGATCGAGGTGAAACTGCTCTACGACGCGCTCGGGTCACTCTCAATAGATACCGGGGCGCTCAAACAAATCCAGGCCGCGGGCGGCAAGGTGGAGGCCTTTTTGCCGCTCAACCCGTTCCGCCGCCGCTGGTCCATGCATCTCAGGAACCACCGCAAGATCATCGTGGTGGACTGCGAGACCGGGTTCATGGGCGGCATGAACGTGGGAGATGAATATTCGGGAAGTGGCCGCAAAAAAAGCAGCCAGCGCTTTCGCGACACCCACATGTCCATCCGCGGGCCCGCGGTCTTTGACCTCGCACTTATTTTTGCCGAAGACTGGACCTTTGCAACCGGGTCGCCGCTGGACCCGCCGCCCGCGCCGGCCGAAATTCCCGGCGCGAAATCAATCGTCTCAATCATCCCGAGCGGGCCTGACCAGGAATTCAACGCCAACGCTTTCATCTATTTTTCCGGGATCGCGACCGCGCGCGAAAAAGTATGCCTGACCAGCCCCTACTTCATCCCCACTGACGCCATCATCCGCGCCTTGATCAGCGCGGCCATGAGGGGCGTGGAGGTCAGGCTTTTGGTGCCGCGCAAGAACGACATCCGGGTGGTAAGCTCCGCGGGCCGCGCGTTTTACCCGGAACTGATAAGGGGCGGGGTGAAAATTTTCGAATACCTCCCGACCATGCTCCACGGAAAGACCATGGTGGTTGACGGAAAGTGGGGGATCGTAGGCTCCGCCAATGTGGACATCCGGAGCTTCCGGCTCAACTTTGAAATCGGCGCCATCATCGCGGACCCGGACATCGCCAAAATCCTGGAAGACAAATTCAACGCCGACATCGCAAACTCCGAGGAAATAACCAAATCCCACATCTCCCGCCGCAGATTCCTCCAAAAACTGCGCTACGGCACAGCAAGACTGCTGTCACCGCTACTTTAAACCTCCCTTCTTAATAACATGTGCGAGGGACTTCAGTCCCGAAATCAAATGCGAGAGTCTACGAAACCAGCTTGCATTTTCTCTGCGCCGGTATAAAAATATAGCCGTGATCAAGGGCAAGTGCTATTTTTGCGGGGCGGAGGTTGAGCTTACGGACAAGATTTTCCAGAAAGACACCTGCGAGAGCTGCAAGCGGGACCTGCACTGCTGCGTGCAGTGCAAGTTCTACGACATCCGCGCCTCCAACCAGTGCCGCGAGCCGCTCAGCGATTTCGTGCGCGACAAGGAAAAGCGCAACATCTGCGGCTATTTTGAGTTCGCGGGCGGGGGCGGGACCCCGGGCGCGGTTGAAGACGCCAGGAAAAAGCTGGACGATTTGTTCAAGAAAAAGTAGTGTGGTAAGGAGAGTGCAATGAAGATCAGGCTGATGGCAGTTGTTGCGATTTTGCTTTTTTCCGGGAATTTATATGGTTTTGAGCCAAAGGATACGGTTTACGCAAACTGCAAGGAACCCCAAGCGCAAAAGGCGGACTGCTCGTCGTTCCAGCCCGGGAAACCCGCCAAGAACATCATCATCTTCGTCAATGACGGCGTGGGCATAAACGAGATTTACGCGACCCGGGTCTTCAAGAACGGTCCGCAGGAGCCGCTCAACTTTGAAAAATTCCCGCACCACTCCCTGATCAAGACCTGCGCCCTTAAGGGCGTGACCGACTCCGCGGCCGCGTCCACAGCGCTCGCAACCGGCAGCAAGACCAACAACACCAGGATCGGCCAAGACGACCAAGGCAACAACCTGACCAACACGGTGGAGCTGGCCAAACAGGCGGGCAAGGCCGTGGGCGTTGTCACCACCGACGAGCTCCCCGGCGCGACCCCCGCGGGCTTCACCGTGCACAACAATAAGCGCACGCATTATGCCGAGATCGCGCAATCTTACCTGGAGGCCAGGCCGGACCTGCTGATGGGCGGGGGCAGGAAATGGTTTGCGCCGGACTCGGGATCAGGCGGCGGCGAAGAGACCGTCATCCACACCGCGAGCGGCGGGGTCATCAAGGTGAAACAAACGCCGGGCAGGGAAAACCTCCTGGTCAAGGCGCAAGGCCTGGGCTATAGCATCGTGCTCGATGAAAAGGATCTGGCCGGCCTGCCAACGGATGCCAAGGCAGTCCTGGGATTATTCGCGCCGGGCGGCATGGATTCTGACGCGGAGCGAGAAGCTGATTCCACGGAGCCGTCCATGGAACAGATGATGGCCGCGTCCCTTAAGTTCCTGTCCAAAAATAATAACGGGTTCTTCCTGGTCTTCGAGTCCGCGAACTCCGACTCCGCAGACCACTCAGGCAATGAAAAAAAGGTGGTCAGCGAACTGCTGGCCGTGGAAAAAGCCGTGCAAATGGCCGTTGATTTCCAGAAGCAAAACCCGGACACCCTGATCCTGCTGACCTCGGACCATGACACCGGCGGCATGGATGTGGCGCCGGGCAATTACAAACAGGGCGATTACGTGAAGGTGAAGTGGACCACGAAAATATTGCCGGGAATCCCAGCTTTCCACTCCAGCCAGAAAGTCGGGCTGTTCGGTTCCGGGCCGGGCTCGGAGCTGGTGGAAAAAGCAAACGACAACACGCAGGTGTTCTGCATAATCTCTGGGGCGATGCAGCGGAATCGGGACTAAAGTCCCTCGCACATTGAATTCGAGGAACGGGAATCGCGAGCAAGCTCGCTCGCACAGTTCCATTGATTCGCGCCTAAAGGCGCTCGCACATTCAAAGGGGAAGGGTGAGATGATGAAAATTAAGATCGGGCTGGGGTTGATTTTGGCGGCTGTGATTTTTTGCGCGCCGAATTTTGCGTTTGCGCAGGAGGGGCCGGACGCGGAGCCGCCCCTTGATCTGCTCGCGGGGTCAACCCCGGCGGCGGCGCCCGCCGTAGAGTTTGCCCCCCATTACCCGGACTACAACCTGATGGTCAGGCAGGTTTACGAGCTTGAGGAAAAACATCCGGACCTGGTGAAGATTGAGGAATTCGGCAGGACCGTTGAAGACCGGCCCATGCTCGCGGTCCGCATTTTTCGCAACGACGGCGTTGCCCGGCCCTCGGCAATGGTCGCGGGCAACATCCACGGCAACGAGATGATCGGGAACCGCATGGCCATGGCGGTGGCTCAGCGTCTGGCCGAGGGCGCGGACTCCGACCCCTGGGTCAAGGGCCTGCTGGACAAGATGGATTTCTGGATCATCCCCTGCATCAACCCGGACGGTTATTTCAAGACCGTGGAGCTTTTTCAAAAAGGAGACCTCAAGGGCCACAGAAAAAACGCGAACGATGTTGACCTCAACCGCAACTTCCTGCTCCCGGAGCCGAGAAGACTCAAGATCAACTGGGCAGGCTCTCCCAAAAAAGAAAACCCCAACTATCACGGCCCGTTCCCCATGAGCGAGCCGGAAGACCAGGCCGTAAAGATGTTCCTGGACAAGCACCCGGTGTTCGGGAGCATAAACTACCACAGCGTGCAGGGCGTGCTGTTCCCGGCGCGCTGCAAGGGCAGGGTGTGCGCGCGGCAGCACCAGCAGATGGGCGGCGCTTATCGGAGCCATCAGAAGAACGTCAAGTACATGTATGTGCGCTGGCCGGGCTGGCTGGACACCTTCACCGGCGAGATGGAAGACATGCAGTACCACTTTTACGGCACGCTCGCGATCGACATCGAGCTGGGCAAGGCCAAGAAGAACCAGGACGCGGCCAAGAAGGAGCTGGGCGAGTCGATCGGGCCTTCAAAACTCACTGTTTACAACTCCGGGTTCTGGACCTTCAACCCCATCAACCTGGAATACTGGATTGAAAACGACCGCGACGCCACCATCTACGCGCTGGAAAAGGCGTTCGAGATAACGGGCGGGAAACCGATACCGAGGGAGAAAAGAAAATAATATTTAACAGGTTGTTGAAAAACTCATATTTCATAAAACATATTTTCTCCCCCTTGACGGGGGAGAATGAAAGAGAGGGTGATTTCAACCTTATCTGACAAGGCTTTGAGGGGTATTGTTAATTTCAATGATCCCCCTCTCCCAAACCCTCTCCCGCAGCGGGGAGAGGATTTTAGGACTTTTTCAATAACCTGTTAATAGGTTGACGTTTGCTCAGGGTTCCTGTGCGCTTTCCACAAAATAGTCCCGCTCGTCCCCGGCGCCGGTGTCCGTTTCATGAAGTTCCCTGACCAGTTGGATCAGGCAAAGCAACAGCCAGGAGCTGACCAAAATAAAAGAAATTTTGGAAATTTCCCTGTGTGCGACTTCCATCCAAAAATCCACCCCGCCGAGTTTAATAAGGTAATTCAATGTCTCCATCGCCGCTGAAACGCAAAATAATATTATCCAACTCGACAGTAAAAACCCTCCGATCCTCTCCGGATATTTCAGGTGCCATGACTTAAGCTTCAAAACGGCATCCTTGAATCTCAGCTTGTGCATGATCACTACGACCGGGAAGGGCAGAAAGAAATAATCCAGTAGAGTTGAAAAGATGTGCTTAATGTGAAAACTCGAGCTGGTTCCGGAAACAAGCGGATAGGGTTGGGCGCTCCTGGCCCATGTGTATGTTTGAGCGCCGGCCGTTAGCAAGTAATCCAGTCCGCCGAAGATCAGGGACACATAGAAAACGGGCAAAAAAGAATCAATCACCTTTTGCCAGAAGGATTTCTTATCCAGGTTGGTTCCAATGACTTGCGAAACCAGGAATATGTAAAAAATGCATTTCAAAAAAGAATCGGAAATACAAGACAAAAGCTGACCGGGAAAATAATTCATCCAAAACAAGACCTTGTCAAAAAATTCATTTTTATCTTGCTTGAAATAGATTACTGGGACCATGATCGCCAAATCTGCAACCATAATAATGCAAAATCCGATTACCAGAGCGATAAAGAATTTTTTCAGTCCTGGCGAAATGCTATATTTTTCCATATCGATGTTACTCAAGGATCGGGCCAAGAAAATAGATATAATAGCTGTGGCCAAAATAACAGTGGGGTTATTGAATGCTGAAAGCACATAATCCAGGTTTTTTAAAGAGTAGCCCAGTATATCGGAGGCTCTGCGCAGAATAAGAATTGCAACGTCAAAAGGTGTTGTTTCACTGAAATCAAATTTGCTATTGAAGTCGACCTGGGCCGTATAGCTCGAGAACGAGCGGTGCATCCAAAAATAGCCGTAGACCGCCATCGGCAGCATGGCGAGATAGGCAACGATGGGTATCAGGAAATTGTGCTTGAGCAAATCAACTCCCTCGCTTAACAAAAAGCGGGTGTCGATGCTGAATATTCCTGAGACCGCTTTTTTCAAATAGTTTCCGATTTTTCCCCACAGGGTTGAAGCGTCAAAATCAGGTACCACCGCGGGCAGTAGGCGGAGGACCAGGGCCAGGACGACCAGGGCGATGGCGGCCATCAAGACCAGGGCCATAAAGATATTGGTCGGTGTCATCGTATGTCCCATATTGGATGCCGCTCTTCATTTTATAGCCTTGGAAAATTTATGGCAATTGGGCGGTTTTTCCGCGAGTTCTTGACAGCAAATCGATCTGTGGAATAATCAAAAACACGGTCGTGATTCCCAAAAAAGCGGTTCAGGAGGAAGAAATGAAAAAATTGGGAAAGAGTTTTATTAAAGCATTGCTGTTAGCCGTGCTTTTTTATTCCTCGCTTGCTACTGCAGAGAGCGCCTGGAAGGGGGTTGCCACCGGCGGCAACATGGTGACCATCACCGGGGACCAGGTCTGCGTAGACTCCATGAAGCCGGGCGTGGGTTACGCGACCCGGACCAGGCCCTACGGCCTTGCCCAGGACTATTCGGTCAGTTTTGACTTCAGGCTCGATACCAACAACAACCACTGGTTCATATTGTATTTTGACGAATTCGCGTACGTTGCCATGGACTGGGGCATTGACCTGAAACACTTTCAGCCGGGGATGCCTTACAGCGTGTCAAGCCTGATGGGCAAACTGGAGCCGGGAAAATGGTACCGGATCAGGATCGATGCGCGTCCCTCCCAGAAATCCTTTGATGTGTTGGTTGACGGCGCCAAGTTGGGCACCGCCGTCAATGTGGAGCCGGGCAAGAGAGTCCCGGGCACGCCATCCTTGCAGGATGTGGCCGAGGGCGGGATCCTGATCGGGGATCAGGAGACCACTGACTATAACCGGGGATCGGGCTGCTGGAAAAATTTCTCACTGCCCTCAGCCGGCTCAACCGGAGGCGCGGTTGTTGATCATGGCGCTGTTGGCGGCTGGAAGGCGATAAACACCGGCGGCAACAGCGTGAATATAAGCGGCGACCAGGTGTGCATAGATTCCATGAAGCCGGGCGTTGGCTACGCCACAAGGACCCGGCCCTACGGCCTTTCCCAGGACTATTCGGTCAGTTTTGACTTCCGGCTCGACACCACCAACAACCACTGGTTCATATTATATTTTGACGAATTCGCGTACGTTGCCATGGACTGGGGCACGGACCTCAAGCACTTCCAGCCCGGGATGCCTTACAGCGTGTCAAGCCTGATGGGCAAA
>Ga0315287_10000949_pt1 | contig 26020 bp, 11 predicted proteins | sample YL17G11_0_MG_FD_205037 | JGI IMG/M metagenome (GOLD analysis project Ga0315287, IMG submission 205037) | Sediment microbial communities from Yellowstone Lake, YNP, Wyoming, USA - YL17G11_0 | ecosystem: Environmental > Aquatic > Freshwater > Lake > Sediment | place: USA: Wyoming | collected... | reverse complement strand
CGAAGACCGACCCGATCGACGCGCGGAAGATCCTCGAGTTGTTCCATCTTCGAGAGCAGCTACCGATGGCGAAGGACGTGCTGCAGGAGGTCCTGCCCGCGCCCGAGGTGAACGAGAAGCTGAAGAGATTGAGCCGGCGGCGACGCCAACTCGTCACCGAGAAGCTGCGCGTCCTGAACCGAATGCAGGGCGATCTCCAAGCGGTCTCTCCTGAACTCCTCGCGGCAACCCATGATGCCGACAACCTCTGGTTCCTGCGGTTCCTCAGCTTCCGCGACGACCTTCGGCAACTGGCGCGGCTGCGTCGAGCGACGATCCGGCAGATCCCGAGCGTGGGAGCGAAGTACGCCACGGTCATCGAGGAATGGCAGGCCAAGGCGACGTTCTCCGACGAGGTCGAGTACGTGGGACCGATGATCGTTGAGGACGCGAAGCGAATCCTCGAGCTGCACCAGCAGATCCACGCTCTCGACGAGGCGTTGGCAAAGCTGGCAGCAGAGTCGGAGATCGCCCGCCGTCTCTCGACGATTCCCGGGTTCGGGAAGACATCAATTGCCGAGCTCGCGGGAGAGATCGGGACTGTATCGCGGTTCTCCGGTGAAGCGAGTCTTGCCCTGTACGTGGGGATGAGTCCGTTGACGGTTCAGTCGGGGCAGACCTCACGAGCGAGAGCCCCGCGTCAGGTCAACACTCGCTGTCGGGCGGCGATGATGACGGCAGTAGCGCGGCACATCGGGTGCGTCCCTCAGTCGAGAGCGTACTACGACCGCAAGCGCGCCCAGGGCAAGACTCACAACCAGGCGATCCGCGCTCTCGGGCGGCACATGGTTCGTGTAATCTGGGCCATGCTGCGGGACGGACGCGACTACGAGCCACGAGGTGATGCCGCGTAGCTTGACAATCTAAGAGGAATGTTCAGATCTTGCGATCACGCATCCTGGAGCCACCCAGTGCCGTCAACTCACTGCCGGGGGGGCACGTCTCTGCTCTTGCAGTCCCACTGGATGATCGAAGCTGCGCCTTTCTCGCGTGAATCGGCACTCTCGAACGCAAGAAGCGCCAGGACGCGCCCGACGATCGCGCCATGACAAGCGCTCTTCACCGTCACGCAACGGTCACACGCGTTCCCAGATCGGGCCGTCGGGCTTCACCGCCGCCTAGCTGTAGCCGGACAGCGTTTCCACTTGCAGACGACAACGTGCCCGCAGTCCGCACGTGCTTCCTGAGTTCTCACCGCCCCGCCTGGGTGCGTCATCGCAAGATCTGACCCCCGCTCTACGTTCTGCTTCATCCTCCGGTCGCCTGGTTCGAGCAGAGAAGAAGCGAGAGAGTCGAGCGAGACAAAGAGAAAGGACCCGGTATGTTCGTGGCCACCTGCCACTCTCTGTTCGGGTCCTTCTCACCGCAGGTCCGAGCTGTCACTCGTTCCGCGATGTTTGCGCTACTGTGAGTCTAGATACATAGGGGGCTAGCGTCAAGCGCCACCCGTCCGCTATCTATGCCATCGATCAGGGCGAAGGATTGCGAGCAATCCATCATTCCGACGAAGGTAGAACCTGAACATGAACGCGAGGAAGCTCCTCTCTGCCGGCCACGTGGCTCTTCCCGGCCCGATGTGTTCTCGTCGAGCGTAGGCGGCCGACGGCGTTCCGGGGCGCCGGCGCGCGGCGGGGACTTGTGCCATGATGAGGGACCGATGCGGCACGCACTGAGGGTGGCCTGGGGCAATGAGAAGATGGGCGACTTCGACGGGTTGGTCGACGGGATCATCGGGGCGCCTCAGTAGGAAGGGAACGGCCTGGCGGCCCCGAGCGATCGAAGCGCGGCGCCGCCTCGCGCCGCGCCGGGTCGCCTGTCGCGCGGCACAGAGGTCAAAGGGAGCGAGTCGATGCAGGTCACGCGCGCCCTGGCTGTGGGAGAATGGGCCTACGGCCACTTGGGGCACTCTGGCTTCACGGCCAAGGTGATTGCGGCTGGATCTCGAGCGATCTACCTCGAGGGTCGGGCGGGCGAGATCTTGTGGCTGTCGCCGCCTGGCTCGGTCCTGCATCGTCGGTGCGTGGTTGTCCCTCTGACTAGCGGGAGCTGGAAGGAAGGCGACGTCTGCTGTAGCGACGGGGACACGCTCTCCGGCGGCCGGTCCGATGCCGTGTGCTGGAGCGGCGCCAACATCTGGGAGGCCGCGCCTCCGGGTCCCCCCTCGGTAACGCCGGAGGAATCGGCTGCGGCACTGACAGGCGGGTTGAGCGCTCTCTCCTTGCGGTATGCCCCGCGAGGACTGGCGGAACTTGCGCTCGGGGTTGCGGCCGGCGAGCGGCGCCGGGGTGGAGCAGAGATGGGGCCGATGGAGGGTTGGTCGGCCCGGGCGAGCGGCCGCGTCAGGGATGTTGTGCGCGCGTTGCGGGCGCGCGATGCCGCGGGCCTGCTGCTCGCGGGAAGCGCCCTCGTGGGGCTTGGCGAGGGGCTGACGCCGTCGGGCGACGACTTCCTCGGCGGACTCTTGTTTGGGTTGCGGCAGCAGGAATGCGCGGACTTCGACGAGACGTGGATCGACTGGGACGTCGTGCGGGACTGGGTTGCTGATGCATCGACGCTAACGAGCAGGATCAGTCATGCGACTCTGTCCGATCTCGCCGCGGGGCACGGCCCGGAGCCGTTGCATGCCCTGGCGCGGGAGACGTTGGGCGGAGGCTCCCGTGAGGTCGTTGCGGGCCATGCGGCGCGCGTCATCCGGATCGGCAACACGTCGGGTTGGGACCTGCTCGCGGGGTTCTCGGTCGCGCTGCTCGGGGGCATCGCCTTGGCGCGGTGCTTAGAGTGTCCAGTTCCACAGTCGTATTGACAGGCAGCGACCGCTCCGCACCTTGGCGGTCTTGGCAAGCTTCGCGTGATACGGGCGATCGACACCTCAACACTGTCTCTCACGCTAAGAGCGCAAAGGGCGCAAAAACAGGTTTCTAGGGGCCCGGCAGCCGCCGCGCCCGTCGCTCGATCTGGCGCTTGATCTTCGCGAAGCGCGGCGGAGGTCCGAACCGCACGGGCCTGCCGTCGATGAACAGGCCGTCCGTGATGCCCCACTCGCGTAGCGTCGCGGCGTCTGCGGTGTTGATTTCCGTGAAAGCGACGCGAGCGCCAAGCTCGCCGCACGCGCGCTTGGCGCGTTCGCAGGCGATACTCTGCGCCGGGCACCAGCCGTTGACGAACGACGTCACCTGAACCTGGCCCGGCACGGCGGGCGGACGCTTCCGCTCCTTGATCCAGCGAGGCTTCTCTGCGTCTGCGGCGAATGGCTTCCACAGCAGGTGTCGGAGGCCGTCGCGATCGGCGACGCGGTAGCCGCGCTTGCGGAACCAGGAGGCTCTCATCCATACGGGGAGCGCGAGTCCCCACGCCGCCATGCCCTTCGCGCCGAGGGCGCGAGCGTCGTCCTCGGCCGCCTGGAGAAGGGCCTTGCCCATTCCCCTCTTGCGGAAGTCGCCGCGACCGACCTTGTAGGCGTGAACCCAGATGCAGAGGATGAAGTAGAGACCCTTCCCGGAAGCGAACGTCTCCTCGATCGGCGCGTACTGGATCATGCCGCCCACGGTGCCCGCATCGTCAAGCGCCAGCTTGACGCGCAGTCCTCTCCCACGCATTGCCTCGTACCAGTCGCGCTTCCGCGTGCCGGCCTCCTTCATCTCCTGCGACCAATCCTCAAGGCAGACGCAGTAGAGCGGTACGAGATCCTCGCTGAGATCGACAACGTTCATGTTCCTCCTCGTCGAGCGGCCCGCCGCTGAGTGCCGCACGCTAGCGCTCCGCGGCCTTGGCCGGTCCGTGGCCAATGTCCGTGTAGGCGAAGCCGCGGGCTTGGCGAGCCTCTTGCTCCTGGACCCATAGGTCGATTCCGATGTCGCGCATGCGTTGGCCGTCGCCGAGCAGAGTCACGTAGCGTTTCGCGATCGCACGAATGGGGTCGCACGGGTACTCGTCGCAGAACGGACAGGCATCGACACCCTTTGCGGAGGCACACGTACGGATCGCGCAGGGCTCCGGGCCGCACGAGCGTTCGCGACAGCTCGCGCGAGGCTCGAACTCCGCCAGGGTGTCGAGGAATCGCCAGAACCCATCGAAACCGGGGAGCTCCGGCCCCCACTCCTCGGCGGACACTTTCTTGAGAAGCTCCTTCAGCTCGCCTGCACGCCGTGGGATGCGAACGCAATTCAGACAAAGACCGCAGTACAGGCCGCAGTAGGCTACACGCTTGAGATCCGTCATGGTCCTCACTCTTCTTGTCTGACCGTTCCGAGCCGAACCGGCTTCCGCTCATTCTAGCAGAGCGAGGACCAGCTGGCTCTTGACGTCAACTGCGCGCCGCAACCACGGGCCGTCTCGGCCGGAGAGCGCGGGCTCACCGAGGGTGCCAATGCCGAGTGGCAAGAACCATCCCCTCTCGCGCTCATCTCCGGCTGAGCCCATTCACGGGCTGCGCCCGTTCGGGCTGCGCCCGCTTACTCGTAGCGTAGGGCCTCGACAGGGTCCAGCCTGGCAGCTCGCACCGCGGGGTAGAGGCCGAACGTCACTCCGATCAGGAGGGAGAAGCCCGATGCGAGGAGTGCCGGATAGACAGAGATAACGAACGGCCAACCGCCCAACAGCGACCCGAGCCACGCGCAGAGCCACCCGGTCCCCAGGCCGATGAGGCCGCCGATCAAGCTGGTGAAGACAGCTTCGACAAGGAATTGAGTGCGGATGTCGTGGGGGCGCGCTCCGATGGCGAGCCGGATGCCGATCTCTCGGGTTCGCTCCGTCACCGAGACGAGCATGATGTTCATGATCCCGATCCCGCCGACGAGAAGCGAGATCGCGCCGACGCCCCCCATGATGAGCGTCATTGTGTCCACGGTCTCCTGGTAGGTCTGAATGGCTTCCTTCTGCACTCTCACCTGGTAAGGAGTGCGGGGGCCGAAACGGTTGTTCGCCTGGGGCGCCGACGTGTCGGAGGAGACGATGACTTCGTCGAGGATGGCCGTGATCTCCGACGCCGCGGCGTCGACGACCGTTTCGTCCGTCGCTTGGGCGATGTACGAGGTGAACTGGCGCGATCCCGACAAGATCTGGATCGTGGACAGCGGCACGTAGATCGTATCGTCGAGGTTCTGATACCCCACCGTGCCGCGTGCGCTCATCACGCCGACGATCTGGAGCGAGACCCTCTGGGTCCGGATCTCCAGCGTCAGTCTCTGTCCGACCGGATCCTGGCCCGCGAAGTAGTCTTCCGCGAAACCCGCGCCGAGGACGACGACCTTCCGCAGATCGTCAAGCGTGTAGATGAATCGGCCGCTCGTGGGGTAGAACCCGTCGAATAGGCCCATGAACTCCGGCACGACGCCCATGACCGACGCGTCATACGTGTCGCCGCCGAGGATCGCCGAGGCCCTCGTGGTGGACGTCGGAACGACCTGGGACACGGACGGCGCGGCAAGGAGCTTGGTGGTCAGTTCCTCGGTCAACGCTCGCGTCGAGGAGGCCGAGGAGATGGCGTTGGGGAAGATCGTGACGGTGATGGTTCGCATCCCGAGCCCGGCGATCTGCTCCTTGACCTGGGCCGTCGCCCCGTTGACGATGGCGATGATCGCGACGATCGCCGCGACGCCGATGACGATTCCCAGGACGGACAACGACGTCCGCATCTTGTGGGCGCGCAGCGCCGTGACGGCCGTTCGCAGCATCTCATGTAGTCCCATTGCGATCCTCCGCGATGAGCCCATCTTTCAGGACGATTTCGCGTTTCGTGACCTGCGCGATCTCCTGCTCGTGCGTGACCAGCACGATCGTCTTCCCTTCGGCGTGAAGCGAGTGGAACAGCGTCATGATCTCCCGCGTCGTGTGGCTGTCGAGGTTGCCCGTCGGCTCGTCGCCGAGGATGAGGCGCGGCGAGTTGGCAAGCCCGCGAGCGATCGCTACGCGTTGGGACTCCCCGCCCGACAGCTGAGTTGGCCGATGGTGAGCATGATCCGCTAATCCGACGCGCTCTAAGCACGAGCGAGCGATCTCGGCTCGCTTCTTCCGCGGAACGCCGGCGTACGCGAGGGGCAGCTCGACGTTCGCTTGCGCGGTCGCGCGAGGAAGCAAGAAGAACTGCTGGAAGATGAACCCGATCTTCGCGTTTCGGATTCTGGCGAGCGCATCGCGCGACATCTCGCCGATGTTCTCCCCATCGAAAAGCGCGTCGCCCGAAGTCGGCCGATGCAGCGCTCCGAGGATGTGGAGCAGGGTGGACTTGCCGGAGCCAGATGCTCCCGTGATGGCTGCGAACTCGTGTTCCTGGATGTCGAGCGTGACCCCGCAGAGCGCGTGATACGTGAGCTCCCCCATCGGGTAGTCCTTCGTCACGTTCCTGAGCTCGATCATGGCGATCACGGCATCTTGGGGCCGTCGAACCCGCCCATCGGCATTCCGTAGACCGCCCTCTGATTCTGGTTGCCCGCATTCTGTTGCGTGGCCCTGGTTGATCCTGCGGCGACCGCCGTCGTCATGATCAGGTCGCCTTCCTGGAGGCCGCTCTTGACCTCAGCGTACGTGTCCGAGCTGGCTCCAACCGTGACCGCCTGGGCGGTTGCCTTGCCATCGACCACCTTCATGGCCGTCCAGCCCTTCGGTATTTCCGTAAGGCAAGAGATCGGAACGATCAGCACGTCGTGCGCCGAGGCGATCGTGATCTCCATCTGGGCCGTGTAGCCGACAAGAATGGAGGGATCCGCCTCTGGCAGCTTGGCGGTGACCTCGACGAGCGTGCTGTTGCCTGAGGATTGCGCCATGCCGCCGACCTCGACGATCTCGACCGGCCAGGTTCGGCCGGGGAGCGGCTCGATGACTGCCGTCGCGGGTTGTCCGGCGGCAACGTCGGGAGCGTCCAACTGGTCCACATCCGCCTTGATGTACAGCTCGCTCGTGTCGATCAGCACGATGCTCCAACTCGCAGAGGATGCCGTTGCCTGGTTGACCGCGGTCACCACCCCGGCGAATGGGGCCTTGAGCGTCGCGTCATCGTAGTTCTCTTGCGCGATCTGATGGAGGATCTCCTTCTCCTTGATGTCGGCCGGGACTCCCCCCGCTTGCGCCTCGGCGAGCGCGCGTTCAGCCTGAAGCAGCGACAGTCGCTGCTGGGTCGCGTCGAGCTCAACGAGCGTCTGGTTCTGCTTGACCCGCTCGCCGATGCTGACCTGGATCGACTTGACTCGCTCACCGGCGAATGCAAAGGTGTACTCCTGTTTTGGGACGACGCTTCCGTACACAACGAGGGTGTTCGTGATGTCGCCTCGCTTCACCGCCACCGTCGTCTGTGTCGTCGCCGCCGTTGCGGCAGCCTCTTTCGAGCGGCCGAGCGTGAGCCCCAAAGCAAGGGCTACGCCCGCCACGACCACGATCGCGGTGCCGACAATCCACCATGTCTTCCGTTTCATCACAGCCATTCCTCCCACTGGATCTCCATGCCGAGAGCGCTGCGATAGCTCAGGTAGGCCGCGAGGAGAGACGCGGCCCGGCCCGCTGCATCGAGGGTGAAGCCATCTTTCTCCTCGAGGAATGTGGCCCAGTCGCTGTCGGACAAGGTGCCCGCGTCGTGCCGCGCGGTCATCACCTGTTCCGCGAGCTGCCACTTCTCCGTCTCCAAATCGAGACTCTCCCCACTACGAATCGACGCGAGGAGGGACGCGCGCAGACCGAGGACCTGGTTCCGCGTGGTCTCCTGTGCAGAGTCCAGCCTCTCCTTGGCCAGCGCGAGGTTGGCCTCGGCGATCCGGACGTTCACCGATCGAGACGGCGCGAAGAGGCTGAACGAAAGGCCAACTCCGACCCTCCACTCGGAGGCGTTGACCTTCGCGTCGACGGACAGCGTGGGAAGAATGTCGCCCCGCGCCTCGCGGAGGGCTGCCTCGGCATCGCCCACCCCCTGCTGCGCGCTGATCACCGCGGCGGCGCCGGTGATGGCGCTGTCGGGGAGATCGACGAGCAGGAGCTCGTGCGCTGCGGCCAGGAGTCCGCCGAGCGACAGATCGAGCGGCGCCAACTCGCAGCTCGAGGAGATCCCCAGGGTCTCCCGGCAGAACGCTTCGAGCCCCGACGCGTACGTCGCGGCGCTGTCTTCCGCCTTGACCTGCGCGTCCACAAGGAGCAGCTTTGACTCGTTCACATCCTGAACTCCTTTGTAGCCCTGGGCGGCAAGCTCCTGCACCTGGTCGCGTTTCGCCTGGAGGCGGTCCACGGACTGCTGGTTCTGCTCAGCCTGCTTGGCTTTGGCCAGCAGGTTCCAGTACGCCTGAAGAGTCGAGACGACGAGTTCCCTCTCCGCCGCGTCCAGGGAACGCTCCTCGCTGGCTACGCCCCGTTCATTAGCGCGAATCGAACTCAGACTGTCGGCCGGGTTTGCCAGGTTCAGGGGATCGGACAGCGAGAGTTGCCACGTGGGGACGGCGAACTCCGATGTCGCCGTGTTGTAGCTCAGTCCGACGCTCGCCTTGAGGCTACCTTGTCCCCACGGAAGAGGGAGCGCGGCGGCGAGCGCGGCGCCGATGGCTTGGCTAAGGCCGCTGCCCGTCAGCTCCGGGGGAGCGAGGGAGAGGCTGATGCTCGGAAGGAATGAGGCGTTCCGGGCCGCCTCGAGGCGTAGCCTTGCGAGCGTCAGATTCAGGTTTGCCAGCCGGAGACCCGAATCGTTCTGGATCGCGAGTCGGATTGCCTCCGGCGCCGTGATGGTGCGTAGCTCTTCGCCAGAGCTTCCGACGGATCCGGCGAGCAGGCCCGCCAGGGCTAAGATCCATGTCATCCTCTTGGGTATCCTCATCACCATCGCGCCTGTGACATCTCCTGCGTCCTTCGGGTGGTTCAGTTTGTCCGCCTGAAGCATACTGGCAGGTTGTGGGTGGGGAGAAGCACAGTTGTGGCAGAGATATGGCGCCAGGAGGGCGCGAGACCACGCGGGAGTGTGGGAGGTAGATACGCAGTGGCGGTCCCGTGTCGGTGATCGCCGGGAGGCGCAGGATCTCGGAAGAGGCGTCGGCAGTGCGCAGCCAGGCCGGCGGAAGTCTCACGGCAGGGGCGCCGCGGGGAGAGTGGTGAGGAGGTCGTCATGCGTTCGGCTTCTCGAAGGATCGTTCTGTGTCTGGCTCTCGGCTTGGTTGTGGGCGCGTGCGCAATAGGGCTTGGGCAGGCAGACTTCAACGAGGATCGAGGGATCAAGGTTCCCGACAATACGCCCTCGCTGGCGTCCGCGTTCCGGCAGGTCTCGAAGGGCGGAAAGATCGAGATCACTCGGTCGATTCGTGAGACAGTGGTGGTGAAGAACAAGACCAACGTCACTGTGTATGCCACCGTGGGTGAACAGCGAGCGATCGTAGTTTCCGGGCGCGACCAGACGGCGGCGGTGCTTCGGTTCGAGAACTGCACCGGAATCGTGATCAACAATCTGACCCTTCAGGGCGGAACTGTGGCGATCGAACTGGACGGGGCGTCGAGCGTCATCCTCAACGGTTGTGTCATCCAGGGGAACAGCGAGGCTGGCCTGCGCGGCGACGCGTTCACGCTCACGGGCTGCCAGATCGTCGACAACGGAGGATGGGGCGTCGAATTGGGTGGCCCGATGAGGAGCAACGCTCAGCTCGTGATGGCGTCGTGCGTCCTGAGCCGAAACGCCGGCGGGATCGTCATTCACTCGGGTTCGGCCGACATTGAAGCCTCGGAGTTCACGTCCAACCAGGGGTACGGCATCGTCGTTGACGGCGCGTCGACCGTGCGGTTCGCCGAGGGGAAAGCGACGACGCGGATCTCGGGCAACGGTTCGGGCGGGGTGTTCGTCACCGGGGCGACTTTCACGCTGCGCGGAGGTGCGGAGGTTGCGGACAACCGAGGAGTCGGCGTGCGCGGAGACGACGCCACTCTTCACGTGGAAGGCGCGACGATCAGCGGGCATCCCGATGCCGCGGTGATGTACGTCCGCTCGGCGGGCAGCGTCTCGGCCAGCACGATCGTTCGCAACACCGGGCTCGGGATTCTCGTGAGCGATCACAGCGACGTGACCGTTGCGGACACGTCGGTGACCGATCAGGGAAGCGATGGAATCTCGGTCACTACGTCCTCCGCCATGTCGGTGTCCAATTCGACCCTCTCACGGAACGCGGCTCAGGGACTCCACGTCAACAACGGGAGCGCGCGCGTCGCGTCGTCGGCGATCTCCCGGAACGGGTTTTCCGGCGTCCTCGTCGAGGCGGGCGGGTCGTGTGAGGTAGCGGACTCGACGGTCTCTGAGAACGGAGTGGACGGTGCGACCGTGGACGCCTCTACAGGCGCGATGTCTGGGGGAGCCGTTCGGGGAAACGTTCGCTACGGCGTCTACGTGTACTCCGGCGGGCGCGGCGAGATTCGAAAGGGCTGCGTCGTGTCGGACAACGGGATCGACGGCGTCCGCATCGAGTCGGCGGTGGGAGCCGTCGACGGCTCGGAGGTCCGCGCGAACGAGCGGCACGGCGTGAGCGCTGCAACGGGAGCCGAGGGGAGCATCGCGGCGAGCACCGTGGCGGGGAACGCCGCCGAGGGCGTGCTGGCCGAGGCGTCGCGCGTCGACATCCTCACGAGTTACGTGACGGACAACGGGGCCAACGGAGTGCACGCGCGGGCAGCGTCGATTGTGACCGTGACCGATCACTCCACGATCGCGAACAACGTCGGGCACGGGGTACTCCTCGATGCGTCGACGGGAACCGTCGAGACGAGCCTGGTCGAACGGAACGGCGCCCAGGGCCTCTACGCCCTCGGCGACTCGACCCTCTTCGTTCGGAGCGCGTCGGAGATCCTGGAGAACGTTGCGAACGGGCTCCTCGTGGAGCAGAGCTTCGTCGAGATAGCGGATAGCACGGTGCGCGCCAACGGGGAGAACGGAATCTCGCTCGTCGAAGCCGAGGCGCGGATCTCGGGGTCGACGATCTCCGAGCACCCGCAGAACGGAATCCGCATGGAGCGCAGCTCAGCGCAAGTGGCGACGACGGAAGTCTTCTCGAACCGCCTGGAAGGCGTGTCCGAGCTTGGCTCGCGGCTGGCGCTGGCGGACAGTCAGGTTCACGACAACACGCAGAACGGGGTACTTCTTGAGCACGCGCTGGCGGACATCCTGCGGTCGGAGATTCGAAAGAACGGAATCCACGGGATCCACGGCCACAGCAACTCGAGCGTGACGGCCACCGAAATGACGATCGCCGAGCACCCCGACGACGGCGTGCGGCTCGCCAACAGCTCCGGGGACTTCCTCGACTGCGAGATCCTGACGAGCGGCGGGGACGGGATCGCCGGAACGGTCTCGACCGTTGTGCTTGCGACGACGAAGGTCGCCGGGAACACAAAGCGGGGCCTGGACCTCGTCAATTCGACTGCGGATCTCACCGGGTCGCAGGTGATCGAGAACGGAGAGGAAGGACTCTACGCGGTCGACTCGACCGCCTCGCTGGTCGATTGCCTCGTTGCGGATCATCCGAAGGACGGCTTGGTGCTAGAGAACGCGGCGGCAGGGCTAGAGAGGACGACGATCGAGCGGAGCGGAGGCACGGGCCTGCGTGCGGCGCACTCGGTGGCTGCAGTCAAGGGAGGCGCGGTCCGTGCGAACGGCTCGCACGGGATCCTGCTCTCCAAGGCCTCCCTCAACGCCGTCGGACTTGACATATCGAGGAACGGCGGGCTCGGATTGCACGCAACGTCGTCCGGGGCGGAGTTCCTCGACAGCACGATTACTGGCAACGTCGAGGGCGGGCTGTGGCTCGACTTCGCTCAGGTTCGAGTCGAGGGCGGAGCGGTCGCCGACAACGGGAAGACAGGCATCGACGCGAAGGCTCGGTCGCGCGTCACGCTGGTCGACACCCGCGTTTCCGGCCACCCCGAAGGCGGGGTGAACCTGCTCGACTCCACGGCCGACGTCCGGGCGAGCCGAGTGGGAGCGAACCAGAAAGAGGGGGTACGCGGAACGAACTGCGTCCTGCGCGTTGCAGACGGCAGCACGATCGATGGGAACGCAGCGAGCGGCGTCGTCCTCAGCGACGCGTTCGCGGAGATCAAGGGGAGCACGATTGCCGCGAACACCGGCTACGGCGTCGACGTCGTAGCGACGAGCCTTCAGATCGGAAACTCGGAGATCGTCGATCACCCGAAGGACGGTCTGCGGCTTCAGGGAAGCAAGGCCGACATTGAGCTCACCCAGATCGAGGACAACCGGCAGTGCGGGGTTGCGGCGAGCGCCAACAGCGAACTGAAGCTGGCGGCGTGTTTGGTCGCGGGGAACGGAGCGGCCGGGGTCGCCCTCGATTCGAGCTCGGCGGAATCGATCGACTCGACGATCCGCGACAACGGGACCGTCGGGATCGAGGCGGCGGACGGGAAGATCCTCCTCGAAGCGACCGTGATCTCCGGGCACCCGGGGAACGGACTCACCCTCGCGCGAACGGACGCCGAAGCAACCGAGAGCGAGGTCAGCGCCAACCGCGGCTGGGGCATCGAGGGAAGCGACGGCACGACGTGCCAGCTCGTCTCGTCCACGGTCGCCTCGAACAACGGTGGCGGGGTCCGAGTGGTGGACTCGGCCGTGGACGCGATCGGGAGCGATCTGGAGCGAAACGGTGCGAACGGCATCGTCGCCGCGCGGGGGATCGTGAACCTCTCCGAGGGGAGCGTCATCTCCGGGCACACCGACGACGGCGTCGTGCTGACCGACAGTTCGGTTAAGCTCCGCGACTCGACGATCCGCGACAACGGCGGGGACGCGCTCCAAGCGGAGGCGTCGAAGGGCACACTCCAGGGCTGCACGATCACGGGGAACCGGGGCGACGCTCTCCACGTGACGGCGACGTCGGTCACGGCCGCGACGTGCCTGTTCTCGAGCAACGGCGAATCGGCGGTGGACGCCGCGGCACAGTCCCGGGTCACGCTGGTCGGAAGTGCGGTGACGAAGCATCCGAAGGATGCGGTCGTCCTCGACCAGAGCTCGGTGGATCTCCAGGACTGTGAGCTGTACGAAAACGGTGCCCGTGCCATCGCCGCGGTGGGCGGTACGATCGCCATCTCGGGAACGACGATCCGTCAGCACGGTGCAGCGGCCCTCGATCTTGCCGACTCGCGCGCCGACGTGCGGAGCTCTCGGATCGACCGCAACAACGGGCCGGGCGTCGTTGCGGTGCTGTCTACGATTGCCTTTGACGACACGATGATCGTTGGGCACCCAACCGACGGCATCCGCCTGGACCGCGCGTCCCTGGAGTTGGTCGGGAGCAGCCTGAGCGAGAACCGGGGCATCGGAATCGCCGCGGCGAACTCGCAGATCACAGTCTCAGCTAGCACGGTGAGTGAGAATGCCTCGTACGCGGTCGATCTCGTCGACAGCTCTGCGGTCATCGCAAACGGATCGGTGATTCGAGCTAACGGCGACGTGGCGATCCACACGTCGAACGCGACGGTGACGATGCTCGATTCGACCGTGTCCGAGCATCCGGCGACCGGCATTCTGCTCGATAACTCCCCCGCGTCGTTCAGCGGCAGCACGATCCGCGACAACAAGGGGTGGGGAATCGAAGCCGTGGCCCAAACTGCGTTCATGGCGCTCGATACCCTCGTGGCAGCGAACGGGCTGGGCGGACTCTCGCTCACTCGGTCGGTGGCCGCGCTGCTCGACGACACGTCGATCTTCGAGAACAGCGGCGTCGGCGTGAACCTTGCCGAGCGATCGGCCCTGCTGATGATCGGTTCGACGATCGCCGGCAACCTAGGGATCGGGCTATCGATCGATGCGTCGGCGGCCTCGCTGCGGAGCGCGACCATCTCGGGGAACATGCAGCATGGGATTGGGCTGTTCGACCAGTCGGTGTTGTCGCTTGCGCTGTCATTCGTCACCGATCAGAAGCTTGACGGCCTCCACCTCGAGTCGTCCATTGCCTCGATTCGAGAGGACACGTTCTCAGGGAACCTCGGCTTTGGCGTGTTCGCGGATCTCGCGTCGCTGGTTGCCGGCTACGGCAACACGATCGAAGGGAACGGGACCGATCGTTCGGAGAACGTGCCTGAGAACCTGACCGATCCGCGGTAGCGGGAGACGAGGAGACGGAGCGGGGGAGCCCTGCGGCTCCCCCGCGGCTCATCGGAACAGCTGCACGATCTCGAGGCCCTTCTCCCGATCGGCAACGTAGGCGACCGTGCCCGTCACGGCGACGCGGAGTGCTTCTCCCGGGGTGTCGAGGGCGGCGACGAGTTCAGGTCGTACTGGATCGCCGAGCGAGTAGACGGCCAGCCCCTCGGTTCGTTGAGCGGCGTAGAGGAAGCCCCGCGCGATGTCCAAGCCCCGGACTTCTCCCACGATGCTGATCGCGCCGACCTCCGTCGGTGCGGCGGGGTCTGATACGTCGACGATGCGAATCCCGCGGAACCCAGCGGCGACGTACGCTAGTCCGCCCGACACGACGACGTCGCTCGCGTCGCCGCGGAGGTCGATCGAGCCGAGGGGCGCGGGCGCCGACGGGTTGGAAACGTCGACCAGCTCAAGCCCCGCGTCGCCGGCGGCGACGTAGGCGATACCTTCGGCGTAGGTGACGGCTTCCGCGTATCCCGTCGTGTCGAACGTGGCCAGGAGGCGAGGCGCCTCGGGGTGGGACACGTCGACGATCTGCAGTCCGCCTCGCTGATCCGCGACGTAGGCGATCCCCGCGTGAACGGCGACGTCCTGGACGGAGCCCGGCGTGTCGATCGATCCCACCTCGAGCGGCCGGGAAGGATCCGAGACGTCGAGGATCGTCAGGCCGTCGCCGCGGTTGGCAACGTAGACGCAGTCGCCATCGACCGCAGCGCCCTGCGCGTAACCTCGGGTGCTGTGGGCTCCGATCTCGCGGGGGTGGGCAGGATCGCTCGTGTCGACGATCAGCAGACCCTTCGTGCCGACCACGAGGTAGACGATCGAGCCCCGGGCCGCGACGTCTAGGGTATATCCCTGCGGGTTGAAGGCACCCAGGAGTTGCAGCTGCAACGTGGAAGAGACCGTGAGCCCGTACTCCCCGCCCCCGTCTGGCATTTGGACCGACAGGAACACCGGACCGTCGGACGGCGCCGTCCACTCCATCAGGATTGGAGACGCGGCGCCGGCAGCCTCCTCCCGGATCACGGTGACCCCGTCGGCGGCCACCATCGCGAGTCGAACGAGCCCGTTGGCGGTGAGTGCGATGCGGTACTCGGCGCCCTGCCTGACTACAAGCGAGAACCAGTCGCGGTCCTCGTGCACTTCGATGGCTCCGGGGAGCGTGGCTCCGTCTGCCTGCAAGGCGGTCGCCGTCGCCGGCTCACTTCCGTAATCGTCGGCGTACCCGTCTTCGGCGACGCGAATCTCGTACCCGCCGGTTCCTCCGCCAAGGAGCGAGACGAAGAGGAACACCGTGCCGTCTTGGAGGGCGACCCGGATCGACGCCTCGGACTCGGGAGCGCTCCAATCCGTCTCGCCTGCGGCACCCGCAAAACGGGTGGCGACGTGTGCGCCGAGCGTCAGTGAGGTGAGGGCGACGGAGTAGCGGTACCCTCGGCGGACAGGGAAGAGGAACGCGTCGACGTCACTTGGCGTCTCGATGAATCCCGGCGTCGGCGCGGCGCCGGGCGCGATCGGAGTCGCGGCGAGAGCGTCACTCCCGTGGTCGTCGGTCTCGAGAAGAGACACGCTGAAGTCGTAGCAGCCTGTTCCCGTAGAGGCCGTTGCATGTCGCAGCATGGCGAAGTAGGTTCCTGACGCCGAGCATGTCCATTCGATGCGCGACGCCCCGCTGGCGCCGGAGTTGTCGTCGACGAGCAGGATCGATTGACCGTCAGAGCCAAACAAGTAGAGGACGGTGTCCATTCCTGAGGAGAGATGGCTGGTCAGGAGTCGGTACGTCCGACCCTTCACTGCCTGAAACATGAAGTAGTCCATGTCGCCGGCGGATTCGATGCAGCCAGGAACGCGGATCCCCGTCGCTTCGGCGGGCGTGGCCGCAAGTGGGGAGTTCCCATGGTCCTCGGCAAGCCCCCCCCATGATAGTCCGATGACGATTGCGAGAACCCAGAACACCCTGTTCATCGTGTCGATCCCCTTTCGCCCCTCGTCCAGAGCGTCGCCCTCTCCTCCCCGCACACACGATAGCCGAAGGCGGCTCCGCCGGGAAGGAGAGATTCCTTCCGTTTCGCTCGACTGACGGGCAACCTCACGCCTCGCCTTGTTCGGGTAGCGGCTGGGGGCTTTCCCATGCAGGATGACCTCCGGCGGAAGGATGTGCCCATGGGAACCCCATAGGCCGATCGGGGAATCGGCGCGACGGGTCTCGTACCGGTCGCGCTTCCGGGTGCCTGCCTCCTTCATCTCGTGTGGGCCATCCTCAAGTCAGACGCAGTAGGGTGGTAGCAGGTCTCTCGCTCGGATCGCAGTTCGCCTTGACGATCTGGGCATGGCAGATCACGGGACAGGCCACCGTCCCCGCCGCGATCTTGCGTAGGGTCTGAGCGGGTCTCGCTGGCAGTCGGTGACCATGCCGCGGCGCTCGTGCTTGGCGACATCGCGAGGGGCGACGAGGGCGGCAAGGACGAGGAGCGCGAGCATCGACAGTCCGACAAGAACGCTGGTCACGCCTGTCTCCTCCCCTCTGCCTCGACGCATGCTACGACACAGGCGTCTCGTCTACGTCTCGTTGTGAGGAGTCTCGCCTGAGCCAGCGATGTCCTGGAGGACCTCGTCGATCGCCGGAGCGCCCTCTTCTCCCCATCCCATGACGCGGACGTCGAGGGCGAGGGGGAATGCGAACTGGGCCGTGACATCGGGAATCTGGGTTCGCAGGCGTCCGGCGGCTACGGCCGCTCCGGCGAGCGGCGTCTCGGGCAACAGCGAGGCGAACCGGAACGGGCCGACGCGGAACAGCACGTCCACGTTCCGCAGATTGCTGACGAGGAAGCCGGCGGTCGAGATCAAGACGTTGTCCTGGTCTTCGGACGGCCGTGCCGCGGCTCCTCGGATGTCGACGACCAGCACGGACGTCGGGTGCTTGTAGCGGCGCGTCTTGGAGAGCTCGCGGTCCAGCTCCGCGCGGAGGTGGTCGATGGTGTATGCCCCCGTCAGCTCGTCGAGTACGACGAGCTTCATCAGCTCTTGCTCGTGGGAGTGGATCACGCGAGTCATCAGGTTGAACCCGTCGACGAGTTGCGCGACTTCGTCCTTCAGGCGAGTTCCGGGGAGTCGGCGGAACGGGTGCTTCACTTCGACGTCGTACTTCCGCCGCGCGACGGAACCCATGGCGTCCGCCAATTGGCCGACGGGCTTGGTGACGATGCCTCGCATCGCGAGGTAGAGGAAACCTCCCAGCAACAGGCAGCCGAGGACGGAGGCTCCCCCGAATCGCCACGAGAGGTGAGAGATGGCTTGGGCTTGCTCGTCGAGCGACATGTCGACGACGACGACCCCGATGAGATCGGGTCCGGAGAAGATCGGGTGGTGCGCTCGCAAGTACGAGACGCCGCGCAGCTTCACGGGGGCGACGTCCACCTCTCGCAACGCGTCGAGTCGATCGCGCTCCTCGGCCGTGGCCAGCGATCCCACGAGGCTCGGGTCCGTGCTGGCGATGGAGACGAAGCCGCGCGCGGTTACGCCGATGACCGTGATCCCGACGACGGACTCGTACCGCTCGAGGAGGCGGTCGATGTCGGCGTTCAACTCGTCTGAGTAGTACAGGATGTAGTCTTTTTCCTGGATGGACTTGGAGATGATGGCGGCGACGCTTCGCGCTCTCTGTTCGTAAATCGACACGATGAGCGTGCGCATGGAAGCGTAGGAGAACCAATACAGCGCGCCGACCACCAGGCACGCGATCGCCAAGACCAGGACGATGAGCTTCGCCCGAAGGCCCGTTCCGTACCGAACCCATGATCGAAGCCGGATCGGCCAGCCGAGCCGCCGATCGGCCGTCTTCCTCTCGTCCATCGGATCTCCTTCTCCCTTACTCAGCAAGCAGTCCCTCCTGTGTCAGGAACTCCGTCGCCACGGCTTCCGGGCTTCGGTCCAAGAGACGCACGCGGCTCATCAAGTCGCGGAGAGCGAGCGGGGTGAGCCGCGGCACGAGGCGAGACAACACATCTCCGACATCCGGGCGGTTCGCGAGAAGCTCGGTTCGCACCATGACGGCCAGGGTTTCAGAGGGCAGGACGTGACGATCGTCCTCGAGGCTGACGAAGCCGGACAGCGTCACCGTCTCCTCGAGGCTTTCGAGAACCGCGAACTCCGCCGCCCCGAATGTGAGGAGGGCCTCGGCCTCGGCCAGCGTCTTTGCCCAGACGATTGTGCGAACCTGTCCGCCGAGGCCGTAGGCGTCGCGAAGAGCTGCGACGGCAGGCTCGCCAACCGCCTGAGGGACAGACCAGAGGAGGGCTTGGCCGGCGTCGCGGAGCATGGCAGAGAGCGCGGACAAGCTGCGTTCCGGCAACCGGTCCGCGACGCCCTCAGGGACCACGGCGACCCAACCCGCTCGAGCGGGAAGGACGAAGCTTGTGAACTCGGCGTCCGCGCTGGGTGCTCCAACGCCGGTAGACTCCAGAGTGAGGAGGTCGATGTCGCCGGCCTTGGCGGCGTCCCGAGCGAGCGCGGCGCTTCCCATGCCGATCAGATCGGTTACGCGATAGCCAGCATGAACTAGGGCGATGCGGACGATGTGGCCGAGGATCTCCTGCAGATCGCTCGCCTCCGTTCCGACCGCGATCGTGCCCTTCCACGGCGACTCCAGCAAGTTGACATTCGGGGACACGAGGGCCTCCGCGATGCCACCACTCGGTTCGTCACCCCACTGGTTGCCCGCGGCATAGAGCGGCGACGCGGCGTTGTTCTCAACGTCCAGCCTGCGGCTTCTGGAGAACGTGTTGTTCGCGAGAATCGGCGGGGAGATCTCGCCAACGTCCGCCGGAATGTCCGCGTAGAGGAGGTCGAGGCGAGCTGGCGGATCGTCCGACGGGTCGGCCTGGCGCAACCCCACGGCGTTCCGCTCGATGCGGTTGCCCTCCAGTCGCAGTTCGGGACCCGAACGGAGGAGGAGCACGCCGACGTCGTTTCCGACGACGACATTGTCGAGCACGTCGCTGCGCGATGACGCCGCGATCAGGATTCCTGTGCCGCAGCGAGTTGCCCTGTTCTCCGCGAGCGTCGTGCTCGTCGAGCCGCCCAGCAGCGCGAACGCGCTCTCCTCCTGATCCTCGACCCGATTCCGGAGGACTACGTTTCCCGTTGAAGAGACGAGGGCGATGCCGAAGACCCCGCTCGTCACCCGGTTGTCGAGGATGCGGCCGCCGTCTGCGCCTTCCAGGACGAGCCCGACGCGCCGACTGGCGATGGTGTTCCTCAGGATGCGAAAGGCGTCGCTTCCGTCGATCCGGATCCCAACGGCCGTGTCAGCGATCTCGTTTCGCATGACGAGGTTGCGATCGCTCGCGGTGAGGTCGACGGCAATGGCCGAGCCGCCGAGGATCTCGTTGTCCGAAAGCGCGTTCTCGGAGCTTTCGGTCAGACGAAGACCGTACTGCCCCGGAACGCGGATCGTGGTGTTCTGGACGCGGTTTTGCACCGAGCGTTCGAGAGACACGCCGGCGACCGCGGGGCGTTCGATCGTGCAGCTGCAGATCACACACCCGGTCGCTCGGTCGAGGGCCACGCCGACGGGGGTATCGCGCACGATGCTACTCGCGAGCGTGATGTTGTTCGATGCGCGGACGACGACGCCGGACGCGCCGCAGTCCTCCATGGCGCAGCCGGTGAGGAGACTGTCCCTCGAGCCGTTTTCGATGGAGATTCCGATAGGAGCGCGGGTGACGCTGATCCGCTCCAGCGTGTTGCCCCAGGACCCAACAACCCTCACCCCCACGTCGGTGACATCGCGCACGGCCACGGCTCGAATCTCCGTCCCGCTAGAGGAAGAGAGTTCCACCCCGATCGTGCCGCCCGCGACGTCGATCCGATCGAGGGTGCAGTCTCGCGCGCCGGAGAGACGCACGGCCACGGGAGTCCCGCGGACGGTGAGATTCACGACGCGGCAGCGCGACGACGTGATGACCACGCCGACGCTCTCGGCGGACACTTCGAGGTTCCGAAGCGTGACATCGTTGGCGCGGACGGCGAGCGCAGGGGCACTGCCCTGCGCCGTCAGGCGTGCCGGCGGGCCGAACGAACAGATGGTGATCTCGGGAACGTCGACGACGAAGGGGCCCACCAGGGCCTGTTCGTGGGTGTCGAGGACGATGGTTCCTCCAGGCTCGACGCGCCGAAGCGCCGCGTCCAGCGTGGCGACGTCGCGAGGGACGACGACGGCGTCGTGCGGAATACGTTCGGGCGGGAAGAGAGCGTAGCGGATGATCCCGAAGGCTCCCAAAGCAACAACAAAGAGTCCAAGGAGCCTCAAGGCACGCTTGCGTCGAGTCGGGGTCATTGCGGTCAGTCTATCATCCCGCCGTGCGGCGAGTCCAGAATGAAGCGTCAGGATCACCAGGCGGTAGGGCGGGGGCGAGCGGCTGTCGCTCTAGGAGTCGCCGCAGTATCTGGGGGTTCGGCTCACGTTTCACCGTCTCCGTGGGCTTGCGAGGTGTGATCGGGCCGCGGGCGCAGCGTCTGCAGCCGCGCGCGAGGTGGTACAGTCGTCATGAGACACGAGGCGGCGACGAGTAGCTGCCTCAGGCTGAGAAGAGCAAATCCTCCGCGAGGGTGGGCCGCAGAGCCCGGGGCCTTACGTCCAGGGCCTAGGGCGAAGACCTAAGGCCTCCTTGGCGAGGTCGCGGAGTTGCCAGCCGGGACGCCCATAGGGAGGTTTCATGTTCGTGCAGCGGGGCCGAGAGACGACACGCAAGGGATCAGAGCAGCACGATTCGGAACGGATGAGAGCCTCCCGAGTTTCTTGGTGGACCAGGTTGGCGCTCGCGCTCGTTGTGCTCGGCTTGAGCTTCGCGCTGCCCGCGGCCGAAGCTGCGGCGCAGACGTACCCGCGGTGCATCAGCGGGTGCACGGCGAACGACGTCAGAGTGAACAACGTCTACCTTGGCAATGTCACCTCGTGCGTCGGAGGCAACCAAACCGCTGATCTGTACGTGGATCTCGCGGGCAACCGGCAGTATTACTGCGTGATGCTGGTCGTCGACGTCTGGGTCAACGGTCTCCTCAAGCAGCAGGATCTCACAAGCACGGTCACAGAAGAATGGAGTGGCGGCGCGAGTAGTTTCCGGGTGGGGACGATCACCTGGCCGTGCAACCAGAGCGTGGAGATCCGGAACATCTATGTGCAGTGGTCACCCAACAAAGGGTGCACTGCCGGAGACTGCGTCCCCTACAACGCCCCGTCGAAGTGCATCGGCAACTACCCGAACGTCCTCGTCGCCGCGGGGAACAATCCCCCTACGGCTCTGGATGACCGCGCGAGCGCGAACGAGAACGAGTCCGCGCGGATCGATATCCTCGCGAACGATGTGGATAGCGACGGGAGCCTCAATCGTTCCACCGTGACGATCACGCGGGCGCCCGCGTCCGGTTCGACGAGCGTGGATCCGACGATGGGAACCGTGACGTACGTCCCGGCTCCTGGAACATGCGGAGAGGACTCGTTCCACTACACGGTGCGCGACGATGACGGCGCTGTGTCCAGTGAGGCCACGGTCACGGTTGCGGTGGTCTGCAATCAACCGCCCGTGGCGAGCGATGACAGCGCGACAACCGATGAGTACACAGCCGTCGCGATCAACGTCGCGGCCAACGACCGTGACGCCGATGGGGTCCTTGTCCTTGGGTCGGTCGCAATTACCCAAAGTCCGGCGTCTGGATCCTTGAGCGTTCATCCGGGAACGGGCATCGTGACGTACACGCCCGCAGTCGGTGGATGCGGCGACGATTCCTTCGAGTACACCATCCGAGACGATGACGGGGACACGTCGAATCCGGCTCGCGTCACGGTGAGCGTGCTGTGCACCGATCCGCCGATCGCGATCGACGACCTGTACAACGTCGCGGAGGGAGGGACTCTGGGTGTGCCCGTCCGCGGCGTGCTCGCCAACGATCAGGCCACGCCGGGGAATCCCCTCATGGCCGTCCTCGTTTCGGGCGTCCACCACGGCACACTGACTCTGCATTCCGACGGCTCGTTCGTCTACGTCCACGACGGCTCGGAGACCCGGGACGACGCGTTCACCTACGTGGCGAACGACACCTTCAAGGACTCGAACGTGGCGACGGTGAACCTCGTCGTCAGCCCGACGAACGACGCGCCGTTGGCTGCCGCCGACGAGGCGGCGACCCAAGAGGACGCACCGGTCGTAATCGACGTCTTGGCAAACGACAGCGACCCGGACGGAGATTCCCTGTCGGTAGATTCGGTGAGTGGCCCGGCGCACGGGCGGGTGTCAAACCTCGGGAGCGCGGTCCAGTACGCGCCAGATCCCAACTTCTATGGCATCGACACGTTCACGTACTCGGCGTCAGACGGACACGGCGGGACATCGCACGCCTCGGTCACGGTTCGCGTGGCTGCCGTCAACGACGATCCGATTGCCCAGAATGACAGCGTGTCGACGAACGAGGACGTTGCCGTGACGGTCTCCGTCCTTGCCAACGACAGCGATCCCGACGGGGACGTCCCTACGGTTCAGTCCGTGACGCAGCCGAGGAATGGGTCCGTGGCGAACAGCGCGACACGCGTTACCTACACTCCCAATGGTGACTTCTACGGTGTCGACACGTTCGCCTACACCGTGTCGGATGGACTCGGAGGGGCGTCGAGCGCGGTCGTCACCGTCACTGTCGTCTCGATCAACGACGCGCCAGAGGCTCGTGGAGGCGCCGTCTCGACGGACGAAGACACTGCGCTCACGATCTTCGTCCTCGCCAACGACACGGACTCGGACGGCGATGTGCTCACTCTTGAATCCGTGACACAGCCGGCTCATGGGACCGTGACGACGAGTGGGACGACGGCGACGTACACTCCCAACAGGGACTTCCACGGAGCCGACGCATTCACGTACACGGTGTCGGACGGGCACGGCGGGACGTCAAGCGCCACCATCACGATCCTCGTCCTTCCCGTCAACGATGCCCCCGTGGCTCAGGACGACAGCGCGTCCACCGCCGAGGACGTTGCCGTGGCGATTGCCGTTCTTGCGAACGACAGCGACCCGGACGGAGACACTCTGGCGATCCAATCCGTGACGCAGCCTTCGAACGGATCGGTCACGACGATCGGAACGACGGCGACGTACACCCCCGGCACGGACTTCAATGGTGTCGATGCGTTCATGTACACCGTGTCAGACGGACATGGCGGGACGGCGAGCGCCGTGGTTACGATCACGGTCGTCGCCGTCAACGACGGGCCACTGGCTCGGGACGACGCGACGTTCACGGACGAGGACGTTGCAGTGGCCATCCCGGTCCTCGCGAATGACACCGATCCCGACGGAGACGTCCTTGCGATTCTGTCCGTCGAGCAACCCTCCCACGGCGTGGTTGCGAAGAGCGGAGCGACGGCGCTCTACACCCCTACCAAGAACTTCCACGGCGTTGACACGTTCGCGTACACCGCATCGGACGGGCAGGGTGGCACGTCGAGCGCGACGGTGACGATCACCGTGGCTGCCGTGAACGACGAGCCGCTGGCTCAGGATGACAATGCGCCCACGGCCGAAGACGTTGCGGTGACGATCTCCGTCCTCGCGAACGACAGCGACCCCGATGGCGACGCTCTGACGATCCAGTCCGTGACGCAGCCGGGGAATGGGTCCGCGGTGAGCAACGGGACGAACGTGACGTACACGCCGAACGACAACTTCCAAGGCGTCGACTCGTTCACGTACGTCGCCGGCGACGGCCACGGAGGGACGGCGACCGCGTTGGTCACCATCGCCGTGGCCATGGTCAACGATCAACCCGTGGCACGGGACGATGCGGCATCGACCGACGAGGAGGTCTCGGTAGCGATCTCCGTCCTCGCGAACGACACCGATCCCGACGGGGACGTCCTCGCGATTCTGTCCGTTGAGCAACCCTCCCACGGCGTGGTTGCGAAGAGCGAAACGACGGCGCTCTACACCCCCAACAAGGACTTCCACGGCGTTGACACGTTCGCGTACACGGCATCGGACGGGCAGGGCGGCACGTCGAGCGCGACGGTCACGATCACCGTGGCTGCGGTGAACGACGAGCCGTTGGCTCAGGATGACAGCGCGTCCACGGCCGAAGACACTGCGGTGACGATTGCCGTCCTCGAGAATGACAGCGATCCCGATGGCGACCTCATCACGATGCAATCGGTGTCATCGCCGGCCCACGGGACGGCGGAGATCCGCGGCTCGGCCGTGAACTACGCGCCGGCCCCGGGATTCAGCGGCGTCGACGGGTTCACGTACGTCGTCGCCGATGGACGAGGAGGAACGGCGACAGCCCGGGTCACGGTCAACGTGGCCACGGTGAATCATCCTCCCGTGGCTTTCGGCGGCAGCGTGACGACGGACGAGGACGCTGCGGTGACGATCTCGCTCCTGGCCAACGACACAGATCCTGATGGGGATATCCTCGCGCTCCAGTCCGTTACGCGGCCGAGTAACGGTTCGCTCGCGAGGAGCGGAACGAGCGCGACCTACACTCCGAACAGTGGCTTCCACGGGACCGACGCGTTCACGTACACCGTGTCGGACGGGCGCGGAGGAACGGCGACCGCGACGATCACGATTACGGTGGCTGCCGTGAACCACACGCCTCTGGGTCAGAACGACAGCGCGTCGACGAACGAGGACGCCTCGGTCGCCATTCCTGTGCTCGCGAACGACCTCGACCCCGACGGCGACGTTCTCGCCATTCAATCCGTCTCTCCGCCGGCCCACGGGGCAGCGCAGGCGAGTGGATCCACCGTGATCTACACACCCGCCCCCGGCTTTTACGGCGTCGACACCTTCACGTATGTCGCTATCGATGGTAAGGGAGGAAGCGCCTCGGCTCTCGTCACCGTCAATGTGGCGAACGTGAACGACCTGCCGATCGCCGTGGACGACAGTGTCTCGACCCTCGAAGACACCCCGGTGACGATCTCTGTCCTCGCCAACGACACGGATCCGGATGGGGATCCCCTGACGATGGAGTCGAACTCGCAGCCGCTCCACGGCGCGGCGATCCGCGCCGGAGCTGCCATCATCTACACCCCTGCCCCAGACTACTTCGGCGGAGACGCCTTCACCTACTCGGTGGTGGATGGGAACGGCGGCACGGCGGTTGCGACGGTCACGGTGACCGTTGTCGCGGTGAACGACCTTCCCATCGCGCAGGACGACAGCGCGACGACTCCCGAGGACGTTCCAGTGATCATCGCGGCGCTGAGCAACGACCGGGATCCGGACGGGGATGTACTGACAGTCCAGGCGGTGACCCAGCCGGCGCATGGCGTGGTCTCGAACGGGAATACGGAGCTCTTGTACACCCCGGACGCAGGGTTCAGCGGCACCGACACCTTCTCGTACACCGTGTCGGATGGCCGCGGAGGGGCGAACACCGCGCAGGTCTCGGTCACGGTCGTTCACATGAATCACGCTCCGATCGCTCAGGATGACAGCGCCGTCACCAGCGAGGGCTCCATGCTGATGATTGAGGTTCTGCAGAACGACAGCGATCCGGACGGCGATTTCCTGCTCGTCCAGTCGATCGGGAACGCGGCCCACGGCAGTCTGCTCAACAGCCGGACGGGTATTTCGTACATTCCGGACGCCGGATTCCACGGCGTGGACACGTTCTCGTACACCGTGTCCGACGGGAATGGTGGCGTAGCAACGGCCAGCGTGACCGTGTCCGTCGCTGCCATGAATCAGGCTCCCATCGCTCGCGATGACAGCGGCGTCACAGACGAGGACATCCCGGTGAGCGTTGCCGTGCTGCTGAACGACCTCGACCCCGACGGCGACCTTCTCCGAGTGGAGTCCATCGCGCAGCCGTCCGCGGGATCCGCGGTTCGCG